>Ga0075420_100001990_pt1 | contig 17577 bp, 10 predicted proteins | sample SoiMetdeltSBSDD4_FD_75296 | JGI IMG/M metagenome (GOLD analysis project Ga0075420, IMG submission 75296) | Bulk soil microbial communities from a Populus tree surrounding site in Tennessee, USA - Soil MetaG P. deltoides SBSDD4 | ecosystem: Environmental > Terrestrial > Soil > Tree plantation... | reverse complement strand
CCCGAGCCGCCGTACCACGCACCGGTGTTCGTGCTCACCCATCACGCCCGCGAGCCGATCGAGATGGAGGGCGGGACGACCTTCCACTTCGTCACCGACGGCTTCGACGCCGCCTACGCACAGGCGCGTGAGACGGCCGGCAACGACGGCGTGGACATCGCCGGCGGCGCCTCCACGGTTCGGCAGGCGCTCGTCGCCGGGGTCGTCGACGAGCTCACGCTCGACATCGCCCCGGTCCTGCTCGGGTCCGGCGAGCGGATCTTCGACGGCGTCGAATCGTTGGGGTTGGAGCCCGTCGAGGTGCTGCATTCGCCGCTGGCCACACACATCCGCTACCGCCGGGCGAGCTGAAGGCCGCTTCCGAGCTGTTCGCCTACCCCTGCGGGTGCCACTCCCCCGGATCAGCCGCGATGCAGACCACACGAACGCGATAGCCGGCGCAACAAGGCAGCGCGCCATTCGACATACGCGGCCGAACCACGGTCGGGGAGCTAGCCGGGTGTCCCTACGGGCGGTGCCACCTGGGCGAGCAGCTCGCGCACGCGCTGGCTGATGTCCTCGCGGATGCGCCGGACGCCGGCGAGGTCGGTCTCGGCTGGGTCATCCACGTCCCAGTCCTCGTAGCGTTTGCCCGGATAGATCGGGCATGCGTCGCCGCAGCCCATCGTGATCACGGCGTCTGCGGCTTGGACGACCTCGTCTGTCATCGGTTTGGGGAACTCCTTGGTGACGTCGATCCCCACGTCCGACATCGCGGTCACGACGTCGGGGTTGATTTGGTCGGCTGGCGCGCTGCCTGCTGAGCGCACGTTCACGCGGCCCTCGGCGTAGTGGTCGAGCAGCGCTGCCGCCATCTGGCTGCGTCCCGCGTTCTGTACGCAGACGAACAGCACCTCGGGGCGGTCCTTGGGGATCGTGCCCTCGACCTGGCCGAGCGCGCGCAACCGCTCGCGCGCGAAGCGCTGCACGAAGAGCGGCACGAAGTCCTTGAGGCGCGCACCGCCGAGCGCCTCGAATGACTCGGCCATGTAGCGCTCGACGGTCTCGGCGGAGAACGTTCGGGCGAACTCCTCGCGCAGCCGCCCCAGCCCGCGCTCGAGTCGGCCCTGGGTGATCAGATCGACTTCGAGATCCCGCAGTCGCGTCGCCATCGCGTAGCTCCTCCTACCTCGGGCCGCGTGTCGGGCGGATGCTATCCATTGACAGTCATCGCTTCAATCGATATACGTAGATTGATGGCTGTCGATCTGGAGCTGGCCCCCAAGACCAAGCGTCCCGCCGGTGAGCCGTGTTGCGAGCCCGTCGTCTATCCCGACGTGCAGCGCGAGCACGCCATCCGCATGGCCGAGGTCGCCAAGGCACTGGGCGACCCGATCCGCCTCCAGCTCGTCGATGTGCTGCGCAAGCACGCGGGCCAGGTGTGCGTCTGCGAGCTGGTGCCGCTGTTCGACGTCTCTCAGCCCACCCTGTCTCATCACCTGAAGAAGCTGCGCGACGCCGGGATCGTGGATTCCGAGCGTCGCGGGCTGTGGGCCTTCTACTACGTCCGTCCTGAAGCCCTCGAGGAGTTGACCGCATGGCTGAGCTGACCGAGGCCACCTCGACCTGTTGCGCGCCCGAGACGCAGCAGAGCTGCTGCGAGCCGAGCGACAAGGACGCGTGCTGCGACGCGAACGCCGCCGGCGGGAGCTGCGGCTGTCCGGCCGGGCAGGCAAGCGAGCCGAACGACAGCGAGATCCGCGAGAAGGTGCGCGAGCGCTACGCCGCCGCCGCCACGGCTGTTGCGGAGAGCACGTCGTCCGGCTGTTGCGGGGCGCCGGCGATCGATGACTGCGGCCCCGACATCTTGTCGAGAGACAAACAGGGCAACGAAGTGTTCGGCGCCACGCTTTACGAGGGCGAGGCCGACGGCGCGCCCAAGGCGGCTGTGCAGGCCTCACTCGGCTGTGGTGTCCCGACAGCGGTCGTGGACCTGCATCAGGGCCAGACGGTGCTCGACCTCGGCTCGGGGGCCGGTGCGGACGTGCTCATCTCGGCCCGCCGGGTGGGTTCGACAGGTAAGGCGATCGGTCTCGACATGACCGACGAGATGCTGGAGCTCGCGCGCGAGAACGCCGCCGAAGCCGGCGTCGAGAACGTCGAGTTCGTGAAGGGATACATCGAGGCGATCCCGCTTGCGGATGAGTCGGTCGACGTGGTGATCTCGAACTGCGTGATCAACCTCTCGGCGGACAAGCGCAGGGTGCTGGCCGAGGCCGCACGGGTTCTCAAGCCCGGCGGACGCTTTGCGGTGTCCGACGTGATCGCCGACCCGGACATGGACGAGGCCACGCGCGCCGACATGCAGCAGTGGACCGGCTGCGTCGCGGGCGCACTCACACGCGCCGAGTTCGAGGACGCCCTCGCCGCCGCTGGGCTCGCCGAGATCGAGGTCAACGAGACACACCGCGTGCACGAGCACGCGACGTCGGCGATCGTGCGAGCGTGGAAGCCACAAGCCTGAGCCGGCGAGTCACGCGCGCGTGAGCGACATCCAGCTGAACGACCCGCAGACGCTCTACCGCCGCTGGGAAGGCTCCCAATGGAGTCCCGTTCGACGTCGACCTGGCGATCGACAAGGAGCAGTGGCCGGCGCTCGACCCTGAGCTCCGCGAGATCATCTCCTTCGCGCTGTCGTTGGCCGCTGTTGAGCTGTAGGTCGGTGCCCGGCCCCGCCTACCGCGCGACCGTCGTCTCGGTGGTCCTCGTGTTGTTCGACATGTCGGGGTCTGGTGCGGAACTGCCCACGCTGGCCGTGTTGGTGATCACGCCCCTGGCCTTGGGCGCGACCTGGATAGCGACCGTCGTGTTCGCTCCATTCGCGAGGGCCCCGAGGTCGCAGTCGACCAGGCCCGCCGAATGCACGCAGCCCGCCGATGCGCCGACGAACGTCACGCCCGCGGGGACCGTGTCGAGGATGTGCGTGCCCGGCGCCGCGTTGGGGCCGTTGTTGGTGACCGTGAGCGTGTAGGTGAGCGTCCCGCGTGCCGCGACCGGGTCGGGCTCGTCCGCCTTCGTGAGCGACAAATCGGCCGCCGGCCGGCGGTCGCTCACATACACGTCGTTGACCCCGTTGGTGTCGCCCACGAACAGGTTGTCCGCCTGCGTCCCCATCAGGATCACCAGCCCGTCCGCGCTGACCGGACCGCCTCCGACGTCGTCGTGGTTGCCGTCGCGCCTGGCGTCCTGGTGGGCGCCGTTGATGCTGACCATCTCGGTGGAGCCGGCCGCCAAGTCGCGGACAAAGGCGTCCCGGACAAGCCCGCCGTCGGGGTCGGTCGCACCCGCGATCAGATCCGACGCGAACGACGCGAACGCGACGAACCGGCCTCCTGCGCCGATCTCCGGGTCCTCGCTCTGACCGGAGGCCTCGCCGCCGGCGCCGTCCGGGCTCGCTAGCACTGTCGTGCCCGCCCGTAGGTCACGAACGAAGATGTCCGAGAAGAACTCCGTCTGGGCAACGGGGGTGAAGTTCTGGGCGTCGGACTGGAAGGCCACGAAACGACCATCGTTCGTGATCGCGGGATTCCTGCTCGTGTCGAACTCCCCCGCCGGCTCTTCAGCGCTCGAGACGCTCACCCGCTCCGTCGTCGGCGACGGGCCGCTGAGGTCTCGCACGAAGACGTCGATGTTCGAGCTGCCGTCGTCCGCGACGAGATTCGGCGCGCTCGACGCGAACGCAACAACAGGGCCGTTCGCGACCACGGGATCCTCGCTGGTGCCGAAAACCTCGCTGCCATCGTGTGACAGGCTGATTCGCTCGATCGACCCGGTGGCGCGGTTGCGCAGGTAGATGTCCTCGGCGAAGTCAGCGTCGAAGTCGAAAGTCTCGAAGGCGACGAAGTTGCCGTCCGGGCTGATGCCGGGATTGTCGCCGCCGCCGGCCCCGCTGATCCTCTCGGTGGTGCCCGCAGTGCGGTCGCGCACAAAGATGTCCGTGAGCTGGTTGCGGTCGCCCTTGACCAGGTTCGAGGCTTCGGACTTGAAGGCGACGTAGCGGCCGTCGTCGCTGATCGCAGGCGCGGTGGAGATGCCTGTGAAGTTGCTGTCGCCGTTCGCCTGGACTCCCCTCGGACCGACGCTCACGCGCTCGGTCACGCCGGTGCGTCGGTCGCGCACGAATACGTCGCCGACGCCGTTGGTGTCGCCCGGAACGAGGTTCGTCGCGGCGGAGGCGAACACGACGAAGCGCCCGTCGGGCGTCATGTCGCCGTAGTCGCCGAGATGGTCGCCGGCCACGCTCGAGTCGTCGCCGATTGCGCCGTCAGGGGCGACGCTGATGGGTTCGATGAAGTTATGCGAGGCGAGAGCGCTGGCGGGGCCGAGCAGCCCGGTTGCGCCGGTCGCGGCGGCCACGGCGAATACGCGGCGGCGCAGGCTACGAGAGGCGACGTGCATCTGTGCCTTTCTATCGGGGATCTGCAGCAAGGCTCTTGCAGGCGGCAGCCGCGGATGAACTGACTCCCCCGGTACTACGCAGCCCTGCCTGCCCGGGTTCAAACACCAGACGAGACAGCTCAACGCTCGGGGCACCGTCCGTCCGGAAGCCGTGCAAGACAGGACACGACCGCTGGCCTTGGCTGACCCCTCGGCCTGAGGTGGCGGAAGGCGGCTTGCGCACAGCCTCGGTCGTTGCCACCTCGCCGATGCGGGTGATCGCGTTGTTCAAGCGCGACGTCTGGGCGATGGATCGGCGAGCGCCGGGCGTGACCCAGCGCCTGCGGACACTGGTCGAAGAACATCGCGCAAAGGACGCCCAGCGCGCGCTCGCCAAGCAGCGACCCGACCGTCGGTACCGAAGAACTACGCGCGCGCTACTGGCGCTCGGAGCCAGACCGGCGCTCGCCGGCGCGCGTCGTCTCTCCGGGCTGAGCGGAGCGCTCGGGGCCCTTGGCACCCGGATCCTTGAGCGCGTCGGCGGCTGCCTTGGCCTTGTCCGACATCGAGCCTCCGCGGGCATGGATGTCCTTCAGCTCCTGGAGGTCGTCCTTGGCCGCCTCGGTGCCGCCGCGCTTGTTGAAGATCTCCTTGGCCTTGTTGGCGAGACTGCTGAAGCCGGCCATTCGATCACCTCCGTCGGGGGGATACCGCAGAGGACGCCACGGTAGCGCCCCATCTGGCTGGGCGTCATCCGAGGCCGGTAGGGTGCCCCGAGGCGATGGAGGACTATCCGCGCTACCGGGTGCTGTGGCCCCTTGTCCCGGCGATGGCGATGGTGTTCATCGACTTCACCATCGTCAGCATCTCCGCCACGACGATCCAGGATGACGTCGGCCTCACCGAGACGGGGGCGCAGTGGCTGATAACGGCCTACGCGCTCGCCACGGCGGCTTTCGTCGCTCTCGGTGGCCGCCTCGGCGACATCTTCGGCCACCGCCAGATCGTGGTCATCGGCGTGATCCTGTTCGCGGTCAGCTCGCTGATGTGCGGGCTCGTTCCGGACACCGGGATCGCCGAGACCTGGCTGATCGTCTTCCGGGCCATCCAGGGCGCAGCGGGAGGTCTCCTGATCCCGTCTGCCACGGTGCTCGTGCTCGACGCCTTTCCGCCGAAGGAGCGCGGCAAGGGTTTGGCGGTCTTCTTCATCGTCACCGGGCTGTTCACCGCGGTCGGGCCGGTCGCGGGGGCATACCTGACCCAATACTGGACCTGGCGCGCGATCTTCTGGATCAACGTGCCCGTGGCGATTCTTGCCCTCGCCGAGCTCTACTTCGCGAAGCTCAGGGACAGGAAGAATCCGGCCAAGGTCGACGTTCGCGGAGCGATCCTGATCGTCGCCGGAATGGCCCTGTCGGTGCTCGGGATCCAGCAATCGACGGTCTGGGGCTGGGGCGACGTCCGGACGATCGGCGCAATCGTGATCGGCGTCGCGCTTCTCGTGGTCTTCGTCCTCGCCGAGCGCAACACCGAGAACCCCTTGATCGACGTCCGGGAGATGGCCAGGAATCGCCCCTTCGCGGTGGACAACATCCTGACGTTGCTGGCCTTTGCTCCCTGGCTCGCCGTCTTCTTCTTCGGCAGCTTTTACTTCCAGGTCGCAGTTCGCCAGGAGCCGACGGAGGCCGGCTTCTCGATATTGACGATGTTCTACTCGTTCTTCGTCTCCGCCCGGATCGGCGGCGGCTGGATGGACAAGTTCGGCGCCAAGCGGCCGGTCGGGCTGGGCTTCGCCTTGGCGACGGTCGGGATGATCCTGTGGGCGTCCGAGCTCGACGGACTGAGCCGCTCCTCGACCCTGGCCGGAATGCTGGTGACCGGCGCCGGGTTCGGCCTGATCTTCTCGCCCCTGAACACTGACGCGCTCAACCGACTCCCCGATGCCGTGAGGGGCCAGGGCTCGGGAATCATCCAGACCTTCCGGAACTACGGGTCCGCGGTTGGCATGGCGATCATGGGAACGATCATCGCCAGCGCGACCGACCTGACCGGAGCGGCGGGCGTGAACGATTTCGTGGACGCGATGAAAACCGCCTGGTACGTCGGCGCGGGAATACTCGCGGCCGGCTGGATCATCTGCCGGTTCTTCATGCCCGGCGGGAAACAGGAGGGGATCGAGTAGGAGCCCCCCTCCAGTCGTCGCGGCGCGAGACCCTGTCAAGGAAACAGCGGGCCGAGTGGGTCGACCCGCGGAACCGGCCGGAAGCGGTCGAGCCTCAGTCCGTCGAGCAGCTCGAAATACGCCTTCCGCTCGGTCCCGTCGCGCGAGATCAGGCCGGAATCCCAGCGAACGTTGCCGTCGTAGCGCCAGTTGTAGAAGTACAGGCGCTTCACCCGCGGGAGGGCGGCGACCAGCCTGAAGATGTGGCGGACCACCCGGGCGGCGCGGCCCTCGTCGTAGTCGAAGCCCCTGTGGCGCACGATGCCGCCGGTCTCGGTGATCCATATCTCGGCGTTCCGGACCAGCCGGAGGAAGCGGCGCGTGCGAACGCCCCTTAGGCGCGTCACGTCGGGATAGTTGTGGAGCCCGAAGATCAGCCGGCCGCGGCCCGCGCGCTCGCGGAAGGCGCGAATCCAGCGCCACATTCGCCAGTTGGCGGTAACGAGTAGCTCCACCGCCACGATCGTGCAGCCCCGGCATTGCTTCCGGAGCGCCCGGTAGAAGACCGCCGTGCGACGCGGATGCTTGCCCGTGGGCTGCTTGCCCGCGAGGTTCGCCTCGTTCCAGGTCGAGTACTCGCGCACCCACGGGTAGCGCTCGCGGAAGGCCCTGACCTGCGCCGCGTACTGGCGCACCGACGGCAGCTTCAGCTGGCGCTTCTCCGACCACGAGTGGCCGAACGAGACGAGTGGCTCCATTCCGTCTCGCCGGGCCCGCTCCAGCCACAGGTCGGTCGCCTGTAGCGGCCAGCCGCCCATCTTTACGACGTCCCACGGCACCAGCAGGCGCACGTGACGGATCCCGGACGCGCGGAGGCGCGGGTCCTCGAACAGGTCTGGCTGCTGCTCGCCCATCCCGACGATCGTGTGCGGCCGCCCCGAGACCGCCTCGCGAGGCTCCTGCCCGGGGGCCGCCGCGACGGCGCTCAGAGCGCTCACCCCGAGCGCGATCGCCAGTGCCTTCTTCATCGCTACGGCCAAGGCTCCGACGGCCGGACGATGTCGAACGCGAGGCCGCTCGAGCTCTCGCCCCCGCCCGGGTTCTTCTCGCGCCGCGTCCAGGCGTGCGACGAGCCGTCGAACCAGCGCGCCAGCACCGGGCGCCGCGTGACCGAGGCCCCCTCGCGCGGGACCTCCTCCTCGTGCAGCCAGGTGCCGGGCACCAGCAGGCGCCCGCGCGGCCCGGACCCGATCCCGGGCTGCTCCAGCTCCACCAGCGCGAAGCGGATCGAGCCCGCGCTCACCATGTGCGGTACGAGCGGCAGCCAGTAGTCGGGGACGATCGTCTGCACGGCGTACCTGGGGAGCTCCCCCGGAGGCTCGGGCTCGGGCGCGATCTCGAGCCAGCGGTCGCGGCGGTCGACCCTCCGCCCCCGCTCGTCGCTGTACTCGACCTCGATCGCCCAGGCCAGGTTGGCCAGCTCGTCGCGCGCGAGCGCGATGCTCTCCAGCACCCCGCCCGTCACGCCCCGCTCCGACGGCATCACGAGCAGCCCGTCGTCGCTGCCGTGCAGCGTGAACATGTTCCAGGCCGGGTTGTCGCGGCCGGCGCGCTCGATCACGTGCTCCTGGCCGAACGTGTCCGTGACCCGCACCTGCTCGAGCACCGTCAGCGATCCGGCGGGGACCTCCAGCGGCAGCAGGAACCAGTCGTTGCCGTACACCTCGGCGAACGCGATCAGCAGGAGCCGGCCGGTGTCGAGCGTGCTCACGTCGGCGGAGCCGAGGTCGATCTGCGCATCCTCCATCTCCCAGAAGCGGTCCGCCGGCAGGCCGCCGAAGCGCACGGGTGAGGCGAGCGCCTCGCGGGCGAAGCGAAACGGCTCGGCCGCGGGTTGGGCGGCTGCGGCCGGGTCGACGTCCACCGTGAACCAGTCGAGGCCGTCGCCCAGGTACTCGTCGGCGCGCAGCACCTGACCCGCGACCGAGAAGCCGGCGTGGTGCTCGAAGCGGTGCTCGTCGAACGTGTCGGGACCCGGGTCCGGGAACAGCCCCGCCCACCACGAGCGCCAGCGCTTTGCCACCTCGGCGATGCCGGCCACGGGCAGCGGCCCCGCGTCAATCGCTCCGGCGAGCTTGCGGGCGTCGGGGACCCTCGCGGCCAGCAGCGCGACGATGTCGGTGTCGGCGTCGCCCTCGAGCGGGTCGAAGCCGAACGCCTCGAGCACCGCCGGCAGCTTGGCGCTCTGGCCCGCCTCGTCGAGCAGCCGGACGAAGTGGGCGCCGCCCTCGACGCTGGTGCGCTCGTCGGCGTCCCGGACCTCCTCGGCCTCGATCAGCCGGTCGAGGGGGCCTTCGCGCGGGTGATAGGAGATCCACGGCTGCGAGTCGTCCAGCGAGGCCCGCCAGTGGGTGATCAGGGTGCTGTGTCCTGCGAGCTCCACGAGCACCGGCGAGCCCGCGTCCTGCCCGGCGAACTCGCCCAGCTGCCATTGGCGCGTCAGCGCCCAGGCGGGATCGTGGACACGTGCTGTGAGGCCCGCGGCGACCTCCGGGCTGCGATGGAGCGGCTCGAGCCGGAAGAAGTCGTCCCGGAAGCGGGGCTGACCGAGGATGTCGACCATGTCGCGCATCTACTCGTCCGCCAGCTCCACCCAGAAGTCGAACGCCAGGCTGCCGAGCGGCGAAAGCTTGTTCAGGCGGATCCCCGGAGCCACGTCGTCGACGAGCGGCAGCGCGCCGACGTCCACCGCGCGCAGCTTCGCCAGCTCGAGCGTATCGCGAACCACGAGCGCGAGCACGTCCTCGGTCCAGCCGCGGGCGCGGGTCGGCGGCACCGCCAGCAGGATCGCCTGAGGGGCTTTGGCGTCGGGCCGGTCGAAGTGGAACGACACGCCGGTCAGCTCGGACTCGGCGGGAAGCGGATCGGGGCCCTCGAGCTTGGTCTGCGCGAGCGCGTCGGAGCCCGGCAGCAGCTCGACCCACTCGTCGAAGACGATCCCCGCCAGCGGCCGGCCGGCGGTGAGCTTCGCCGGCTGGTGGAACACGACCTGCTGGCGCGCCGCCGGCCGCGCCGTCGCCTTGAACGGCCCGCCGATCCAGCGCTCCGACGCATCCCCGCGCGGGGACTGCGACGCGCTGAGGGGGCACGGCGCGCCGGATCCGGCTCCGGTCAGCAGCAGCAGCTCGTGCCAGGTCCTTACGGCCGGGCGGACCGCTCCCAGGCGGCGCGCCCAGTCCGCGAGCTCCGCGCCGGTGGCTCCCTCCGGCGCCGGGCCCAGCTCGCCGCCCCTCAGAAGCGGCGTGACCGGGACCGGCGCGCCGAGCACGTCCGCGAGCGCCGTGGAGACGGTGGCCAGCCAGCCGCCGTCGGGGGCCTGCCTGGCGAGCTTGCGCAGCCGGCCGGCGGGAGTCGCGGGGTCGCTGCGGCCGGCCAGGGTCGCGGCGAACTCCGCGAGCCGCGCCTGGAGCTCGGCCAGGTCCGCCTCGACCTTCTCGGCCGCGTCGCCCGCGGCGACGTGTCCGGGCAGCAGCGGCTGGGCGGAGGCGAGTAGCGAGGCGACGCGCGTGGCCACGCCGCGCAGCTCCTGCCAGCCCTGGCCCTCGTAGCGGAGGGTCGCGCCCGCCGCCCCCGCGAGCTCGAGCACGCGGGCGTCGAGCCGGGCGTGGTCGGCCCCCGAGACCTCCAGCGCCGTGGTGAGCGCGCCGAAGCCGAGCTGGTCCGCGCCGAAGGCGAAGGGCTCCCCGACGCCGCCTTCGCGAGTCAGCGTCCCGGTCACACGGCGGGACTGCGCGGGACCGAGCGCGTCGGCCACCCACGCGTCGACGCGCGGGTCGAGGGCCGACAGCGCGTCCGGGCTCCAACCCTCCCCCGCCGACGCGGCCCGCGGCAGGATCGCGGCGATTCGGTGGGTGACGGCACGGCCGCGGTGTGGCGTGCGCAGCACGTCGAAGCGGTCGGGCACTTGCTCACCGCGGCCGAGGTTGTCGGCGGACAGCCCGGCCCGCATCGCGTTCCCGCCCACCAGCTGGTGCACGCTCTCGGCGAGCAGCAGGTCGCTCACGGCATCGAGGGCATCCACCGCGTCGGCGATCTGGGGAGCGGCTGCGGGGAAGACGCTCGCAGCCCGCACGTGGTCCCGCGCCAGCGCGATCCCGTCCACGATGTTGCGTGCGGCGATCGCCACGCTGCTTCGCCGCCACTCCTCCGGGTCGGCCCCGGCCTCCGGCTCGGGGGCGACCTGGGCGGGATAGGCCCGGCGGAAGTCGTCGATCAGCTCGTCCTGCCCGGCCTCGTGCAGCGCGCGCTCGAAGCGGTACCCGAGCAGCGAGCCCAGCTCCTGGCCGCGCCGCACGCCGCCGAGCAGCCAGCGCGCGATCCGGGCTCGGCGCGAGGTGAGGTTCACCGCAAGGGTCTCGTCGCCGTCGTGGGAGCGGAAGCCGGAGCGCAGCACGGCCGCCGTGGCCGCGTGGTGGAGGGACGGCGCGTGGATGTAGCCGTCGATCTGGGGCAGGTTCTCCTTCGGGCGGAGGTTCTCCACCCAGCCGTAGCCGCCGATCCGGCTGGCGGTCGACTCGCCGGTGTCGCGCATCGCGAGCAGGCGCCGCGTGGCGAGCGAGGTGATCCAGGCGTCGAGGCGGTGGGAGTACACGTCCAGCACCTCGAACGCGAGCGGGAGCAGACGATCGGGCGGCGTGGCCTCCAGAGCGGCGATCGCCTCGATCACCTCGGGCGCCCTCCTGGCGCACTTGCGCGCGGTCGTTCGCGCTTGCGCGATCAGCTCGTCGTCGCCGCTGGGCGCGGGGCCAAGGAGCAGGGACGCCAGGTCGTCGACCGCGCCGGGCAGGCTGAGTGCCTCACGCAGTGGGTCGTCGGCGCCGTCGTCGACATTCCAGGCGAACCAATTGTCGGGGTGGAGCATCGCCGCCACCAGCCCGGGGAACTCGCGGTTGCCGCTTATCGAGGCCAGCGTGTCCGGCCGGCGGCGCCGGCGGCGCCTGTACTCGCGCAGCTCGAGCTTGCCGCGCACCACCGCCAGCGCGTCGGTCCAGAGCTCGCGGCTGGCGGTCAGCACCTCGGTGAGACCCCCCGGCTCGGGGTCGAGCCGCTGCATCCCGAGCGCGTAGTCCGGCGGGGTCTCGTTCCCCGTGAACGACAGGTTGCTGGTCAGCTCGGTGGCCATCGACCAGCGCAGGTTCGACCCCGGGCCCACGCCGCCGATCGACAGCGCGGGGCCCGACGCCCTCGACCTCAGCTTGTCGCGCGTGCCGTTCGGCAGGAGCATGCGCCTGACCGCCAGGTCGACCGGCACCGGCAGCCGCGAGAGCACGGCGACCGCGGTGCGATCCGCCGGCTCGCCGTCGGTCACGCGCGGAATCCAGCCTGGCGCCAGCGCTGCGCGCCAGTGGTGGCGCAGGCGCAGCAGCCATGGGACGAAGACCGTGGTCGGGCCCATGATGAGCTTGGCTTCCCACTCGTCGAGCGTGGTGGCAGGCAGCACCCCGTAGGGCTGGTTGCCCACCCTGATCGTCGGCAGCGGCCCGCGGCTGCGCACGTAGTCGATCAGGTGGTCGCGCACCGGCCGCCACTTCTCCGCGTCGGCGAGCCCGCCCTGCCCGCTCACCAGGTCGTTCTCGATCGACGCGTCCATCATGCCGTGCCCAAGCGCGCCCCAGGTCAGCATCGTCAGGCCGGCGAGCGCCTGCTCGGCCTTGCCGCCTGCGCCCGGGCACTCGGCCAGGAAGGCGGCATCGGGGAGCCCGAGTGCGCCGGCCAGCCTGGCGGCGTCGGTCCCCCGCTCGAGCTTCGGCCGCCTCGGGCCCGGCGGTCGCGGCAGCGGCCGCGACGACCATCCGGAGCGGCTCTGGGGCGTGTTGTTCGTCGGGGTGCCCGGCGCGAGGAAGCCGAGCCCGGCGCCGAACGCGTGTCCCATCAGGGTGTCACGCAGCGCCTTGGACGCGGCCGCCGGCGTGCTGCGCTGGACGCCGATCACGAACAGCTCATCGAGGTGGGCCACGCCGTCCGGCAGCGTCAGCGTGGTGGCCATCCCCGCGCGTTCGGCGGCCTTGAAGTGCACAACCCAGGCGGCATGCTTGCGGTCGGCCTCGTCGACCTCCAGCACGCCGAGCGGCAGCGGGGACGGGATCGGCTCCCCGCGCTTGTCCACGACGATGCTGCCGCCGACCAGGCCGAGGAAGCGCCACCTCGTGGGGAGCGTGGAGATCGCCGGCGAGCGCCGCTGACCCGGCCTGCGCAGCCGCGGCGCGGGGGCTCCCCGGCGCGTAGCGCGCGTGACCCACGCCGCCCGCGCCGGACTGAGCCGGCCCAGCAGCCGCTGCCAGGCCGCTTCGCTCGGCTTGCGCCAGTAGCGGCGACCGGCCTCGAGCTCGGCGCGGGTGAGACGCGGGTCGAAGGAGTCGATGTGCAGGTCGTCGGGATAGACCCGCACCTGGATCGTGGAGGCGTCGGCGAAGCGCGTCTCGAGGCGGACGGGCAGCAGCGTGATCGGCTCGGCGTTGCGCTGGCGGAACAGCGGCTTGCCCTCGCCGAGCGTCGCCTCGAGGGCCCGCTCGGCGTCCTCGAGCCTGGCCTTCTTCTCGGCCACCGCCTCGCGCCGCTGGCGCTGGTTCTCCCGGTTGATCTCGAGCCACTCCTGGTTCGTGAAGGGGTGGTGGCCCTCGAAGGTGCCGTTATTGATGCTCAGCTCGAGCAGGGGCAGGGCCACCTCCTGGTCGTCGGCCGAGGCGAGCGCGGTCTCGTGCTCGAGCCGCAGCGCGTCCACGACCCCGCGCTGGGCGAAGACGTCGCTCATGGCGGCGGCTCCCCGAGCAGGCGCCGCGCCGAGATGGCGAGCTGGAACGGGCGCTGAAATGCGATTCGCGCCACGTCGGCGGCGTCGCGCCCCCACTCCGGCGGATCGACCGCGGGCCGCTCGGGCGGCGTCGGGGGCTGCCCGTTCAACACGCGCGGCACCACGAACCCGCGCGCCACGGGAACGTCGTCCCAGCGCAGGTCCGCCCAGGACTTGAACGGCACGTTCGTGCGGGTGTCGAACCCGAACTGGGTGCCGCGCATCGGCTCGCGCAGCACGAACAGCCACTTGCCGGCGCGCGCGGCCGCAGCTGTGAGGTCGAAGGCGAACAGCGCCGTCTGCTCGTCGACCCCCAGCGCGAACGTCGGCACCTTCCACTCGCCGCTGCCCTCGTCCGGCACCACGCCATTCACGGACTTGGCCGCCAGCACCGTCGTCCCGGGGAAGCGCCGCAACACGTCCGCGCGCACGAGCAGCACGACCAGGTCCTGGCCGCCGGTCTCGTCGTGGTCGCCCAGGGCGGTGTCGAGCCGCCAGCGCGCGATCTCGTCGACGTCGGGATCGTCCCGCTCGGACGGCCAGAAGCGGGTGAACGCGGAACCGCGCTGGTCTGTCGGGAACTCGCGCCACAGGAGCTCGCGGTTGAACTCCTGGTTCAGCCCGACCATCACGGCCTCGACGAACGGCGAGTTCGTCTCGAGCAGCGTCGCGCTGTTGGGTGGGAAGCCGGAGATCCCGGGCACCGCCCACTCCGGCCAGCGTGTCAGGAGCTCGGCGGCGATCGGCATCCCGAAGCGCGGGTGCTCCATGATCGGGCGCAGCGGCCGCTCGTCCGACTCCTCACGGCCGTCGACATCCGGCGCGGCGATCAGCTCGGTCATCCGCGTGAGCTGCTGGGAGAGCGGCCGCAGGTCGCTCACCACGGAGCCCGCGAGCGTCGAGACTTCGAGCTGCACGGACGCCGCGACGCTCGGCAGTTCCACGAGGGCCTCCGCGTTCACCTGCCGGCGAAGGCTGCGCAGCAGCCGCGGCGACGGCGCGGGGGCGGTGACCGCCGTCGCGCCCATGGAGCTCGTGGCCGCCTCGGTGAGCGACGACATCTCGGCGAGCGCGGCCTCGCTCCGCTGCCTGAACAGCGGCTGCTGGCCCTCGAGCAGCCCGACCAGCGAGGTCGAGGACGGCAGCGACGCGCGGTCGACGCCGATCAGCCCCTCGGTCTCGTCGGGGTGAGCGGTGACCCACGCCACCGCCTCGGGCAGGATCTGGCGACCGGCGAGGCCCTCGGCGACCACGGGCACGGTCTCGGGCATCCCGGCGCCCATCGAGCTCACCATCTCCGAGCGGATCCTCTCCACACGCCGGGCCAGCCCGCCGCCCGGGCGGGCGAGGCGCCGGAACGGCGCGGAGGCCGCGCCCTCGGGCACCTTCGAGTCCGCCAGCGCGCGCGCCATGGTGCCTACGCCCTCGATCTCGACCTGGTCCTGGATCGGGTGCGCCATCAGCGTGACCTGCGTCGGGTCCATCGGCTCGACGTGCTTGGCCTGTGCCCGGCCGGCGGCCTCGCTCGACAGCTCGCCGACCGCCAGCAGGCGGTTGGCCTCGTTGATCGCCCCGAGCTGCTCCCAGGCCCGCGCCATCAGGAACTCCTGCTCGAGCTGCACGTAGCGCGTGCCGATGGCCGCCGCGATGCGGTGGCGCACCTGGAGGTTGAGCGCCGCCGGCCAGCCGCTCTGGGGCACCCTCTGCAAGCCGGTGAAGTGGGAGCCGTAGAGGGGCGGCGCCACCGCCTCGTCGTCGCGGTCGGGCTCGGCGCTGACGGTGCCGAAGCGCTTGGCGGGAGCGTCGAGGCGTTCACGCGCGAGCTCCACGAACCGCTGCTGGGTCGCGGCGTGGCTCCAGCTCTCCTCGGGTACCTGGATCGCCGGCACGCGCAGCGCCCCCTGGACGGACACCGTGACGGGCGAGGGTGCCCCCTCGAGCAGGTCGGCGTGTGGCCACGGATGCCGTACGTCGACCGTGCGCGCGCCGAAGTCGGGGAGCTCGGCGGCCTTGACCGGCTCGACAAGGCGGGCAAGCTCCTCGAACGATCCCGCCGCCCCGGTGCGGAAGCGCCATGCGTGGTACACGGGCAGCCGCACGGGCTCCGCCTGCCCGGCGGTCCACGGCGGGCCGAACGGGTCCCCCGTGTCGACCTTCCTCCCCAATCCCGCCGCCACTCCGGCCTTCGTGGCCGGCACCACGCAGGCGATCCAGCCGCTGTTCTCGCTAAGTCGCCGTGGGCAGACAAGCCGAGAGATCACCGTCTGCAGGCCGCTGCGCACGTCGGCGACGACGTCCGCCTCGGGGTTCGGCGCGCTGTCCGGCACGCGCGCCTCCACATGGGCCCAGGCCCACGAGTCGGCCAGCCTCGGCAGCGCGGTCCCCGGCGCCCGCACCACCGGAAGCGGCTCGCCGCCGGCCAGCTCGGCCTCGTCGTCGCGGAGCACCAGCAGCACGATCCACGGAGGCCGCTTCCCGTCCGGCCCGGGACGCGAGAACAGCCACGGCAGCGCGGCGTCGCTGAACTCCACGCACGCGAGGTTGCTCTCGACGCCGTTCAGCGTGCCCGCCTGCGGCTCCTCGCGCACCACCAGCGCTCGATCGAACCCGAGCGCGTCGCCGGGGCCGAGCAGCTGGAGGGGCGGTCCTTTGATGTCGCGGCCGGTCCGCTCGTCGCCGATGGTCCGTCGCACCCGCACACCGGGCTTGATCAGCGGGCGCGCGCCCTCGAGCCGGGTCGCCTCGTTCGCGGCGCCGATTCCGACCGAGGAGACGAACCAGCGGCGGCTCATCGCATCAGCACCGGTCCCCCGGCGCCCGGCAGCGTCTTCTGGGCGAGGCGCCAGCGGTCGAGCCGCTCCGACGGCGTCGCGACGTGCGCGAACAGCTCGAGTGAGAAGCGCCCGATCGTCAGGTTGAAGCTGATGCCGGGATCGGCCGGCTGGAAGCCCGGCTCCACCTTGTACCCGGTCTCGTAGCTGTCGTCGACCACGTGCGCCGGCCCCGAGACCACGTCCCTCTCCGAGATCGTGATGCCGCTCTGGACCTCCGCGAACGCCGGCAGCGTGAGCTGCTCGTCCTCGGTCAGGTCGAAGAACTCGCCCGGGATGAAGCGGTCCGTGATCGCGGCGCCGTCGCCCAGCATGTCCCACTGCTGCCGCGGGATGTGCGTCCTGGCGAAGCGCGTGATGGGCTCGCCCAGCGGGACCACGTTCTGGGAGATCCGCAGCGTCACGTCCGCCTGCACCGCGCGGCCGTTCGTGAGATCGGCCCGCGCCGCGTCGGTCAGCCGCACTCCGTTGCGCTGCTCGAGCGGCCGCTCCGCGGTCCAGGCCTCGGGATTTGCGAGGGCGCGCTCGAGCAGCGGGAAGATGTCGCGCTCCTCCAGGCGCGCGACCGGCGCGTCGCCCCAGCGCACGTCGAAGTCGAGCGAGACGTCCCAGAACAGCACCGAGATGCTGCCCGTGCCGAAGGCATGCCATGGCGCCGGTCCCTCGAGGGTGAAGTCCAGCCCCACGCTCGCCAGCCGCCTGCCGAACGCCCGCACGGCGACGCTCGCGTAGACGTGGACCGAGAACGAGAAGGTCGGCTCCCACACGAACAGCGCGTCGAGTCCGAGATGTCCCTCGACGCCGCAGCCGGCGATCGTGGCGTCGAGCTGGAGCTTGGCGCCGAACATCATGGCGTTCGAGGTCACCGCCAGGTACGCCTCGGCGCGCAGGCCCAGGAAGCCGCCGCCCAGGTCCATTGTCACCCGTCGTAGGGCAGGCACGCCGGGCGGGCGTGTGTAGCGCGGGTGGAAGCCGCCGGCCGAGAGCACGAACACCGCCTGCGGACCGCCGCGGACGAGCAGGTAGATCTCTCCGTCGACCGGCACGGCCACGATTCGCGAGCCGGCGAGCGAGGCCAGGAGCTCCGTCTCCGGGACCGTCGGGTCGATCCGGCCGAGCACGCTCGCCTGCAACCGGATCAGCGGCGCGGCCGGGTCGGGCACGGCCACGAGCAGCCGCCCCAGCAACAGAACCTGGCGCGGGCCGGGGAGGTCGAGCACCACGGCTCCGGCGAGGGTGACCATGCGCCCTCCCCAGTTGATGCGGACCGTCGGGCCGACCACGAAGCGACCGCGGGCCGAGGGGAACACCGCGTCGAG
>Ga0075420_100001989_pt1 | contig 17578 bp, 19 predicted proteins | sample SoiMetdeltSBSDD4_FD_75296 | JGI IMG/M metagenome (GOLD analysis project Ga0075420, IMG submission 75296) | Bulk soil microbial communities from a Populus tree surrounding site in Tennessee, USA - Soil MetaG P. deltoides SBSDD4 | ecosystem: Environmental > Terrestrial > Soil > Tree plantation... | reverse complement strand
GATCCGGCGGAGCGAACCGGACACCTCGGTCGAGCCGAACACGACGCCCCAGCCGCGCCGGAGGATGCGCTCCTCGTGGTGCAGCGCGTCGAGCGCGGCGAGCCGGTCCACCGGCCGGCTACGAGGCGCCCGCTCCGGATCGGGCAGCCAGACCAGTGGCTGGCCACCCTTGGTGACGTCGAGCACCCGCTCGCGGGCGGCCGGAGCCAGCTCGGCGAGCGCGGTGAGGATCCGTTGCATCTCCATCGTCGCCCGATTCTGCTCCACGCGGGCCGCCCGCGCGCTCCCGGCCGGATCCGGCGGTCGGTGGAGCGCATTATGTAGCCTCGAAATTGCCCGGGCTCGGAGGTCGTCTCCGTCTGTCGACAGATCGAAGGAGGAGGGTGCAAGGAGAATTCCGATGTGGGCAAGGACAGGTAATAGGTTCCTATCCGTTCTACCTATGATCGCCGCATTCGCATTGGGCCCGGTACCGTCGACGTTCTCGCCGGCGACGAGCGACGACATCGGACTGGCGACGTTCCAGAATCGGATCATCGACCTGAAGGAAGGATGGCAGGGCGCGGTTTCCTGCGTCGTACTCACCGCGCGGGAAACCCGGTGCTTTGCCACGCCTGAGGAAGCGGATGCGTTTCTCGGGTACTCCCGCTCGTCGGATCCGCTGACGATACAAGGTATTCCCGCGTGTCCCAGCGGATGGCTGTGCCTTTATGAAGACGTTCAAGGTGGTGGTCGCAGCTTGCAGTTCCGCGACGAGTATTGGCAGTATCTGCTGAATTGGGGGTTCGATCGGAAGACATCATCGTGGCGTAACAACCAGGGGCCTAGTGATTGGGGGCATCTGGCGATGTACAACTCGAGCACGGTCTACAACTGCGCTCCGCAAAGTTATGCGCTGTCCATGGGTATCTACAACGACCAGGCGTACGCCGTCTGGGGGTGACGGGTGGGGGCAGCGTTCAGTTTTGGGGGGCGCTGCCCCTACGCGCTCGGAATCGCATCGACGTGGGCGGCCGTCAGGTAGACGGTGTAGCTGATCACCGAAGGTACCGGCACGTTGAGGCGGCCCGCGGTCTCGGTCAGCATCTGCTCGTACGCGAGGAACCGACCGCGCGCGCTGATGATGAAGGTGTACCTCGTTGGCAGGCCGCTGTCGGCGGACTCGACCGAGAACCCGTACCCGGGACGGCCGCCGCGGTCGACCGTTTCCCCCTCGTACCGGATTCCCGGTTGCTGGGCCAGGACCCGGATGAGAGCGGCGCGCTCCGTGCCGGTGAGCACCCGCTCCTCGAGCAGGTCGTTGGCCGCGTCCACGATCGCCATGACCCCTCCGGGCGGACGCGTCGACAGCAACCATCGCGTGAGGTCGACCGGGTCCGTCGGCGGGCGATCGGGCCAGATCGCGGGGTAGCTGCCCGGCGGATAGTCGGTCACGTCCGGCGGCGTGTTGGCGCCCGGTGATCCGTCGTCGTGCCATGCCCGCCGTTGATCGTCGGAATAGAACTGAGGCGGTTGGATGCGCACGACTGTCCGGGCGGATCCGTCGGGCGCCCGCCACAGCTCCCGTTGGGCCGGCACCACGGCCGACGTGACCTGCCGGCCGTCGATCCTGCTCGACAGGTCCCAACTGACCAGCTTCAGGTACTCCACCGGTCCGGGAGCCGACTGAGTGGTGACTTCCCGTTCCGCCGCGAGGGCGAGGTCGAGTAGCCGCTCGTGGTCCAGGATGTCGTCGGGAATGCTCTGGTACCGCAATGGCGGTGGCGTTGCCGCATACTTCCCCGTACCGGTGGCTCCGAGCACCACAGCCACGACGGGTACCACCACGGATGCCGCGACCACACCGGCCAGGATCGGCCAGAATCTGGCCCAGCGACGATGGCGGGTGGTGGTCAGTATTCTGCGAAGAATCTCCTCACGGGCCTGGTCGCTGACCGGCGCGTCGCTCGGTACCGGGTTCGACGAACCCCACCGGGCACGAAGTTCCCGGATTTCTTTGTCGGTCATAGCGGACCCCTCTTCAGCCATTCCCAGAGGGCGAGGTATGGACGACGGCTTACTTCTCCGCGGCCGGCTTCGAGTAGCTTCTCCCTGAGTCTCTTGATCCGCATGAGTATCGCGGTGCGGCGCTGCCCGAGCACCACCGCGATCTCGGGCGGGGACAGCTGCTCCCACAGCAGCAGACGGAGCAACTCCTGCTCGGCTATTGGCAACTGCTTGATCGCCTGCTCGAACGTCTCTCGAGTCACGACATCGTGAGAATGGTCGGCCGACTCGCTACTGCCGTCGAGCTCGTCGACCGGTCGGATCACCTCGGGGTGTCGCTCGGCCTTGCGGAGCTCGTTCAGGAGCTTCAACCAGGCGACCTTGTACAGCCAGGGCAGGATGTTGTCCGTCGGTATTCGGCGCCTCCTCTCGTAACTCGTCTGGAACACGTTTTCTACCAGGTTCTCGACGTCCAGGTCCGGTGCCCTGCGTTTGATGTACCGGTAGACATCGTTGAAGTATGCCCGGTAGACCTTTGAAGACCATTCATCGTCGTCCACCTCGTCCCTCCACCAGTACTGTGTCCGTGGCGCTACTGGTTGTCACGGCGTGGGTTGTCGTGCCCGAACCGTGACATCAACTCGCGACGATGCGATCGCGGGTGGCGCGTGTGCCGGCATACGTGATCACCAGCGCAAACGCGGGATCGACGGCGCGCCGCTGGCGGGTGATCGCCCGGATCCGGACGCTCGGACGCGGAACATCTCCCCCGGACGTGTGACAACTGGGCCTCGTCCGGCAACTAACCAGTTGGAAGGTCAACAACGCGGCCAGGGAGGTACGCCTATTCGATTGGATTAGCCGCACCCACACAAAGGGATGACGCCCTGTCCTACCAGAGCGTCATCCTCGTGGCTTCCCACCCAATCGGCAGGATCAGGAGTTCACCACATGGGTAGCTTAACCCAACGTTGGAAGAGAAGCACGCGTTGTAGTCTTTCTGATGAATGTGTGGAAGTAGCCCAAATTGGCGAAACCATTCATATCAGAGACTCAAAGGATGTCGTCGGTGGTTCCCTCGTCGTCGGGCTCGCAGCCTGGCGCGCGTTCCTGACCGCCGTCGAGGACGGCACATTCGCCCGCTAAGGCCACCACGACCTGCGGCGGCGCGCCTCGGAGGCGAGGGCGCCGCCGCGGTTCGCGTAACGAGCCAGCACGCGACCGAGCGCTACGCCGGCCAGGACGCCGGCGGCGACGGCGGTACCGAGGCGCGCGGCCGACCCAACCCGATCCCCGGTCGGTGCGAATGCCGGGCGCCGAGTGGTCTCCGCTCGCTGGCGAGCACGCTGACATTCCTCCGAGAAGATCTGCTGGAAACGCGAGCGTTGCCGGGTCATCGTCATCGACCAGGTCGGACCGTTCACCGACCACCAGTCCCGCGCCACGCCGGCTTCGAAGAATCGCGCCGCGATGCGCCTCAGATCGGGTTCCTCACACAGTCGAAGATCCCAGAGCATCGCCCAATGGGCCACCCAGAGATTCGCATAGATCTGCCGTAGGGCGGTCGCCTGATCCGACTGCGTGGTGGCCGAGTCGTCCAGCAACAGCGGTTCGTCGATGCCCAGTTTGACGAGTTCGAAATGGCGTTGCCGGATGGCGAGGATCCGGTCCGTTCGCGTCTGCCGCCACTGCATGTGCAGCGACGCCGCGACCCCGGCGAGCGCCAGGCCGGTCAGCAGCGCGGCGGCCCCCCCGTACGCCTCGCCCACGTCGGCCAACTGCGGCCACTGGGAGGAACGCCGCAACACCAACGCGAAGAGCAACGGGGAGGCGAGAGTGGCCACCACGACTCCCGCGAGGACCACGACGACGACCGCCGTACCGGCGAACCCGCCGCCACGCCTGGTGCGGAACCTCGGCCTCGTCAACCTGCTCTCCCGTCGGCACCAGCGTGCGTGGCGCTCGCAGGCGCCGGCGGACAGCCCGTGCGACGTCGAGGGCCGGAGCTTCCGTCAGACCGCTGCCGGTTGCCCGCCCGGCGCCGGTTGCCCGCCCCGGAGCTTGCGCAGCCGCAGGCTCAGCACCACCAGGAACAGTCCGTACACGATGGCGAAGCTGCCGATCAGGATGATCAGAGCCAGTGCCCCGCCGGCGGGGAAGATGATCAGCAGCAGCCCGAAGATGACGGACAGGACACCGCTGACGATGTACATCCACTCGCCCTCGATCTCGCGGCGCAGCCGGATCGCCGCCATCACGTCGAGGACACCGGTCACGATCGCCCACGCGGCGATCAGCGCCAGCAGCGCCAGCGTGGTGACGTCCGGCCAGACGAACGTGATGATGCCGATGCCGATACCGGCGATCCCCGACAGGATCAGCCAGGCGCGGTTCCCGCCCTCACCCCGGCGACCGAACGCCGAGCCGAGCGTGAGGGCACCGTCCACAAGGGAGTACGCGCCGAACAGCAGTACCAGGGCGGTCAGCGTGATGTCGGGCCAGATCAGGGCGAGCAGCCCGAAGACGATGGCGGCGGCGCCGCGGATCGTGACGTACCACCAGTTCTTGCTCAGGGTCAGCAGCATGGCGGAATCTCCTTAGCGGGAGGTATCGGCGAGGGTATTGTCCACCCACTTCCGCAGCACGTGTACCGGTACGGCGCCGGCCTGCCGGGCGAGCACCTGCCCGTCGCGCAGGATCAGCAGGGTCGGTACCGCCTGGACGGTGAACCGCCTGGACACGATCGGCGCCTTGTCCACGTCGACCTTCACGAGCTTCAGCTGCCCGGCCCGTTCCCGTGCCAGCTGCTCGAGCGCCGGGCTTACCTGGCGGCACGGTCCACACCACGGCGCCCAGAGGTCGACCACGACCGGAACCGACGCGTGCTCGGCGACGTCGGTGAAGTCCAGGTCACCCGCGTCCACCACCCAGGGCAGGGGAGCGTGGCAGTTGCCGCACCGCGGCGTACCGGAGGCTGCGGCGGCCGGTACCCGGTTCCTGGTGCCACACTTCTCGCACTCGACAACCCGGGTCACTGTCACTCCTCGAACGAGATGGTCAGCTCGTCGTCGGCGACGCCGACCCGGATCAGCGAGCCGTCCTGAACGTCGCCGGCCAGCAGGGCGCGCCCGATCCGGGTCTCCACTTCGCGGGCGATGTACCGGCGCAGTGGCCGGGCCCCGTACACCGGATCGAAGCCCTGCCGGGCGATGAAGCGGCGCGCCTCCTCGGTGACGTCGAGGGTCATCTGCCGATCGGCCAGGCGGCGCCGCAGGTCGTTGAACATCAGGTCGACGATGCGCTCGATCTCCTCCTGGGTAAGGGGTTTGAACAGCACGATCTCGTCGACGCGGTTGAGGAACTCCGGACGGAAGTGCCGGCGCAGCTCGGCCATCACCGCGTCGCGCCCCTCGGGCTTCAGCTCGCCGGACGCGGTCACGCCCTCCAGCAGGTACACCGAACCGATGTTCGAGGTCATGATGATGACCGTGTTGCGGAAGTCCACGGTGCGGCCCTGCGCGTCGGTGAGCCGACCGTCGTCGAGTACCTGCAGCAGCGTGTTGAACACGTCGGTGTGCGCCTTCTCTATCTCGTCGAAGAGCACGACCGAGTACGGCTTGCGCCGTACCGCCTCGGTGAGCTGGCCACCTTCCTCGTAGCCGACGTACCCGGGTGGCGCGCCGACAAGCCGGCTGACCGTGTGCCGTTCCTGGTACTCGCTCATGTCGACGCGGACCATGTTGTCCTCGGTGTCGAACAGCGCCTCGGCGAGCGAGCGGGCCAGCTCGGTCTTGCCGACGCCGGTCGGGCCGAGGAAGATGAACGACCCGATGGGCCGGCGCGGGTCCTTGATGCCGGATCGGGCGCGGATGATGGCGTCGGCGACGAGCTGTACCGCCTCGTCCTGTCCGACGACCCGCTCGTGCAGAATCTTGTCCAGGCGCAGCAGCTTCTCGCGTTCGCTCTCCTCGAGCCGGCTGACCGGGATGCCGGTCCAGCGGGCCACGATCGAGGCGATCTCGTCCTCGGTGACGACCTCGCGCAGCAGCCGCTTGCCGCCCTGCTTCACCGACAGCCGCTCCTCCTCGGACTGCAGCCGGCGTTCCAGCTCGGGGAGCTGCCCGTGCCGCAGCTCGGCCGCGCGGTTGAGGTCGTACCGACGTTCCGCCTCCTCCGCCTCATGCTTGACCTGTTCGATCTCCTTGCGCAGCTCCTGCACCTTGCGTAGCGCCTGCCGTTCGGCATCCCACTGTGCCCGCAGGGCGCCGACCTCGGAGCGCACGTCGGCCAGTTCGCGGCGGAGCTGGTCGAGCCGGGCCGCTGACGCCGCGTCGTCCTCTTTGGACAGTGCGGCCTCCTCGATCTCGAGGCGGGTCATCCGGCGGGTCAGCTCGTCCAGCTCCGCGGGCATCGAGTCGATCTCGGTACGCAGCATCGCGCACGCCTCGTCGACGAGGTCGATAGCCTTGTCGGGCAGGAAGCGGTCGGAGATGTACCGGTGGCTGAGTACGACCGACGCCACCAGCGCGCTGTCCTGGATCTTCACGCCGTGGAAGACCTCGAGCCGTTCTCTGAGTCCACGTAGGATCGAGATGGCGTCCTCTTCGGACGGTTCTTCGACGAGCACCGGCTGGAACCGGCGTTCCAGCGCCGCGTCCTTCTCGATGTGCTTGCGGTACTCGTCGAGCGTGGTCGCACCGACCATGTGCAGCTCGCCGCGGGCCAGCATCGGCTTGAGCATGTTGCCGGCGTCCATCGCGCCCTCGGCCGCCCCCGCGCCGACGACCGTGTGCAGCTCGTCCACGAACAGCAGGATCCGCCCTTCGGCACCGCGTACCTCGTTGAGGACCGCCTTGAGCCGCTCCTCGAACTCGCCGCGGTACTTCGCGCCGGCCACCAGCGAGCCCATGTCCAGCGCGAAGACCGTCTTGTCGCGCAGGCCTTCCGGTACGTCGCCGTGACTGATCCGCTGCGCCAGACCCTCGACGATCGCGGTCTTCCCGACGCCGGGGTCGCCGACGAGTACCGGGTTGTTCTTCGTCTTGCGGGACAGGATCTGGATGACCCGGCGGATCTCGCCGTCCCGGCCGATGACCGGGTCGAGTTTGCCGGCCCGCGCGTCGGCGACGAGGTCGCGGCCGTACTTCTCCAGCGCCTCGTACGCGACCTCGGGCATGGCCGACGTGACGCGCTGGTTGCCGCGGATCGCGGTCAGCGCCTGCAGGAACCTGTCCCGGGTGAGCCCCTCGTCCCGCAGCAGGCGCCCGGCCGCGGTCTGGCTGCCCTCCTCGATCAGCGCCAGCATCAGGTGCTCGACGGAGACGTACTCGTCCTTCAGCCGCTTCGCCTCGCGCTCGGCGGTGTCGAGCAACTGCGACAGCCGCTGGGTCACGAAGACCTGGCCCGGCGCGGCTCCCGGGCCGCTGGTGCGCGGGCGGCGGCCGAGCTCGGCCTCGACCTGTGCGCGCAGCCCGTCCGGGTCGGCGCCGGCCTGCTGCAGCAGCCGGGGCGCGAGGCCCTCCGGCTGGTCGAGCAACGCCTGCAGCAGATGCTCACCGTCCACTTCGGTGTGTCCGAAGCGGACCGCCTTGGTCTGCGCGTCGTGTAGCGCCTCCTGGGACTTCTGGGTCAGGCGGTTCAGCTCCACTGTGGACCTCCGGAACGTCGGGTAGCGCGGCGCAGGGCGGCCTCCAGCTCGGCCACCCGGTCGAGCAGATCCATGACCAGGCCCACCGCGGCGTAGTTGACGGCCAGGCCGGAGTGCAGCCGCTGGATCCTGGCTACCGCGGTGAGCTGGCCGCGGTCGAACCAGAGGCGTCCCGAGGCGTCCCGCCGCGGTTCGAGCAGACCGAGAGTCACGAACCGGCGTACGAGGTCCGGATGCAAGCCCGCGGCGCGGGAGAACGAGTCGAGGTCCAGCTTGTCCACAGTAGACAGCCGGACCAGGGCGAAGCTCATGCCCTACCTCCTCGGGTCGAATGTGGACACCGCGGCGAGTCGCCGGAACAGGTCCCGCTCCTCGTCGGTCAGCCGGGACGGCACGACGACCCGCGCTTCCGCGTACAGGTCGCCGGCCTGGCCGCGTCGGTTGGGCAGCCCACGCCCGCGCAGCCGCAGCCGCCGGCCGCTCGAGGTGCCGGGCGGTACCTTCACCTTGGCCTCGCCGCCGGGGGTGTCGATGGCGACCGAGGCGCCGAGCGCCGCCTCCCAGGGCGCCAACGGCAGGTCGACGTAGATGTCCCGGCCCTCGACGCGGTACCGCCCGTGCGGGGCGAGCCGGACGACCAGGTATAGGTCCCCATCCGGGCTGCCCTGCCCCCGGCCGCCCTGCCCGGCCAGCCGGATGCGCTGGCCGTCGGTCACGCCGGCCGGGATGGTGACGTCGAACGTCCGACCCCCGTCCGGCCCGGACAACGTGATCGACCGGCGGCCACCGTGGTAGGCGTCCTCCACCGTCAGCTCGACCTCCGCCTCCTGGTCCGCGCCGGGGAAGGCACCCCAGCCGCGTCGGCCCCGGCCGCTGAAGATGCCACCGAACAGATCGTCGAGGTCGACGTCCACATCGACGGTCGGCTCCGACGGGCGCCGGCGCGCTCCGGCGCCACCCCGCGCGGCCCGCGCCCGGGCTTCGGACCACGTTTGGGGGTCGACGTCGGGCGGTACCTGCCGGAAGTCCGGCCCGAACGCGTCGTACCGCCGCCGCGTCTCGGGATCGGACAGGACGTCGTACGCCTCGGACACCTCCTTGAACCTGTCCTCGGCCGACGGATCCTTGTTGACGTCGGGGTGGTACGTCCGGGCCAGCTTGCGGTACGCCCGCTGGATCTCGTCCTGGCTCGCGGTTCTCGGCACTCCCAGGACTTCGTAGAAGTCGCGGGCCGCCACGGTCATTCGCCCTTCGCCACGATCACGGCGGCCGGGCGCAGCTGTCTGGCGCCGGTACCGTACCCGGGCCGGACGACCTGCAGCACGGTGCCGGAGGGGACATCCGGGTTCGAGGTGACCGCCACCGCCTCGTGGCGGGCCGGGTCGAAGGGCTCACCCACCTCGGCCTGGCGCGGGAAGCCGAGCCGGTCGAGGAGCGCGAGGGCCTGTTCGCGTACCGCGCGGATGCCCTCGATGACCGCCTCCGGGTTCTCGCCGGCGTGCTCGAGCGCGAGGTCGAGGTTGTCCAGTATCGGCAACCACTCGCTGGCTACCCGCGCCCGCTCGGCCTCCCGATGTTGTTCCGACTCTCGGGCGACCCGCTTGCGCAGGTTGTCGAAGTCGGCCACCGCCCGCCGCCACTGGTCCTCCAATTCGGCGACGCGTGCCTGAAGTTCGGCGACCTCGTCAGGCTCGTCTGCCGGAACCAGCGAGTCGGTCATTGCTGATCCGGCCCGGTCGTGAACTCGGCGTCGATGACGTCGTCGTCACCGTCACCACCCCCGCCGCCCGAACCCGGGGCGGCCGCGAGGCTGTGGTAGATCTGCTGCAGGTCGGCCGTCAGCGACCGCAGGCGGTCCAGCGGGGCCTCCTCCTTGATGGCCTGCCGGGCATCCGCGATGAGCATCTCGGCGCGGGCCTTCTCGTGTGTCGGCGCCGCGCCGCCCAGCTCGGTCAACCTGCGCTCGACCTGGTACGCGGCGGAGTCGAGCGTGTTGCGGGCATCGATCATCTCGCGCAGCCGGGTGTCCTCGTCGCGGTGCCGCGCGGCCTCGGAGACCATCCGCTCGATCTCTGAACTGTCCAAATTGGAGCTTTCGCTGATCGTGATGCGCTGCTCGGCACCGGTGTCCCGGTCGCGGGCGGACACGTTCAGGATCCCGTTGGCGTCGATGTCGAACGTGACCTCGATCTGCGGTACGCCGCGCGGCGCCGGTCGGATGTTCTCCAACCGGAACCGGCCCAGCACCCGGTTGTCGGCGGCCCGTTCCCGCTCGCCCTGCAGGACGACGATGTCCACCGCGTTCTGGTTGTCCTCCGCGGTGCTGAACACCTCGGTACGGCGGGCCGGGATCGTGGTGTTGCGCTCGATCACCTTCGTCATCAGGCCGCCGAGCGTCTCCACGCCCAGCGACAGCGGCGTGACGTCGAGGAGCAGGACATCGCGTACCTCGCCCTTGATGACGGCCGCCTGGAGCGCGGCGCCGAGCGCGACGACCTCGTCCGGGTTGACCGTCATGTTCGGGTCCTTGCCACCGGTCAGCCGGCGTACCAGGCTCTGCACGGCGGGGATCCGGGTGGAGCCGCCGACGAGGATCACCTCGTCGATGTCGTTGGCCGTCACCTTGGCGTCGCCCATCGCCCGTTGGACGGGCTCGAGGCACCGCTCGACGAGGTCCGCGGTGATCTGGTCGAAGGTGGCCCGGGTCAGCGTGGTGTTCAGGTGCTTGGGGCCGTTGGCGTCCGCGGTGACGAATGGGAGGTTCACGGTTGTCTGGGTGACCGAGGACAGCTCCACCTTGGCCCGCTCGGCCGCCTCGAACAGCCGTTGCAGCGCCTGCGGATCACGCCGGAGGTCGATGCCGTCGGTGCGCTGGAACTCGTCGGCCAGGTGGTCGACGATCCGCCGGTCGAAGTCGTCGCCGCCGAGGTGGGTGTCGCCGGCCGTGGCGCGTACCTCCACGACCCCGTCGCCGACGTCGAGCAGGCTCACGTCGAACGTGCCGCCGCCGAGGTCGAACACCAATACCGTCTCGTGCTGCTTCTTGTCCAAGCCGTACGCGAGCGCCGCCGCGGTCGGCTCGTTGATGATGCGCAGCACCTCCAACCCGGCGATCCGGCCGGCGTCCTTGGTCGCCTGGCGCTGGGCGTCGTTGAAGTACGCCGGCACGGTGATGACCGCCTCGGTGACCTTCTCGCCGAGGAACTTGCCCGCGTCCTCGACGAGCTTGCGCAGCACCTGCGCGGAGATCTCCTCGGGTGCGTACAGCTTGCCCCGCACCTCGAACCGGACCGCGCCGTCGGGTCCGGACACGGCGTCGAACGTCACCGCGTTCAGCTCGCTGGTCACCTCGTCGTACCGGCGCCCGATGAACCGCTTCGCCGAGTAGATCGTCCCCTTCGGGTTGAGGATCGCCTGCCGTCGGGCGAGCTGCCCGACCAGGCGCTCACCCTGCTCCGTGAACGCCACGACCGACGGCGTGGTCCGCGACCCTTCGGAGTTCGGGATCACATTCGGCTGCCCGCCCTCCACCGTCGCTATCACGGAGTTGGTCGTACCGAGGTCGATACCGACTGCCTTGGCCATCGTCGTCTCCTCCCCGTGGTGTCGACGACGTGATTGTCCCGAGTGTCCGGGTGCCATGTCGTCACCCGTGGTGGATGAACCTCGGTCCGCTCGACCGCTTCATCCTTTCCAGGTGAAGGCGCGTCACCCGCGCCGGAACGAGACTGAAGTAGCTATGACCAGCGAAGTGCGTATCCCGGTGCCCGGCGCCGCGCTGCTGGCCGATCTCACGGTGCCGCTGTCCGCCCGCGGGGTGGTCGTCTTCGCCCACGGCAGCGGCAGCGGCCGGCACAGCCCGCGGAACCGCTACGTCGCGGGCGAACTCGGACGGGCCGGCTTCGCCACGGTGCTCGCCGATCTGCTGACGGCACAGGAGGAGCGCCTCGACGCGACGACCGGCACGTTGCGGTTCGACATCGGGCTGCTGGCCACGCGGTTGGTCGCCGTGACGGACTGGACGAGCGGGTACCGGACCACCGCCGGGCTCGATGTCGGAGTGTTCGGAGCGAGCACCGGAGCCGCGGCCGCACTGATCGCCGCGGCGCAGCGGGCCCCGACCATCCGCGCGGTGGTGTCCCGCGGTGGTCGGCCGGACCTCGCCAGCGGGCAGCTGAAGCTGGTACGACAACCGACGCTGCTCATCGTCGGGGAGCGGGACCCGGTCGTGCTGGACCTCAACCGGGCCGCCTTCGACGAGCTGGCCGCCACCGAGAAGCGCGTCGAGGTGGTACCGGGTGCGTCACACCTGTTCGAAGAGTCCGGTGCGCTGGAAGAGGTCGCTCAGCTTGCCCGCGACTGGTTCAACCGGTACCTCGCGCCGGAGTAGTCAACGGCCGCGCTTGTGCTTGTCCTTCTCGGGTTTGTCGCCGCGGTGCGGTCGGTTCGGCTTCTTCGTGGGCGTAGCGTGGCCGGTCGGTTCGGCGTGGACGACTATTACCGGTGCCTGTCCTATCGCCTGTTCGACCTGCATCGCCTGTTCGACCTGCAACGCTGGGACGGTTGGTGGCGCTATGCCAGGGCCGGCCCAGGACAGCGCGACCAGTAGCAGGCAGGCCGAGGCAAGCGCCGCGATCCGCCGACGCCAGGCCGACCGCGGGCGGCCCAGCAGGCGGGTGACCGGAAGGTATGTGGCGCGGGTGTCCACCTTCGCCGGATGGCGCGATGTCGCGGTCCGGTCGCCGGCGGCGGTGAGGAGGCGGGCGACCTCGCCGGCACCCGGTCGGTCGTCGGGTTGCTTGGCCAGGCAGCGCAGGCACATCGCCGCGATGTCGGCGGGCAGGCCGGGCAACGACGGCAGGGGAGCGGGTCCGGTGTGTTGGTGGGCCAGCAGGAGCTGCAGCATGGTACCGGCCCGCCACGGCAGGCGGCCGGCCAGCGCGCGGTACAGCATGACGCCGAGGGAGTACACGTCGCCGGCCGCGCGGACCGGTCCGCCGGCCAGCCGTTCCGGTGCCACACTCGTCGGGGTGCCCAGCAGGTTTCCATCCGCGTCGATATCGGGATCGCCGGTCGCGGCACTGATGCCGAAGTCGACGAGCTTGACGCCGGTATCGGTGAGCAGCACGTTGGCCGGCTTGATGTCGCGGTGCACGATGCCCCGTTGGTGCGCGGCGGCCAGCGCGGCCGCGACCTCGGCACAGACTTGGGCAGCGGTGGCCCAGGGCAGCCGCCCGTCCTCGAGCCGGCTCTCCAGTGACTGCCCCTCGGCCAGCTCCAGCACGAGGTACGGCAACCCCTGGTGTTCACCGTGGTCGTAGATGTGGGGAACGTTCGGGTGGTCCAGGCGGGCCAACGCCCAGGCCTCCCGCTGCAACGCGGTCCGTGCGGCCGGGTCGGTCAGGGCACACCGATCCAGTACCTTGACGGCCACGGCCCGGTCCAGCCGCCGGTCATTGGCACGCCACACGGTAGCTGTACCACCACCGCCCAGCGTCTCGATCAGGCAATACCGTCCGCCCAAAACCTCGCCGGCACGAAGGCTCACGGCCAGCCGTTACCCGACAGACGATTTCTTACACCTCGAGACGGAGCATATTCCAGGACAATGCGGGCAGTACGACGCGCATCAGTCCACTATCGACAGTCGGTACATCGAGGCGGCGTGGCGTCACCCGATTGGGCTCGGTGGCGGTGTTCACCGCGTCGGGATCGTCGTCGGCGAGCGTGACGTGCTCGATGACCGTCGGCTCGGACAGCGCCCTCAGGTCGACATCGAGGGTGGTCGCATCGTGCTGGCTCCGGTTGACGGCGAACAGCGTCACCGCCCCGGTCGCCTCGTCCCAGACCGCGGTCGCGTCGACGACCGGTACCTCGCCCAGGCCAGGCGTTTCGTAGGACGGCCCGCGGGGCTCGACGCGCAGCACCGTGCCGCGGCCGTACCGCGATGTCAGTGCGAACGGGTGGAAGATGCTCTGCCGCCACGCCGGCCCGCCCGGCTCGGTGCGGATGGCGCCGATGACGTTGACGAGCTGGGCGAGGCAGGCGATGCGTACCCGGTCCGCGTGCCGGAGCAGCGAGATGAGCAGGCTGCCCACGACGACCGCGTCGACGACGGAGTACGTGTCCTCGAGCAGCCGGGGTGCCTCGGCCCAGTCGAGGTCCTGTTCGGTGAACCGGCTCATGTACCAGACGTTCCACTCGTCGAACGACAGGTTGATGTGCTTGCGGTGCCGGCCGGTGGCCCGTACGTGGTCGCAGGTCGCCACGACCGCGTCGATGAACCGGTCCATCTCGACGGCCGACGCGAGGAAGGTGTCGCGGTCGCCGCCGCGCGGCTCGTAGTAGCTGTGCAGCGATATGTAGTCCACCACGTCGTACGCCTCGGCCAGCACCGTCGCTTCCCACGTGCCGAACGTCGGCATGCCGCTGCCGGAACTGCCGCACGCCACCAGCTCGATGGTCGGGTCCACGCGGCGCATGGCCCGCGCCGTCTCGGCGGCGAGCCGGGCGTACTCCGTCGCCGTCTTGTGTCCGACCTGCCACGGGCCGTCCAACTCGTTGCCGAGGCACCACAGCGGGACGCGGTACGGGTCGGCGGATCCGTTGCGCCGCCGCAGATCGGACCAGTATGTCCCGCCGGGATGGTTGCAGTACTCCAGCAGGTCCAGCGCCGCGTCGACGCCCCGCGTACCGAGGTTGACGGCGAGCATGGGCTCGGCGCCCACCGCGCGGGACCATTCGACGAACTCACCGGTACCCACATAGTTGGGCTCGATCGTGCGCCACGCGAGGTCGAGCCTTCGCGGTCGTTGCCCGACCGGTCCGATCCCGTCCTCCCACCGGTAGCCCGAGACGAAGTTCCCGCCGGGATAGCGCAGCACCGGCACCCCTAGCTCGCGGACCAGTTCGGCCACGTCACCGCGGAAGCCCGCCTCGTCGGCGGTGGGATGCGCCGGCTCGTAGATGCCGGTGTACACGCACCGTCCCAGATGCTCCACAAAGGACCCGAACAGCCGGGGGTCCACCTCCGCCACACGGAACGCGGGATCGATGGTCAGCGTCGTCATCGGAACATCATCCGCTACGATCACGACTGGTGAAGATCGTGGTGGACGACCTGTCCGGCTCGCAGATCGCGGAGTTCCTCGCGGAGCACATCCAGCAGATGCGGTCCGTCACGCCGCTGGAGAGCACGTTCGCGCTCGACCTCGCGGGGCTGCGCCAACCGGGGATCACGTTCTGGTCCGTGTTGGACGGTGACACCCTCGTCGGCTGTGGCGCGCTGAAACGGTTGGACGACGGCCACGCGGAGCTCAAGTCCATGCGCACCGCGCCGGCACGCACGCGCAGCGGTATCGCGTCCCTGCTGCTGGCGCACATCATCAGCGAGGCCAGGCGCATGGGATACGCCCGGTTGAGTCTGGAGACCGGATCCGCCGAGTTCTTCGCACCCGCGCAGCGGTTGTATGAGAAGTTCGGATTCGAGTACTGCGAACCGTTCGCCGACTACCAGCCAGGTCCACACAACGTCTTCCTCACGAGGGTGCTCTGAGATGTGGGCGATAGCACGAGAGATCATCGACGCGAACCTGTACATGACGCTGGGCACGGCCGACCGCGACGGCCAACCGTGGGTCTCGCCCGTCTACTTCGCCACGGCCGACTACACCAACTTCTACTGGACGTCGGCACCGGAGGCGACGCACTCACGCAACCTCGCCGAGCGACCGCGACTGAGCATCGTCATCTTCGACTCGCAGGCGCCGCCGTACCACGGGCGGGCCGTCTACCTCTCGGCGGTGGCCGCGGAGTTGGCGGGGGACGATCTCGACGAGGGTCTGACCGTCTACCCTGGACCACGGCCGGGGGCAACCAGCTCGACCCGGGATCAGGTCACGCCGCCGAGTCCGTTCCGCCTCTACCGCGCCACCGCGTTGGAACACTCGATCCTCTGCCCACGCGAGCCGCGCCAACCATGCCCGTTGCACGGAATCGCCGTCGACCACCGCACCACCGTGTCGCCCTAGATCTGGCCAAAGGGCGTACCGGCGGCAGAATGGCCGGGTGACGATCGTGTACGTCATCGACGGCGCACAGGTGACCACGCTGGAGGACTTCTGGCGGGTCATCGGCGCGGCCGTCAACGGACCGGACGGCTACTTCGGCGGCAACCTCGATGCCCTGAACGACTGCCTCCACGGCGGGTTCGGTACGCCGGAGGACGGCGACTTCGTCTTCGAGTGGCGGAACCACGAGGCGTCCCGCCGCGATCTCGGGTACCCGGAGACCGTCCGCCAGCTCGAGCGCCGCCTCGCGCGCTGCCACCCCACGAACCGCCCGAGGGTCGCGCTCGAGCTGGCCGCTGCCCGGCTGGGTACCGGGCCGACGGTGTTCGACTGGCTCGTCGAGATCATCGGCACAGAGCACGGCAAGCTCCGGCTCGCGTAACAATGGTCCGGTGACCGCTCCGGATGACCTGCAGCCCGGCCTCGAGGTGCTGGGCGTGCTCGCCGATCCGGTACGGCGGGCGGCGTACCGGGTGGTCGTCGCGGGCGACGGCGCGCCCGTGGGTCGCGAGGAGGTCGCGGCGGCACTGGGCGTGGGCCGTACGCTCGCCGCCTTCCACCTCGACAAGCTCGTCGATGCCGGGCTGCTGGACGTGTCGTTCGCCCGGCGGTCCGGCCGGTCGGGTCCGGGCGCGGGGCGACCGGCGAAGCTGTACCGGCGAGCGGTAACCGAGCACGCGGTGAGCGTGCCGCCGCGGGCGTACCGGTTCGCCGCCGGGCTGCTCGCCGAGGCGGTGGAACGGGCCGGCGCCGATGCGGTCCTCTACGACGTGGCCCGCGAGCACGGCCGGTCGGCGGGAGCGCACGGCGATCTCGTCGAGGCGCTGGAGGCACAGGGGTACGAGCCGGTGCGCGAGGGGGACCGGATACGGCTGCGGAACTGTCCGTTCCACCGGCTGGCCGAGGACTTCCCGCCGGTCGTCTGCGGCATGAACCTGGCGCTCCTACAGGGGTTGCTGGAGGGCACCGGGTGGCGAGCGGCGATCGAACCGGTGGCTGACGACTGCTGTGTCGTTATTTCTAAAACTAACGATGGTTGACATAGAATCACCGGCGTGGATGCTGGCAGTACAACCCATCACCTGGCACAGCTCAACGTCGGCAGGCCCGTGGCGCCGCTGGACGATCCGGTCATGGCGGACTTCATGGCCGGCCTGGAACCGCTCAACGCGTTGGCCGATGGGACGCCCGGGTTCGTCTGGAGACTGACCGGGGACGGCGAACCGGACGCCACCGGGCTGCGGCCGTTCGGCCCGGACATCATGGTGAACATGTCGGTCTGGACGACCGTCGAGGCGCTACGGGGGTACGTGTACCGCACCGCGCACCTGGACTCCGTCCGCCGCCGCCACGAGTGGTTCACCCACGACGGACTCGACCCGTACCTCGTGCTCTGGTGGATCCCCGCCGGCACGATTCCCACGCTCGCCGACGCGTGGGAGCGGCTGGACCTGCTGCGTCGCAACGGACCCGGGCCGGACGCGTTCACGCTGCGGCAGCCCTATCCGGCACCGGTATAACCGGAACGCCCGCGGTACGGGTAGCGTCCAAGACCTATGCGTCGAGTCGTCGCCGCGATGCTTGCCCTCGCCACCCTGGCCGCCGGTTGCGCGCGACCGGCGCCGCAGCCGGCCGCGGCTTTGTCGCCCTCCCCACCCGGGGACGCCGCGCCGGACAAGGACGCGATCGTGCTCGTGCCGGATGGCTACACCGGCCGGTTCCGGGCCTTCGGCACGGTGTTGGAGAACGTGTCCGCGGCCGGACCGAAGCACGGACCCCAGCTGTGCGGCGGCGTCCAGCAGTCGTTGCCCCCGCAGTGCAGCGGCCTGGACGTTGCGAACTGGTCCTGGGCGGCCGTGCCGCACGAGTCCGCACA
>Ga0075420_100001988_pt1 | contig 17580 bp, 17 predicted proteins | sample SoiMetdeltSBSDD4_FD_75296 | JGI IMG/M metagenome (GOLD analysis project Ga0075420, IMG submission 75296) | Bulk soil microbial communities from a Populus tree surrounding site in Tennessee, USA - Soil MetaG P. deltoides SBSDD4 | ecosystem: Environmental > Terrestrial > Soil > Tree plantation... | reverse complement strand
GACGCCGGTCGGCGCAGTGTTTTCTCCAGACGGCCGATGGGTCGCGTACGTGTCATCAGAAGGTATTGACTCCTCATCCGGGGTGTTTACATCCAGTCGTTTCCCGCAACGGATGCGCGCTATCAGGTTCCCAAGCAGCCGGGATCGATTGACTATCACCCGGTCTGGGCGCCGGACGGCACAGAGCTGTTCTATGTACCGTCCGCGTCATCTCGCCAATTGGCGAACGTAAGGGTCTCCACGCAGCCGGCGCCGACCTTTAGCAACCCCATTAACGTACCAGCCACAGTCCATGCGGATAGGTCCGGGGAGCAGATGAGGGCGTACGATATGTTGCCCGACGGTCGATTTGTGGGACTCATTGCAGCCGCGGCAGCGCAGTCGTCCGGTGCACGGCCTTCCTCTCCCGAGATGCGTGTGGTGCTCAACTGGTTCGAGGAACTGAAGCGCCTCGTGCCGGCCAACTGACCGACTTCCCATCGCACCAACGAACGCGCATCGTTTCGCGCTCCACTTAGCGTTACTTCGCCGCGTTAGCGTAGCCGCTGGGCGCACCAATAGAGCCTGACACGTAACAGCGCGCCCGCCTGACCCTACGCTCGTGCCCATGCATGCCATCGTCAGCTCTCGTCCTACAATGGTCAATTTGCGAAACGACTTTGAATGCCACCTATCGCTACTCATTGACAGGAGACATGAATGCCACGAAAAGGATTGAGCATCGAGCAACTGCGCGAGCTAGCCAGGGATGGAGCGGACGCGGCGCTGCGCCGGTTACGAGCCGAAATAATCGCAATAGAGCGGACCTTCCCTGAACTGGCGTTAACCGGACCACGAAAGGCGCTGCGTAAGTCGGTCGCCACCGCTGGCAAACGGACCAGGCGAATGTCAGCGGCAACGCGCAAGGCCGTATCGCAGAGGATGAAGAAGTATTGGGCGGAGCGGCGGAAGGCGCGGGCGAAGGCGAAGTGAGTTGATTCGCCACTCGGCGACCACTCATTACTAAAACGAGTTTCCTCTAACGCGCTCGCGCTAAAATCCGCGCCGATTTACCCTGACGCCGGCACGGCGTCTCGGTCCCTTTGAAATCGTTGTGCCGATTGGCGGCGGGATGGACGAGGTCTACAGCGGTCGCGCGGCCATGTAGCCAGCCGTCACCTCGTTCTTATGCGCTGCAAAGGCGGCCAGGACTTCTTCCTTCTCGCGCCGAGGCACTTTGACAAAGTCAAGGGTGCGCCCAAGCTCGGCCGCGACCTCATCGAATTCGTCGGATGAGATCCTGAGGTCACGATGCGCCTCCTCGAGACCCACCTCGGTTTCCCCGGGCCTTGTGGGCGTGTACTTGAACGGCCCGCCTGCGACAGCGCAAACCCAAAGGGTTCGCATGAACTTGAGGCCCGGCAACCTGTCCAACCTCTTTGTATGCCACTCCCTGAGGGCGGCGTTCTTCGAGGTCTTTCCGACAATCGGGTTCTGCACAACCGCGTCGCTAAAGTGGTCAACCACGGCCGCGATCGCGAAGACGCCGCCAAGCCGTTCGTACAGACTCTTCTCCGTCATGTTCACTAACCTCCCAGGCGACCGACGATCATGAAGTTGATGTTCACGGTGTCCTTCACCGACACGACGCCCCCGACGCTGATTGGCTTAATGCCATAGTCAGTCTGCTTCAACGAAAAACTCCCGGTCGAGGTCAGTTCATGCGGCTCGATTTGAACCATGACCGGCACCGAGACTGAGCGTGTCACATTGTGCAGGGTCAGACGACCGTTGATAATCAGGTCCAGCTTGGTGGTTCCAGGATTCTTCACCGAAATACTGGTGCTGTCGAAGTCGATCGTTGGATATCGCCGCACGTCCAATACTTGCTCGCTCGCCATCGTCTGCTGGACTCTTGGGACATCGTCCGGAGGCTCACCTTTTCCCGTGACTTTCAACGCGGACGCATCGATCGTCACGCGCACCATCGAGCGCGACGGGTCTGCGGGATCGACCATCATGTGTCCGGTGATCGATGGCGCGATGACTTCGTGCGTGTGGCCTGCGGCAAAACTGAAGATGCCCGCCTTGCCGACGGCAATCGTCGCGCGGCTTCGAGCCGGATCGATTGCATACGTCTGGGGAGTCGCGTTGAGCGCGACCGCCGCTATCGCGATTCCACAGATGAGAAAGATGGGTCGGATTGTCCGCAATTCGAACTTGCCCTCGCAATCCGAATGCCGACTGTCATCGATACGATCATTGAGAGAATGTGCACGGCTGTCGCCGTTAGAGTTCCGAAATGCGAAAGCCTCTTTCACCGTTAGTTCCCACTCCTGGCCGTTCGCCTCGCTCTTCCCGAAAACGATTGAGTTCCGGCCGGATTCTCGACTCGGAAGGATGGCCGCGTGGTGTTGCGTGATACTTTGGCGGCACGCCGCAGGTTTCAGGGCCCAGGAACCGCGTCCATAGCCCAGTTGGATAGAACCTCACTCTGCCATCTCTATTGGGGGTTGCAGTGGCGGCAGTGTCAGTAGGGGCCCGCTGCCATGGCAGGTCAATGGCAGTTGGGTGGCAGATGGCGTCTGCGGACGATATCCGCAGGCTGATTCCCACTCGAGGCACTGACGGCTACTTGAGGGGGCACCGACGGACGGACTTCACTTTCCGTGTAGCGGTTGGGGGCCGGTCGCTGAGGCCAAAGCTCAAGAAGCCTCAAGAGGCACCCGCTCGATGAGAGGGTGTCGTGTCTACCGCGCCGACGCGAGGTGCCGACCAAAGAACTCAAGCATCCGTCGTTCTGCATCGTCCTGCGCAACTCGGTTGCCCTCTTCGGTGCCACCTCGCCTCGTTGCGGGGATGTCGGTCCGTCTCCCCCAGATCATGTGGCCGGCATCGTCATACGCGATGTGCTCGTGCGGGAATCCAAAGTTGTGGGCTCGCAAGCGTGTCATGACCATCTCCGACATGAGACTGGACGGCCAGGTCGTGTCCTGCTTTCCTGACAAGAGCAGAATCGGAGCTTTGATACGCTCTACAGGGATCGCGGCTCTCTCAATGAACTCGCGCTGATCCAGCGAGCGACGGTACATATCGGCCAGCGAATCAGTGGTCGTGGCTGCTGCATACGGTACGAATGGAAACGGCTGCCCTTTATACGTCCAAGAGGATCGGCGGGGCTGCTGATCGATAGCACGGTCCCACGCCGCCGAACTTGGCAAGCTTTGCCACACGACCGAGCTTGGCACAAACGCGACGACAGCTCGAATACGTGGATCCATCGACGCCAGCAACAATGCCAGCTCCCCGCCCTTAGAAACGCCGGCAATGCCAATTCGCTCGGGATCCAGCGAACCATGAGAGCGCACGTAGGCAAGCGTATTCTGGAAATACTCGAGCGGAATCTGATCGAGCTCTGGCGGTAATCCCGGCATCTTCTGGAGACTGAAGTAGGCCAGCGCAAGTGCTGCGAAACCCCTTCGTGCGAGATTTTCGGCATGGTAGTCCCAGATCTGGCCGCCAGAGCCGCCGACCAGCAGGACAACAGGGCACTTTGAGTCGCACGAGGGGAGGTACAGATTGGCGACAAACGTCTGACCCGTAACGGCGATCTTCGTTGGAGCCTGTGCAAGAATCACGGCGTCCGGGCGTCCACTGAGTGCGAGCACGATCGCCAGAATCCAGGATCCGGTTCTTGTATGCCAGCGTTTCACGGACACACTTTCGTGGGCAGATGGTGGGAGACGAGTTAATCGCTTATCCCGATGAACCTGGACAGAAAGTGCGGCCCGAACCCGCACGTTGCATGGGCCCCTTATACATCCGGCTCTCGCCGACCGCAACGAATGTTCTTCGTTGTACGGTCTTCACACCCTAAGACCTCCTTCCCTCCTGACCTGAACCAACTGAAGTTTTCCGCTCCGCGCCGCATTGCATGTGGCGGGTGCCCGGTCACCAGGCGCGCCCGTGCTACTTCAAAAACGATTCGTGGATGTCGCGGTACTCGACGACGTATTTCTGCACCTCCACCGGCCGTGGTGCCGAACCAGGAGGTAATGCGCGTATCGCGCGACCGACGGCCTCCTCGCCTGCCACAGCATCTGCTTCGCTTCGCCAGAAACTCAGTGAGATCAGCTGGCCGCTGTTGGGATCGCGACCCAGGAAAGCGCCCACGTAACCGGGCGTCAACCGCAGCGTCGGGAACAGATGGCCGTCGATAAAGTCGCGATAATTGTCAAGCCGTCCCTGATCACTGGAGAAGACTGCTACACGCACGACTAATGCCGACCTCTTGTCCTGGGCTTGAGCGAAGGTGTTTTTCGAGATGGCGGCGAAAATCAAGAACGCGATCAAGCCGGCCATGGTCAGATCGACAACGATCGACTGTTGAGGCTTGAGAATTTGCATCAGCGTTTTCTCCTTAAGGCGTGGTTACAACGCAGGGCTGAGGTCTCCTTGCGTGGTGCAAACCATCGGCGTACACTGCCGTACGGGTTCCGGGGTTCTATCCGGGTGCCGGTTGGCGATGTCTGCATTCGATCCGCTCCGTGCGTATCTCGAAAGCAAGGCCCCGTTCACGCCGAAAGAGCTCGATTTCCTAGAAGGGCTCTTCGTTCCAACAATGCTTCGCGCGGGTGAGTTCCTGCAGCGCGCCGGGGAGCCGGTGCGATATGCGGCGTTTGTAGCCAAAGGCTGCCTTCGCAGCTATCTCATCGACGCGAAGGGCGAGGAGCTCATCCTCGAATTCGCACCGGAAAATTGGTGGCTCGGGGATCGCACGTTCCTCACCGGGGGAACGACATGTGACTGTTTCATCGACGCTGTGAGCCGTTCCGACCTCTTGTTGTTTGATCAGCATTCACACCAAACGATGGTGGAGTGTGTCCCTACCTTTGCGACAATGTTTCGCGTGGCGTTCCAGAAGTACGCGGCGGCGAAAGACCGCCGAATCATCAACGCGTTGAACATGTCGACCAAGGAACGTTACCTGGACTTCCTGAAGACATACCCAGCCATCGCGCACCAAGTGCCACAGCGGATGCTCGCCTCATATCTTGGTGTCTCGCCAGAAACGCTCAGCCGAGTCCGCAACCAACTCTCGCGGAAGTAACTAGCCCCGAATTGTCCTAGGCGACGTCAGCAGTCAGCTCGAATCGATCGCGTCTTCCAGCAAAAGGTAGCTGCGAGCGAGCGGGAACGCATTGATCTAGATCAAGAAACGACCCGCGGAACGATGGGGCCGCAAGGGGCTCTCGACAGCACAATGCCGAGCCTTGAGGAGCAGCCGTGCCGACGCCGTATCGGTCCGCGGGTTACCAGCGACGACGAATGACTGCGCGCTGGTGCAACGTGACGGCGCGAGAACCAGGTTGCGGTTCATTCTGTGTAACGTTGTAGCGACTACGATCCAGCCCACCTTCGCTGCCACCTGCCTGCCACACTGCCACCCCTACGGGGTGGTGGCAGTGGCTGGCAGTTCGTAGGGCCCGCTGCCATGGCAGGTCGATGGCAGTTCACTGGCAGATAGCAGTTGGTTTGGCTTCTGCTCATCGGTCCGAAGCCCAGAGTCCCTTGCTTCTGAACTTCGACGCTCGGGGTGGGCGGCCGCGCCTGGGGCGCTGCCCGCCCCTCGCTTTGCCGTCCGACTGCGAGCCGTGGGCCACGGCGAACCTACCGACGACACCAGTGCAGTAGGGCGATAGCCGTTGCGGGTCGGTTCGACGTACTGTCCGCGAGCTGCCCCAAGTGGCCCATGAGTCCTATTGGTTTGTACTCATCCAGTTTCCTGACAATCACAAATCTCATCCAGTTAAAACACATAGGACACTTGGGACAATGGGGCAGCCGCACAACCTGCGTTCAAGGGGACAACGAAGCTATCGGGGCTATCGGTCGCAGTGACCCGTACTCAATGTGAGCAAGAGACCCCTGGCACAACAGAAAGCGTCCCGCGGTCCAAGGGGCACGCTACACGCTGCGGCACGGCGCGACGTCCATGGCGTCGGCGCGTCGCTGTCCGATGAGGATCGTACGCCCGACTGCGCCGTGAATCCGCGCGAGTTGCGCTTGCCCCTGCTTCTGCTTATCCTCACCGGCGATGGCCACTGGGTCGCAGCGATGGCACCAGATTGAGAAGTTGTATCACGCCGCGCGTGACTGCGACCCCGCCGAGCGGGACGCTCTGCTCGGACGCGCCGACCCGGATCTCCGCCACGAGGTCGAATCGTTGCTGGCTCAAGACACTGACGATCTCGCGCCGAGTCAGCGGTCCTGGTGGAGACGCTGGTGGCGCGATCCGGCGGCAGATCGGCACGCGGCGCATCCATACAGTCCGTCTGCGGCAAGGAGGCCCGTCGCCTTGTCTCCGACGCCAACCAGCCTGTCTACCGGTCTCAGACTCGACCCGTTGGACGATGCGCGGTTTGCACCTGGGCACATCTTTGCCTCGCGATACCGCGTCGTCAACCTCATGGGCCGCGGCGCGATGGGCGAGGTCTATCGTGCTGACGACCTACGACTGGGCCAGACGGTCGCGGTGAAGTTGATGTCGGAGGCGATCGCCCGCCGCCACGACGGCCTGCAACGGTTGACCGATGAGGTTCGGCTCGCCCGCGGTATCGCGCACCCGAATGTCTGCCGCGTCTACGACATCGGCTACGCAGAGGGATGGCACTTCTTGTCGATGGAGTACGTCGACGGCGAAACGCTGGCGTCGTTGCTGCGACGGATTGGTCAGCTGCCGATGCCGAAAGCTTTGGAAATGGCCAGACAGCTGTGCGCTGGTGTGGCGGCGGCGCATGCGCGCGGCGTCCTCCACCGCGATCTCAAACCGTCGAACATCATGGTGGACGGCCGGGGGCAGATCCGAATCATGGATTTCGGCCTCGCTGTGGCTGTGTCGGCCGATGTGCGAGAGGTCGCCGGAACTCCTGCGTATATGTCTCCCGAGCAACTCGCCGGCGGTCCGGTCACCGTGCGCTCCGATTTGTACTCGCTAGGGCGGGTACTCGAGGAGATTCTTTCGGCGGATGTTGATTCGCGCATTTCGACGACGGTTCAGGCCTGCATGGCGGCCGACCCGGCTGAGCGACCACAGTCCGCCGACGAAGTAGCAGCGGCGCTGCCGCGTGCTGATTCGCTCGTATTGGTAGATGGCGGCATTCCCTCGCCTGCGATGGTCGCGGCCGCGCCGACAGCGGGCGCTCTGGCCCCGGCAGCCGCCTGGACTCTGCTCGCCGTCATTATTGGAGGATCCATCACAATCGCCCGAGCCGGTGGCGTTACTGTCGCGCCATCGCAACTGCCGAAGCCGCCGGAGGTGCTCGCCGATCGCGCGCGGGAAGTCCTGACGGACACGGGCCAGAAACTATCGGCTGCCGACGGCGCGTTCTGGTGGTGGACTGCCGAAGGTGACAACCGCGTACGCTTCACGTATCGCGAGAGTGCCACGCTTCTTGTGCCAGCCAACCTATTCCGCGTGGTCACGGCTGACGACCCGGCTCACGATCCGACGCGCATGAGGATGGTGACGCTCGAAGCGGATGGAACGCCGAGTACCGCGACACCGACGCCTCAGACGGTATGGTCCAGGCGTACTGGGGGATTCGAAGCAGGCGAATTGCTCAATTGGATCGTCATTTTGATCGCATTTATCACGGCCGGCATTCTCGCGCGCCAGAATCTCCGTGCTGGAGCAGGGGACCGCAGCGGCGCGTGGCGGTTGAGTATCTTTGTCGGCTGCGGCAGCGTTCTGACCGCGGCACTCCTCGCGCATCATGTGCCTTCGGCGGTTGAGGAACTCACGTGGCTGCTCGGGGTAAGCGGTTGGTCGATGCTGTGGGGCGCATTCAGCTGGCTCGCGTACATCAGCTTTGAGCCTTACTTTCGCAGGTGGTGGCCGCACGCGCTTGTCTCTTGGATGCGGGTGCTTACAGGGCGTGTCCTTGACCCGCTTGTCGGGCGTCATATTCTCATCGGGTCGTGCTTGGGTGTCGTCTTGTGCGCAATGGTCTTGATCCAGTTGGACGCCGCGGACCGTAATCCTCCGCGAATCCTTCTTCAGTCCGCACTCGGTTCCATGCGATCGCCGGCTGCGTTCGGCAGCTTCGTGGTGGGCGCGTTTCTAAACGCTCTCGTACTGTCCTTAGGCGGCGCTGCCGTACTCGTGTTCTTGCGCCTGATTCTTAGAAGGACATGGATCGCGTTGATTTTTCTGTTCGTGTCCACCGTTCCGATGTATGCGGCTGGCACGTCGCCGTCAGACATCCTCGTCACAACATTGGTAACTGCTGTTGGCCTGACTGTTCTGCTGCAGGTTGGCGTCGTCGCTCATATTGCGATGTTCATTGTTTACCGTTTCCTGACGTGGCTGCCGCTCACGCTCGATACCGGGGCTTGGTACTTCGGTCAGTCACTCATCATCATGTTGTTAATTGGCGCACTGGCCACCTATGCCTTTCTCGTGGCATTGGGTGGTCGGCCGGTGTTTGGCGCTCTGGCGACGTCGTGATGATCGGCATAGCTCCGGATCTCAGCCAGAACAGCACGGCGTTGGCGGAAAGCAACTACCACACCCTGGCCGATGCGAATCGTCTGGCTGCGGAGCGGGCGAACAAGCTCGCTCTTCCCGACGAGGAACTCGCAAGGTTGCCTCCCGATCAGTCATTCGTTCGCGGCTACATCCGGAACGCGGCGCGCGTCTGGTACGATCCTCGGTTCGACTGCACACTCCTCTGGCAGGACGTCACGATTAACATGGACATGTTCGGATACGTCTGGGGGAAGGTGTTCGCCGAGATCGATGTGACAAAGGGTCTTGAGCAGTTCGACCGGCCGGTCTTTCTCGCTCTCGGGCGTTATGATTTCATCGTTGCGCCGCCGTCCAGTTGGGATCCGCTCAAATCCCGATTCAAGAATTTGACGATTCAAGTTTTCGAGAAAAGCGGCCACACGCCGCAGTTTGAGGAGCCAGTGTTGTTTGACGAACAACTGTTGGCTTGGATCAAGGACACATCACCGGTGGTAGGCGTGGTCTAACATGGCGCTGGAGCCGTCGCGCCCAGCGTCTGTGCGATCGTGTCGTCGCAGCGTGCGGCTCAGCGTCGGGCGTTAGGCCGTTGTACACACCGACACAGGTATCTCATCGATGGGGGCAACGTCGACGTTCATCTCGTACTCGTGGGACAGCGACCACCACAAGACGTGGGTCCGCGCGCTCGCCGAGCGCCTGCGTGCCGACAGCGTCGAAGCGACTCTCGATCAATGGGCTGCGGTTCCTGGAGATCAACTCCCCGAGTTCATGGAGCGGGCGATCGCCGAAAATTCCTTTGTTCTGATTGTGTGCACGCCGCGTTATAAGACCAAGTCGGAAGCCCGCGAAGGGGGTGTCGGCTACGAAGGGGACATCATCACAGGCGAATTGCTAAAGTCCCGAAATCACAGGAAGTTCATTCCGATCTTGAGATCAGGCGATTGGTCGGGATCGGCACCCGGTTGGCTTGCCGGAAAGTATTACATCGATCTACGTGACGGTGATCGGTATGAGGTGCAGTACGAGGATCTCCTGAGCACCCTGCATGGGACCCGACCGACGCCGCCGCCGGTCGGTGCCCCTCCGGCTGCAACATCTGCGCGGGCAGCAACATTGGCCCCCGAAACTTCGGCCGGAGAGCCGGTACTCATTGTTGGCGTAATCGCTGACGAGGTGACTGAGCCCAGGAACGACGGTACGCGCGAAAGCGCGCTCTACACCGTGCCGTTTCGTCTATCAAAGCCCGTGTCGCACGATTGGGCTGCGGTGTTTGAGCAAGTGTGGAATCGTCCACCACAATCCACGACATCGCACAGACCGGGGATCGCGCACGCGCGCGGAAATCGCATTGTTCTCAATGGCACGACCATCGACGAAGTGCAGCGTGTTCATCGGGACACACTCATCCTGTGTGTGAAAGAGACGAAACGCATGGTTGCTGAACACGAGATGCGGCAGCAGACAGAGCGCGCGGCGCGAGAGCAGGCAGCGGACGAACATCAGCGTCATGTTCAGGAAGCAGCGCGACGGATCCGCTTCGACGAATGACGCAGCAGCGTATCGTCGGCTTGCCGACGGCGGCACAGATGATTACGAGCCGCCCGGCTGAAGCGGCCGTTAGGTCCACAAGCCGCGCTCGGCGGACACGCCTGGGGTGTAGCAGTTTTCCCCTCCTATACCTATCCCCGACAAATGAATGTCAGGTGTCCGGCATTGGCTCTAGACTCGCCGCCCTGCTTCTCCATCATCGGCGGCCACCGCAGGCGAATTCCGCAGCCAATCGAGGCCGTGCTAGATTCGCCCAGCAGCTATAATCACGCCGGTTTCTGACAACAGCTCGGGGTTTTTACTTCCCCAGATTGGGAGAAGGGTCTCGCGTCGATGATCGGTTCTGGCACGCGTCTCGGCCCGTATGTCATTGCTGCCCCGATCGGGTCGGGCGGCATGGGAGCGGTCTACAACGCCACCGACACACGCCTGGAACGCACGGTCGCCATCAAAGTCCTGCCCGAACACGTCGCGTGCGACCGCGAGGGAAAACAAAGATGCGAGCCCAGATCTGCCGGCTTGAAAAGGAAGGAGTGCCATGCGCATTTGTGCGGGAGCAATGCTCGTCTTCGTCTTCGTGACTGCCACGCCGACACTGGCGTGGGAGCGTCAGACCCACGAAGCCCTGACTCGCGCGGCCGCGATTGAGATTGCCGCGTCGCCTCAGGACGTGCAAAGGATGGTCGCCGGCAATCTCTGGGCTGACAGCCAATGGGGCAGCGTGCCGCTGACTCTCGATGGAATTACGTTCGACGTGACGCTGGCTTCGACTCGTCACCTCTATGATCCCGACACAGGGGACAGCGTCTTCCTTATCGAGGACGCGGCCAGCCTCGCCGCGCGGTACGAGGCGTGGGCGCTTTACTGGAAGGCCGTCTGGACAACCACGCGGTGGCCGTCGTGGCGCGCCTACGCACGCGGCCAATTCTTCTTTTTCTTGGGTGCCGTCCTGCACTTGATCCAGGATTCCTCGAACACAGCCCACAGCAACCCGAATGTGCTCGAGGCTCTCATCGTGGACGCACTCGTCACTCGAAATCCATCGGCCGTACTGCCGTGGGCAGAGATCCACGGGTCGTCCGAGGCGTTCGGCGAGGCATTCATCGTGGCGTCTGGCGTGCCATCTTTCTCTCCCACCCAACTGGACTCGCCGGCTCGGTCCTACGTACACGCCACCGCCGAGAACTCGAAGCCCAACTACGGCCCCGACCTCGGGTGGGTGATCAACGGGTTGCAGTCTGCTGCGGCCTACGGCGCAGGGTACGCAATAGAGGCGATAGAGCTCGACGAGCAGTGAAGGCAATCGCACGATACTGTGTCAGGAACTCGGTCGGAGCGTTGAACAGACCTCGATCAGGGCACCTCTCATCGCGCGAGCGCGAGCGAAGCACTGAGAATACGTGTGATCGGACACATAGGGGCGGACCTTAGCATCGAAGGCGGCGCTCGTCGATCCATCCTCTGGCGGCGCCCTTTCGGTGGCTTCACCATCTTCGGCTCGATTGACCGCGCCGTCCACCTCTTGCCGTAGAATGCCGCGCAGATGCCCATTGGCCCCGGCGCTCGTCTCGGGCCGTATGAGATCCTCTCCGCGCTTGGCACCGGGGGGATGGGCGAAGTCTATCGGGCACGAGATACCAGGCTCAAACGTGATGTCGCTCTGAAGATCCTTCCCGAGTCATTCGCGACGGACTCAGACCGACTTGCGCGGTTCCAGCGCGAAGCCGAAGTGCTCGCCTCCTTGAACCATCCGAACATTGCTGCCATCTACGGCCTGGAGCAGTCGGATGGCGCGCAGGCGCTCGTCATGGAGCTGGTCGAGGGACCGACGCTGGCCGATCGAATCGCAGAGGGGCCTATTCCAGTCGATGAGGCACTCCCGATTGCGAAGCAAATTGCTGAAGCGCTGGAAGCCGCGCACGAGCAGGGCATCATTCACCGCGACCTGAAGCCGGCCAATATCAAGGTGCGGCCCGATGGCACGGTGAAGGTGCTCGATTTCGGGCTGGCGAAGGCGCTCGAACCTGTCTCGTCCAGCAACATGAACGCGACGGCGTCTCCGACTATCACGTCACCCGCCATGATGACCGGGGTCGGGATGTTGCTCGGCACCGCCGCGTACATGAGTCCCGAGCAGGCGCGGGGCAAGACCGTAGATAAGCGCAGCGACATTTGGGCATTCGGATGTGTGCTTTACGAGATGCTGACGGCGAAGCGTGCGTTCGAAGGCCACGACGTGCCCGACACCCTTGCGGCGGTGCTCCGCGCCGAACCTGACTGGAACCTCCTGCCGGCGATTACGCCCGGAACAATCCGACGATTGCTACGTCGGTGTTTACGGAAGGACTCCAGAGAGCGTCTCCGCGACGTTGGCGATGCGCGAATTGAGCTTCAGGAGGCACAGACGACAACCGAGTCGGAAGTGACGACCGTAGCCACTCCGGTTTCAGTTCGCCGTCGTGACCGCGTGGCATGGACGCTACTCGCAGTCGCTACGTTGGCGCTAGTCGCGCTCGCCGTTGCAGCAACCCTCTACCTACGCCGAACAGTGCCGGAGTGGGTCGTGAGTCGCCTGGATGTTGTCACACCACCCACGACCGCTGCGTTTTCGTTCGCACTTTCGCAGGACGGACGGCAGCTCGTGTTTGTTGCGAATGGGGAGAAGGGTTCACAGCTCTGGTTGCGACCGCTCGACCAGGCGACAGCGCAGCCGCTCGCAAATACTGAAGGTGCCATCTTTCCCTTTTGGGCGCCGGACGGCCAGGCCGTGGGCTTTTTTGCCGATGGCAAATTGAAGCGAATTAATCTGAGCGCGGTCGCCGTGCAAGTGCTCGCTGATGCCCCGTTGCCTCGTGGTGGAACATGGAACACTGAGGGCGTCGTCATATTTGCGCCGACGCCTAATGGCCCACTCATGCGGGTGGCGGCAAGCGGTGGGGACGTTGCGCCAGTAACACAGGTCGCGTCGGGACAAGGCAGTCATCGCTGGCCGCAGTTCCTGCCGGATGGTCGTCGATTTCTCTTCTTCATGGGGGCGGGGCTCCCGCAGACGCACGGCGCATATTTAAGTTCGCTCGACGGTGGCGAGCCGATGCTGGTTCTGCCAGCGGAGACGGCGGCGGTGTATGCCGCGCCCGGCTATCTCCTGTTGGTGTCGCAAGGCGTGTTGGCGGCGTATCCGTTCGACACTACGAGTGGGACGGTGGCTGGCGAGCCGATACCCGTGGCGCAGGCTGTTGGGACTGACGACGGGTCATTTCACAGCGCCTTCTCGGTGTCGGACCGGGGCGTTTTGACCTATCGTGCGGGCGCTAACTCCAAGCGGCGACTCGTCTGGTTCGAGCGCATGGGTCAGATATCGGGCGAAGTCGGGTCGCTAGATGACAATGCGTGGGCGAATTGGTCGAATCCTGAGCTTGCGCCGAACGGCCAACGGCTGGCTTTAAATAGCTTTCTGCAAGGAAACCTCGATGTGTGGCTCATTGACGTGGGTCGGGGTGTGCCGAATCGGTTCACGTTCGATGCCGCGCTCGACAGCAGCCCTATCTGGTCGCCGGATGGGAGTCAGCTCGTGTTTCGGTCAATTCGTCAGGGTGGTAGCAGCTACGATTTGTTCCAGAAACCCGCAAATGGCACCGTTGACGAGCAACCGCTGCTCATCACGCCAGAGAACAAAACACCGCTCGACTGGTCACAGGATGGTCGCTTCCTCCTCTACAGCACCCAGAACCCAAAGACCGCATCTGACATCTGGGCTTTACCGCTGACGGGCGAGCGGAAGCCATTCGCCGTCCTTGAAAGCACCTTTGACGAAATTCAAGGGCAGTTCTCACCGGACGGTCGGTGGCTCGCGTATGCGTCTAATGAATCGGGACGTTACGAAATCTACGTCCGGACATTTCCGGAAGCAGGTGGGAAGTGGCGGGTTTCCGGCTCGGGTGGCATGCAACCCCGCTGGCGGCGTGACGGTCGAGAATTGTTCTACGTTGCGCCAGATACGCAACTCATGGCGGTGACCCTTCGGCTCGCGCCAGACACACACGTGTTAGAGGCAGGCGCACCTGTTGCGCTCTTTCCAGCGCGGCTCGCCACCGGCGCTGCGGCTACTGGGTCCCTGGCTCGGGCGCAGTATGCTGTCGCGACGGATGGTCGCTTCCTGTTGAATATGGATTCGGGCGATGCGGTGACGGCGCCCATTACCGTCGTGCACAACTGGACTGCGGCACTCGACGGTAGGTAAGGATTAGAAGGAACTGAAGCGCCTCGTGCCGGGTGAACTGACCGGTTCCGTCATTCACACCAGCGAACACGTATCGTTTCGCGCCCCGCTCAAGGTTCTACTTGCGAACGAGCATCGCAACGAACACCAAACACGTAGCAGTGAACATGGCGACCAGTCGCACATGGCGCCACTGCCACCATTCACGAAGGTAATCTCGGTAGTCTGGTGGCAACGCTGCGGGATTCCACGTCGCAATCCGCTCGTTGATTGGAACGTTGACAAATAGGGTGACGAGTGACCCCAATGCGCCCATCGAGCACGCCGCAATCAGTAACTTGAAAACGCGGCGGTCGTTGCGCCAAGCAACCGCAGAGATGCCAGCCAACAGCGTGCCGCCGATGCCGGTTATAGCGATTGGAACCGCAATCCCCTTATCGAGCTGCTGGAAAAACTCGACGTAGGTTGGACCCGACATTGCGAACGGGTTTTCGCCAAGCCAGACCCAAAAAGCTCGCCCCGGGAGGTTGCGCAGCATGATTCCCTCGGCGTGAACTCAGGTCTGAAAAAGGATAGCTGAGACGGAGGCCCGCGTCTGCAGCCGCCAGGGTTCGACGCGCGCTAGCTGACCGACCACGTTGGTGCGGCAGATGCGTATTGCGCCACAACTCCGGCATGCCGCGACCGGCATTTCTTGCACCTGCCGGGGCCATCATCTCGGCGACCGCGGTCACGTTGAGCGTATGGCTCCTCGCGAACAGTACTTGGGGCGAGGTGCGTCTCGTGGGCATAGCGTCCGTAGTCGGCTTCGTTCTCTACGTGCCTTATGCGCTTCGAAAAGACGCGCTTGAGCAGGTCAAGCGTCCGGCACGAACTGCGGAGCTCTGAGGCTATAGCCGTTGTGAGAATCGCGTCTGGGCAGCTCGATCGTTCGAGGTTAAATGGGCATCGGCCGTCTAACATCGGGCTTCGAGCCCTCGCGCCCACCGTCCTATGCGATCATGTCGCCTTGGCGCGGCTCAGCGCCGATCGTTGGGCCGACATCGACGCATGAATAGGATTAGTCTCCCATCGGTAGCGGGGTTCACCTTCTTTGATCCGGGAGTTCTTCGTGACGATGAGCTGATCTTGCAGCTCAAGGATGCATCGATGGACGTCTCGGGAGTTGAGCCTATTCCAACCTACAGATTTCGGATGGTGAATGGCGTGTCGGCAGCAACAATGGGAGGTTTGAATCTTCGGATTGGAAGGGATGAGAATCTAGTCCGGTACCGAGGGCATGTCGGCTTCACGGTTGACAGTGCCTACCGCGGACACGGCTACGCTGGCCGAGGGTGCTTACTGGTGTTACCGCTGGCGCGTAAACATGGGCTCGGTTCCCTGTGGATCACTTGCGACCCTGACAACATGCCATCCAAGAGAACCTGTGAGCGCATCGGGGCTCGACTCGTAGAAGTGGTTTCTGTTCCAGAGGGTACAGAGGCATACGCGGCCGGAGCCCGGCGAAAGTGTCGCTACGAACTGGTTCTTTAGACGGATCGGCCCAACAACGAATTGGAGCCGAGGCGCCCTGTCCGGCGCCATCATGTCGCTGCGCGCAGCTCATTAGCACGTTCGTAGCGATCAGCGCCGATGTGACGACGCATTGGTTGCACTGAAGGGTCGGAGTCTCTAAAGCAGGGTTTAAGCAGGCTCGCTGTTTAAATCTGGCGGCACCTTCGGGATTGTCACCCTGCAGGTCCCTCTTGGGCGCAGGGGGTCGCTGGTTCGAATCCAGTCGCCCCGACCAAAAAATCTAAAGAAATCCAGCGATTCTTGGCCGGATCCCTTCAGGAGTTCGGCCTTTTTGTTTATGGGCATGTTGCCCGACGTGGCTGCAGATGGGTGGATGTGGCTGTGGATAAGCAGGGTTTAAGCAGGATTCCGTCACTCCTCGACGCGCGCGAATCCTCCCTCGTCGTCGAGAAATACTGGAGGCGGAGTGGATCAACGGCCCGCAGGCCGACTTGGCGTGGCCGATCATTGGCCTTCTAAAGCGGGCGGCGCAGGTTCGAGCGCTGCAGGCACACCATTCTTACGGGGTAAGGCCACTTCTGGCCCAATCAGTCCCGCCAACAGTCGATCGAGCATCGTGCATTCGATGAACCGTAGCACCCGTCCCCCGGTTTCAACCTGAACAGGATGCGGCCCTCCACCATTTTCAACACAATCTGCGGGGCGATCGGTTAGCTGGCGCGCGAGTTGTGCGCGTCTCCTCCTGACTAAGTTAGCGGGCCGAAGCTGTGGCCATCGAGCGACGTACTTCATCTCGCACGGCCTCGCCAGCCGCGATGGCCGCACGCGTTTCGATCACGCCTCTCACTTGAAGGCCGTGGATTTTGTAGAACGCAAAGATGTCGAGGTCGGTTCTGATGCGGGCATCGCCAAGCACCTCGAGTGCGTGCTTCAGCTCGTGCCCGATAGCTGAGGACTTGCTCCACGGCGTGAGGGACTCGGCGACACCTTACAAACTCAAGTGGCTCGAAGCACGGTTATCAGGCTTGCGCCAATCCGAGCTGCTGTAGCATGGCCATCTGATCGCCCTGCTCCCACCGTTCAACAACTTTTCCGTCAACGATGCGATCCAGAATCAACCCGCTGATCCCAGCGCGTCGGCTATCGCTTTAGCCATCAAGGACTCGAAACGTCGGCCTCATCCTGTCGATCCCTTGCGAGGTGCCTCGGGCAGCGGGAACGCTAGCGTCGGGCGTTCCACGCTCGCGACCTGCCCGGTGCTGAGACGTTCGAGCCAGGACATGAGATCCTGGCACGTCTTCTCTGGGGATAGGTGGCGCTCGGGCACGATCCCGTCTACGGCGCAGCAAACGGCGCGCCTCCTTGTGTTGGGCTTCGAGCTCGTAGATCACAGCCTCGGTCTTGTCGTCGACGGCGGCGAGGACCTCGTCGGGGTTCTCTTCCGCGTAATGAAAAGCCAAGCGGCCGACCGCGAGATCGACGACTTCATGACCGTCCCACGCTCGCGCCAAGGGTGGCGAGAAGCTCGTCCAGTTGCGCGAACGTCTCGACCATCGCATCCGCCGCCCCGGTGCCGGCAGCGTCGAGAGCTTCCTTCGAGGGATAAAGCTCGTGCATGACCAGCAGCGTCTTGCCACCCTTTTCCTCGAATGTCACCGTGGTGACAGGCCCGCCCTCACCACCTTCCTCATTGGTCCACACGAGGCGCGAGTGCGGTGTCACTTCGAGGTACGTGCCGAAGAACGCCATCGCATCGGGTTCGAACTCGAGACGGTACTTGCCCCCGACA
>Ga0075420_100001987_pt1 | contig 17581 bp, 19 predicted proteins | sample SoiMetdeltSBSDD4_FD_75296 | JGI IMG/M metagenome (GOLD analysis project Ga0075420, IMG submission 75296) | Bulk soil microbial communities from a Populus tree surrounding site in Tennessee, USA - Soil MetaG P. deltoides SBSDD4 | ecosystem: Environmental > Terrestrial > Soil > Tree plantation... | reverse complement strand
CCCGCCGGTCGGTCAGGCGGAACATCTCGTCGCCCATCACCTCCCAGCGCCCGCTCTGGCGCCAGATCTCGGCCGGGTGGAGCGCCGGCAGCCGCAGCTCCTGGCCGCCGATCACGTCCATCTCCTCGCGGATGATCGCCTCGATCTTCGCCAGCGAGCGCAACGCCAGCGGCAGGTAGCTGTAGAGGCCGGCCCCGAGCTGACGGACGAAGCCGCCCCGGACCAGCAGCTGGTGCGAGACAGCCACGGCGTCGACCGGCGCCTCTTTGAGGGTGGGGATGAAGGCGCGGCTCATCCGCGTCACGGCCATCGGCGGCCTCCCGGGCATCGCGACGCCAGTCTACCTCACGGGCGCACCGCCGAACATCGCGCGCATGCGGGCCATGAACGCCTGCTCGGAGAGCGATTGGCGCAGCTCCGCCAGCATCGCGCTGTCGGCGCCGGCCGGCCAGCGCAACCGGTCTCCCTGGTCGGTCGCGGCCGCGTAGACGGCGTCGGCGACGTCCTCCCCGGTGGTGTAGGCCGTGGGGTACTCCCGCATCGACCCGAGGTACCGCTCGGCAAAGGCCGCGTACGCTGCCGGGATCAAGGCATCGGCGGAGTGGTTCGAGTTGGCGGCGAAGCTCGTCGAGGGCGCGAGCCCCGGCTCGACGATCCGCACCCGAACGCCGAACGGGAGCAGCTCATGCGCGAGCGATTCGGAGAAGCCCTCAATGGCCGACTTGCTCGCCGCATACGCCGCCACCAGCGGCATCGGCGCGATGGTCACGCTCGACGTCACGTTGACGATCGTGCCCGAGCCGCGCTCGCGCAGGTGCGCGACGATGGCCCGGGTCGTCGCCATCACGCCGAACGTGTTCGTCTCGAACACCTGCCGGATCACCTCGTCGGCCGTCGCTTCGAGCGCGCCGAACAGGCCGACCCCGGCGTTGTTGACCAGGACGTCGATCTGCCCGAATCGCGCGATCCCCTCGCTGACCGCGTTGTCGATACTCGTTGGATCGGTGACGTCGAGCGCCGTCACGAGCAGCCGGTCACCTGCGTCGAACAGCGCCGGCCTGGGCGAGCGCATGGTGGCGATGACGTTCCAGCCGCGAGCCAGGAAGAGCGTGGCGCTCGCGAGGCCGAAGCCGGACGAGGCGCCGGTGATCAGAACGGTCGAGGTCATGGCTTCCTCCTTCGTTCTCCAGGCTACCCCAGGGCGTTCGGATGGTCTATAAGAACAAGTCCACAATCCATTGGAGATCGTCCGAACATGGATGCGCTTGCCGCCATCGTCACGCTGCTGAAGCCGCGAACCGTCCTGTCGAAGGCCGTCCACGGTGGCGGGCGCTGGGGCGTGCGCTATCCGGCCGTCGGGCTGCCGAGCTTCGCGATCGTCCTCAAAGGGCAGTGCTGGCTAGCCGTCGACGGCGCCCCCCCGACGACGCTCGACACGGGCGATTTCATCCTGTTCCCGGCAACGCCCGCGTTCACCCTGGCGAGTGACCTGGAGGTCACGCCACGACCGATGCATCCCGTCCCCTTCGAGGAGCACCTGGACGAGGTCGTGCACGGCGACGCGACCACGGAGCCGTCCGTCAGCTTGCTGGGCGGCTACTTCGCCTTCGATCCGCTCAACGCGTCGCTGCTGGTCGATCTCCTGCCGAGCATGCTGCACATCCGCGCAACCGACCCGGCCATCGACAGCGTCGCTCCCATCGTCGAGCTGATTCGACGCGAGACGCGCGAGGAGCGCCCCGGCCAGACGCTGGTGCTGACCCGTCTCGCCGAGGTCATGCTGGTCGAAGCGTTGCGATCCGCGCCCGCCGACCTCTGCACGACCGGACTGCTGGCCGGGCTGCGCGACCCGCAGATCGCCGCCGCCCTGCGTGGCATCCACGCGCAGACGGCCCACCCGTGGACGCTCGTCACGCTCGCCCGCGAGGCCGGCCTGTCGCGGTCGTCGTTCGCGGAGCGGTTCGCCCGCGTCATTGGCATGACGCCGCTGGACTACGTGTTGCAGTGGCGGCTCGCGGTCGCCAGGGATCTGCTGGCCCGCGAGAAGTTGTCCGTCGCCGAGACGGCGTTCGCGGTCGGCTATCAGTCGGCAAGCGGGTTCAGCACGGCGTTCAGCCGTGAAACCGGCCGGTCCCCGCAGGAGTTCGTCGAGGCCTGTCGAGCCGACACCTGAGCTCGTGTCCGTGCATGCAGGTGACGCGGTCGCATCGGGTTGTGGCAGACTTGTCGTTCCGGACGGAGGAGGTGCCACGTGGAGGGCGACGAACGCGCCCGCCTGCACGAGATCGTCGATCGCTTGCCGGAGCAGGAGCTTGGGCTCGCCTGCCAGCTCCTCGAGCTGCTCACCCACGGGAGTGCCGCGCTCCGACGGGGCACGGCCGCGGACGCCACGCCTGGCGATGGGCACGTCGATGGTGACGGCGAGGACGGGGACGGCGCGCCGGTTACCTCGCCCGAGACGCTCGCGAAGCTGGCCCAGCTCGCCGACGACGAGCTGGTGCGCCTCGACGACCTGCTCGACGCGGATCGCGAGGGCGCCCGGCAGTTCTGGCGGGCGCGCTTCGGCGAAGAGCTGCCGGACGACGAGCTGACAGAGGACGACCGCCCCTGAATGCCGGGGCGGTCGTCCCGAGCCACCGCGCCGGCTAGCCGGCGCTCTCGGCGCGACGCAAGGTGAATCCCGCCGGGCCGGTCCCGTTCGACGCCTCCGTCGCGAAGTCGACCTCCGTCCCGTCGAGCATGTCCGCCAGCGAGGCGTCCACGATCAGGAGTGGGTGCCCGTCCCGCTGCGTCACCTCATCCCCGGCGTTCGGCTCGGCGATCGTCATCTGGAGGCTTCCGTCGCCGCTCGGCATCAGCTTCACGCCCTCGTCGTCGGACGCGTGCTGACTCTTCAGCACTTCCTGAAGCTCGGCAGCGGCGCGCTCGGTTACCGTGACCATGCTCGTCTCCTCTCCTCTTCTGAATTTAAGCACCCGTCAGGCGCCGCAGATTCGGGTCCGGCCCGTCGAAGGGCACGTAGCGAGTACGATTGACTCGCAACGCACCACTCGCCACTCGCAACTCGTACCCGTGAGGTCACTGCGTGCCCGGTCGGCGCTTCCGCTCGCTCCCGCTCCTCCCAACCCCGCTGATCGGCCGCGAGCCCGAGCTCGGCGCCGCCCAGCAGGCGCTCCTCTCCCCGGGCACCCGCCTGCTCACCCTGACCGGGCCGCCCGGCGTCGGCAAGACCAGCATGGCGATCACCCTGGCCCGGTCGCTGCTCGATCGGTTCCCGCACGGCGCGGCCCTGGTCGACCTCTCCTCGGTGACCGACCCGGAGCGCGTCGCGCCGACCATCGCCGAGACCCTGGAGGTCCGCGGCGGCGGCGATCCGGCCGAGCGCCTGCTCACGTTCCTGCGCGAGCAGGCCCAGCTGCTGGTCCTGGACAACTTCGAGCAGGTGATCGACGCGGCCTCGTTCGTCGCCAGGCTCCTCGCCCACTGCCAGTACCTCCGGATCGTCGTCACCAGCCGCGAGCCGCTGGCGGTGCGCTGGGAGCACGAGCTGCCGATCACGCCGCTCGGGCTGCCGGACGTCTCGCGCGGCTCGGGCACGGCCCTGCTCGACGCGCCGGCCGCCGCGCTCTTCGTCGAGCGCGCCCGCGCCGTCAGCCCGTCGTTCTCGCCGACCAACGGCGCCGCCCGCGTCGTCGGCGAGATCTGCCACCGGCTCGACGGCCTGCCGCTCGCCATCGAGCTCGCCGCCGTCCGGGTCCGCGTCCTGCCGGTCGAGTCGATCCTCCAGCAGCTTCGCGCGGCCGGCGACACCGAGGCCGACCACGCCGCCTCGCTGGACCTGCTCGCGGGCGGCGTCCGCGACCTGCCGGAGCGCCAGCAGACGCTGCGCCAGGCGATCGCCTGGAGCTACGCGCTCCTGGGCCAGGATGAGCAGGCGCTGTTGCGGCGGCTGGCCGTCTTCGCCGGCGGCTGCACCGTAGGTGCCGGGTGCTGGGTGCTGGATGCCGGGAGTGAGCACGCCGTCTCGTCGCCTAGAACCCGGCACCCAGCACCCAGGACCCTCGACCTGATGGCCTCGCTGATCGAGAAGAACCTGCTCCGCCAGGAGACCCCCGACGACGGCGAGCCGCGCGTCCGCCTGCTCCAGCCCGTCCGGCACTTCGCCTTCGAGCGGCTCGCGGCCGACGACGACCTGGTCGCGATCCGTCGGCGCCACGCCGCGCTGTTCCTCGACCTCGCCGAGCAGAGCGAGGAATGGCCCACCTACCTCGGCCAGCAGGAGCAGCTGAAGCGCCTGGACCGCGACCACGACAACCTGCGCGCCGCCCTCCGCTTCTCGCTCGACAGCGGCGACGGCGAGACGGCCCTCCGGCTGGCCGGGGCGCTCTGGCGGTTCTGGTGGCTGCGCGGCTACCTGGACGAGGGCGCGGCCTGGCTGGACGCCGCGCTCCAGTACGCCGAGCAGGTCACCCCGCCGACCCGAGCGAAGTCGCTCCACGCGGCCGGCAAGCTGGCGTGGGAGCGCGGCGCGTACGAGCAGGCCGCCGAGCTGACCGAGGCCAGCCTGCGCCTCTTCCGCGAGCTGGGCGACCGGGCCGGGACGGCGCTCGCCCTCAACACCCTCGCCAACGTCGTCGGCGACCGCGGCGCGTACCCGGAGGCGCTGGCGCTCTACGAGGAGAGCCTGGCGATCCGGCGCGACCTCGGGGACCGGGCCGGCGAGGCCCTGGCGCTCCACAACCTGGCGTCGATCCAGCGGGCCTCGGGCAGCCTGCCGCTCGCGGAGTCGCTCGCGCGGCAGTCGCTCGCGTTGTACCGCGCGCTCGGCGACGACTGGGGCGAGGCGATCTGCCTGCTGATGCTCGCCCACGTCGCCTGCCAGCAGGGCGATCCCGAAACGGCCGAGCCGCTGGCCCGTCAGAGCCTGGCGCTGCGCCGGACCCTCGGCGCTCGGCAAGGGGTCGCCCGCTGCCTGGACATCCTCGGCGAGGTCGCGGTGGCCCGTGGCGACCTCCAGCGGGCGGCCCGGATTTACGGAGCCGTCGACTCGATGCGCCAGGCGATCGGGTTCGCTCGGGCGCTCGACGAGGTCGACCGCTACGAGCAGCAGGTGGCGTCCATCCGCGAAGCCCTCGGCGCGGCCGCGTTCTCGGCCGCCTGGGAGGCCGGCCGCGGGCTCGACTGGGACGACGCCGTGCGCGAAGGGCTCGGCGAGCGTCCCGAAGCGTCCGATCCCGGCGGCGCTCAGGCGCCGGCCGAGACCCCTCGACACGCGGCCCGCTCGCGCCTGCGGGCGCCGGCTGCCGGGTCGCCGACGGCGCCGGACGGGCCATCGCCCGTCGCCGTGCTGACCCGTCGCGAGCGCGACATCGCGATCCTGCTCGCGCGCGGCCTCACCAACCGGCAGATCGCGCAGAGCCTCGTCGTCACCGAGGGCACCGCCGCCAACTACGTCCGGCGGGTGTTGCAGCGGCTCGGCTTCCAGAACCGGGCGCAGGTCGCGGCCTGGGCCGTGGAGCACGGCCTCCACGAGCATCCCGGCCCGTAAGCGGCTCATCCCGGGATCGTGGGTCCTGGGCTCATGGGTGGTGCGCTCTCGTGCGCAGACGGGCGGCGTTCTCGGAGCTACCGTCGCGACGTACTCGGGGCGAACATCGCGACGTCACGCCCGCTGGGAGCGCGGCCGTCCCGGCCGCCCCCGTTCGGCAACCCAACCGGGGCGGTCAGAGCCTGCCCCTTCGGCAAGCTCAGGGCAGGCTCTGAGCGCAGCGAACGGACGGCCGCGCTCCCAGCTCTCCGCGAGCAAGTCTCCCGGAGCAACACGAGAACCCAACACCCACCATGGTGCAGGAATGGTGCATTTCGGGAGCAGACCGGGCGCCCATACCCGCCGTACGCTGTCTCTAGACGACGACAGACCAGCCCGACGCGCCCCGCCCCGACAGTCGCGCCCCGGGGACGCGCTCGCCGAGCGAGAAAGCACCGACCACCATGCTTGCAACCGAGAAGCTAGACCTGGAGCTAGCCCGTCAGCACCACGAGGACCTGGTACGTAAGGCCGCCCGCGGGCCGGCACTGGCGGCATCCGGCCTCAACACGGAGTACGCCGCCGGCATCGGCGCGACGGTCCCCATCGGCATCATCGCCGACGGCCTGCGCGGCTGGCTGCGTCGGCTCACGACCCCGCGCCGGCGGCCGGCCGGCGCCCACTGATCGACCACCTCAACCCCACCACGACCACCCGGCCGGGCGCCTGCCCGGCCACGGAGGGAGCCCCAGATGCTCGCCACGGTCTCCGCCTGCACCGGCTGCCACACCGCGCTCGGCTCGGCCGTCCAGCCGGTCCGGCTGCTCGACCTGACGTTCCACGACCTCTGCGCGCCGCGCTGCCAGGCCTGCGGCCAGCGGATCGGCGGCGCCGACCAGAGCCAGTGGCGCTACTCGACCCAGCCGGCCCGGCCGATCGGCGGCTGGCGCGACGAGTCGGTGGAGCCATCCGCGTTCTGGTGCCCGCCGTGCTGGCTGACCAGCATCCGAGACGCCCGCCCCGCTCGTCTCGCATCTGCGCGGTAGTGCACCCGGTCCCTCCCCTCGCCGGTGCCGCTCCAACCTCCCGAGCACCACAGCTCGCCCCGTCCTCACTCCTGTCCCCTCTCCCCTCGCGCTGGCACGTGCCGTGCATCCTCCTCTGGCCTTACATGCAAGCCGCCGCACGCGCAGGCGCCCACGCGCCGGTGCCCGTTGGCAGCTCGGGGAGTCCGATCATGGCAGTCAAGAAGCTCGATCCGGCCGACGCGCTCGCTCAGAAGGCGAACGAGGCCGAGCACCTGCGCGAATTCATCGACCGCACGACCTTCTCGGGCGACCAGCGCGAAGCGGCCGGCGAGCTGAGCGCCGTCGACCAGCATCCGGCCGACGTCGCCGACGTCACGATGCAGCGTGAGGTCGACTACACGATCAAGGCGATCGTCGAGGAAGAGGTCCACCACATCCAGCAGGCCCTCAAGCGCCAGGCCGAGGGTCGCTACGGAATCTGCCAGGACTGCGAGAAGGAGATCGACCCCGAGCGGCTGGCGGTGCGCCCCCAGGCGACGCTCTGCATCGACTGCCAGCGGCGCATGGAGGAGGGCCCCCGCCGCTAGCCTCGCTGGGAGCGCGGCCGTCTCTTCGCTGCGCTCAGGGCAAGCCTGTCCGCCCCGGTCGCGCCGCGCTCCCGGGCCGCTCAGGGCGTCGAGCAGCCGTCCGTCTGCGCCCGCATCAGATCGTGGAAGCTCCGGATGTGCTGCTCCAGGGCCGCCAGGTCCTTCGCCGCCGCCTCCAGCATCTCCCGGAGGTCCGGCGAGAAGCTCGTCCGATCCGTCAGCAGCTCGATCACCCCAACCGGCATCGTCAGGTCGTTGTTGATCGTGTGGGCCAGCTCCCGGCCGGCCAGCGCCAGCGTCTCGACCTGCCGGCGGAGCGTCGCCTCGCGCGCGGCCTGCCGGCTCGCCGCGCGCCGCGCCCCCACCAGCGCCGCCAGCACCTCCGCCGCCGCGCCCTCTGCATCGTCGTGCTGGCGGTCCGGATCGGCCGAGCGGATCACCAGCACCTCGCCGGCCGACTCGTCCCCGTCGAGCGGCGCGATCAGCTCCGGTTGCTGTCCGGTCGGCTCGCCGATCCGCCGGATCGTGACGATGTCGCCGAGCGCCGGCACGACCACCCGTGCGATGGTCGCTAGCAGCGCCGCGTCGTCGGCGTCGGCCGGGGCCTCGGCCAGCACGCGCGCGGCGACGGCGAGCATCCCGGACACCCCCCCGGCCTGACGATCACGGGGCTGCTGTTCGGCGGACCCGCCTGACTCCGACGAAGGCATGGGCGCCCTCCCGGCCGGATGGTAGCACGCTGTACTCACGCATGCTCTACACTGGCCGAGTGCTGAGATCGCGGCGAAGGGATTCACCGTGTCGATCCGCAAGGTGTGGAAGTGGGGCATCATCTTCGGCGGAGACAACCTCTCGATGGCGGACCTGCTCCGCTACGCGGAGATGGCGGACGCTGCCGGCGCGGACAGCCTCTGGACGGCTGAGGTCTGGCGAGACGCCTTCGTCCCGCTCACGGCGATGGCCAGCGTCGTCCGCCGGGCTCGCCTGGGGACGGCGGTCGCGCAGCTTGCCCGTCCGCCCTGGCACACCGAGATGAGCGCCATGTCGCTGGCCGAATTCACCGAGGGACGGTTCGTGCTCGGCCTTGGCACGGCGCCGCCGACCTGGAACGAGGACTGGCACGGGCTCACGCTCACGAGGCCCGTCGCTCGGATGCGCGAGTACATCGAGTGCGTCCGCACCATGTGGACGGGCACGCCGATCAGTCCGGTCAGCTACAGCGGCGAGTTCTACCGCGTCCGAGAGTATCGGCGCTTCATGCCCGCGCCGGCCGAGCCGCCCCCGATCTACCTGGCGGCGGTGCAGTCTCGCATGCTCCAGCTCGCCGGCTCCCACACCGACGGCTGGATCAGCGGGCCGATGAATAGCATCCCGTACGTGACGACGGTCGCCCAGCCCAGCCTGCTCAAGGGCATGGCGGCGGCCGGACGGTCGCCTGACACGTTCGAGCGCTGCGTCATGAAGCCGTGCGTCGTGCATCACGATGCAACGCAAGCACGACGCCTGGCCCGGAACGCGATTGCCGTCTACGGTACGTTGCCGTATTACGACGTCGTCTTCGATCCGCTAGGGTTCGCGCCGGCCGTTCAGGAGATCCGTGCGGCGGCACAGCGCGGGGACGTGGTGGGCATGCTGGATGCCGTGACCGACGAGATGATCGACGCCCTGGTGCTGGCCGGAACGGTCGACGACGTGCACCGGCAGCTGGCGGCCTGGGAGGGACTCTGCGACTCGGTGATCCTCTATTGTCCGCCCGCCCTGACGATGGAGCCCGCCGAAACCAGGGCGGTCCACGAAGCGATCATTGGCGCCTTCGGCACCTGAAGGGTGCATGCGCTCGCAGGGCGGCCTCGCCTACGTCCAGTGTGCGTCCGCGCCGAACATCCGTAGCCCGAGGCGCCACGCCACCGCCTGCGAGCCCACGTTCTCCCAGCTCGTGCTGTAGAGCGGCACCCGACCCGCGGCCCTGACCGCCGCGCCCCAGGCCGCCGTCGCCGCGACGGCGTAGCCGCGCCCACGGTACTCCGGCAGCGTGAACAGGCCGGCCTCACAGGCCCGCGCGCCGATCCGCGAGCTGATGCAGATCGAGGCAGCCACGCCGTCGCGCAGCACGGCGAAGCACGGTCCCCAGGCCACGAGGTCGCGGTACAGCCAGGGGTGCGTGTCGCGGACCACCGCCAGGGTGGCGTCCGTCACCTCGACGGCATCGCCCGGCCGCGCGATCGACGCCGGGAAGCGGTAGGCCGGGCCGCTGCCCTCCTCCCGGATCGGCGCGTGCCGGGCCAGCGCCGCGCCGAGCGCCGCCCGTAGCGCCGGCGGGACCACCATGCTGTCACCCACCGGCTCGCGCTCCACCAGCGCGGCAAGCTCACGCGCCAGGTCGTCCGGCATCGCCTCCCCGAACCGCATGACGTGCCCGCCCGTCGTCCGCCCGACCCAGAGACGCGGGGCCGGGCGGCTGTCCGGCTCGTTGGTGCTCGCCATCCGCCCGCGCGCGTCGTAGCGGAAGAGGATGTCCGCGCGGATCTCCATGAGGGCGTGGTCGTCCACCGCGAGCCGCCTATCCCTGCAACGCCCCGGCCAGCCCGGCCACCACGCCCCCGGCCAGGATCACCAGGGCCGGGTGGGGCCGCCAGACCCAGAGCACCAGCCCGGCGCCCGCCGCGATCAGCGCGGACACCGTGTCGCTCACGGCGAGGCGCAGGATGCTGTAGGCGCCCGCCGCCGTCAGCCCGAACGCGACGGCCGCCAGGGCGCGCTGCACCGACGCCAGCCACGGGCGCCGGCGCAGCCACTCCCACCGGGCCGTGACGGCCGCCGTCATCACCGCCGACGGCAGGAAGATCGCCACCAGCGACAGCACCGCGCCGGCCGTGCCAGCCACGTTGAAGCCGGCCACCATCACCATCAGCAGGGCCGGCCCCGGCGTCAACTGTCCCAGCGCGAAGCTGTCCACGAACTGCTGCCGCGTCAGCCAGCCGTACTCGTCCACCACCTGCCGCTCCAGCTCCGGCAAGACGCCGGTGCTCCCGCCGAACGCCACCAGGCCGAGCCGGAGGAAGACCAGGACCAGGAGAACGAGGTCATCCACGCTCCGTGGCCTCCGTCTCCGCCCCCGCCGGCTTAGTGCCCCGCGGCTGCGCGCGCTCCGGACGCCGCCTCGGTCGCTCCAGCCAGACGGCGAGCGCGATCAGCGGCGGCCCCGCCACGAACAGGCTCAGCCCGAGCGGCCCGAGCGTCACGAACCCGATCGCGCCAATCAGCAGCGTGGTCCGCGAGAGGGCCCCCGACCGCAGCAGTCGGAGCACCGTCACCGCGATCAGCGAGGCCGCCGCCGCTCCCAACCCCGTCAACACGTTGCGGACCAGCGGCTGGCTGCCGATGCCGGTCGCATACCAGTGGCTCAGCACCAGCATCGCGGCGGCGCCCGGCAGCAGCACCAGCGCCAGCCCGATCGGCACGGCCGCCCACCCGCCGAGCCGGTACGCCGCGAAGATCGTGAAGTTCGTGAAGCTCGGTCCGGGCACCAGGTTGCTGACGGCGTTCCCTTCCAGGTACTCCCGGTCGGTCAGCCAGCGCCGCTTGACCACGAAATCGTCGTGGTAGTACGAGACCCAGCCGCCCAGGCTCGTGCAGCCCTGCGCGGCGATGGCTCGGAGCAGCCGGCCCAGCGGCACCGGCGGCGAAGGCTGCGCGTGCGGATCGGTCGTGATGGCGGTCCCTCCCGTCCAGCCGGACGACCGGCTACTATGCGAAGCATCGCTCGACCAGTCAAGCGCGGCGTAGGTGTCGGTCCACGGCGCCGCGCCGTGTGGGGATGCGCCCCAATCGGCCCTCCTCGCAGGTCCGGTGGCCGGCCTGCCATCCTGAGGGCCCGCGCTCGGCCACCGGGAGATCGAGGAGGATCTGGCGATGAAGTACGACCACATCGTGCTGGGCGCGGGCTCGGCCGGCGCCATCGTCGCGGCGCGGCTGAGCGAGGACCGGAAGCGATCCGTCCTGCTGCTCGACGCCGGGCCGGACTACCCGGAGCTGGAGCGGCTGCCCGACGAGCTGAAGTACGGCTACGCCACCGCCACCGACATCATGGTCAGCGACCACAACTGGCAGTTCGTGGGCACCGGCACCGCGACGGCCCAGGAGATGCTGGTCCCGAGGGGGAAGGTCACCGGCGGCACCAGCGCGATCAACGGCCAGATGTTCGTCCGCGGCGTGCCGGAGGATTACGACCTCTGGGCCCAGGCCGGCAACGACGAGTGGGGGTTCGAGCGCTGCCTCGACTACTTCCGCAAGATCGAGAACGACCTCGACTTCGGCGACGACCCCCTGCACTCCTCCGACGGCCCAATCTTCGCGCAGCGCCCGAAGCCGGAGCAGTGGCTACCGGACCAGCGCGCCTTCTACAACGCCTGCCGTGACGCCGGCTTCTCGGACATGCCGGACCACAACCACCCGCACGCCACCGGCGTCGGCCCGATCGCCTCGAACAACCCGAACGGCATCCGCTGGAGCACGGCGCTGGGGTACCTCAACCCCGCCCGCCACCGGCTGAACCTGACCGTCAGGGCGAACTGCCACGTCTGCCGGTTGATCTTCAAGGGCAAGCGCGTCGTCGGCGTCGAGGTCGAGAGCGGCGGCGAGCGGTTCGTCGTCGAGGGCGAGGAGGTCATCCTCAGCTCGGGCACGATCGGCTCGGCCCACACGCTGCTGCTCTCCGGCGTCGGCCCCGCCGAGCAGCTCGCCGAGTTCGACATCCCCCAGGTCCACGAGCTGCCGGGCGTCGGCAAGAACCTGCGGGACCACCCGTTCATCTACACCACCTGGCGGACCCGACCCGAGCACCCGCTGGACGGGCTCGCGCCGCGCACCCAGTTGTTCCTGCGCTGGACGGCGGAAGGCTCGCACCTCTGGAACGACCTGGTGATCATCATGCAGTCGTTCGCCACCGAGCGCGTCAATCGCGGCGGCGATCGGATGACCCCGCTCGGCATCCGGATGAGCGGCAGCCTCTATCTCGCGGTGAGCGTCGGCGAGCTGACGCTCCGGTCGGCCGACCCGCACGTCCAGCCGTTCCTCGACTACCGCTACCTCCGCGACGAGTTCGACCGGAAGCGGATGCGCGAGATCGTCCGCACCGCCGTCAAGCTCGGCGAGCACCCGGACTTCGCGTCGATCATCCTCGACCGGATCGAGCCGACCGACGCCGAGCTGGCCAGCGACGACGCCCTGGACGAGTTCCTGTTGCGCGAGGTCTCGACCGGCCAGCACATCGTCGGCACCTGCAAGATGGGGCCGGCCACCGATCCGCTGGCGGTGGTGGACCAGTACGGCAAGGTCCACGGCTTGGAGGGCTTGCGGGTCGCCGACGCCTCGATCATGCCGGACTGCCCCCGCGCGAACACCAACGTCTCGACGATGATGATCGGCGAGCGCATCGCCGACTTCATCCACACGGGCCGCTGACGCGACACCGAATCTGGCCGATCGTGGCGTGGCACGGGCCTGTGACACCCATCCGCACCGCGACTCCCTCGCTGCGCTCGGGATAGACTCCGCGAGCCGGACCCACACCCATCCGCACCGCCAGCGTCGGCGAGCCGGACCCCGGGACCCTCGCCGACGCTCGGGGTCAGGAGACGCCCGGCGGAACGGAGCCGTCGCCCGCGACCCCGAATACTGGAGACCCAGACGAGGAAGGTGCTGCATGCGAGTACTCGAAGTCGCGGAGCTGTCGGGGCCCGACGCCGTGCGGCTCGGCGAGCGCCCGGAGCCCGAAGGCGCCGGCGTGCGCGTCGCCGTCAGGGCGATCGGCCTGAGCTTCCCGGATCTCCTGCGGAGCCGGGGCGAATACCAGGACCGCTCGGCCCTGCCCTACGTCGTCGGGCAGGAGCTCAGCGGCGAGGTGATCGACGCGCCCGCCGACTCCGGCTTCAAGTCGGGCGACCGCGTCGCCGGCATGACCTCCGGTGCCGCCGCCGAGCGCGTCCTCGTCGATCCGTCATCACTGGTCCGCCTGCCCGACAGCATCACCCACGAGCAGGGAGCCGGCGCGATCTTCAACTACCAGACGGCCATCGTCGCGCTCGAGATCCGTGGCCGGCTGCAGGCCGGCGAGGTCGTGCTGGCCCACGGCGCCGGCGGCGGGACCGGCACGGCCGTGGTCCAGGTGGCGAAGGCGCTCGGGGCGCGGGTCATCGGGGTCGTCTCGTCGGACGAGAAGGTGGAAGCTGCCCGTCAGGCCGGCGCCGACGAGATCGTGCGGTCGGACGGCGCCTGGAAAGACGCCGCCCTCGAGCTGACCGGCGGGCGCGGCGTCGACCTCGTCTTCGACCCGGTCGGCGGCGACCGCATGCTCGACACGATCCGGGCGCTCGCCACCTTTGGCCGCTGGGTCATCATCGGCTTCACCGGCGGGAGCATCCCGCAGGTGCCGACCAATCGCCTGCTCCTGAAGAACGTCGAGGTCGTCGGGTCGTACCTGGGCGGCTACATGAACTCGGTGCCGGACGGGCGCGCCCGGCTCCTGGCGCGGATCCAGGCGATGCTCCAGGACGGCTCGATCGCGCCGATCGTCGGCTCGACGTTCCCGATGGAGGGCGCGGCCGACGCCCTCCGCGCGCTCGCCGAGCGCCGCGCGTGGGGCAAGGTCGTCATCACCCTCACGTAGCCTGCCCCGCGATACCCTCAGCCGTCGAGGCTGATCCCGCGCAGGTCCGGCTCTCGGTGGAGGACACAGCCTGCGATATCGCGCACCTCGACGATGAGGTCAGACGCTGGCAACAGGATGGCAGTCAGCCAGTCGATCCGATGCACGGTCTTTGGGAGCAGCCTGGCCCAGAAACCCGGCTTCGTCTCGTCTTTCTGGCCGAGGCGCACAAGCCGATCGTACACCGTGGTGTCGATGTAGACGCGGCGGCCGTCGTGGAGACAGAGATAATGGCTCGGCCTCCGTTCTTCAGTCCGCTCGACCCTGGCTGGCCCGATCACCTCCCTGATCTGGCCGATCCGGAGATCGTTGGCGAACGCGCGCCGCTGCCACACGAAGCCAACCGCCACGATCGCCAGCAGGAAGCCGAAGATCGGCAGACCGGCCAGGGCCCACCAGGTCCGCTGGGCCAGGCCGATCCCGCCGATGCAGATCACGCCCAGCACCAGGACGCCCAGGCCGAGCAACAGAAACCTGGAATCGCCGGTCGCGCGCATCCGGCGCACCCCCTGCGCCAGCGCCGGCGACATCGGCCTAAGTCGCGTCGACGGCTGGCCCGGCTCCGGAGCGGGGGTGGTGGTCGTCGGCGGCGCGGGGGGCGGCGTCTCGGCCACGGCGGGCACGGGCCGGGGGGCGGTCACGGCCGGCCGGGGCGGCCCGACCACCGATCCGTTCGCCCGGTCGTCCGGCTCGAACGCCGCGCGCACGGCCGTGGGCACCGGCGGCAGATCGGCCTCGGCCAGAACCCCCGCCAGTGCCCGCGCAAACTCGGCGCCCGATGGGTACCGCCGCTCGGGCCGGGCGTTGAGCTGCCGCCGCAGCACCGCGACCACCCGCGCGAACGGCTCCGAGGCTGCCGAGACGGCTCCGGCCGCCAGGTCGTCGGACGGGTCCGCGTCGTCGACCGCGTCGGGCGGCGCGGCGCCGAGCAGCAGCAGGTGCGCCAGCGCGCCGAGCGCGTAGCCATCGGCCGAGGCGACCGTGTGCCCGCCGCTCACCTGCTCCGGCGCGACAAACGCCAGGTTCACGCGCCCGCCGATGGCGTCGCCCAGGCCCGCCTCGTCGACCGCCGCCAGCAGCCCGGCACCCAGCAGCGTCGCGCGGCCATCCTCCGATACGAAGATCGTCTCGGGGGCGACCAGGCCGTGCACCAGCCCACGACGATGCATGGCGTCGAGGGCATCGGCAACGGTCTGGAGCAGGCGCGTCGTCTGCTCGGGCGCGAACGCCTCGCCGGCCGCCAGTCGGTCGGCGAGCGTTCGTCCCTCGGGCCGCTCGAAGACGACGTACAGGGTGGCGTCGCGCCGGCCGACCTCGACCAGCGGCGCCAGGTGCGGCACGCGCGCCAGGCGAAGGCCGGCCGCCTCGCGGCGCAGCGCCCCCTCGAACGACAGCTCGCGCGCCAGATCCGGCGCGACGAGCAGCATGGCGAGTCGATCGGGACGCCCGGCCTGGGTCGCGGCGCGCAGCTCCCCGAGCGGCAGCCTGGCCAGCGATTCGCCGACGGCGTACGATGCGAGAACGTCGATCACATCCCCCTCCCAGCTCGGCCGTGCCGAGGGCTTGCCCCATGCCCGGATGACGGCCGACGCCGACCACCGGCGACGACGCCCGGCCAGACTCGCCACGTCCTGGTCATGTCGGACTGACAGCCTGCTCGCGCCCGGCCCTGTCGGCCCTGTTTGGCAGGAAGTCCACGGCTGCGACGGCGAGCATGAACACGACGATGAAGGCCCCGGCGACGATGCAGAACACGTAGACCCCATCCTCGCCGTCTTCGCGGATCTGATTGATGGCCGGATCGCTCACCAGATACTGGACGTCAACCGGGCCCCCTTCATGCAGCCGACACCTGGTCCGCGCATCCACGGTGTCCGAGCCGCGGAGCTCTCGACCGTCCCGTGTGGTGAACGCGTACGTCACGGGTCTCCTGCGACGTTCCGAAGAGCAGCTGGTCGCGAACGTGACGGCGGTCCCCTGGACCGTCTCGCCGCTGTCTCGGAATGCTCGCTGGCGATTGAGCTCGTGGATGCCGGAGGCGAGCAGGATCGAGCTGAGCACCAGCACGAACGGGAGGCCGGTGAGCCAGAAGAGCAAGCGCATCACCTCACCCCACGCTCACGACCATGCCCCCGGCATCCGTCGATGTGGGCTACATGCAACCCAGGCAAGCTGTCCACAGCGCTCCTCGCTCCTTCGACGCAGCTATCGCGTCACCCGCGGCCAGGACGCGACGAAGGCGTCGTCCGCCTGCGGGTTCCCCGACGACCGCGTCACGTCCCGGCCAGCGCACACGCTCCCGGCGGCACCCGGGGGTCGCGGAGTCCCGTCGGTCGGGCTCTCCTACAGTCTGCGGCGACGCCCCGGACGCCAACATCCCGTGAAAGGGGGATGCCGGTAGTGATTCCGGCCCTGGGGCACAGGCCGGACCCTCTGCCAGCGCCCCGGGCCTCGCCGCCGGACGATGTGGCGTCAAACACCGCGCCTTCACTCGACCGCACGTCGGCCACTTCACGCAGTTCACCCTGCTACACCGGGGGCATGGACGCACCGAAGCTCCCCATCGAGCCGGACCACAAGGAACGCGGCCACTGGATCGCCGACGTGCCGTCGCGCGCCGGCGTCATGGTGTACGGCCAGACGCGCGAAGCGGCGCTGGCAGGCGTCGAGGCGCACGCGCTCCGTGTCCTCGCCGACCGCCCCACGCCTGACGATCACTCGTCGAGAGCCGGTCGGCACTCCGCTGGGAGCGCGGCCGTCCCGGCCGCCCCGGTCCGTCCCCATCCCCCGCCAAAGAAGCCAGGACACCTGGTGCGCCCGACCCCGAGCCTTCTCGAAGGCCAGAAAGCCACCCTGTCATCCTGAGCAAGAGCAGGCGGGGGCCGCCGGATATCGGCAATGACAGGGGATTTGTCATTGAAAGCGGCCCCTCAACAGCCTCTCCCGTCGACATCCCGCCGCAAAGGATCTCACGGACCGCCCTGCGCTGATCCTGTGAGAATGGGCCGGCACCATCCACCCTACGGCTCGCTGCGCGCAGGTTGCTCCTCCGCCGCCGCGTAGGAGAGACAGCCCACGAGCCAACTGTGACTGACGTCACATAGGCGTGTCCGGTCGGCGTGCTATCCTGGCGCCGTCACACGGCAGTGGGGCCGAGCGGAGGCAGTCAGCGGTGGTTGGGACGGCCGAGGACCCCGCCAGGATCGAACAGCTCGAAGCCGAGCTTCGACAGCTACGCGAGCGCGAGGCGGTCGCCCGGCGGGAGATCGCCGCGCGCCGGGACGAGAACCACGTCCTGCGTGAGCAGCAGACGGCGCTCGGCGAGGTTCTCGGGGTCATCGCCTCCTCGCCAACCGATCTCCAGCAGGTACTCGACGCGCTCGTGGTCAGCGCCGCCCAACTGTGTGGTGCCGACATCGCGCACGTCGGCCGCCTGGACGGTGACGAGGTCGTCTGCCTGGCGTCGACAGATCCCATGAACCGCGGGCATCGATTCTCGCGTGCCGGGACGATAGCCGAGGTAACCCTGCTCGAAGGGCGGACGATTCACGTGCACGGATCGCCCGATGAGCAGCGTGCACGATTTCCGAACAGTCCCGGGATCCAGATCGGTGGGTAGCACCCCACGGAACCGTGGTCATGCGGCAGCCTTGAGAGGCGAGTGTTTGGGCGGACGGCCGCGTCGTTTGGGAGGGACCCAGCGCGGTAAGGGGATCTGGAACCGGAGCAACTC
>Ga0075420_100001985_pt1 | contig 17584 bp, 15 predicted proteins | sample SoiMetdeltSBSDD4_FD_75296 | JGI IMG/M metagenome (GOLD analysis project Ga0075420, IMG submission 75296) | Bulk soil microbial communities from a Populus tree surrounding site in Tennessee, USA - Soil MetaG P. deltoides SBSDD4 | ecosystem: Environmental > Terrestrial > Soil > Tree plantation... | reverse complement strand
CCCTGGAACTGTTGGTTCGGGACCCCTGGGATCGTATGACCGCCGAAGTCGTTCGTCCCGACGACGTAGTCGCGGAAGGTGAAGTCGGAGTAGCTGTACGACGCGCCGACGGTCGTCATGCCTAACGCCGCCGCGAGCCCGACCTCGCCGCCGCGCCGCCGCGTCGAACCGGCGTTCCGGAAGTAGCGCCGGCCGGCGCCGCCAGGAACCTCGAACGGAATGAGCTCGTCGCGCACGCGCGTCGCGAACAACGACGCGTCGTAGCGAACGCGGCCGAGCACGACACCCTTGAGGCCGGCTTCCACCGTCGTCGCGTACTGCGGATCGAGCGTCGGGTTGATCCCGGCCGACCCGTCTGGCTTGTTCGCGAGCTCCGTGGCGGTCGGCGTCTCGAACGCCGTCGACACGTTCGCGTATGCGGAGTGCAGCGTCCCGACGCGGGCGACGAGGCCGAACATCGGGCTGATCGCCTTCAACGTGCGTTCGCCGGAATCATCCGGATTCGTGCCCGCAACGAGGCGATCGTCGACGCGGAACCGCACCTGGTCGGCTCTCGCGCCTAACGTGACGAAGTACCGGTTCGCGATCGCGATCTCGTCGCGCACGAACGGACCGAAGCCCGACACGCGCTCGCGCTGGTCGAGCTGCACGACGCCGCGTTCCACGCCGAGGGTCGGGCATGCCGCCGTCGGCTGCGAGAGCGGCGGGACGAAGTTGCAGTTCGCGAAGTTCCGGCGGTCGTCGTCCTGGAACTGCACGTCCATCCCGGCGCTGAGTCGGTGCGCGAGTCCGAGGAGCCGCGCCGGAACCGTCAACCGAGCCGTTGCTCCCGACGTCACGCGGTCGACGTCCACGACCGCGAACGTGAGCGGGTTGTCCAGCGTACGCCAACCCATGTGCACGACCGCCGAAAGCTCGGCGCCACCGCTCGACCGTCGATTCGCCGACAGGCCGAGCTGCGATTGCTCGACGGCCTTTCGCGCGCCCTTCCTGATCTGCTCCGGGTCGGCCTGCCGCGCGTCGGCCGCCATCTCGGCTGCGGTGAGCGCGCCGGGGTTGTCCGCGATCGGCGTGTCGTACCCAGTGTACGTGAGCGCGAGCTCGCCGGCACGTCCCGCGAGGATCGCGCGCGCGGTGCCGCTCGTGGACTGCTGCCGCGCGTAGCGGCGGAACCCGTCCTGGTCGGTCCGCGAGAGATCGCCCTGGTATCTCACCGCGCCCGCGGTTCCGCCAAGCGCGCCGGCCCACCGCCTGAGCCCGTACGAACCACCGAATCGAGAAATGCGTCCGGCAATCGGCTCCGCGGGCGGATCGACCGTGCTCACCTCGACGACGCCACCGGCGGCATTGCCGTACAGCGACCCGGCACTTCCTCGAATCACCTCGATGCGTCCCACCGACTCGAGATCGAGGTAGTCGATGGGCGTCTGTCCGTCGGGAAGCGTGAGCGGAACGCCATCGCGCACGACGCGAACGCCGCGGACTCCGAACGCCGACCGCGCGCCGAACCCGCGGATCGAGATGCGCGGGTCCTGTGTGGGGTTGTTGCGATTCGCGACCGTGACGCCCGGAAGGGCGAGCAGCATCTCCTCGAACGAAATGTGGCGAAGCCCCGGTCGCGTGCTGTCCGGCACGACGCGCGACAGCGCATACGGAAGCTCGAGTACCGGGCGGGCGGCGTCGCGGGTGACGGTGACCTGCACCACGGGCAAGGTGGGCTGGCGGCTTGGGGGCGGTTCCTGCGCCAGCAGGCGATCCCCTGCGACCACGAGTGTAAAGAGCGCGCAGCAGACGCTGCGGATGACTGACGACGATGGCGTCACTCGAACCGTCCGTTCGTTCCGATGTTTGGCTAACGACTTATCGACTCACGACTAACGACTCGCGAGGGCCGAACGTGCAGGGCTCTTTGCGCGGTCGCAACCCCTACGCCATGTCGGATGCTCGCGCTGGTACTTCCCCGAGTGTTCAAAGCGAACCGGTCCGCGCTACTGTGGTCGTGGCCGCCAGCTCGTGGTGGCCGCGCGTATCGCGCCGGCGCTGGAGCGAATCGTACCGGAGACTCAATGTCCAATATCCGTTTTGCCCGTCGTCACGAGGTGTCCCGGGAGGAAGCCGTGCTCTCGCTGCGACGCCGGCCGCCAGCCCTCCGCGAACGTGGCGGACATTTCCCGCGGGAAGTGATCGACCGCATTCTCGCGCAGCCCGGGTGCAACGGGTTGCGATTCTACTACGGCACGAAGCCGGACGGATCGATGACCCTCGTCTTCGTGGGGATCGATGCGGACGAGCGCGACATGGCAGACGGCGTCCTGGCGACCGACCACTTCCCTTGCCCGCCCTTCTGCGACGCGTCGAGCGCGTTGCTGAAATGATGCTGTCATCCTGAGCGGAGCGTAGCGAAGCGAAGGATCTTCGTCGTAGTGGGCCCTCGGTCGGGACGATGAGGATCCTTCGCCTGCCGGCTCAGGATGACAAAGCCTGCCGGCTCAGGATGACAATTGGCTGACGGCTTGGCGCCGGGCTAGTGGTAACCACAGTGTCCTGTGGGCGGACTCTTCGATTATGGTTGTCGAGTTCACGCGGTCCCAGGCCGCCCGCGCGCACCCACGCGCGCGGGGCGGTGAACTTTGTCGGAGGACGTCATGACGAATCCGCCCAATCCGCCGAATCCGCCCCGTCGTCACAAGATCACCGTCGCTGAGGCGCGCGGTCTGTTGAACCGCCGCCCACCGGGGCTCACGACGCGCGGAGGGCATTTCCCGAGGGAAGTGTTCGAGGCGATTCTCGCGCAGCCCGGCTGCACCGGCATCCGGTTCTACTACGGCACGAACACCGACGGATCGCCAGCCGTCGTGTTGGTGGGCATCGATGCGAACAGCGCCGACATGACGAGTGGGGAGATCATCGACACGCACTACCCCTGCCCGCCGTTCTGCGACGAAAACAGCGCGCTGAGGTAGCGTGTGCAGCGGGGCATCCCTTGGGTTCTTCACGCCGCCACGCTGTCGCAAGCGCTTCCGGTCGTCACGGCGCTGCGCTACGGCGCGCGGCTTCCGCCCGCTCGCAAATGGGTTGCCCTCTGGTGCGTCGCGATGCTCGCCAGCGATGCCGCGCAGCTGTGGCTGCGCGGCAACGACGGGACTCACAATCTCTGGCTCGAGTACATCGTCGTTCCGCTCCACAACGCGATCATGTTGTGGACGTTATCGCTTTGGCAGCGCGACCCCGTATCGCGACTCGCCTTTCGCGTCGCCATCCCGCTGCACCTGCTCACACTCGTCGCGCTCATCCCGGCCGTGCAGTCGGCCGCCGCGTTCAACCAGTTCACGCGGCCGTTCCAGTCGCTCGTGCTGATGGCGGCGTCGCTCTACACGCTCGTGCGGCGCGCGAGTGCCGAACCTGAGCGTGTGACGAGCCAGGACTGGTTCTGGATCACGCTCGGCACGTCCATGTTCTTCTCGATCCGAGTCGCACTGCCGCCGTTCGTCGAGGTCATGCTCGCGACGAACACCGAGCTCACGCGACTCGCCTATCTTGTGAGCGCGTGGATGGACATTGTTGCGTTCATACTGATCGCTCGAGGCATGGTGTGTCCGCTTCCCCAAACGCGCTCTGGTGGTTTTTCGTAATGGTGGCGCTGGCGCTGCTGGTGATCCTCACGGCGTTCGGGTCGGCGCTGATCATCTACCAGCGGCGGTTTCTTCGCGCACATCGGACGTTCGCCGACAACCTCCTTGCGGCACACGAGGAGGAGCGTGCCTGGGTGGCTCGCGAGGTCCATGACGACGCGCTTCAGCGCGTTGCGATGCTGGTGCACGAGCTCGATGAATGGCCGGCGTCCGCCACCACTCACTCCCAGGAACGGCTGTCCGCCCTTCGCGAGGAGATCGAAGACCTCGGCGTCATGCTGCGTCGAGTCGCGCACCGCATGCACCCGGCGCTCATCGATCACGCGGGGCTGGTCCCGGCACTTCGAGCGCTCGCCGTCGATGTGAGCCGAGCCTCCGGCGTTCGCGTCGACATCACCGACGACTCGTCCGGCGACGCCGCACCGCCATCGCGCGACCATGCGCTGCTCGTGTATCGTATCGCGCAAGAGGCGTTGCGGAACGTGGTGAAGCACGCCAGCGTGACGCACTGCCGAATGCACGTGGTCGTGTCGCCGTCGAACATCGAGCTGAGTGTGGTCGACGAGGGCAAGGGCTTCCACGCCGACGACTCCGCGCGGGGCCGCGGACTGGGGTTGATCAGCATGGGAGAACGGGCGCGTCTGGCCGACGGTCGGTTCGAGATCTGGTCGAAGCCGGGTGGCGGGACTACCGTGCGGATAGTGATCCCGCGACATCCGGGTTGAGTCGAATGCCTCCCTTGCAGCGCCGGGCCGCCGTTCTCATCGCCGACGACCATCCGCTCGTCAGCCACGGGCTGCGCGAACTGCTGCGGTCCACGTATACCGTCGTGGGAACGGTCGGTGATGGCCGCGAGGTGCACGACGCAGTCGAGCGCACGAACCCGGACGTGCTGCTGCTCGATCTGTCGATGCCGCACCGCAATGGGCTCGATCTTATTCCCGAGCTCGTGGCCGCGTTCCCGGCGCTGCGGATTCTCGTCGTGACGATGCACCTCGATCGCACGCTCGCCGATCTCGCGCTGCAGGCGGGGGCGCACGGGTTCATTCCGAAAGGCGCCACCGCCGACGAACTGAATAACGCCGTTCGCGAGGTGCTCGCGGGCGAGCGCTACGTGTCGCCGAAAATTCCGCGTCGGAGCTTCCGGGACGGCGCCGCGCTCGATGATCCCGCACTCGACCGGCTGACGCCCAGGCAACGGCAGATCCTCGATCTCATCGGCCAGGGCAAGAGTAGCGGGCAGATCGCGGAGCTCCTGAGCGTGAGCCCGAGAACGATCGAGTTCCACCGCGCCCAGATCCGGAAGACACTCGGCGTCTCGAACGAGATGGGGTTGTTGCGCTACGCAATCATGCTCGGGAATCGCGAATAGCCGCCGTCCCACGAGTTGCGAGTTCGTTACGAGCGCGAGGCAGGAGCGGAATCCGCGAAGTCACGTCCGTCTCATTTTCTGGGGCTTCGAGAATATCGCCGGGCTGTTCGCGTTTATCTGTGGGGTCCTCGTACTTCCCCGAGTGGACAGCTGGCGACCACCGTCGTACCGTGGCTGACATGAATCGCATCTCGCTGTACGTGACCGCGCCGCCCTTCATGCACGTCGCTCGGCTCGGTGAAGGGCGACCGCCTCTCGGCGCAATTCTGCTCGCGGATCTCGCTGACCGTCCCGCGACGAGTGAAGAACTGCGAGCGCTGTTCAACCTCGCTCCGTGGTGCCCGGTGTGCGTGCTGCAGTCGTCCAACGAGCGCCGTCGGCTTCCGCGCTCGCCACGCATGTGCTCCGTGCGCTCGCTCGAAGGGAGTGGTGGCGCCGGGTCTATCCTCTCCGCCGTGCGCGAGCGACCGCGCCCGGCTCCGATGGAGCTCGCCGAATGGCTTTCAGATCGTGCGCGCTGTCCCGGGCTCCGCGCGCCGCTGGCCACGCTGTTCGGGCGTGCGCTCACCGCCGGGTCCCGGCCAACGTTCGGCGCCACGTGGTCCGATCCGCCGCTCACGCCGCTCGGCTGCTGGCCGGGTAGCGCCTGGCAGGAGGTCGCCCGCCTCGCGGACCTCGCGTCGAACCGCGAGGCGATGGGTCGCCTGCTCGCGCGTCGGAACCCTGCCGGCATCCAGGCCGTCCGTGCCATGGAAGATCTGCTCGGTGCGTCCGAGGAGGACTTCCGGGAGCGCGCAGGCTGGGAGTGGGTGCTCGAAGCCGCCGTCCGCCGTGCCCGCGAGCAACCTCTCGGCAAGGTGGCGGATATCGCGGCCCCCGTCGCCAACCCGCGCACGGGCCCGGCGGATCTGATGCGGGCTCCCGCGGGCGTCACCTCCGACTGGGTTCACCCGTCGCACCTGGCCGACGTTCCGCGGCAGCAGGCAGTGGCGGGACGCTGACGGAACGCGCATTCGCTGGCAACGAGAAGGGGCCGCGCCGTGATGGCACGGCCCCTTCTCGTTAGGACTGCTCCTGTCCCGGTTTCCTCGTTCGCCCGCTGGCGCTCGGCGGCCACACAATGAACGGCGACTGGTGCGCCTGGGCGGCGCGCGGACCGGCGACTCACTCCGTGTAGAGCTTCGCTCCCGCGAGCGCGGCGGCCACCACTTGCACGGCCGACGCAGCCGACGCCGCCGCGTTCGTCGCGGGCGACATCATCCCGACGAGCACCCAGTCGAGGTGGAAGAGAAAGCCGCAGATCCACACCACGAGCGCCGCAAGGATCGCGGTTCTCGCGCCCGGACCGAAACGCGGCCGCATCGCGGCGTAAAGCCAGACAAGCAGGATGCCAACGGCGAACGCGGAGATCAGCTGCGTCGCGATCGTTGGGCCTGACATCCCTCGCCCCTCGAGTGCCGGAGCCACTGCAACTGCTTCTGCCTGCATGCGAGGGCCGAGGAGCATCCCGAACGCGACGAAGCCGATGAGGTTCGAGACGATCCCGGCCACTGTGCCGCCGATCACGACCTTCGAGGTGTTGATCGCCATGCCGGCCTCCGTATCACGAGAGCGAGCGGGAAAATGCTACCGCGCACGCTTCTCCAGCGATACGCCTTTGTTCGAGGGTGCTTACCTTGGAGGCTCGGTGGGCAAACACATACATCGGAATACTCCTGTGAATAGCACGCGCGCGTCTCGGATGATCCTCATTGCGGGCCCGTATCGTTCCGGCACGGGAGATGATCGCGCCAGGCTCGCCGAGAACGTGCGCGCAATGGAGGCGTACGCGCTGCCACTGTTCCGCGCCGGCCACATTCCCGTGGTCGGCGAGTGGTTCGCGCTACCGCTCGTCGCGCTCGCCGGCTCGACGCGAGTGGGGGACGCGGCATTCAACGAGATCTTCCACCCCATCGCTGAACGATTGCTCGAGCGATGCGACGCGGTGTTGCGGATCGGAGGCGCGTCGCAGGGCGCCGACCTGATGGTGCACGTCGCGCGGCAACGCGGGCTCGCCGTGTACTCGACCCTGCAGGAGATCCCGGGGTGCGAGGGCGCCGAAACGCCGTCGCTCGCGTGATGGCGTTTACTAGAAGCGATACCTGACGGACAGGTACGTCGGCTCCGCTCCCGTCGCCGCCGACACCTCGTCGAACAGGCGAGCGAAGTCGATCGCGAGGTTGCCCGTGTCGTAGCCGACGCCCACCGACGGACCGCCGAACCCGCCGGCTTTCGACGCGTACCCGCCGCGAAGATGAATCCGGCGTTGCCACGCGACCTCCGCTCCCACACGGGGCGACGGATCGATCCGCCGCATGTCGCTCACCATGTCCGCGCTCACGAGCAGCTCGGCGCCTTCGGCAATAGCCCGCAGCGCGTTCACCCGCAATTCCATTCCCGCCTGGACGCGAGACGGCAGCGGGTCTGCCTGCTGCTCGTCGTTCACCTGCACTCGCAGGCCGACGTTCCGAACGCTCGCCCCGATCCTGACCGGCAGCATCGGGTCGAGGGAGAACTGCGCGCCCGCGTCGAGCGCGCTGGTGGAAGACAGGATGCCGGTCTCGCCCGCGCAGGGGCCGGTACAGTCCACACGCCACTGCACGAGCTTGTAGCTGAGCCCGACGCTGAGCTTGTCCAGCGCCGCAGCGTACGTCGCCGCATAAATCAGGCTGCGCGGCAGAATCGTCCCGCCCTCGGTGCCAGATTGGTCCGAACCAGTCGTCGCGCCAAAATCGCGAAGGCTCGCGGACACGCCGAACGAGCCGAGCATCCGTGAATTCGCCACCACGGCGACCGCGTCCGCCGTGCCGCCGATGCTCTGCGAGTGATGGATCGCAGCCGATGTCCCACGCATGCGGGCCAACGCTGACGGGTTCCACCAGACCGATTCGGTCGTGCCGTCCAGCGCCATGGTCGCCTGACCAAGCGCGACCGCACGCGCTCCCGTTGGCAGCACGAGATCCAGTGCCCCTTCCCCCAGTCCGGGGCGTTGGGCTGCCGCGTCGCGCGTCCACGCTGGCGACGCCGCCACCACCAGCATGGCCACAAACGGAAGAGTCGTACGAACTGCGCTCGGCGGTGCAAGCGTCATCGGTTCGCTCCTCGGGATCCGTGGTCGCGCGTCAGCCAGACTCCGCGGTGTGGTCTGACCGTCGCGCAACGCGAGATCTTTACGTAGCCTTACCCGGCCCGAATTCGCCAGGTCACATCGGTTTTGGGACGAAACGCACAACGGCGCGTCCCTCGGTGCCTCGACAAGTCCTTCACGGAGGTAGGGTGCGTCTCCGTTTCGTCCGTCCCGGCCGACTGGCCGTCATTGTGTTCCTGGGCATGGCGGCGGTCGGCGGCGGTCCGATCACCGCACAACCGGGGCCGTCGGGCCGAATGGCCGCATCGGGCGCAGACGTGCGCGCGGCCGCCCGTCGATACCGCGAAGGACACGAGGCCGATATCGCCCGCGAGTTCGCGGCGCTGCTGTCGATCCCGAATGTCGCGTCGGACAGCGTCAACATTCGTCGGAACGCGGCGACGCTCATTGAAATGCTCCGCCGGCGCGGCGTGAACGCGCGCACGCTCGAGGCGTCGGGCCCGCCGGCCGTTTACGGTGAGCTCCGCGCGCCGGGTGCGACGCGAACCGTCGTCTTCTACGCCCACTACGATGGGCAGCCCGTGGACACTTCCCAGTGGACGGGCTCTCCGTGGACACCGGTGCTGCGCGACGGGCCGCTCACCGCGGGCGCGCGAACGGTGCCGATGCCATCGGCGGGCCAGCGCATGAACGGCGAGACTCGCATCTACGCTCGCGGCGCGAGCGACGACAAGGGCGCGATCATCGCCATGCTCGCAGCGCTCGACGCGATGCGCGCGGCGAACATCGCTCCGTCGGTGAACCTGAAGTTCTTCTTCGAGGGCGAGGAGGAAGCAGGGTCAGCGAATCTGCGACGGATGCTCGAGACACACCGCGCGCTCCTGCGCGCGGATGCCTGGGTCTTCTGCGATGGGCCCGTTCACCAGAGCGGCCGCCAGCAGGTCGTCTTCGGCGCCCGCGGTGTCATGGGCCTCGAGCTCACGACGTACGGGCCGTCGCGCGCGCTGCACAGCGGGCACTACGGCAACTGGGCGCCGAATCCGGCCGTGCTCATGGCGTCCCTCATCGCCAGCATGCGCGACGATGACGGGCGCATCACCATCGCCGGCTTCAACGACGACATCCGGCCGATCTCGGCCGCCGAGCGGCGCGCGCTCGCGGCGACGCCATCGATCGACTCGACGCTTCGTCGCGCGCTGACGTTAGGCAGCACCGAGGCGAACGGCGCCCCGCTCGCCGAACGGATCATGCTGCCGGCGCTCAACGTGCGCGGGATCCGTGTCGGCAACGTGCGCGAGCTCGCGGCCAACGCGATTCCGACGACGGCACACGCGTCCATCGACTTCCGGCTCGTGCCCGACCAGCGACCGGAGCGCGTCCGTGAGCTCGTCGAGGCACACCTTCGTTCGCGCGGCTTCCACGTCGTGAGCGACACGCCCGATTCGGCGCTCCGCATGCGCCACGCGAAGATCGTGAGAGTCGAATGGGATGGCGGCTACGCGGCGACGCGCGCGTCGATGGACATTCCGTTCTCGCGTGCGCTGCTCGCGGCGGCGGCGGCCGGTGCGGCCACGCCGCCGCTCGCGGTCCCGACGCTCGGGGGCAGCCTTCCGACGTCGACGTTCGAGCAGGTCCTCGGCGTCCCGCTCGTGATCCTGCCGATCGCGAACTACGACAACAACCAGCACGCGGCGAACGAAAATATTCGGTTCCAGAACCTGTGGGATGGCATCGAGCTCTTCGCCGCCGTCATGGCGCGCGTCGGGCACGAGTGGCGAGACACCCCGGTCCCGTGAGCGCACGCGCTCGAAGGTCGAATGACGACCGATCGTCGAACGTTCATCCGGTCCGCGAGCGTCACGATGGCCGGGCTCGCAGTGAACCCGCACTCGGCCGCTACACCTAACGCGGCATCGAGACCGCTGCTCGCGCGCCGTAGCGCGGCAGGCGGGCATCCGGGTCGCGTTCCACAACGCGGCGGACCACGTGCAGCCGATCGACGGGCAGGTTCCGTCCGACATCTTCGCCGAGCGTACCGACCCGACCGTCGTCCTCGTTGACCTGAGCTGGTCGTCGCTCTCAGGACTCCGTGCTTGCTCTGAGACGAAACTGCGGGACGCGGAGGGCGCGGACCGCGCGCCGGCCGGCGCCCGACGCGGGAAAGTGACGCGGCACGACCGGACGACCCGGCCGCGCGTAGACCGGCTCCCAGCGGACCGGGGTTTCGGATGTCGAGCGAACTACTTTGGGGGAAGTGGGTTGAGGGAAGCCGTTGCCAATACGACCGATGCGTCGGCTGGCGCGAAGTCACGCTCGGCGAAACGAATCCTCCGGTTGTCCCGCGGGCTCCGCGGCCGCGCCGTCAGGCGCGGCTCCGCGTCTTCCGCGTCTGGCTTGTTCGGCGCACATCAAGGGTGGCTTCCTCTCCGGGACGGATCGGCCGAGCTGGACCATGGCGCGCTGAACCCGTGGAGAAAGTAGTATTGTGAGACCCAGCGAACCGGCAAACGCCGCGGTCAGTTAGGTCCTCGGAAGGCGTTCATGGTGGAGAACCTCTCGGCACGACTGCAGTCGACCCTCGGTCCGTCGTTCGCCATCGAGCGTGAGCTCGGTGGGGGCGGGATGTCGCGCGTCTATCTCGTCGCCGACGCCGCCCTTTCGCGCCGCATCGTCGTCAAGATTCTCCCGCCGGACCTCGGCGGTAAGGTCAACGCGGAGCGGTTTCGGCGAGAGATTCAGATCGCCGCCGGACTCCAGCATCCGTGCATCGTGCCGGTGCTCACGACGGGCATCATGGAAGGTGTCCCCTACTACACGATGCCGTTCGTCGCTGGCGAGTCGCTCCGGACGAGGCTTCGAAGCGGGCAGCTCCTCCCGGTGAGTCGCGCCGTCCGCGTGCTCCGGGACGTCGCGTCCGCCATGGCGCACGCGCACGAGCACGGCGTCGCCCACCGCGACCTCAAGCCCGACAACGTGCTCCTGTCGTCGGGGTACGCCGTGGTCACCGACTTCGGCGTCGCGAAGGCAGTGTCGTCGGCTCGCAACGACGACGATCTCGAGCTCACGTCGCACGGGATGACCGTCGGCACGCCGGCGTACATGGCGCCGGAACAGGCAACGGCGGACCCGGCGGCCGACCATCGTGTCGACGTGTATGCGTTAGGCGTCATGGCCTTCGAGCTCTTCACTGGCCAGCGGCCGTTCGTCGGCAAGTCGTCGCAGGAGCTTCTCGTCCAGCACATCACGAAGGCGCCTCCCGAGCTCGCCGAACGTCGTCCCGAGCTTTCGGCATCGCTCACGAAGCTCGTCATGCGCTGCCTCGCCAAGTCCCCGGACGATCGACCGACGGCCGCACAGGTCGTGGACACGCTCGACGCGGAAACCGCGACCGGGATGTCGAGCGGCAGTGCGACGCCAGTTTCGGGACCGACCGCGGCCGCAGCGGCGCTGCCGTCCATCGCCGTGCTGCCGTTCGTCAACCTCACCGGGAACGCGGAGAACGATTACCTGGCCGACGGCATCGCCGAGGAGATTCTCAACGCCCTCGCGCGGCTTCGAACCCTGCACGTCTCCGCACGGAGCTCCTCGTTCGCGTTCCGAGGGCCGAGTGTGGACCTGCGCAGCGTGGGAGAACGGTTAGGCGTCCGGTCGGTCCTCGAGGGCAGCGTTCGTCGATCCGGCAACCGGTTCCGCGTCACCGTGCAGCTCGTCGACGTGGCGAGCGGCTTCCAGCTCTGGTCGGAGCGCTATGACCGTGAGGTCGATGACGTGTTCGACATCGAGGAGAACATCGCCGGCGCCGTGGTCGAGACGCTGAAGGTGACGCTCCTCAAGGGACGTGATCACGCGCTGGCACCGCGACCGACGAGTAACCTCGAAGCCTACAAGCTGTACCTGAAGGGGCGATTCTCCTGGAACCAGACCGGAGCCGGCTTCGAGCGCGCGTTGGACTTGTTCGAGCAGGCCCTCGAGCTCGATCCCGGCTTCGCGCTCGCACACGCCGGGGTTGCCGACGTGTTCATCGCGGCCGGGATCTTCGAGTCCATGCCACCCGCCGAGGCGTTCCCGCTGGCGCGTGTTGCCGCGGAGCGGGCCCTGACGCTCGACGAGTCGCTGCCGGAGGCGTACGCCGCGCTCGGCGCCATTCACCTCTTCCACGACTGGGATTTCGCAGCCGCGCGGAGCTCGCTCGAACGGGCAGTGACACTCAACCCGAGTAGCGTGAGCGCGTACAACTGGCTCGCGGTCTATCACGCGGTGCTCGGCGATCCGGACACCGCGCTCGGTTGGGCGCGGCGCGGAATCCAGGTGGACCCCCTGGCAGCGCCGGCGACATACAGCGAGCTGTTCGCGCTGTACAGCGCACGCCGATTCCCCGAGGCGGTCGAGTGCGCGAACCGTGTGCTCACGCTCAATCCGGCCTATGCCGAGGGACACCGCTGCCTCGGCATCTGCCTGCTCGCGCTCGGTCAGCACGAGGCGGGGTTCGACGCGCTTCGCCAGGCGGCGCGGCTTGGCTACTCCTACGCGTGGGCGGTCGCGAACCTTGCTGCTGCTCACGCCCAGGTCGGCGACCTCGAGGAGGCCGAGCGACTCCTGGCAGACCTCGAGGAGCGCGGAACCAAGGAGTGGATCTCGTCGCTCACGGTCGGGATCATCTACGCGGCGCTCGGTCGGTTCAACGAGGCACTCGACTGTGCCGAGCGCGCATTCGAGGCGCGAGACTGCTGGATCGTGTCCCTCGCCGTCGAGCCGATGTGGGCGCCGTTGCGCGGTAAGCCGCGCTTCGAGGCGCTCCTGGCGCGAGCCGGGCTGATCGGGTCCGTCGCGGCCGCGCGGTCGTTCGGCGCACTGAACCCGCCGACGGCCGTCGCGTAGCCGCGATCGTTCGCGCGCCTAACGCGATACCCGGGGGAACGTCCAGAGGAGCATCTCGGCGTACGCCGCCCGTCCCGGCGCGGCAGGGACTACCGAGAAGCGCTCGGAGGCCGTGCCACCGCGCGGTTGTACCGCGAACATGTTGTTGCCGAGCGGGACGACAGGCAGCTTCGCCCCGAAGCGCTCCAGCACGAGCGAGCCGCTCTCGACCGTGAGTGTGAACGAGAACCGGTTCGCATACGTGCCGGCGTAGTCGTCGAGCGGGACTCCAGTCGCCGGTGTGGGAAGCCGGCCGGGAGCGGTTGGCGCGGCGAACGCGACTCCGGCAGCGCGCATCGCGTCCTCGAGCGCGGCAACCGCGACGCGGTCGAGCCGCACCTCGTCTCGATTCGCCAGCACGACCACGCCGACGCGCTGCGCGGGCAGCATACGCACGAGCGTGGAGTGCCCGGGCATGGAGCCGGGGTGCCACGCGCTCTCGTGACCGCGGAGGGTGTCGAGGAACATCCCGTACCCGTAGCGCGTTCCGTTCGCCATTCCAGTGACACGCACGCGAGTCGCCAACATGCTGTCGGTGACGCCCGCCGGGAGCGCCTGCCGTCCGTCTACCCGACCATCGTTCATGATTGCGATGAGGAACCGTGCGGCCTCGCGTCCATTCGCCCAGAGGTAACCGGCTGGCCAGATCCGCGTGTCATTGGCGACGGGCCTAACGACTACGATCGAGTCGCCGGCTGCGGTGACCTTGTGTCCCTGCGCGCGCGGCCGCGTCGCCGCCTCCAGCGGCCGCATCGTCGCCGTCGTCATGCCGAGTGGACGAAGCACGCGCTCGCGCATGAGGTCCGCGAATGGTTGACGCGCGGCCTCCTGCGCGGCGAGCCCCGCCAGCGCGAACCCGACGTTCGAGTATGAGAAGGAAAGGCCCGGCGGGAGGAATGCGAGCGAATCCGGCCACGTGGGTGACGCTCGCAACAGCTCCGCCTCATCGTTCGTGCCGTAGTTCCCTTCTCTATCTCCTAACCCGGCGGTCTGACTGAGAAGCTGCGACACCGTGACCGCGCCGATTTTCGGTCGAAGGCCTGTGATCACTCGCGATACCGGCGCTCGCAGGTCGAGCGTTCGTCCGTGCGCGACGGAGAGCGCGAGCGCGGCGGTGAACGGCTTCGTGAGTGACCCAACCTGAACGAGGAGATCGGGAGTCATCGGCGCACCGGTCTCGATGTCCGCCACGCCGAACCCACGCGCGTAGATCACGCTGTCGCCGCGGACGACCACGACCTGCATACCGGGCGTCTTCGTCGACTGCATGACTTCGGGCACCGTGCGCTCGAGCTGCGACCAACTCGGGTGCTGAGCGGCGAGCCGGTCGGCGATTGCCGCGACCACGACGATGGCGAGCCAGTGTTTCACGGCGAGACCTGACCAGGCTGGAGACGAACACGTCGTCATTCCGATGTACAGGAACGACGACGCGTAAACCGAGTGGGACCGTGCCGAATCTCCAAGCGCGGGCGCTACGCCGTCCAGATGTCTGACAGGACTCGGATGAAGTTCCCACCGAGCACACCCTCGATCTCGGCGTCACTGTACTTGCGCCGGATCATCCCCTCGGTGAGATCGAACATTCGCTTCGGGTGGTCGATGCCCTCGATGTCGATCTTGTCGCGGAAGCCATAGCTGCCCTTGTAGCCTGCACGAAGCTGCTTGTTCAGCTCGGGGGGCATGTCGTCGTAGCCATCGAGGTCGATGTCGCTGCCGACGCCGAGGTGCTGCGGCCCGATGAGCTTCCTGACGTGGTCGAAGTGGTCGAGCGCATGTTCGATGGTCGTCGGCTCGTCGTTCTTCACGAACATCCGAACGCCGGTGATGCCCATGACGCTTCCCGCCTTCCCGACCGCGCGGATCGCATCGTCCGACTTGCACCGCGGATGCCCCGGAGCGAGCGCGCGCGCGTTCGAGTGGGTGATGAGCACGGGCTTCTTCGAGAGCTCGAACGCGTCGAGCGTCGTGCGATCGCCGCAGTGCGAGACGTCGATCGCCATCCCGACCTTGTTCATCCGCTCGATGATGGAGACGCCGAAGTCGCTGATCCCTTCGTCGCGACGCTCGGTCGAGCCGTTACCGATGAGGTTGCGAGAGTTGTACGTGAGCTGCGAGATCCGCTGGCCGAGCGCGTGGAAGACGTCGACGTCGTCCGGCCGCCGGAAGTGCTGCGCGTTCTGGAGGCCGAGGACGACGCCGATCCGGCCCGAGCCCTTCACGCGCTTCAGGTCTCCGACGCTGTCGATACGCGTGAAGAACCGGTCGGCGCCGGCGATGAACGAGTTCCATCCGGCGAAGAACATCAGCCCGCTCTCGTACGCGTTCACGCCCCCGAGCCCCACCGCGGGGTGCATCACGTTGATCCCGGAGTCGCGCCACTTCTGGAAGTCCTGCTCGGTGAACGACTCGGGATTCGCGAACCACTTGTTCTGGTTCGGGAAGTTGAGCGTGAGGACGCACAGCATGTCCAGGACCGTCGAGCGCTGCATCAGCGCGATGGCCCGCGCGGAGTATTCCGCCTGCGAGAACGCGAACAACCGATAGCGCCCGCGGTTGATGAACGGTGCCGCGACACTGGCAGCACCCATTATCGCGCCCGCCTTCAACAGCGTGCGCCGCGTCATCGATGACTGCTCGTCAGGTTGCCGAGGCGTCGTCACTGAGGTTGCCCTCCGGTGCTGGCCGTGGCCGGTCGAGCTGGCCGATCCGGCACGCGTTTGAACGTCACGAGTCCCGCCAGCTCGACCTGCACGTCCTCGACACGGCCGGCGGGATTCAGGCGGAAATGCACAGGCGCCGGGGGAAGGACCGGAGTGTCGAGGCGAACCCGGAACGTGTCGAAGTGCCAGTGCTCGAGCGCGCCACGCCACGTCGGTCCGAAGGCGAAGTGCAGCGTGCCGTTCTCCTCGGTCACCTTCGCCGTGCCGTACATGCTATCGACGTACGTGCCGACGTACGCCGAGAGGGGCAGCGACGGCTTGGTATTCGCGACACGCTGTGACGCCGGGTTCCGCGCCTGGGCCGCGCGCGCCGCCGCCTGTTGCGAGTCCGCGCGCGCGCGAAGCTGCACGCTCCATTCCTTCGCCGGACGGTTCATCTGATGGTCGAACGCGCGCAGCATCACCGTCGTCGGGAACGGCGAGCCGTTCATGTTCGACAGGATCACGATGCCGAACTTCTCCTCCGGCAGCATTGCGACGAGCGCCGTCATGCCGTCGATGTTCCCGCCGTGCTGCACGACATAGCGTCCCTCGTAGTCGCTGAGGAACCAGCCGAGCCCGTAGGCCATGAGGTGTGCGGACGGATTCATGTTGCCCATCCCACGGACGACGACCTGCGGCGCGCGCATCTCGTCCACCATCCGCTTGCTGATGAGCTGCTTCCCGTCGTACTTGCCGTCGCCGAGGTGCAGGCGAACCCACTGCGCCATCTCGACGGCATTCGAGTTGATGGAGCCCGCGGGTGCGATGTTGTCGATCTTGCGATACGGAATCGCGCGCACGGTGTCGTTCACGTTCGCGTGGGGCGCGGCGACGTCGCTCATGCCCTGCAGCGCCGTTACCGAGGTGCTGCTCTCGCGCATCCCGAGCGGCTGGAAGATGCGCTGGCGAATGAAGTCATCCCACGAGACGTTCGCCGTGCGCGCGACCACCTGCCCGGCGGCCAGATACATGACGTTCTGGTAGCCGAACTGCGACCGGAAGCTCCACGACGGCTGCTGGAATCGCACCCGTCGCAGGATCTCGTCACGGTCCCATTCGGCCCCGTACCACAGGAGCTCTCCGCGCGAGAGGCCACTGCGGTGGCTCAGGAGATCGCGAACGGTGATCTCCTTCGACGCGTAGGGATCGAACAGCTGGAAGTTCGGGAGGTACGCGGCGGCCGGCGCGTCGAGCGCGACTTTCGCGCTATCCACTTGCATCGCGACCGCGGCCGCGGTGAACGCCTTGGACGACGACCCGATCGCGAAGATCGTCCGCTCCGTCACACGCTCCGGCTTGCCGACCTCACGAACGCCGTAGCCCTTCGCGTAGATGAGGGAGTCGTTCCGGACGATGGCGACCGACGCCCCCGGAACCTTCCACGCCGCGAGCGCGGCGTTGACGTACGCGTCGAACCCTGGGAACGGCTCGCGCTGCGGCGCCTGCGCGGACACTGCGGTGGCAACGCAGGCAGCGGACAGCGCAGCGGTCAGCGAACGAACGGATATCATGGGTCTCCCGATCGATAACAGGATGCGGAGTTGTGTGTGCCATAATGGTATACAGAAAACTGGAATGCCAGTACCGCGCGGGTCACCTGCTCGCCGCAGCGCTCGGCCAGCGGCGCCTAGCCGGCCGCATCTAACAGCGCTCGCGCCTAGCCGCTGTCTCGTATCGCTCGGCTGGCCGCTGGGCGCTGCTAGCATGAGCTGGGGGCTGCGGGCTGCTGCCCAGCAGCTGGGGGCTGGGGGCTGGCAGCCACGCTCCCGCCCGCCGCGTCGGATTCGTACTCGCGGGGAAGGTATGGTGCCGCGCTGCCATTCACGCTGCT
>Ga0075420_100001983_pt1 | contig 17600 bp, 10 predicted proteins | sample SoiMetdeltSBSDD4_FD_75296 | JGI IMG/M metagenome (GOLD analysis project Ga0075420, IMG submission 75296) | Bulk soil microbial communities from a Populus tree surrounding site in Tennessee, USA - Soil MetaG P. deltoides SBSDD4 | ecosystem: Environmental > Terrestrial > Soil > Tree plantation... | reverse complement strand
GCTGGAACGAGTGGGAAGGGAGCTACAAGTTCATCAGCCGGCAGGAAGTGAGCGTTGCCAATCCGCGTAGCGATACCAAGGTCACCTACCCTGTGGTGGAGTACGGGCAACCGGATCGGCTGCTCCAGCCCAGTTCCGCCGTGACCGGCGTCATCGTCTATCGAGCGAGCGCGATCAAGCCGCTCAGCAACCTGGTGATCTTCGGCGACAACCCGAGTGGAGAGGTCTTCTACTTCAGCGCCGACAAGCTGCCGCGCGGCGGCCAGGATTCGATCCGTCGCATTCTCTTCATGCACAACGGCGCGGCAAAGACACTCCTCGAGATCATCAAGGAGAAGAACGCGGCCCAGGGCAAACCGCCGGCGACGCGCGCCGATCTGCGCTTTGGTACTGGACCGAACAGTCAGATTTTTCTGCTCAACAAACGCGACGGCACGATTCGAACGATCGTGCCGTGACCCGACGGCGGGTCCTGATTTTTGCCCTTCGACTAGCGCTCAGGGCACCCCGAGCAACGTCGAGGGGTGGACCCGCCGGGTCTAACGAACTAGACCCGGCCAACGGTGTCTACGGCAGCGCGAACACGAACACGTTCGCCGCGTTGCTCGGCTTCAGCTCCGATGCGACACGGTTGTCCGATCCCGCCACGAGCGATGGTCCCGTGGTGACGGCGACATACTGCTTTCCGTCGACGGCAAAGGTCACCGGGAATCCGCTGACCGGTGAACCGAGATTGACTTCCCACAACACCTTGCCATTGCGATCGTCGAACGCTCGGAAGCGTCCATTCGAGTCGCCGCCGAACACCAACCCGCCGCCGGTCGCCACCAGCGACAGCGCGCCGGCGCGCTGCTCGTGCTTCCACAGTGTCTTGCCGGTCTCAGCCGAGATCGCCCACACGCTTCCCACATTGGTGGCGCCTGGCGCGATGACGCCCGGCATCTCAAGCCCGTACACCTTCGACGGATCGCGTGTATCCACCGTCGTCGTGGCATTCATGCACAGGTTCTGCAGCGGGTAGTACATCGTGTTGGTCGTCGGGTTGTAGGCGCCCGCTGGCCAGTTCTTGCCGCCGTTGCTGCCCGGGCAAATGAGCTTCGTCTCTCCCTTCGCGGTCCAGAGCTTCTCGGGATTGACGGTGACTTTGCCGGTTGCCCCGTCGATCGTCTGCACGACGTTCTGCATCACCGTCGGGCGCGCCCACAGGAATTCACCCGTTCGACGGTCGAGCGTGTAGACGATGCCGGTCTTTCCCGGAATGCCGGTGATGACCTTGCGTCGTTCGCCCGGCTTGATCTTCGGATTGATCCACGCCACTTCCTTCGCGTCAGGCGTGATCGCCGTCTCGACGAGCAGCCGCTCGAAGGGGTGATCGAGATCCCAGTGATCGACGATGTGCTGGTAGTACCAGACGATCTTGCCGGTGTCGGCATCGAGAGCGAGCGTCGAGTTGTGATAGAGGTGCTGCTTGTCGTTCCCACCGAGCGTGAACTTCGGCGCCGGGATCGTCACCGACGTGCCGACGTAGATCATGTTCGTCTCGGGGTCGTAGCTCGGCACCATCCACGTGCCCACGTGCCAGCGCTGTTCGAGCGGCACGTCGCCCCAGGTCTCGGAGCCCGGCTCGCCAGGTCGCGGGATCGTGCGGGTACGCCAGACTTCCTTGCCCGTTTGCGCGTCGTGCGCCGTGATGATGCAGGAATCGCTGGTTGCATCCGGTTGGCACTGACGCCCGGTGATGACCTTGCCATTGGCGATGATCGGTCCCGAGCTCGCATTGGCGCGCAGACCGGCTTTGAGGACCTGCGTTTCCCAGGCGAGGTTGCCGGTGCGCGCATCGACCGCGTAGATCGTGTTGTCCGCACCCGCGTCGATCAGCGTCGTGCCCCAGATCGCCATGTTCCGATTGGTGCCGCCGTTGATGCCCTCGGGGTACTTGCGGCGGTACTCCCATTTGAGATCGCCGGTCTTGGCGTCCATGGCCATGATCACGTCGCCCGGATTCGGGATGAACATGGTCCCGTTGTAGACGAGGGGCGTCGCTTCCTGGGTCCGTCCCGTTCCGATGCCGCGCGTCCACGTCATCTTCAACCGCGTCACGTTGTTGCGATCGATTTCCTTGAGCGGACTGTAGCCCCAGCTGTCGAGCGTCCGGCGCCACATCAGCCAGTTGGCCGGGTCCGGCTTCCACAGCATTTCGTCGGTGACGGGAACGAAAGGCGGCTGCTGATTCTGCGCGGTCACGGTGAGGCCGGCAGTGATGATCACGAGAAACGCAAACAGGATGTAGAAACGCTTCATGGGGTTTCCTCGCGGCCTGAGTGTATTACGAATCGCGGGTCAACGGAGGATTACGGGGTAACGGATCGACACGGAGCAACGGAGAAGCGGAGCACGAACGGAAGCGCTCGCTCCGTTGAGATCGCCGTTGCGCCGTTCCTCCGCGGTGAGCCGTTTCCTCCACCCTTTCCGTTAACGGGGGGATCACGGCAGCGCAAAAACGAACATCTGGCTCCCGCTCCCGGGTTTCAGCTCGGGGGTCAACGCCATCACGGCTCCGGCGACCAGTGACGGGCCGGTGCTGACGGCGACGTACTGTTTGCCGTTGACCGCGTACGTGATCGGATAGCCGCTCACCGATGTGCCGAGGTTCACCTCCCAGAGCACGTTGCCGGTCTTGTCGTCGAGCGCCCGGAAGTAGCCCTCCGCGTCGCCGACGAACACGAGACCACCGGCCGTGGCGATAAGAGACAGCGTGCCAGCGCGTTGTTCGTGCTTCCACATCGTCTGACCCGTCTCGGCAGAAATCGCGTGCACCACACCCACTTTGTCAGTCCCGTCGGCGAGCCGTGCTTTGTTGCTGATGCCATAGAGCGGTCCATTGACATCCTGCTTGTCGGTGATCACAACGGTCGTCATGCACAGGTTCTGCAGCGGCATGTACATCGTGTTGGTCAACGGGCTGTAGGCGCCGGCGGGCCAGTCCTTGCCGCCGTTGAGGCTGGGGCAGATCAGCCGCTCGTCTCCCTGCGCGTGGTAGACGGTCTCCGGATTTACCGTGACTTCTCCCGTGGCGCCATCGATTTTCGACACGACGTTTTGCGACACGGTCGGCCGCGCCCAGAGGAACTCTCCGGTCTGCCGATCCAGCGTGTAGACGATCCCGGTCTTGCCTGGAATGCCGGTCAGCACTTTTCGCTTCTCGCCGGGCTTGAGCCGGGGGTTGATCCACGTCACCTCTTTTGCGCTGGGGGCGACGACGGTATCGACGACCAGGCGCTCAAACGGATGATCGAGGTCCCAGTGATCGACGATGTGCTGGTAGTACCAGACGATCTTGCCGGTGTCTGCATTCAGTGCCAGCGTGGAGTTGTGGTACAGGTGCTTCTTGTCGTTGCCGCCGAGGAGGAACTTGGGCGCCGGTGAGCTCACCGACGTTCCGATATAAATCAGATTGAGCTCAGGGTCGTAGCTGGGCACCATCCACGTGCCGACGTGGTATCGACGCTCGAACGGCACGCCCCCCCACGTTTCGTCGCCCGGTTCACCCGGTGCCGGGATCGTTCGCGTGCGCCAAAGCTCCTTGCCCGTTCGCGCGTCGTGCGCCGTGATCACGCACGCGTCCGGACCTCCTTCCGGTTCGCACCCGCGGCCGGAGATCACTTTGCCCCTGGCGATGATGGGTCCCGAGCTCTGTTGCGCTCCCTTGTGGTAGTCGAGGATCTTCGTCTCCCAGGCGAGCCTGCCGGTCTGGGCGTCGAGGGCGAAGACGAAATCGTCCGCGCTGGTGTCGATGATGGTGTTGCCGTAGATCGCCAGGTTGCGATTGATGACGAAGAAGGGCAGGTACTTTCCGAGATCATCCGGCAGCGAACGACGATACTCCCAGAGCAGCCGGCCGGTGTCCGCCTCGAACGCGGTGATGTAGTCGGTGGGATTGGGCACATACATCACGCCGTTGTAGACGAGGGGCGTGGCTTCCTGCACGTTGCCGGCGCCCATCGCACGCGACCAGACCATCCGCAACTGGTTCACATTCGATCGATTCACCTGATCGAGCGGGCTGAATCCCCAGCTGTCGAGCGTGCGCCGCCACATCGGCCAGTTGGCCGCGTCGGGTTTTTCCAGCATCGCATCGGTCACCGGCTGGAACGGCGCACGCTGATCCTGCGCGACCATGGTCATCGGCACGGCGCTTGCGGCGATGAACATCACAACGGCGATGCGCTTCATAGTGGCTCCCCCCTTAACGTTCTCGACCCAAACGCCGCGCGTGCGGTGACCGGCTCGATCAACATGAAGGCGACGACGGCACCGATTGCCACGGACGGCAGCAGGATCGTCAGCGGCGACCGTTCGTCGCTGATGAGCAGCCCTCCGGCGATCAAAGTGGCCGCAAACACCCAGTCAGCGACCCTGATCCAGCGACCCGATCGATCGTGCACCGAGGTCAGTTCGCTCTCGTAAAAACGCGATGTGAACCAGAGGTGCAGTCGCAGGTTGGCGGCGACGATCACCGACGCGAGCAGCGTGATGAAGAATGCGCGCCCCACGGTTCCGCCGATGTGCCCGCGCGCGTACCACGCGGGAATCACCATCAACCAGTAAATCAGCGCCGCCATGCCCTGGTGGAACTCCCACCACCACCGTGACGGCGTCGTACCCTCTGCGACCTCTGCGCCTGAGTGCAAATGCGGGAAGGGCTCCGACCCCAAAGCAGTTACGAGCTCGCGGGCGTTCGGGCGCGCGGTCGGGTCGGGCTGCAGGCATCGGTTGATGATCGTCGTCCATGGGCGCGCGATCTGTTTCGTCGGTGTGGCCGTCGTCGCCCGGTCCAGCGGATGGTGACCCTGGAGCATTTCGCTCAGCACGACGCCCCACGCGTAGACGTCGGCGCGCGGATCGATGGTTCCGCCAAGCAGTTGCTCGGGCGCCATGTACGCCGGTGTGCCGAGCGCGAAACCAGTGCGTGTGAGGCGCGAGACATCGGGACCCTCGACATGCGCGATCCCGAAGTCGACGACCTTGACGCTTCCGTCCGACTTGATCAGCACGTTCTCGGGCTTGAGGTCGCGATGGATGACGCCGGCCTGGTGCGCCGCCGACAGCGCTCCAGCAATATCGATAGCAATGCTGCGCGCGCGTTCGGGCGGGAGCGGGCCCTGCGCGATGACGCTCCGTAACGTATGGCCCTGGACGTACTCGGACGCCATGAAGAGTTGATCGCCGGCCTCTTCGAGTGCATAAACCACGGCGACGGCCGGATGCGAGATCGTGGCGGCCGCACGGGCTTCACGCCTGAGGCGTTCGCGTAAGTCCTGCTGCATCGCCACGCTGGCTGGAAGCGCCTTGAGCGCGACGCGCCGGCCGAGGCGAACATCGTCGGCCAGATACACGACGCCCATACCACCGCGTCCGATTTCCTCGCGGATCTGATACGAGCCGATGCGGGTTCCCGGCGGCAGCGTATCGAGATCGCCTGGATCTACTTGCGCGGGCTCTTCGAGGAAATCCCCAGCCGTGTCGAAGGTACGGAGGAGCGATTCAGCCTCACGCAGGAGCGCGGTGTCGCCGCCGCATTCCTCGCGCAGCCACGCCCGCCGAACCTCGATGGGCTGGTCGAGCGCCTCCTGGAACACGATCTTGAGTCGTGCAAACTGTTCGGGTGTCACGGGACGCTGTCGTCCAGGCCTTCTGCTCGCTCGCCCTCGAGCGCTCGTTTGAGCCAGACCCGGGCGAGCGTCCACTGCCTCTTGACCGTTGCGGGTGAGACGCCGATGACTTCTGCCGTTTCCTCGACGGTAAGTCCTCCGAAATATCGCAATTCCACGATCCGTGCGAGCCCTTCATCGAGCGCCGCCAGCCTGTGGAGTGCTTCGTCCAACGCCAGGACGTCGATATCTCTGTGACGATCCTGGTCGGACGGGACGAATCCAGCCTGGATGTTGTCGGGCGCCACGCGCTCGTCGTTGAGCGTCACTCGAGCCGGGGCGCCGCCGCGCTTGAGCGCACGTCGCGCGCGTGCGCGCTGAATCAGGATCTGGCGCATCGACAAGGCCGCGATGGCCAGAAAATGAGTGCGTCCATTGAAGTGGCGCGTGCGCTCGGCAGCCATGCGCACGAAGGCCTCGTTCACGAGCGCCGTCGCTTGCAGCGTCTGTCCGGCGCGCTCGCCCCTGACGTAGCTTGCCGCGATGCGCCGCAACTCGTCGTAGACGAGCGGCATCAGTTCGGCAGGATCTGAACCCATGTCAAGTGCCAGCCCGCAACCTCCAATTGCCACCTCCCAAAACGCTTTGCTAGCGCGTTGTGCGGGCCCAAACGCGAATCGTGTTCTCGTTGCTACTACCGCACGATGGGCCGGCGCGCAACGCGCGCCAAAGAGACGCTGGGAGTTTACCGCCTCTCTATCTTGACCGTCTGAATGACGACGTCTTTGACCGGTCGGTCGCGCGGCCCGGTCTGCGTGCTGCCGATCTTGCGGACGATGTCCATGCCGTTTTCGACGACGCCGAACACCGAGTGCTTGTTGTCGAGATGCGGAGTCGGTCCAAGGGTGATGAAGAACTGACCGCCATTGGTGTTTGGCCCGGCATTCGCCATCGACAGGACGCCTGGTTTGTCATGACGCAGGCTGGGATGGAACTCGTCGGCGAACTGATAGCCCGGCCCGCCGTAGCCCTGCCCGAGGGGGTCGCCGCTCTGAATCATGAAGCCGTCGATGACGCGGTGAAAGATGATGCCGTCGTAATACGGCTCCTTGACCTTCTTATTCGTGCGGGGATCGGTCCACTCCTTTGTCCCCTCGGCCAGGCCAACAAAGTTGGCGACGGTGTTTGGCGCTTCCTTGTCGAAGAGACGGATGGTGAAGTTTCCCTCGCTCGTCACGAACTCTGCATAAACAGCCAATGTGGGCTCCTTCGAAATCAACTCTCAATCTCCAACTCCCAAGTGCTCAACCCCCTCTTCGAACCGGGAAGAGTTGGAGTTGGGGCGTTGGGTGTCGGCAGCTGATTCGTATCGAAGGATACCACCGGCCCCGGGATACAATTTTTTCGTGGCCCGCACGATTCACACAGCCGAGGATCGAGCCGTCGCCGAGGTCGCGCTCGGCACGAGCGGCGATCCGTTCGCAGTCCTTGGCCGCCATCTCGTCACCATCGACCAGCGGCCGGCCGTGGTCGTGCGGACGATGCAGCCGATGGCTTCTGCAGTGGATTTGATTACCGACGACCAGGTTACACCCATGCCCCGTCGTCATCCCGACGGGTTGTTCGAGGCTCGGCTGCCGCTGGATGGTCGCGATCCCGACTTTGCCTATCGGTTTCGTGTCCAGGACGACGGTGGGACGCACGAGATCACCGACCCGTACCAGTTTGGTCAAGTGCTGTCGGACTATGACCTGCATCTCTTCAGCGAAGGCACGCACCTTCGCGCGTGGGAGAAGTTCGGCGCTCATCTGATGACCATCGGCGGCATCGCCGGCGTGCACTTCGCCGTGTGGGCTCCCAACGCGCAGCGCGTGAGCGTCGTCGGTGACTTCAACCGGTGGGATGGGCGTGTCCTCCCGATGCGTCGCCTCATGCCCTCCGGGGTGTGGGAGCTGTTTGTCCCGAACCTGCCTGTCGGGACTTGTTACAAGTACGAGGTCCGCACGTCAGAAGGCTATCTCCTCGAGAAGGCCGATCCATACGCGCAATATTTCGAGGTGCCGCCCAAGAGCGCGTCGATCATCTGGGACGAGAGCGAGTACGAATGGCGCGACCATGCGTGGATGGACAATCGCGCCGTGCTCGGTGGCTGGCATGACCGGCCGATGTCGGTTTACGAGGTGCACCTTGGATCGTGGCGACGGGTGCCGGAGGAAGGCTACCGCTACCTGACGTACAGGGAACTCGCCCGCGACCTCATTCCGTACGTGCGCGACTTGGGCTACACACACATCGAGCTCATGCCGGTGATGGAGCATCCCTATTCGGGCTCATGGGGATATCAGGTCATCGGCTTCTTCGCGCCAACCAGTCGATTCGGGGCGCCCGACGACTTCCGGTACTTCATCGACGAATGCCATCGCAACGGGCTCGGCGTGATCCTCGATTGGGTGCCCGGTCACTTCCCAAAGGATCAGCACGGGCTGGCCCGCTTCGACGGGACGGCGCTCTACGAGCACGACGACCCTCGTCAGGGTGAGCACAGGGATTGGGGCACGCTCATCTTCAACTACGGGCGGACGGAGGTGCGATCGTTCCTGTTGAGCAGCGCACTCTACTGGCTGCAGGAATTTCACCTCGACGGCCTGCGCGTGGACGCCGTGGCCTCGATGCTCTATCTCGACTACTCGAGAAGTCACGGGGAATGGATCCCGAACCAGTACGGAGGGCGCGAGAACCTCGAGGCCGTCGACTTTCTGCAACGGCTCAATACCGTGACGCACGGCAGGATGCCCGGCACGATCACGGTCGCCGAAGAATCAACGGCGTGGCCGGCGGTCAGTCGCCCGACCTACGTGGGCGGGTTGGGATTCACCTTCAAGTGGAACATGGGCTGGATGCACGACATGCTGGAATACGTCCGGCAGGATCCCGTCCATCGAAGATGGCACCACAACCAGATCACGTTCTCGATGCTGTATTCCTTCACCGAGAACTTCGTGCTGCCGTTCTCGCACGACGAAGTTGTGCACGGCAAGCGCGCGATGCTGGACAAGATGCCGGGCGATGTCTGGCAGAAGCACGCGACGCTGCGCGCGCTGTACGGTTACATGTTCGGCCACCCGGGCAAGAAGCTCATGTTCATGGGGTCGGAATTCGGCCAGTGGCGCGAATGGGACCACGACTCGAGCCTCGATTGGCACCTGGTCGCGGAGCCGCTGCACGCCGGGCTGCGGACGTGGGTGCAAGACTTGAACGCCCTGTATCAGCGCGAGCGATCGCTGCACGAAGTCGACTTCGAAGGCCAGGGATTCAGTTGGATCGACTGCCAGGACAACGAGAACAGCGTGATCTCGATGATTCGCCGCGCCCGCGATCCGCACGACTTCACCGTGATGGTGGTGAACTTCACGCCGGTTCCGCGACCCGCGTATCGCGTCGGTGTACCCGAGGGCGGCTGGTATCGCGAGCTGCTGAACAGCGATGCCAGGCTGTACGGCGGGAGCAACATGGGCAACGCCGGTGGCATTCACTCCGAGCCCGTGCCCACGCACGGCCACGAGCAGTCGCTCAGTCTCATCGTCCCGCCCTTGGGTTTTGTGCTTCTGAAGAAATAGGTCTGATCCTGTCGATTGTTGATCTTTGATCTCTGAATCGTTGTTGACTGCTGATTTCGGATTGTTGATCTCTTGCGGATTGGGCTCTCGATGAGCCCGCCAAATCTCCGATCAATCAGCATTCAACAATCACCATTCAACAACCAATCAACAATCAAAGATCGCAAAATCAACAATGATTTGCCGATTCACTTGACAGGCAAGTAGAGAGCATGAGAGGCTCCAGACCCACTTCACTTGGATGGGTAGTGAAATGTCTGAACGCGTCGAATTGCTCCAGGGCACCCTCGACTTGATCGTCTTGCGGGCGCTCTCCACCATGGGCCCGCAGCATGCCTACGGGCTCGCCTCGCGCCTCGAGCAGGTAGCCGAGCACCCGCTGATGCTCAACCAGGGCACCTTGTATCCCGCGCTCGTTCGCCTCGAGCAGAAGGGCTGGATCAAAGGCACGTGGCAGCGGACCGAGAGCAATCGTGAGGCGAAGTACTACGCCATCACGAAGGCGGGCACGCGCGCGCTCGACAAACAGGCCGAACGCTGGCGTCGGCTCGCCGGCCTGGTCGACAAGCTCTTACTCGGAGACGCGTAGGGCGGGTCGTCCCGTGTGGACCCGCCGGGTCTGACGAACAAGACCCGGCCTACGAATGCGCCCGGTACTGTCAATGAACACGATGCGACGTTTCCTGCTTCGTTTGCTGAACGCATTTCGGCCTGAGGTCGCCGAGGATGATCTCGCGCGAGAGATCAACGCTCATCTCGCGTTGCTCGAAGACGAATACCGGCGCCGCGGCTTGAGCCCTGAGCAAGCGACGCTGGCCGCGCGACGCGCAATCGGCAGCGTCGCGCTGGCGAAGGATCGCCACCGCGACACGCGCTCGATCGCGTGGCTCGACGACCTGCGGCGCGATGTGCGGCTTGCCGCGCGAGTGCTCGCCCGGTCTCCCGGCTTTACGTCGGTCGCCTTGCTCACCCTCGCGTTGGGCATCGGCGCGACCACCGCCGTTTTCAGTGTGGTCGAAGGCGTGTTGTTGCGGCCGTTGCCATACCCGGAACCAGACCGCCTGGTCAGGGTCTTTGGTCCTCCACCGACGTTGGCAGGCATTGACGGCCTTCCGTCGCGAATGATCGATCTTCCCTCGCAGACGTTCGAAACGCTGCGACTGGCCGACCGCGCGTTCTCTCACGTCACCGGCTACATGCCGACGACGATGACGCTGACCGGTCGGGGAGATGCCGTGCGCCTGGTTGGTTCGCACGTGTCGGCGGCAGCGTTTCCGATGTTCGGCGTTCCACCGTTGATCGGCCGCGGCTTCGAACCGAAGGAGGAAGCTGCCGGCGCCGATGCCGTCGTCATCCTCAGCGAAGCGGCCTGGCGGCGGTACTTCAATGCCGATGCGTCGCTGATCGGCCAACTCATCGTCCTCGACGGGCGCGGAGAGTCGTCGTCGGCGTGATGCCGAGCCGCTTCTCGCAGATCGGCATGCACTTTCCCGATCCTCAGGCGCAGTTCTGGGTGCCGTACGTCGCGCCCGCGCCCGACAGTCGCAACCGGCTGAACGTTGCCGTGATGGCTCGGCTGGCCCGGGGAGAGTCGTTGGCTGCGGCCGAGGACGTTGTGAACAACGCGGTCGGTCAGCCCGGCCAGGGGCGCTACGAGGTGTCGCGCGTCCACGACGAGATCGTGAGGCCCGTCAAGCCTGCGCTGTTGATGCTCTCTGGCGCGGTGGTGCTGGTGCTGCTCATTGCCTGCGTCAACGTCGCCAACCTTTTGCTCGCTCGCACCGCGAGCCGCGAGCGTGAACTGGCGGTCCGTCGTGCGGTCGGTGCGGCTCGCGGCCGCCTGATCCGGCAGTTGCTGACCGAGAGTGTCCTGCTGTCGCTCCTCGGCGGCGTAGTCGGCTCAGTGGTCGCTTTTGGTGGAGTCGCCCTGCTGCGCGTGCTTGCCGCCAGCCTCAATAGACGCGATCTGATACGCGGCGCGAACCTGCCGCGTCTCGATCAGATCGGGATCGACGGCTCGGTCCTGGCGTTTACCGTGGGAGTCGCGCTCGTCGCCGGCGTACTATTCGGGCTTATTCCGGCGATCCAGCAGTCACGCCAACGCGAAACGGACGTGCTCCGCGAAAAGCACGCGAGCCATCGCATTCGCGGCACGCTCGTCGTTGCCGAGATTGCGATGGCCATCATGCTGCTCGTTGGTGGCGCGCTGTTGATTCATAGCTTCCTGCGGCTCTCGAGCGTCGAACGCGGATACAACCCGACGAACGTGCTGACCTTCCAGGCAGCGCCATCGGGGCCATCCCGCGCGGAGAACATGGCGTTTGCCGATCGCCTCGTCGAAAGATTGAAGTCGTTGCCGAGGGTGGTGGCGGCTGGATATTCGAACAACCTGCCGCTGGTTCAGCAGGGCTTCAGCCGGGATGTGAGCGCGCGGCCAATGGCGCCCGGCGAAAGAGCCCCGCGACCGTATCCCAGCCTGCACGCGATCAGCCCGGGTTTCGCGGACGCCATCGGGTTGCGGATCGTGCAAGGGCGCACGTTCAGCGCAGGCGAGCCTGCTCGTCGTGAGGCTCTTGTCAGCCAGACGTTCGCCAACAGCGGCTTCTTCGATGGTCCCGCCCTGGGACGCCAGATCTATCAAGGGAAGAACACGTACGACGTTGTTGGCATCGTCGAAGACGTCCGGCAGTTCAACCTCGACCAGCCGCCCGGCTCGGAGATGTTCATCATCGACTTCATTACCGCGCCACCCGGCTTTGGTGGAACGTACTTCGCCGTGCGGACGCAGGATTCGCCGCTGGCGATCAGTTCCGAGGTTCGGACGATCGTCCGCCAGCTCGATGCTGCCGCAACGATCGACAACGTCGCGACGATGGAGCAGATCGTGTCGAACGCGGTTTCGGGCCCGCGCCTCTATGCCGTGTTGCTGGGTGGGTTCGCGGCCGTGGCCGTGACATTGGCCAGTATCGGTATCTACGGGATCCTGGCGTTCATCGTCACACACCGCACTCGCGAGATCGGCATACGCCTGGCGCTTGGAGCGCCGCCAGCCGCAGTGGTGTCCCTGGTGGTCCGCCAGAGCGCGGTTCAGGTCCTCCTCGGCGTTCTGCTCGGCATCGGCGGTACCGCATTGCTGTCGCGCTACCTGGAAGGACTGCTGTTTGGTGTGACACCTCTCGACCCTCCTACGTTCGTGGTGGCTGGAGTTGGTTTCACGCTGGTGGCGCTCCTGGCGGCTTATCGTCCCGCGCGCCGCGCGACACGGGTGGATCCGTTGGTCGCGTTACGGACGGAGTGACAGCGTAGGGCGGGTCCTGGTTTGTGCCCTTCGACTATCGCTCAGGGCACCCCGAGCAACGTCGAGGGGTGGACCCGCCACGTGATTGCCGGGTCTCAAGAACAAGACCCGGGCTACGGGTGAAGGGATGCGACGATTCATCCATCGATTGCTCAACGTCATCCGCTCGCGCCGCGGTGACGAGGAACTCACTCGTGAGGTCACGTCTCACCTCGCGTTGATCGAAGACGAGTATCGCCGCCGTGGCATGTCTGGCGATGAGGCCAGGCTCGCCGCCCGGCGTGCGATCGGGAGTGTTGCGCTTGTGCAGGATCTGCACCGTGACGCGCGGTCGTTCGCCTGGGTGGATGACCTGCGTCGCGACATCCGGCACGCGCTGCGGCGACTTCGCCAAGCCCCTGGTTTTGCCGCCGCCGCGATTCTGACCCTGGGCCTCGGCATCGCCGTCAACAACACGTTTTTCACGCTGGTCAACGCGATCTGCCTGAGAGGGATTCCGATTGAAGCACCGGAACGCGTGTTGTCCATTGTGACGAATGACTCGCAAGGGCGCCCTGGCAACCTGTCGTATGCGGAGTTCGACACGCTGCGAGCTGCGCAGAGGAGCTTCGGCGGTGTCGCGGCGTTCATCAATGCGCCGGTGACGCTCGCCGACGAGGACCGCGCAGCCGATCGCGTGATGGGCGCGCATATTTCGGCCGCGGGATTCGAGCAGTTTCGCGAGCTTCCGATTCTTGGCCGCACCTTCCAGGCGGCTGATGACCGGCCTGGCGCTCCCGCCGTGGTCGTGCTCGGAGGCGGTGTGTGGCGGACCCGCTACGGCGCCGATCCCGCCATCATCGGCCGCACCATCGTCGTGAACGGCACTCCCTCGAATGTGATCGGGGTGATGGCGGATGCATTCCGGTTTCCGCAGAACACAGAGGTCTGGCAGCCGCTCGGACCGATGCCCGGCCTGCCCAGCCAGCGGCGTGAGGTGCGGACGCTGTTCGTTTTCGGCCGCCTGGCCCCCGACGCGAGCGCCGATCAAGCACGTGCGGAAGTGGAGGCCTTCGGGGACGTCTGGGCCAGAGAGTTCCCCGAGAGCAATCGTGGAATCCGTGCGACAACCGTTCCGATCAACGAACGGATGAACGGCCGCATCACCGAACGCACCTGGATTGCCTTTATCACGGCGGGCGCCCTGGTCCTGCTCATTGCTTGTGCGAATGTGGCGAACTTGCTCTTGATGCGTGGGGCAGTCCGTGGGCGCGAGATGGCAATCCGCTCGTCGATAGGGGCGACTCGCGCGCGGCTGGTGCGACAACTGCTCATCGAAAGCACGGTGCTGGCCACGATCGGAGCGTTGGCAGGCGTGGGACTGTCGCTGACGGGTCTCCGGTTGCTTTCGAGCATTGTCCCCGCCGAGGGACTTCAATACTGGATGACGTTCACGATGGATGGCCGCGTGCTCGCGGTGCTCATCGCGGTGACGGCTGCAAGCGTGTTCGTATTTGGGCTGGCACCCGCGCTCCATCTGCTGCGGATCGACGTGAACCAGACGATCAAGGACGCCGGGCGCATGGGCATCTCCGGCGTTCCTGCCCGTCGCTGGACGACCGCATTTCTCGCCATCGAGTTTGCGTTGACACTCGTGTTGCTCGCGCTCAATGTTGCCGGCATTCGCCAACAGCGCGCCAACGAGCTGTCGGAATTCCCGCTCGATTCGTCGCCTCTCCTCAGCATGTGGGTGACGCTGCCTGGCGAGATGTACCAGACGCCCGACTCCCGGTCAGCTTTCTACGAGCAACTGGTCGACCGGTTTACAGCCGTACCCGGCGTGTCCTCCGTAGCGGTTGCGACCGTGATGCCTCGCATCGGTGGTCCTGCCATGCAGTTCGAGATTGCCGGGCAGCCACGCACCACGGATGGCGTTGCGGAGACCGTCACGGTGGTCAACGCCGCGGACGGCTATTTCAAGACGTTGAACCTGCCGCTTGTGAAGGGACGGCCATTCACACGCCCCGATGGCACCCCGGGACAGGAGAGCGTCATCGTGAATCAACGGTTCGTCGACATGTTCCTCGGCGAACGCGATCCCATCGGCCAGCTCATTCGAGTGGCGCGCGTCGGAACACCGCTGTCCGGGCCGTGGGCCCGGGTCGTTGGCGTCTCTCCAACTCTTCGTCAACGCGTGGGTGGTCGCGACCCTGATCCCGTCGTGTACCTGCCATATAGGTCCACGCCGCTGGCGACCGTTGCGGTGATGGTTCGTACGACCGGTGATCCGACCGCGCTGGCCCCGGCGATCCGGGAGGAGCTTCGTCGCCTCGACGCCAATCTGCCGATTTACCGCGTGATGACGCTGGAGCGGGCGATCGAGGAAGCGCAATGGAACGGCCGCATGTCGAATGCGCTGGCCATGAGCATCGGGACGATCGCGCTACTCATGGCCCTGGTCGGCCTCTATGCCGTCACGACGCATGCCGTCTACGGGTGGAGGCCTGAGCTTGGCTTGCGGATAGCTCTTGGGTCGCGGCCGCGTGGTGTCGCCTGGATTGTCCTGCGACGGGCACTGTCGCAACTCGCCGTCGGGCTCGGTGTCGGGCTTGGCTGCACGTACGCATTCGACCGGATCTTCACCCCGGCTGACGATCCGATCAGGTTGATAGATGCGCCCATGCTGGTCCCATTGATGGCCGCGATCGCAATAGTGGCGGTCGCCGCCTGTGTGATGCCCGTGCGAAGCGCGATGCGCGTCGATCCAGTCGTGGCGTTACGAACCGAATAGGTTCAGGCGGACCGTGGGAATCGAATGAGACGATTCATCCTGCGATTGCTCAACGTCTTCCGTCGCGAACGGCTCGACGACGATGCCGCACGCGAGCTGGCGTCTCATCTCGCGCTGCTAGAAGAGGAGTACGTCCGTCGCGGCATGACTCGCGGCCAGGCGCGTCTGTCCGCGCGGCGCTCGTTGGGCGGCGTGGCCCTGACCAAGGACCTGCATCGTGATGCCCGATCGTTCGGCTGGATCGAAGACGCCGTTGCCGATGTGAAGTACGCCATCCGAACCCTGCGTCGCGTGCCCGCCTTTACTGCCGTCGCCGTGCTGACGCTCGCCTTCGGCATCGGCGCCAACACAGCCATCTTCAGCGTGGTGAACACGGTTTTGCTGCGGCCGCTGCCGTTCGAGCAGAGCGATCGCCTCGTGCGCGTCGTGATGACGGTAGCAGCGCAGACGACAGGATCGACCGTCAGGCGTGACCCCGTTCGATTCAGTCAGGGCGAGCTCGATCAGCTGCGAACCAACGTTCGCACTCTGTCGACGGTTGGCGTCGTCGAGCCCACGCTCATGAACCTGAGGGGGCGCGATCCGCGGATGCAGGGTGCGATCGTGTCGGTCGGGTTCTTCGAGCTGTTGCGTGCGCGACCGCTTCTCGGCCGTGTGTTCACCGCTGCGGATGAGGCCGCTGATGCTCCCCTGGTGATCCTTCTCAGCTTCGACACATGGCGGCGGCACTTCGGCGGAGACCCGCAGATCGTCGGCCGAACGATCACGTTTGATCCTGTGCTTGGTCCGCGAGTGCCCACCGAGTACACGGTGATCGGCGTGATGGCCGAGAGCTTTCAGTTCCCGAACGGCGAGACGAGAGTCTGGACGCCAACGCGACTGACTCCCGCGGGCTCTCGCGTGCCTCGCGGCTCGATGCTCGCTCGACTCGCAGATGGTGTGTCATTCGCCGCGGCCGAGTCGGAGATTCTGCCGCTGGTCCGCCGGATTCGCGAGGGAGTTCGCGACAACGTCACGGCCAACTACGAGCTCGTTGGTGTTCAGCAGGAGCTCGTGCGACCGGTCAGACCAGCACTCATCATGCTGACCATAGCCGTCGGATTCGTCCTCCTGCTGGCGTGCGTCAACGTCGCGACCTTGGTGCTTGCGCGAACCGCAGCCCGCCAGCGTGAGATCGTGGTTCGGAGTGCCCTTGGCGCCAGCCGCGGGCGGTTGATGCGGTCTCTGCTCACCGAGAGCGTGACGCTCGGGTCGTGCGGAGGACTGCTCGGCGTGCTGCTCGCGTTCGGCGGCGTCCGCGTGTTGCGGTCGCTGGCAGCCGCGCTGCCCCGCATCGACCTCGGTAATCAACTCAGCATTCCTCGCCTCGACGAGATCGGTGTCGATGGGACAGTACTCGCATTTGCGCTCGCCGTCTCGATTGCCACAGGCGTGCTGCTCGGCCTGGTGCCTGCGCTTCGTTACGCTCGCTCCGATGACTCGGTCGCGATGCGTGAGGGCGAGAGGTCGACGGCCGGCGGATACAGGGTGGGCAGGCACGTGAGCGTGCGCGGTGCCCTCGTGGTGGCCGAAATCGGCCTCGCGATGGTGCTTCTGGCAGGCGGCGGACTGCTGATTCGCAGCTTTGTCGAGCTGTCGAGCGTGGACGCCGGATACGACCCATCGAACGTCGTGACATTCCAGGTCGCGGTCCCCGCCGACCTTTATCCGCCGGAGCGAACGAAACGATTCGCTGAAGAACTGGTTCAGCGACTTCGATCTGTGCCCGGCGTCGAGAGTGTTGCGTACGGCAATCAGCTCCCGATGGTCGACCTGGTGAACTCCTACCCGCTCGCGTCACGGCCGTTGCCTCGGCCGGAACCCGGCCGGCCGCCCGAGCCGCGACCGGAAGGTACGGCGGACATTCGTCTCGTGAGCCGCGATTACGTCAAAACGATGGGCATCCCTCTTCTGTCAGGGCGAGGCTTCGTCGAAAGCGATGGCCCGGGCGGTCCGCGCGTGATGCTGATCAATGAGGCTCTGGCCAGGCGCGACTTCGCGAACCGCGATCCGGTTGGCGAGACCGTCTTCATCAACTACTTCCCGGAGCCATGGCAGATCGTCGGCGTGGTCGGCAACGTTCGCCAGTTCGGCCTCAACGTCGAGCCAAAGCCTCAGTTCTTCATCGATCTTCGCCAGTGGACGAATGTCGATGCGCTCGTCTTTCCTGGCGGGGCGTACTACGCGGTGCGAACCAGCGTTGAACCGGAAGCGATCGTTTCGAC
>Ga0075420_100001982_pt1 | contig 17603 bp, 14 predicted proteins | sample SoiMetdeltSBSDD4_FD_75296 | JGI IMG/M metagenome (GOLD analysis project Ga0075420, IMG submission 75296) | Bulk soil microbial communities from a Populus tree surrounding site in Tennessee, USA - Soil MetaG P. deltoides SBSDD4 | ecosystem: Environmental > Terrestrial > Soil > Tree plantation... | reverse complement strand
CGCGCGAGATACAGCAGGCGCGGCTGCGCCGCTTCGGCCTGGCGGCGCCAGATTTCAAATTTTTTTGAAGAATTAATTTCCTTGGGTAGGCGCTCGTCGTAAAACGCGTGGATCAGCTCCTCGTCCACCAGGATGTCCGGGCGGCGCGACTTGTGCTCCAGGCGCTCGATCTCGGCCACCAGGCGCTGGTTGTGCGCGAGGAACGGCGCGCGCGTGTCGAAGTCGCCCTCGACCAGCGCCGAGCGGATGAAGAGATCGCGCGCGAGATCGGGATCGTGCGGCGCGAACGGCACGCGCCGGTTGACGTACACCGGCAGGCCGTACAACGTGCCGCGCTCGAGCGCGACCACCTCGCCGCGCTGCTTTTCCCAGTGCGGGTCGCTGCGGCTGCGCTTAATGAGGTGCCCGCCCAGATCCTCCAGCCAGCGCGCCTCGATGCCGGCGACGATGCGGGCGAAGAGACGCGTGGTCTCCACCAGCTCCGCGGCGACGATCCACTTGCCGGGCTTCTTTGTCCACGAGCCGGGATGCACCCAGAACTTGATGCCGCGCGCGCCGGTATACGCGCCTTCTTCATCGCGCATGCCGACGTTGCCGAGCAGTCCGGCGAGCAACGCGCGGTGAATGGCTCGATAGCCCTCGGCCTTTTCCGCGCGGACCGACGACTCGGGCCAGTCGAGCGTCTGCTTCAGCTGTTCGTGCACGTCGCGCCATTCGCGCATGCGCGGATACGAGAGGAAGTTCTCGCGGCAGATGCGCCGCAGGCCGGATTCCTCCTGCAGCTTCCACAGCTTGAGGAACGCGAGGAAGTCCGACTGCTCGTCGGCGAAGCGCGCATGGCGCTCGTCGGCCGCCTGCGCGCGCTCGAGCGGGCGCTGGCGCGGGTCCTGGACCGAGAGCGCGGCGGCGACGATGCGGACCTGGGCGACGCAACCCTCCTCGCGCGCGCCCACCAGCATGCGCGCCACCCGCGGATCGAGCGGGAGGCGGGCGAGCTCGTGTCCTAGAGCAGTCAGGTTTTTCGCGTCGTCCACCGCGCCCAGTTCCGCGAGCAGGTCGTACCCGTCGGCGATGGCCCGGGGGTTCGGCGGATCGACGAACGGAAACGCCTCGACGTCGCCCAGTCCGAGGCTCTTCGCGCGCAGGATGACCGAGGCGAGCGACGAGCGCAGCAGCTCCGGGTCGGTGAACGCCGGGCGCCGCCCGAAGTCCTGCTCGGAGTACAGGCGAATGCAGACCCCGTCGGCCACGCGCCCGCAGCGGCCGGCGCGCTGCTGCGCCGCGGCTTGCGAGATCGGCTCGACGCGCAGCATCTCGACCTTGTTGCGGTAGCTGTAGCGCTTGATGCGCGCGTCGCCCGTGTCGATCACGTAGCGGATGCGCGGCACGGTGAGCGAGGTCTCCGCCACGTTGGTGGCGAGCACCACGCGCCGCTCCTTCCCCGGCTTGAAGACCCGGTCCTGCTCCGCCGTGGACAGGCGCGAATAGAGCGGCAGCAGCTCGAGGTTTTTCGGGCCTTTCCTGCGCAGCGTATCGGCGGCGTCACGGATCTCGCGCTCGCCGGGAAGAAAAACCAGGATGTCGCCCGGGCCCTGGCGGCACAGCTCGTCGACCGCGTCGGCGAGCGCCTGCTCCTCCTCGTCGCGGGTCGTATCCTCGGCGTCGCCGGCCACCGGGCGGTAGCGCACCTCGACCGGATAGAGCCGGCCCGACACCTCGATCACCGGCGCATCGTTGAAATGCCGCGAGAAGCGCTGCGCGTCGATCGTCGCCGACGTGATGACCACGCGCAGATCGCGCCGGCGCTCCCCCAGCTGCTTCACGTAGCCGAGGAGAAAATCGATGTTCAGGCTGCGCTCGTGCGCCTCGTCGATGACGAGGCTGTCGTACTGCCGCAGCTCGCGATCGCCTTGCGTCTCGGCGAGCAGGATGCCGTCGGTCATGAGCTTGATCGCGGTGCGCTTGCCGACCTGGTCGTCGAAGCGCACCTTGTAGCCGACGCGGTCGCCGAGCTCGGTGCCGAGCTCCTCGGCAATCCGCTTCGCGACCGAGCGCGCGGCGATGCGCCGCGGCTGCGTGTGCCCGATGCGCCGCGACGGGTCCGCGTCGAGCAGGATCTTGGGCAGCTGGGTGGTCTTGCCCGAGCCGGTCTCGCCGCACACGATGACCACCGGGTGAGCCTCGACCGCGGCGCGGATCTCGTCGCGCCGCGCGTTGATCGGCAGCGCGGGGTCGAAGTCGAGCTTCAGCCCGGTACCAGCGCGACGCCGTGGCCGGCGAGCGTGATCGAAACCTCGGTGCCGGCCGCGATCGGCCGGGAGACGTCGCGGTCGACGACGAAGAGCTGGCCGACCGGGGTCGCGACGGTGTATTCCATGTGCGTGCCGAGGTACGCCGCCTTGCCGACCGTGCCGCGCAGAGGCGAGTCGTTGCCGTTCTCGAGCACGATCGATTCGGGCCGGATGGCCACGCGCACCGCGCCGGGCGCGATGCCGCGATGCTCGATCTCGACCTCGAGCAGCCCGCCCAGCCGCAGCGGCGCGCGGCTGCCGCGGTGCGGCCCGAGCTCGGCCTCGACCAGGTTGGCGTCGCCGATGAAGTCGGCGACGAAGCGGTCGCGCGGCGCCTCGTAGAGCTCGCGCGGCGCGCCGATCTGGGCGATGCGCGCGTTCGACATGACGATGATCTGGTCGGACACCGCGAGCGCCTCCTGCTGGTCGTGCGTCACGTAGGCGACGGTCAGGCCCAGGCTCTGCTGCAGCTCGCGGATCTCCTCGCGCACGCGCCGGCGCAGCTTGGCGTCGAGGTTGGAGAGCGGCTCGTCGAACAGCAGCACTTGAGGCTCGAGCACCAGCGCGCGCGCCACCGCCACGCGTTGCTGCTGGCCGCCGGAAAGCTCGGACGGCATACGGCTCGCGTAGGCATCGAGGCCCACCATGCGCAGCTTGTCGTGCGCCTTGTCCTTGGCCGCGCGGTCGCCGCTCACCGACGGGCCGTAGGCCACGTTCTCGAGCACGTTCATGTGCGGGAAGAGGGCGTAGGACTGGAACACCATGCTCACGTCGCGCTCGGACGCGGGCGCCGAGGTCACGTCACGGCCGCCGATGGTGATGCTCCCCTCGCTCACCATCTCCAGACCGGCGATGAGCCGCAACGTGGTGGTCTTGCCGCAGCCCGACGGCCCGAGCAGCGTAGCGAGCGTGCCGGGCTCGATGCGGAAGGAGACGCCGTCCACCGCAGTGACCGCGCCGTAGCGCTTCACGACGCCGCGAAATTCGACGTCCGCCGCTTTCTTCATGCCGCCCCCTGCATCGCCACGGTCTCCCGCCGCCCCAGCTTGCGCTCGCCCACGCCGACCTGGATCAGGCCGATCACCGCCAGCATGATCGCGATCAGCACGCAGGAATAGGCGATCGCGAGCCCGAACTCACCCGCCTCGACGCGACCGACGATGTAGGCGGTTGCCATGTTGTATTCGGCGGTGACCAGGAAGATGACTGCGCTGACCGCGGTCATCGCGCGCACGAAGCTGTAGACGAGCGAGGCCACGATCGCCGGGCGCAGCAGCGGCAGCACCACGCGTCGGAGGGTGGTCGCCGAGCGCGCGCCGAGCGTGTGCGACGCTTCATCCAGGGACTTGTCGATCTGCGAAAGCGTCGCGATGCCGGCGCGCACGCCAACCGGCATGTTGCGGAACACGAAGCAGATCACCAGGATCGCCGCGGTGCCGGTGATCTCGATCGGCGGCACGTTGAAGGCGAGGATATAGCTGATGCCGACCACGGTGCCGGGGATGGCGAAGCTGAGCAGCGTGCCGAACTCGAAGGCGCGCTTGCCCGCGAAGTCCTGGCGCGAAAGCAGCCACGCGGTGAGCAGTCCTACTCCCGCGGTGAGCGGCGCCGCGATCGTGGCGATCACCAGCGTGGTGGTCAGCGAAGGCCAAGCCGCGCCGGTGAAGTGCAGCCCGCGCTGCCCGACTTCGGCCGCGAAGCCGGCGAGGAAATGCGCCAACGTGAAGCTGTAGTCGCGGCCGATATTCTTCACGAAGCCGCCGACGAAGATCGTGACGTAGATGACCAACGTGAGCGCAGCCCACGGAAGCGCGATGCTGTAGCACAGCCAACGCAGCCCGCGCGGCAACGGCACCGGCAGACCGGCGTCGCCTTTGCCGGTGACCGTGGTATAGGAAGCGCGGCCGAGCCAGCGTTGCTGTGCATAGAAGGCGGCGAGCGTGAACACCAGCAGCACCAGCGCCAGCACCGCGGCGCGCGTCTGGTCGTGCGCGGCGCCGACTACGGCGAAGAAGATCTTGACCGAGAGCACCTCGTAGTTGCCGGAGAGCACCAGCGGATTGCCGAAGTCCGCCATGCTCTCGACGAAACCGAGCAGAAACGCGGCCGCGAGCCCGGGGCGCAGGAGTGGTAGCGTCACGGTGCGAAAGGTGGTCCAGCCGCGTGCACGCAAGGTCTGCGAGGCTTCCTCGAGCGACGGGCTGATGCCCTGCACCACGCCGAGCAGCACGAGGAACGCGATCGGCGTGAACGCGAGGAGCTGTGCGAGTGCGACGCCGGGCAGGCCATAGATCCAGCGCGAGCGCGGGATGTCGAACCAGTCGAAGAGCAGCGTGCTCACCGCGCCGGCGCGGCCGAATAGCAGGATCACCGCCAGGCCGATGACGAACGGCGGGGTAATGATCGGCAGCACGCTCATCACGCGCAGCACGCCCTTGTAGCGGAACGTGGTGCGCGCCGCGATCAGCGCGAATGCAAGTCCGAGCAGGGTCGAGCCGGCGCCGACCAGGATGGCGAGGAACACGGTGTTCCAGGCGACGCCGCAGCGCAGGCTCGAATACAGGCAATCCAGGCCCCAGATCGAGCGGTCGAAAAAGCTCGCGGCGAAGCTGCCTTCGAACGCGCTGCCGAGCATCACGGAAATCGGGAAAAAGACGAACGCCGCGATCGACGCCACCACCAGCCCGATCGCGCTCACGACAAAGGCGTCGCCGCGGCAAAAGCCGCGCGCGGCGAGTCCCAGGCAGAAGAGCATGAGAAAACCGAGCGCGGTCAGGAGCGCCCCGTAGCCCATGCCGGGCTGGGTCGGCCAGCCGGTGGGAGTGACGTTGGGATGGCGGAACAGGAACCCCTGCGCGAGCAGCAGGAGGAATCCGACGCCGCCGACCAGCATCAGCACCGCGCCCGCTCGCATGCGCGGCAGGCGCCAAGTACGCGCTGCGAGCGCAGCCAACAGAGGGAGGAACAACGCGAGGAGCCACGGCTTGCCCTGGAAGCCGTGCCACAACGCCGGCGCGCCCCAGCGCGCGCCCTCGGTCGCATACCACGGCAGCAGCGAGAGACCCGCCGCCGTGGCTGCGATCCAAGCTACTTGGGCAGTGCTTTGACTTCCTTGTCCCACTTCGACAGGAGCCGCTTGCGTTCCGCCGACGAGCCGTACTTGGCGAAGTCGTAGTCGATCACCTTGGTCTGGTCGAGGCGCGGCGCCTGCGGCGGCACCTTGGCCTTGAGGTTCGACGGGATCTGGAACGCCTTGGTCTCCGCACCGAGCGCCTGCGCCTCCGGCGTGAGCGCCCAGTCGTACCACATGCGAGCCTCTTTCGGGTTCTTGCCGCCCTTGATGATGCTCATCGAGCCGACCTCGTAGCCGGTGCCCTCGCAGGGCGCGACCACCTTGATCGGGTTGCCCTGTACAGCGAAGGTGACCAGATCATGCATGAACGTGATGCCGATCAGCGTTTCGCCGCTCGCGGCGGCCTTGGCCGGCGCCGCGCCCGACTTGGTGTACTGGTTGATGTTCTTGTGCAGGCTCTTCATGAAGTCGAAGCCCTTGTCTTCCCCATAGATCTGCACCAGCGTCGCGAGCATGGTGTAGGAGGTACCCGACGAGTTCGGGTCGGCCACCTGCACCTCGTCGCGCAGCTTGTCCGAGAGCAGGTCCTTCCAGCACTTGGGCTCGGGCAGCTTCTTCTTCGCCAGGAGCTCGCTGTTGTAGCCGAAGCCGAGCACCCCGGCGTAGACACCGATGGTGCGGTACTTCGCGTCCTTCGCCTGGCGCAGCGCCCACGGCGCGAGCTCCTTCTCCATCGGCGAGCGGTACTCGACTGTGAGGCCCTCCTCCGCCGCCTGCAGGTGCGGGTCGCCGGTGCCACCCCACCAGATGTCGCCGCGCGGGTTCGAAGCCTCGGCCTTCACCTGGGCGTAGATCTCGCCGCTCGACTTGCGCGTCATGGCGACCTTGACGCCGGTCTTTCTCTCGAACGCGGTCACCATCGCGCGGCACCACTCTTCCTGCGGCGCGCAGTACAGCACCAGGTTGCCTTGCGCAAAAGCCAGACCTGGAAAAAGCGCCGGCGCAGCCAGCGCCAGTGCCAGGATTGCTCGCTTCATGACATCCTCCTCTCGAGTTTCTCGTTAGCTTGCCCGACTCCGGTCGCCGCGACCAGAGCGTCCCGCAACCCGGGCGCGCAGGCGAGCACCGCGTTGCCGCGCGCCAGGCCGTTGCCCCCCAGGAAATCGTTGGTCCAGCCGCCCGCCTCGCGCACCATCAGCAGCCCCGCGAGCGTGTCCCAGGAGTTGATATGCAGCTCGCAATAGCCGTGCGTGCGGCCGTCGGCGACGTAGGCGAGCCCGAGCGCGCCCGAGCCGGCGCGCATGAACGTAGCGCCGGTGCCGAGCACGCGCTCCACCAGCGCCGTGTAGGCGCGCGTCGGGCGCCGCGACGACCAGCCGAGCTCGATGATCGCCTGCTTGATATTGGTGTCCGCGACGCGCATCGGACGGTCGTTGAGAAACGCGCCGCCACCGAGGCGCGCGCGGTAGAGCTCGCCGTACATCGGCGCCGAGATCGCGCCGAGCGCGAGCTCGCGGCCGGCCACGAAGGCGATCGACACGCAGAAATGCGGGATGCCGTGCGCGAAGTTCGCGGTGCCGTCGATCGGATCGATCACCCAGAGGCCATCCCCGCCGCTCGCGTCGCCCGAGGCGCCGCCCTCCTCGCCGAGAAACGCGTCGTGCGGAAAGCGCGCCTTCAGCCGCTCGACGATCAGGCGCTCGACTTCGCCGTCCGCCTCGGTGATGAAGTCCTGCTTGCCCTTGAGCTTCACCTCGACCGGCTTGGAAAAGAGCTCGCGCGCGAGCGCGCCCGCTTCGCGCGTCACCTCGATCAGCGCCTTTTCCCTCGCGTCGATGTCTTGCGTTATCACTTTGTCCAGTATCCCCTATTAGCCGGTAGACAAACAATGATTCCACCACTGACGAACCGACGCCCGATAGCCTTCCGGCATCGGCAGGGCGTCGAGCTCGCCGACCCGAAAGAAGCCCACCTCCTTGTGTTCGCTGCTAATAGCGACCGGGGCGGCGGAATCGAGCGTGCACCCGTCGGTCACGATGGGCAATTCCCATTCATCGCGCTCGTTGCGCAGCAGAATCGCGCGATCGTCTCGGAACACGACGCCTTTGATCGAAACCGGGAAATTCACTTAGCCGCCCAGTAGCGCTGCGCCAGCGGCCGGAGGCAGTCATGGCCCATGCGCGCATGCGTGAGCGGGTGCGCCTTGGCCGGATCCTGGTCGGCCTCCACCACCAGCCACCCCTTGTAGCCCGACTTCGCGAGGCCCTCGAGCAGCGGGGCGAAATCGATCGAGCCGTCGCCCGGCACGGCGAACACGTCGCCCAGCACGGCATCGAGAAAGCTCAGATCCTGCTTGCGCGCCTGCGCGAGCTTGTCCTTGCGGATGTCCTTGCAGTGCACGTGCACGATGCGCTTCGCGTGGCGCTTGAGGGCGCGCATCGGATCGCCGCCGGCGAAGGTGAGATGACCGGTGTCGAGCAGCAGGCCCACCGCCTTGGTCGAGTCCATCATCCGGTCGACTTCGTCCTCGGACTGGATCACCGTGCCCATGTGATGGTGATACGCCATGCACACGCCCTCCTTCGCCAGGTGCGCCGCCACTGCGTCGAGGTGCTCGCTGAACGGCTTCCATTCCTTCTCCGCCAGCCTGGGCCGCTTCGATAGCGGCACCTTACGCTCGCCGTGCACGCAGCGCGAAACCTCGCAGAACACCATGGCCTTCGAGCCGAGCGATTTCAGCAGCGTCAGATGGGGCTGCATCGCCTTGATCTCGTCGTCGATCGAGCGCTCGAGCAGCCGCCCGCTGTACCAGCCCGACACGAGGCTCAAGCCGTGCGGCTTGAGGATCGGTCCCAGGACCTTCGGGTCACGGGGGAACTTGCGGCCGAGCTCGACCCCTTCGTAGCCGGCGAGCTTCGCCTCGCTCAGGCAGGTCTCGAGCGAATTCTGCTCGCCGAGCTCCGGCAGGTCGTCGTTCGTCCAGGTGAGCGGGTTGATGCCGATGCGGACCATCTAGGCTCCCAATGCTTGCCGCTTGCGCGCGCGCTCGTAGGCCGCGCGCGCCTTTTTCTGCCCGGCGGAGCGCGGCGCGTCGGTGACCGCCACCTCCCACCATGTGCCGCCCTCCGTCGTGCCGCGTCGAGGGTCGGTATCGATCACCACCACTGCGGTCTTGCGCGCGCGTAGGGCGCGTCGCAGCGCGGCCTCGAGATTCTTCGCTTCCACGTGTTCCGCCTGCGCGCCGAGACTGCGCGCGTGGGCGGCGAAATCCACTCGCGGCGCCGCATCGTCCAGCAGGTTGTTGAAGGATGCCCCGCCGGTCGCCGCCTGCAGGCGCTCGATGCAGCCGAAGCCGCGGTTGTCCAGGACCACGATGGTGAGCTTCGCGCCGAGCGCGACCGAGGTCGCAATCTCGGAGTTGAGCATCAGGTAGCTGCCGTCGCCCACCACAACGCACACCTCGCGCTTCGGCTGCGCGAGCTTGACGCCGAGGCCGCCGGCGATCTCGTAGCCCATGCACGAGTAGCCGTACTCGAGGTGATAGCTCGTGGAATCGGACGCGCGCCAGAGCTTGTGCAGCTCGCCGGGCAGGCCGCCCGCCGCGCAAACCACCACCGCATTGCCGGGGAGATTCTTGTTGACCACCCCGAGCACTTGCGCATCGGTCGGCTTGCCGCGGCCTGGCGCGGTGATTCGCTCGACCTCGCGGTTCCAGGCGCGGGAGAGCCGTGCCGCCTGCTCGGTCCAGGCCGCGGGCGCGCGCCAGCCGCGCAAAGCGCGCCCGAGCGCTTCGAGGCCGGCGTCGGCGTCGGCGACCAGCGGCACCGCGCCATGCTTGGCCGCGTCGAACGCGCCGACATTGAGCTGCACCAGCTTTGCATCCGAAAACAGCGCGCGCGAGCCCGTGGCGAAATCGCCGAGACGCGAGCCGACGGCGAGGACGACGTCGGCTTTCGCCGCAAGCGCATTGGCCGCGATCGAGCCGGTGACGCCGATTGCGCCGGCATTGCGAGCGTGGTCCCAGGCGAGGCTTCCCTTCCCCGCCTGGGTCTCGGATACGGGAATCCCGTGCTCCTCGGCGAACGCCGCGAGGCGCTTTTCTGCCAATGCGTACTTGGCGCCCCCGCCGGCAACGATCAGCGGCCGCCTGGCGTTCTTGAGGGTCCGGGCCGCGGCTTCGAGCTCGGACGCGTCGGGAAGCGGCTTGCGGATCCGGTGCACGCGTCGGCGGAAGAACTCCGCGGGATAGTCGTACGCCTCGGTCTGCACGTCTTGCGGCAGCGCGAGGGTAGCCGGGCCGCAGTCGGCGGGATCGAGCAGCACGCGCAGCGCCGCCGGCAGGCTCACCAGGAGCTGCTCGGGCCGCACGATGCGGTCGAAGTAGCGCGAAACCGGCCGAAAGCAGTCGTTCACCGAGGCGCCCGGATCGCCGAAGGCTTCGAGCTGCTGCAGCACCGGGTCGGGGCGCCGGCTCGCGAAGATGTCGCCGGGGAGCAAGAGCACCGGCAGCCGGTTCACGTGCGCCACGGCCGCAGCGGTCACCATGTTGCTCGCGCCGGGACCGATCGAAGTAGTGCAAGCCATCATGCGGCGGCGCGCGTGCGCCTTGGCGAAAGCGATCGCGGCGTGCGCCATGGCCTGCTCGTTGTGCGCGCGCAGCGTGGGCAGCTTGCGGCGCGCGGCGTGCAGTGCCGGGCCGAGGCCCGCGACGTTGCCGTGGCCGAAGATCGCCCACACGCCGGCGAAAAGGGGAGCGTCGTCGATGATCTGGTTCGCCAGGAAACGAACCAGCGCCTCCGCCATCGTGATGCGAACCGTCGCCACACGCCTCCCCTCGAGCGATCTATTATTACAAGAAAATGACGCAAGAAGCCCCGCTTTGCATTGCCCAGTTCGGCGCCGGCCGCATCGGCCAGATCCACGCCTCGAACATCGCCGTCATGAAAGACGCGCGGCTGCGCTACGTGGTCGACGTAAATCTCGACGCCGCGCAGAAGCTCGCCGCGCGCTACGGCGCGAAAGCGGTGAGCGAGCGCGAAGCATTCGCCGACCGCGAGGTCGACGCGGTGCTGATCGCCTCCTCCACCGATACGCACGCGCGCCTCGCGATCGAAGCGGCGCGCGCAGGTAAGGCGATCTTCTGCGAGAAGCCGATCGACTTGAGCCTGAAGAAGGTCGACCAGTGCCTCGCCGAGGTGGAAAAAGCCGGCGTGCCGATGTTCGTCGGCTTCAACCGGCGCTTCGACCCGAGCTTCGCGGCGCTCAAGCGGCGCCTCGACGCCGGCGAGGTCGGCGCGGTCGAGCAGGTGGTGATCTCGAGCCGCGACCCCGGCCCGCCGCCGCTCGCCTACGTCAAGGTCTCGGGCGGCATGTTCCGCGACATGACGATCCACGACTTCGACATGGCACGCTGGCTGCTGGGCGAGGAGCCGGTGGAGGTGTTCGCGATGGGCGAGTGCCTGATCGACCGCAAGATCGGTGCCGCCGGCGACATCGACTCGGCGATGGTGCTGCTGCGCACCGCTTCCGACAGGATGTGCCACATCAACAACTCGCGCCGCGCGCTGTACGGCTACGACCAGCGCATCGAGGTCGCCGGCGCCACGGGCATGCTGCGCGCCGAGAACCTCGGCGAAACCACGGTCGAGCATTTCACGGCGAAGGGCACCGTCGCCGACCGGCCGCTCGATTTCTTTCTCGAGCGCTACGCCGACGCCTATCGCGCCGAAATGGCTTCGTTCCTGCTTGCTCTGAAAAATAGGCAACCGATGCCCGTGGGTGCGCGCGACGGCCGCCAGGCGCTGGTGCTCGCGGAAGCCGCTTTAAAATCGCACAAGAAAAAAGTGCCCGTGAAGATCGGCAATGGTTAATTTCGCGCTCTTCGGCGCGGGACGCATCGGTCGCATGCACGCGGAGAACCTCACGCGGCGCAGCGACGCGCGGCTGCTCTACGTGGTCGACACCAAGTCCGAGGCGGCGCGGGCGCTCGCGGCGCCGCTCGGCGCCCGCCAAGCCACGCAGGAAGAAGCGCTTGCCGATCGCAACGTGCAGGCGGTGCTCATTGCGACGTCGACCGGCAGCCACGCCGATCTTTCCATCGCCTCGGCGCAGGCCGGTAAAGCGATCTTCTGCGAGAAGCCCGTGGATTTGACTTTGGAAAAAGTCAACCAATGCATCGCTGCGGTCAAGAAAGCGAAGGTGCCGATGTTCGTCGGCTTCAACCGGCGCTTCGACCCGAGCTTCCGCGGGCTGAAGGCGCGCCTGGACGCCGGCGCCATCGGCACGCTCGAGCAGGTGATCATCACCAACCGCGATCCGGGGCTGCCGGACCTGCGGTTCCTCGCGAGCTCGGGCGGCCTGTTCCTCGACTTCACGATCCACGACTTCGACATGGCGCGCTGGCTGCTCGGCGAGGATCCGGTCGAGGTGTTCGCGTGGGGCGCGGTGCTGGTCGATCCGCGCGTGCGCACCGAAGGCAAGGACATCGACACCGCGATGCTCCTGCTACGCACGCGGTCCGGGAAGATGTGCCATATCAACAATACGCGCCGCGCGGTCTACGGCTACGACCAGCGCATCGAAGTGTTCGGCTCGAAGGGCATGCTGCGCGCCGCCAACCTGACGCCGACCAGCGTCGAGAGCTTCGGCGCGCAGGCGGCCTGCGCCGACAACCCGTGGCCGAACTTCCAGACGCGCTATGTAGCCGCCTACGCAGCCGAGCTGTCGTCGTTCATCCAGAGCGTGGAGAAGCGCAAGCCGGCCGAGATCCCGCCCGAGGACAGCCGCAAGGTGCTGCTCCTTTGCGAAGCGGCCCTCCAGTCGAGCCAGACCGGCAAGCCGGTAAAAATCAAGAACTAGCTGCCGCTACCCCGGGTCCTAAGAAACCATGGACCAGGCCGAGCGCAAGGACACCGCCCAGCACGCGCTGGTGTACGTCGCCGTCGCGGTCGCGGTGGTCGTAGTCCTGGTGCTGCTCTGGTATGCGATCGACGTAGTCCTTTTGGCCTTCATCGGGGTGCTGTTCGCAATCCTGCTGCGTGCGCCGGCCGACTGGCTTTCGGCGCGTTTCGGCTGGCCGGAAGGACGCTCGCTCGCGCTGGTGGGCGCGCTGTTCGTCTGCGTCTTGGTCGTAGGCGGCGTGCTCTTCGGCCGCGGCATCGCGGCCCAGGCGCTGGCGCTCGTCGACCGCATCCCCGAGATCGTCGAGAGCTTCAAGGAGCAGCTGGGGCAGAGCGAAATCGGCCAGCGCGTGGTCTCGCTCGCGGAATCGAGCGGCATGTTCTCCGGGGGCGAGGGCGCGCAGTTCCTCGGCCGCGGCCTGGGGCTCATCGGCTCGACCTTCGGCGCGGTAGCGAACGTGCTGATCGTGCTGTTCTTCGCGGTATTCATGGCCGCGCAGCCGCGCACGTACGTGGAGGGCGCGCTCCACCTCTTCGCGCGCAGAAAGCGCGACCGGATGCGCGAGGTGCTCTACGAGATCGGCAACGTGCTGCGCCGCTGGCTGGTCGGCCAGTCGCTGCTCGCCGCCTGCGTGGCGATCCTCACCGGCGCGGGCCTCCTGCTGCTCGGCGCGCCGTTCCCCTTCGCGCTCGCGCTGCTAGCGGGCCTGATGGAATTCGTGCCCTACATCGGCCCGTTTCTCGCCGCGGTACCGGCGATCCTCGTCGGCTTCTCCGAAGGACCGCAGCTCGCGCTCTATATCGCGTTGCTGTTCGTGGGCATCCAGCTCACCGAGAGCTACGTGCTCGCGCCGCTGGTGCAGCACCGCGCGGTGCACATCGCGCCGGCGGCGATCCTGTTCGCGCAGGTGCTGATGGGGGCGATAGTCGGCGCGCTGGGCGTGGCGGTCGCCACGCCGCTCGCCGCGGCGATCATGGTGGCGGTCAGCATGCTCTACGTCGAGGATGCGCTCGGCGACAAATCGGCCAAGCCGAAGGACTAATTCAGGTCCATCGAGCCCATCATGCGGTACCACTCGTCGTAGCCGTCGCGCCAACCCTTGAAGTATTCCGCCTCGGGTACTTCGACACCGAAGCGCTGCTTGCATTCGGACGAAAGCCGCGAATACTGCTGCGGATGACCGCCGAAGCCGTCCGCATAGCCACGCTTTTCCCAGTCGACCCCGCGGCAGTCGGACTCCCTGAGAGGAAAAACCGCGCAGCCGGCGAGGCCGAGCAGGAGGAAGAGCGGGATTGCGCGCAGCATCAGAAGCGCCTGCGGTCGATCGAGCCGATGAGGCGATACCACTCGTCGTAGCCCGCGTTCCAGCCTTTGAAGTATTCCGCCTCGGGCACGTCGACGCCGAAGCGCTGCTTGCACTCCGAGGACAGACGCGAGTATTGCTGCGGGTGCCCGGCGTAGCCGTCGGCATACCCGCGCTTCTGCCAGTCCACGCCGCGGCAATCGGACTCTTCGAGGGGGAACAGGGCGCAGGCGGCGAGGAGCGGGAGCAGCAAGGCTAGTCGCATTTCATCGACTTCAGCCGCACGTGCTCGTCGTTGCCGACCCTCCAGCCCGCGAGATAGTCGGCCTGCGAGACCTGCACGCCACGGCTCGCGCACTGGCGCACGAGAAGCAGGTCCTGCGGCGGATGACCGCCATAGCCGTCGCGGTATCCACGCTCCTGCCAGTTCGGGTTGCTGCAGTCGGCCGCGCAACCGGACAAGGCGAGCGCGAGCAGCACGATGGGCGTGGCGCGCATCACGAGCGCTTGTTCTGCATCGAGCCGATCATCCGGTACCACTCGTCGTGGCCATCGCGCCAGCCCTTGAAATACTCCATCTCCGGCACCGCGACACCGAAGCGCTGGCTACACTCCGAGGACAGACGCAGATACTGCTGCGGGTGGCCGGCAAAACCGTCCGCGTAGCCTCGCGTCTGCCAGTCCACCCCGCGGCAGTCCGCCTCCTGCAGCGGAAAGAGCGCGCAGCCGGCGAGACAGAGCGGGGAAAGGACCGCAAGCTTCCGCATGCCCGGCAAACAACAGCTAGCCGGCTTTGATTCCGAGCATGCGCTCGACATGGCGCGCGATTATGTCGATGTCCCTATGAAAACAAGGGTGTGGCACCGTAGATACCGTCAGGCGTACCGCGCCTGGTTCTGCTACTTGCATGGAGCGCGGGTTATTCACAGGAGCCACCAAAGCCAAGAGCGAAGCAGCCAAGAAGAGCGCCAAGGATGATCCACAACGGGCGCCATGGCGGCCCGCACCTTCTTCCGCAAGTGGTCAGATCGTGTCCCGTGCGCGCTGCGCGCGGCGCACCAGCTGTTCCCATAGCCCCCTCTCGGTTGTCCGCGCGCTGCCTGTAGCCGGAGCAGGAGCCGGGCCGTCGGTTCGTCTCAAGTACGCGGGATGTCAGCGTTCTTTACAGAACCGCACTTGGGATGCATAGATGCAACGCAGGGAACCGAGCGGAGTATCATCATGTAGCCGGTTGGGGGGAGGGAATGGCCGGAACGCGTGTGATGCCATGGTTTTCGTTTTGCGCCGCGGCGATTGCGTTCGCATTGGCTCCGACAAAGGAGTCGGCTGCGCAAATCACCACCGATGGAAGTCTCGGCCCGCCGGCGCAGACACTGACCGGGCCGAACTATACGATCGATTCGACGCTTGGCACGACGCGAGGCAGCAACCTGTTTCACAGCTTTGGTTTGTTCAACGTGCACGCGGGCCAAAGCGCGACGTTTACCAACAGCCAGCCCGGGTCCGTCTCGAACGTGCTCGCGCGCGTGACGGGAGGCCAGTCGTCCTCCGTCGACGGGTTGCTGCGATCAATCATTCCGGGCGCGAACCTCTATCTTTTCAATCCGAGCGGTGTGGCGTTCGGCCCGGGCGCGGCGCTTGATGTGCCCGCTGCCTTTCATGTCAGCACCGCCGACTACCTAAGGCTGGCGGACGGCGGAATATTTCACGCGAATCTCCAGCAAGCTAGCGTCCTTACGGCGGCACCGCCGATGGCCTTCGGATTTCTGAACCCTGGCCCGGCTGCCATCTCGTTCGACCGCTCGACGATTGAGGTGCGCGAAGGCGGGACTCTCTCTGTCATTGCGGGCGATGTATCGCTCTCGGGAGCGACGCTCCGCGCTCCGGGCGGTCGCATGCAGATTGCGAGCACGGCATCGGCCGGAGAGGTGGTCCCGTCCAAGGCGGGCGAAACGCCCGACCTGCAGATGAATTCGTTTGCCGCACTCGGGCAGATCCAGCTCACCCATGACGCGAATGCCACAGTGAGCAGCCCAGCAGGCGCGGGCACGGTCGTGATCCGCGGCGGCCGCCTCGTGGTCGATAGCGCGTTCATCAATGCCAATACGACCGGCAGCGGGGACGGCGCTGCGCTTGGTGTAGACATCCGCCTGGCAGGCGAGGCAGTCTTCACGAATGGCGCGGAGATGCTCGCCTTTAGTAGCGGCGCGGGCCGCGCAGGTGAAATCCAGGTGTCTGCGGACAAGCTGCAGGTGGCCAATGGAGCATTCGTCAGTTCCGGCACGTTCAGCACCGCGCTCGCGAGAAATATGAACTTCAACGTTGGGGCGCTCGAAATACTGGATGGTGGCCAGATCGTCATTCAAACCCGCGGTCCGGCGGACGCCGGCAATCTCGACGTCGCTGCGCGCAGCATTCTCATGTCCGGCACTAATGGGTCATTCAATACCGGCTTGTTCGCGGGTCAGTTCGGCTCGGTGGGAACTGGCAGAAGCGGCAACGTGAGATTGGACGGCGGAAGCATATCAATGGTGGGCTCCAGCAATCCGAACCTTGTCACCGGCGTTTTCGGCAGTACGTTCGGTCCGGGTGCCGGCGGGACGGTCGAGGTTAACGCCCAAACCCTTGACATGCGTAGTAACTCCGCCGTCCAGAACACCACGTTCGGCGCAGGAGCGGGCGGAGTGCTGGCGGTAAACGTGAAAAATATTTCGATAACCGGCTCAAGCAGTCCGAACATTTTTACCGGCATCTTTGCCAACACGTTCGGTTCCGGCCAAGGTGGATCGGTTCAGGTGGTTTCTGACCGCATACAACTGACGAACCATGCTGCGATCTCGGCCGCCGGCTTCGGCGCCGGTGATGCGGGAAGCGTGGCCGTGCAGACCGTCAGCCTGGATATCTCCAGTGGCTCGAGCATCTTCACGAACGTGCTCTTTGGCTCCGGCAATGCCGGCAACCTGTCGGTGACGGCGGACAGCCTACTAATCACCGGCTTTCGCGATTCGGTGAATCCCTTCGCGTCGACTTTCGATTTCACGGGTCTTTCTACATCGACCGGGACGTTTGGTCAGCGCGGCGGCGACATGAACGTCATGGCCAAGACCATAGTGCTTGAAGACAAGGCCGGAATTTTCAGCTCGTCCAGTGGTACGGGTGCTGCTGGCAATATCCATATCGCTGCTGAGAGTCTGCGCGTTAGCAACCGCTCCGCCATAAGTACCAACGCTTTCGGTGCAGGGCCTGGCGGTAACATAGATATCGTTGCTGGGAAAGTTACCGTGGAGGGCGCCGGCGCTCCATTGGGACCTAACGATTCCCTCGTTTCGGCGATTGCTTCACAAGCCGGCATCGACGGTGGAGCGGCGGGCCACATCAGTATCAGGGCTGGTCGACTGGAAGTGCTGCACGGCGGAAAGATAACGACGCAGACCTTTGGTGCTGGGAACGGCGGGAACCTCGACATTACGGCCGACAGCGTACTCGTGTCAGGAGTTAACCCTGAACTTCAGGCTCATTTGCGAGCGCTTCCAGGCGGCATGGTCGATGGCGCTCGCTCGGCCATCGTGGCGAGCTCGGAGCGCTCTTTGATCGGGGATCGGGCCACCGGAAACGCCGGCGAAATCCGCGTCGCAGCCCGAGACATCCGTATAAGCGCTGGCGGGTCCATATCCAGCACGACTAACACCGCGGGCGTTGGCGGGAAGATCGAACTCATCGGAGAAACGGTGTCGCTCGCAAGCGGCGCGCTGGTATCGGCGGAGAGTTCCACCTCAGAGAATGCGGGGAAGGCGGGCGACATTCTTATTACCGCCCGCGGCACTGTCGATATCATGGCCAGCTCAATTACGACCGCCGCGGATCATGCTGCAGGCGGGTCCATAACGATCGAAGGAAACGAAGTGTCGCTAGTGGACGGCGCACTCGTTTCAGCTAAGAGCTCCGGCCCCGGTAACGCTGGAAACATAAACATCGTGGCCGCGCAAGAGTTGAGATTCGCAAACAGTGTAATTTCTACGGAGGCGGTCGAAGCTGA
>Ga0075420_100001980_pt1 | contig 17613 bp, 12 predicted proteins | sample SoiMetdeltSBSDD4_FD_75296 | JGI IMG/M metagenome (GOLD analysis project Ga0075420, IMG submission 75296) | Bulk soil microbial communities from a Populus tree surrounding site in Tennessee, USA - Soil MetaG P. deltoides SBSDD4 | ecosystem: Environmental > Terrestrial > Soil > Tree plantation... | reverse complement strand
AGCGCATCTGACGACGGGGATCGCCTCACCAGGCTCCCCTGCCCGAACGGCCGCATGATGATGACGCCCATTCCGAGATCCGCAGCGGCCGGGAGAATGACCTCTTCCACCTCCCGTTCGTGAGGATTGTATGGGACCTGCACCGCGGCTACCCGCGGATCGTCCATGATGCGCCTGAGCTCGTCGAACGCGTGGGCGCTGTAATGCGTCGCACCGATTACGTTGACTGCCCCACGCATCTTAAGGCGCTCGAGCTGCTCGACGCGGCGCCGCCAGGCCACCAGATTGTGCACCTGGTACACGTCCACGCGGCCGCCGAAATAGCGGAGCGCCGCCTCAATCTGGCGCATAGCTTCCGCATCGTCCGGCGTCCAGACCTTCGTGGCCACGATGGCACGTTCGCGACGTCCGGCGAGCGCCCGGCCGAGCACCCGCTCGGCCTCGCCGTACATGAACGATGAATCGAACATCGTGGCGCCCTCTTCGAAGGCGGCGTCAACGACGGAGCGAGGCGCGTTGGCGGCGGCCCCTCGCACGTCGAAGGTCTGCCAGGTTCCGACTCCGACGGCCGGCACACTTAGACCTGTGCGCCCAAACAGACGGTGTTCCATCTCAGACACGATAAATCTGATTTCTCAGCAACCATTTGTGCGACAGCGTCGTATCAACCAAAAGAGTGCGCATTCTACCCATAGTGATGGCAATCGCCGTGCTGCTCGATGTCTCGGTCGGCCTCGACGCGCAGAACGGCGCCGGCACCCCGCGCGTGGAGTTGCGTGCGGCGCCGGCGCTCGAACTCCCCGGTGAGGTGGACAGCAACAGTCCGGCCGTCTGGGATCTGGTGGGCGGACGCAACCTGCTGTTCGTCATGACGTCGATGTCGGGCCAGCCAAGACGTGCCTGGGGACGCGACTTGACGTCGCTCGGCGGTGCGCGCCAGGTCGAGTTCGAATCGCCCGACGGCGGTGTGTGGATGGAGGCGATTCTTCAGGACGTGGACGGCACCTGGTACGGCTACTTCCACAACGAGGTTCCTGCGACCATGTGCCGCGGCACGACGAAGGTGCTGCCGCGTATCGGAGCCGCGCGGTCGCAGGACCGCGGTGCGACATGGGAACTGCTGGGTGTCATCCTTGAAGCTCCGCCGCGCACCTACGACTGCACGACCGAGAACACCTACTTTGTCGGCGGCGTCGGGGACTTCAGCGTCCAGCTCGATCCCGACTCGCAGGACGTCTACTTCTTTTACTCTCTGTACCTTCGATCACCGGCCGCACAGGGGGTCGGTGTCGCTCGCCTCGCGTGGGCCGATCGCGATGCCCCGAGCGGCAAGATCATGATCTGGCGCAACGACGCATGGATTCCAGCCACGGCTTTCGGGCCGCGCGAAGAGCCGCGATGGTTCTATCCGTCAGCGTCACCGATCTTCCCGGCCGCTGAATCGTGGCATGACGACGACAGCGCGGTCGACGCGTTCTGGGGACCGTCCGTGCACTGGAACACATACCTGTCGCAATACGTCATGCTCCTCAACCGCGCCAAGGACGGCAACTATCGCAGCGAAGGGATCTACATCTCATACTCGCCGTCCCTCGACCCTCCAACAGAGTGGTCGGCCCCGGTAAAGATTCTGAACGGTGGAGCGTGGTATCCGCAGGTGATCGGGTTGGACACGGGGTCGGGGACGGACAAAGTAGCCGGCGAGTGGGCTCGCTTCTACATAATGGGCACCTCGCATCACCTGCTCCACTTCATCAAGTAGGTCGCGACCAGTCCGCCGGTGGGACGCGCGCTATTCACAAACTGGTCGCTTTTTGTGTAAGCTCAACGTAATGGCTTTCGTCATCACCGATCCATGTATTGGCACCAAGGATTCCGCCTGCGTCGATGTCTGCCCCGTCGACTGCATTCACCCGAGAAAGGATGAACCTGAGTTTGCTCAAACGAGCATGCTGTACATTCATCCCGACGAGTGCATCGACTGCGGCGCCTGCGTTCCGGCATGTCCGGTCGCGGCTATCTACGACAGCCCCGAATCGACGCCGGCCAGTCAGAAGAATCTCATCGAGGCCAATTCGGTGTACCGTGCCGGAGATAGCGGCGCGGTGGCACAGGCCGAATCGATCGTGGCTGCACACATCGCCGCACACGGCGACCTGATGGGTGTGGCTCCGGCCGAGCGCGCCGCCGCGCACGCGAAGTAATAGAGCAGGCTCTCGGCGTTGGGCGTTCGGCCTTTGGCCAGAAAATCCAAGGCTAATGCCCAAAGCCTAGAGCCTAAAGCCTTCCCTCACACCCGCATCAACACCGCCCTCGGCCGCCGGCCGAGCGCCGATCCGACCGCGGCCGCGTATACCTGAACCTGGCGACGGTACGTCTCGAGCGCACCGGCGAGCTCGCGATCGGTCTTGAATTCGACGACGACGACGTCGTCGTCCATGACGTACGCGAGGTCGACGTAGCCTTCGATGAGTGCACGATCCGACAACCGCCAGGTCACGGGGGTTTCGCGGTAGCAGAGACCCTTTTTCTGCGCGTCGGCCGCAGGCTGCATCACGGGATGCCGCATGACGCGGCGAACGGCGTCGTACGCGGCAGTCACCTCCTCAGGAGTGGCGCCGAGCACGCGTCCCTGAGCGTTGGCCAGCCGCGCGAGCGCCTCGTCTCCCGTTCCGAGCGGCACGCTGGCGAGGAGCGCATGGACGAGCGTCCCAAATCGTCGGCCTCCCGGCCGTTCGTCTGAGACCTCGGACATCTCAACAGTCACCTCGATATCGGCAGCAATCGGCGCAGCGTCAGAATGGCGATGAGCCCATTCAGTCGCGGTGATCAGGTCCAGACTCGGCTTCTTGCCCGATTCAACCGCGGCGCGCCGTTTCTCCTTCCATGCTTCGTACGATGCGAGGTGATGCCGAAGCACGTCGGCAGACACGTCTTTCACGATGAGATCGTCCCGGCGCAGCCCGAAGGACGCCTTCACGCCGAGCGACAGCGCATCGGGCGCCCACCAGACAACCGACACGTCCTGGCTCCCCTCGCTCTCAACGCCGCCAATCGTGTGCTGCCCGGGACACACCGTGAGGAAGGACGCGGGATCACCTTCCGGCCGTCGAAGGACCGAATCCCGGCTTTTGAACGGCGGGCACCCTCGCCCCGGCGTGTACTCGCGTCGCACGTCCTCACGTGGGTAGATGACGTCATTCAAAGGAGATATCCATCCGTCGGTATATGGCTGGTCCCCCACGGCAGGCACGACGAGCAAGTCGCGAGCGCGGGTAGCCGCCACGTAGGCGATTCGTTCGCCTTCTGCCCGCTCGCGTCCAAGCTCGTCATCCGCATGGTCGTTCACGTCCTTCGGCGACCACCCGCCGATTCGAAGCGCACAAACGTTCCTCAGTGAGTCGATGTGGCGCGTCGCCTCGTACGGCGTGAGACGCGCTGTCATGTCGGCCAGGATCACGACGGGAAACTCGAGGCCTTTCGCTTTGTGAACCGTCATGAGCCGAACGCCGTCGCTTCCTTCCTCGAGGATGGGCGCCTCGGCGGGCCGGTAAGTCGCGGCTTCGGAATGCAGCATCTCGACGAATCCGCGAAATGACATGCCACCGTCGAGCTCGTACTGTCGCGCCAGCTCCGCTACGTGCAGCACGTTTGCGAGTGCCTGTTCGCCGCCAGGGCGCAGCACGAAGCCGACATGTGCGCGCGTTCGGTCGAGCAGCTCCGAGATCGTGTCGGCGACGGGCTGTCGGTTTCGGATGCGGTGCAGCTCCGCAAGGAACGTCAGGGCCTCCCGCACGGGTTCGAGATGGAGCGGAAGCGTCTGGGGCACGCGGAAGGGGTGAAAGCACTTCGCAAGCTGGTAGTACTCGAGCAATTCCTCGTCGCCGATCGCAAACAGCGCTCCACGCAGCAGCGCAAATACGGACAGCTGATCGTCTGGCCATTCAATTGCCATCAGCGCCGCGCGCAGTGTCTCGATTTCCTCTCGGTTATGGAACGTCCGGCCGCCCACGAGCAGATGGCGAACGCCCCGGGCTTCGAGTGCGTCGACATATGGACGCGTCACATCGGAGCCATAGCTGAGAAAGCGACGAAAAAGCAGACAGATGTGGCGTGCCTCAATCGGGACGGCGTCGCCGCGCGTAACGCGCTCGGTCACCGTCCAACCACTTTCATTGAGCAGCCAGGCGACGAATGCGCCAACCGCATCCGGCAGTGACTGCTCGATTTGTCTGCCGGTGATGTACCGGTGCGAGTACGGCTCCGGCACTGGAAGCGCCACCACCGACGGCTGGCCCTCGTGATCGACGCGCGAGGGTTCCAGCGGAACGTAGCGCGCCTGCAGCGTCGCGCGGCTGCCGTCCATGATCGAATGGAACGCCGCATTGACGGCCCGCTGGATGTTGGGGACGCTGCGGAAGCTCCTGCGGAGCTCGACCGGTCTGGCCCCACTCGCCTTCAGCTGTTCGCACACCTGCAGATACGTCTCCACGTCGGCGCGCCGGAAACGGTAGATCGATTGCTTGGGATCTCCCACGACGAACAGCTTCCCAGGCACGGGTGATACTCGACGCCAGTCGGTCTCGCTTGGATCCTTGGCGGCGAGGAGCAACAACACCTCGGCTTGGAGCGGATCTGTGTCCTGGAATTCGTCCACGAAAATCCGGGTGAACCGCTGCTGGAAGTGCCGCCGCACCGCGGCATCGTCACAAAGCAGATTTCGTGCGCGGACCAGCAGATCGAGAAAGTCGAGCGCGCCTTCGCGAGCTTTCAACCGTTCGTATTCGTCGACACATCCGAGCAACTCCTCGTGGAGAGTGGCTGCCAGATCTGCGTCAGCCGCGCGCTGAAAGTCGGCAAGCGCTTCCGCGAGCGCGTCGCGTGCGGCGAGCACCTGCGCGCGGGTCACCCCCTTTGCATACGTGGGCCCGCTCCCCTTGCGGCCACGCTTGAAGTCCCGATTGCGACGCAGCTCGATGAACTGTGACTCCAGTCCATCGAGGTCTGTCGCAATCCAGCGATCCGCTTCATCCGGACTTCCGATCTCCAACTCTCGACTCGCACGTGATTTCAGCTCGCGGCTCAGACGACGGACAGGCTCGGTGTCGAGGAACAGATTGTCTCCGGCGTATGACGCATGCTCGGACAGCACAGCGCAGCTATGAACAAGCTCGATGAGCTGTGCGACGGCGGCGCCGCGATCGAACGGCTCCTTCGTCCACGGACCTCTGAAGTCACGCCACTCGGCAAGAGCGAGACCGGCGCGCCGCAGTCGCTCGACCGGCCCGTCCTCGTCGGCCGCACCCGGCCTGAAAGCGCGACTACCGCGGCGCAGAGAGCGTCGCACCCCCTCAGGCGGATCGGCAAGCTTCGTCTGCAGCCATCCGTCGAACGCCTGATTGAAGAGCCGTTCCGCCTGGCCTTCTGTGAGAACGCGAAACAGCGGATCGATGCGCGCCTCAACAGGACGCTCCCGCAGCAGATCCGCGCAGAACCCATGGATCGTGCTGACATGGGCTTCCTCCAGCTGCTGCACCGCATCAGCCAGCCGTGTGGCGCCCACAGTGTCCCCGGCGCGCTGCCTCTCTTCCTCGAGACGCTGTCGCAACCGCAGCTTCAGCTCGCCGGCAGCCTTCTCCGTGAACGTGACGGCGACGATGTCGCGAACGTCGGCACGTCCCTCCGCGATCACACGCACGATGCGATTGATGAGCTCCGTCGTCTTGCCCGTGCCTGCAGCGGCTTCGACGATGAGCGTTTCGTCAATCGCGTTCCTGATCAGATCACGTGCCTGCTTGTCGGAGTAATCGGCCACTGTTGTCATGGTCGCTCCCGAAGCGCCCCGAGATCGGCAAGCCGGTTCTGCGGCTTGTGGCTCACGCGGCGAAACACGTCCGGACCGCACACCGCGCGGAAATCGCATCGGTCGCAGGCGTCCTCCGTGGGCGCGGCGGCGAGAAAGCCGCCTTCGACGGCGCGGTCGATGACCTGCAGCACCTCGATACCCGCCGCACGCGTCCGCTCGTTCACTGGAATCGGGTGCTCGAAATAGCTGCCTGCCGCGGTGCAGTAGAACAACCGCCCCTGTGAAACGGCTTGGTGCAAAGCCGTCTCGACCGCGATCCCGTACAGAACAGGCTGCAGTACTGCGCCGCCGCCAATGATGACCTTGTCGATACGATCCGGCCTGCGACCCGTTTTATGGTCCGTCACGCGGAGCGTATGCGAGGTTGCATGCTCCTCGATCAGATCAACCGCGCCGCGCAGCCGGAACCCCCCTTCAATCGTCACCTCTTCGCGTACGCTCGCGGGGTCTCGCTCACCAGGCACTGATCCGAATCCGAACTCGAAGTGTCGTGGTCGCCACTCTTCGCCGTCACGCGCCACGTAGTGCAGCCACCCATGGAGGTCGCGTCGGATCGACGCGACTTCGTCGATCCACACGCGATCGACGGCAGGGACGAGCTCGTCGTAGGCGGCGCCGGTGACCGAATCGGTTACCTCGTCCAGCACACGCCGCGCCTCGGCGATGTTCGCGGCGGTCACGGGCAATGCGCCGCGAGAGTCGAGGGTGCGGAAAAACTGTGCCTGGATTGTGTGAAAGAGACTGCCGCGCGTCAGAGGATCCAGCCGCTGCAGCGGTTCCGGCTGTTCGAGCGGCTGCAGCCGATAGACGGCCGCGAGCAGGAACTGGTACGGGCATGCGCTGAAACGCTGAAGCGCCGAGAGCGAATACGGCCTCACAGTGAGGCGCTGCGACGCGAGCATCGCTCGAGTGTCGTTCGACACGCGCACGAGACCGTCGTTGACCGTCCATCGCGGCTCGCCGCGTGCCCAGCGGTCGATCACCGACCGGCGAAGACACTCGTTCAGCTTGAGAAGGTAGTGAGCGTATCCCCTCACGCGTCCGCGGTCCCGCTCGTCCAGCAATTGCCGGAGCGACGCGAGGTCGTGCTCGAGATCGTCAATCGCGTCATCGGGCCGAACCGGGGCCGGCCACGCGAGCGTGGCGTTGCCAGTCTCACGCGCCCGCTGCTCCAGCGATTCGTAGTCTGGAATCCGGCCGGTTGCGGCGCGCATCACGTCGAGCGCGTAGAACGACGGCACCCGTGCGCGAGATTCGGTGAGCTCGATACGCGGATATGAGACGTAGAGCCGCTCGGATGCGGCGCCGGCCGCAAGCTGCAGCAGCAGCCGCTCGCCCTCGAGCCGATTCAGCTGGGTGCGCAGCGAAGGCGCAGCGTCGCTGCGCACCCCGTCGAGCAGGAGCGGATCCTCCCGCGGCTTCTGCGGAAACATTCGCTCTGCGAGCCCCGGCACGAACACGACGCGGAAGCTGCGGCCGCGCACCTGCTGTGGCGTCCCGACGAATACACGACCGAAACGCCGTGGCGGTGGCTCCGATTCGACCGTCAGCAGGCGGTCGGTGAGCACCCGCCGCGCCTCGTCCAAGTCGATGGGGCCGATTGCCGACATCGGCCGAAGATCGGCGAGCACGTGGAGCACGTGCGCAGGCGTTCGCAGCACGCGGGGTGCGAGATGCGCGAAGACGTCGAGCCATTCGCCCCAGGTCGCAGCGTTCGGCCAATTCGAGAGCTCTTCCACCACGGGTACCGCAAAAGCGCGCAGGTGCTCCAGTTGTTCCGACGTGCGTCGCAGCGCCAGGACAAGGCCGCTGTCGGCACCTTCGCGCTGTTCGGCTTCCGTGATCTGTCGCACCAACTCGGCAGCCTTGCCAGCAAGCCGCCGCTTCCAGCGCGCCGCATCACGGCCGATGACTGCGGCTTCGACGAGCAATTTTTCCCATCGCCATGGCGCGCGGAGTGTTCCTCCTACGACATCCGGGAGCGAGGATTGCGGATCCCGGACCGTGGTCGCCGCATCACGATCGTCATCGTCGTCTTCGTCCTCTTCCGTCGGAGATTCAACGGGCAGGCCGAAGGCTTCGTCCAGCGGCGCTGCCCACGCGCCACTGTCGCCACCAGCCCTCTCTACATCCGGCACCTGGCTCAGCGAGAGGTATTCGGCGAACCGCGCCGCCGAAAGATGCTCGGCGGCACACGCGAGCAACGCCAGAAACGCCCGCCCTGCAGGGTGCGGGCGCTTCGTCCCGCGATCGAACCACGCCTCTATGCCAGCGCGCTTCAGGGCGTGCTCGAGCAGACCGAAGTAGTTCTGCGGCGTGCGGACGAGAATCGCCATCTCGTCGAATCCGACGCCCGATCGTGCATGCTCGAGGATGCGACGAGCAATCTCGACGCATTCGCGCCCCTCTCCCGGCGCAGAAAAGAACTCCAACGAGCCGTCCAGTGTGCGGCGGGGCGGTTCCTCCGAGGTGTTGAAGAGAAATTGCCGCAACAGCGCCAGGTCCGTCGTCCCGCGGCCCGGCCGTTCGTCGATTGCTGCACGCATAGCAGAGAAGTGGCCAATCGTGTCGCGATCGCCGTGCGGAACCGTCGCCACGATCGCAGTGGCCCGTTCTGCAAGCGCTTCAACGAGCTCGCGCCCGGCGGCGTCCTCGATCGCGATATCGAGCAGCAGCATGAAGCCTCGCGGTGGGGTCGCGCGCAACAGCTTCGCTGCCGTGCGGAAGAGGTCTGCTCGATCGAGCGAGGAGGCATCAGCAAAGCCCGAGTCGAAGCGCTCGAGCAGCCACGCGAGATCGGGCCCGGTCGGTGTAAACGGTGAAAGCCTGTGCCCACCGACGCCGGCAAGGCGGAGCTCCTGCAGGGTGCGCGCGAGCGCCCGTGGAAAGCCGGGCGTCGAGGCAACCGGCGCGAAATAGCGCAGCGCTCCCGCGTTCGTGGCGTCAAACACCGTCCGGGCCGCCACCGCTTCGGCGCCGAGCCACGTGCTCGGCGCCGCACCCTCGTTGGCCAGCGCCGCCAGAGCCGTTCGCGCAGCGAGCTGCATGAGGCTGAGCCGCTGTACGCCGAAGGTCGCTGGTACCGACACCGCGATGTCGCGCGCAAGATCGTCGGCTGCCCCACGCGATGCCCCAACGATCAACACGGGGCTGCCTGGGGAACAGCGGCCCACCGCAGCACGGGCGTACGCCAGCCGTTCCGCGGCAGACGGGGATACCAGCACGTGGAAACGACCTGGATCAGGAGCGGAAGACGAAGGAGAGGGCTCGAACGGAAGCGTGCTCATTGCGCATCTGCTGTCCCGGACGTCGTGCCGGGTCACCGGTTACGACAGCACCACGCTGCCGTCAGCCGCGAATGTAACACACAGGAGCAGGCCTCAGGCCGCAGGAATCAGGGACCAGGGCTGTCCCAGGGCTCAGGGATCAGGGACCAGGGCTGTCACAGGATTCAGGTAGGTGCAGCTGAAGCCGGACACTACGTACAGAAACAGCATGGAGCTGAGGCGATAGGGAACGGCGAATTCGTCTCCGTGTCTCCGCGTCTCCGTGGCCCGTCATCGCGAGAACGCGGCGATCACGGCGCGAGTCGCGTCCGGACCCAAAGACCGTCGGCCTGCTTGCGATATTGGATGCGGTCGTGGAGGCGGCTTGGTCTGCCCTGCCAGAACTCGAACTCGTCTGGCATCACGCGGTAGCCGCCCCACCAGTGCGGCCGTGGGACGTTGTCGCCGTAGATCTGGCGAGCCACTTCATAACGGGAATCGAGCGCCTGCCGGCTTTCGACGGGGTCACTCTGACGCGACGCGTACACGCTCCAGCGGCTTTCGAGCGGGCGTGTGGCGAAATACGCGTCCGATTCGTCGTCAGTAGTCTTCTCGACGGTCCCGTCGATTCGTACCTGCCGTTCGACCGTACGCCACAAGAACAGGAGGCTCGCACGCCCTGTTTGCTCGATCTCGCGCGCCTTCCGGCTCGCATAATTCGTGAAAAATACGAAGCCGCGGCCGTCCATGCTCTTGAGGAGCACGGTACGGACCGACGGTCGGCCATCGGGCGTAGCCGTAGCCAAGGCCATCGCCGTCGGATCCTGCTCGAGACCGCGAACCTGATCGAACCAGAGAGAGAACTGCCGGAAGGGATCGGGATCCGAATGCTTTTCGTCGAGCGGCTCGCCCAGGTACTCGCGTCGGATGTCGGACAGCGTCAATTCGCGCTCAGTTTTATTTCGTTGCCCTCGAGCACGATGCGAACCATCCCGCCTTCGGCCAGCGTTCCGAACAGCAGCATCTCGGACAGCGGCTTCTTGACCACGCGCTCGATGAGACGAGCCATCGGACGCGCGCCGAACGCGCGGTCGAAGCCGTTAGCGGCCAGCCATGTTCGGGCTCCCGCCTCGAGCTCGATGCTCACGTTTTTCGCCGCGACGAGCGTCCGCAGCTCGTCGATCTGCTTGTCGACGACGCGCTCGATTTCGACGGTTCCGAGCGCGTTGAAGTGAACAATCGCGTCGAGGCGATTGCGGAACTCCGGCGTAAAGGCGCGTTCGAGCGCGCCGCGCGAGGAACTGCCAACACCGGTCTCGCCGAAGCCGAGGCGGCGATCGGACAGATCACGCGCTCCGACGTTCGTCGTCATGATCAGGATCACATGCCGAAAGTCGGCCTTGCGGCCATGCGAGTCGGTCAGCGTCGCGTGGTCCATCACCTGCAGCAGGATGCTGTACAGGTCCGGATGTGCCTTCTCGATTTCATCGAGCAGCAACACCGCGTGCGGCGCCTTGCGAACCGCGTCAATCAGCAGCCCGCCCTCTTCATAGCCCACATATCCAGGCGGGGCTCCGATGAGCCGGGATACGGCGTGCTTCTCCATGTACTCGGACATGTCGTAGCGGATGAACTCGACGCCGAGTATTCGCCCCAGCTGGCGGGCGAGCTCCGTCTTGCCAACCCCGGTCGGGCCCGTGAAAAGGAAATTGCCGATCGGCTTGTCAGGCGATCGCAGGCCCGAGCGTGACAGCTTGATCGCCGACGCAACTGCATCGATCGCGGCGTTCTGGCCGAAAATGACCTTCTTCAACTCCACATCGAGGCTCGCCAGCGCCTGGCGATCGTCACTCGAAACGGCCTGCACAGGCACCCGGGCCATCTTTGCGACGATCTGTTCGACCTGCTCGGGACCGATTTCGCCGACGCGCTGCTCCGCCGGGTACAGCTTCTGTGCCGCGCCGGCCTCGTCTACCACGTCGATGGCCTTGTCCGGCAGGTGCAGGTCCCTGAGATGTTTGGCCGACAGTGCGACTGCACTTTCCAGGGCCGAGTCGGTGTACTTCACTCCGTGATGTGACTCGTAGTGCGGGCGAAGCCCCTTGAGGATCTCGAGAGTCTCACTTTCGGACGGCTCCAGGACGTCGATCTTTTGAAACCGTCGGGACAGCGCGCGATCTTTATCGAACGACTGCTTCACGTCACTGAACGTCGTCGAGCCGATGCAGCGGAGCGAGCCGCTCGCGAGTGCAGGCTTCAGCAGGTTGCCCGCATCCATCGCACCGCCTGACGCCGCTCCGGCGCCGACCAGTGAATGAATCTCGTCGATGAACAGAATCGCGTTCGGCTCGTTGCTGAGCCGCTCGAGCACCTGTTTGACACGCTCCTCGAAATCGCCGCGATATCGCGTTCCGGCGAGGAGCGATCCAAGATCGAGGGCAAACACCTTGGCGCCTTTCAGCACGTCCGGCACCTCGCCCTGGTGAATCCGGAGCGCCAGACCTTCGGCGAGCGCGGTCTTGCCGACCCCCGGCTCGCCGACGAGCAGCGGATTGTTCTTCCGGCGTCGGCACAGCACCTGAACCATTCGCTCGAGCTCGAGACGACGTCCGATAAGCGGATCGATTTGTCCCGCAGCTGCGCGAGCTACCAGGTCGGTGGCGTATGCCTCGAGCGGATCCGCCGGTGTGGCGGGACCAGGCGTTTCCTCACCTTCCGGTGCGGTTGCAGGCGCTTTGGAACCATGGGAAATCACACGCAACAGCGTCAGGCGATCGACGCCCTGCCCGCGCAGAAAGAACGCCGCGTGGCTCTCTTCTTCTTGAAGCAGGAATACGAGCAGGCTGCCCGTGTCGACGTGCTTGGCGCTCGACACGGCGGCATGCACGATCGCCTGCTGGATGACCCGATCCAGCCCCACTGTGGGCTCGGGTTCCGTCGTTCCCGGCGGCGGCACCGGGGTGAAGGCCTTCGCGAGCACCTCTTCGAGCTGCTTCCGCAGGACATCGAGATCGACGCCACAGGTCGCGAGCACGTGCCGCGCCTGCGGCTCGTCGGTCACCGACCGGAGAAGGTGCTCGAGCCCGACGGTATCGTGCCGACGCTCAGTCGCCAGCCGAAATGCGCGCTGAATGGTTTCGAGTGTCTCTGGAGCGAAGGGAACCGGGGGCTGGGACATTACTGATTCACGTTCTCTGTTTCCGGTTCCATGGTCACGAGCAGCGGAAACTCCTGCTCCTCGGCCGCCCGCTGGGTCGTCCTGACTTTTGTCTCGGCAACGTCGTGCGTGAAGACGCCCGCGACGCCGAGACCCGATCGGTGCACGCTCATCATGATCGCAAACGCCTCGGCGCGCGGCTTGCGAAAGATGGTCTCGAGCACCCACACGACGAAGTCCTGGGTGGTGTAGTCGTCATTATGCAGCAGCACGCGCCACATGCGGGGCCGCTCCAGCTTCTGGTCGCTGCGCGTTTCCTCCAGCGTGTACTCGCGGGGACTGCTGCTCATCCTTTGTTCTTATTTTCTCATATGGTTTCGACGACGTCCGCATCGAGCACCCAGGGGGAAGGGACTGGTTCGAGCTTCGTCAGGCGCTTCACGTGGCGCAGGAACTCCGACCTCGGAATCTCCCGCGCCCCAAGCGATTTCAGGTGCATCGTCGACATCTGACAGTCAATCAGCTCGAAACTCCATCGCTCCAGCTGGTTGATGAGCAGTGCGAGCGCAACTTTTGATGCGTCTGCCTTTCGGCTGAACATCGACTCGCCGAAGAACATGCGACCGAGCGCCACTCCGTACAGTCCGCCGGCGAGCTCGGCACCGGACCACACTTCCACGGAGTGGGCATAGCCGATCGCCGCAAGGCGCGAATACGCTTCAATCATCCCAGGCGTGATCCATGTGCCCTCGTGGTCGGGTCGAGGCTCCGCGCAGCCGTGCATGACATCGAGAAATGAGCGGTCCAGCGTTACCGTGTAGCGCCGTGCGCGAATCGTCCGGCGCAGCGATCGCGAAACATGCAGCTCGCGGAGCCAGAGGACCATGCGTGGATCGGGACTCCACCAAAGCAGCGGGTCGTCTTCGCCGAACCAGGGAAAAATGCCGCGTGCGTATGCGTCGAGGAGTCGCTGGGTTGAGAGATCCGCGCCGGCTGCCAGCAAGCCATTTGGATTGCGCAACGCCTTCGCGACGGGCGGAAACGCATCGCGTACACCCAACCACGGAATCATGAATCGAAGTGCGACGGTGCGAGGGTGCGACGGTGCGAGGGTGCGTACGACGGTGCGAAAGTGCGATGGTGCGAAGGTGCTGGCAAAGGGGGCAGAGTAGGAGGGTGCCCCTGAACGCGACCTATCCGTACGCGACGTGCAAACTTATCCCGTCTCCGGTGAGCACCGGCGCGGGCTCGCAAAAGGGCACCGGCGCCAGGTCGCAAGAGCGCACTGTTGCACGCTCGCACTGTCGCACTGTCGCACGCTCGCACTGGCGCACTGTCGCACGCTCGCACTCTCGCACCGTCGGACGCACCCTCGCACCCTCGCACCGTCGCACCCTCGCACGGTAAGAGTACCCCTTATGTGTAGGTCAGGGTTGGGCGTTGCGGCGAACATATTCCCCTTTGCGACACTCGAGGAATCCGTCGCCGGTCAGCCGGCTGAGCACCCAGGCGGATAGAGGATCGGCCAGTCCGAACAGCGCGCGCGCCTGAGCGGCCGAGACCCGAAGGCAGGGCATCTCCTGGAACTCGCCGCGAACCCGTAGAACCGTGGCGTGCCACTCACGATCGGTGAGGCGGTTTGGACTTCGAGGCTTCCAGTGGCCGAGCATGATGGACGCGCACCTGCTGGCAAATCGCGTACCTAGCGACAACGTTCGCCGTCATGATGCCGAGCCCTGCCGGCGTTCGGATGCGTACCGGAAGCCGCGGATACAGAATGGAAGCCACGACCGCGCGCTGGCCCGGGCGAAAGGGTCCGAGCACCGCGCAACAGCGGTGACACGCCGGTGCGAGACGGCCAAAGAATCCTTGCGCAGATAGCTGCATGTGTGCTGGACACCTGGGATACAATCTCTAAACCTTTCGGGGAAACCTTGGGAGTCCGCCTCTTCATCGGCAACCTGCCCTACAGCGCGACGGAAGCGGATCTCCGAGCTCACTTCGCGCCGATCGCAGAGCCGACCCACGTCGTGATGCCTGTCGATCGCGAGACCGGCAGACCGCGAGGGTTTGCCTTCGTCGAATTCGCCGACCGTCCGGTGGCCGAAGAGGTCATCCGGAAATTCGACGCGCAGCCATTCCAGGGACGTAACCTTGCGGTCAGCGAAGCGCGGGCGCGCGAAGATCGGGGGCCGCGTCCGCCCGGCGGGCCCGGCGGCTTCCGTGGTCCGAGGCCAGGGGGCCCTCCCGGACCCCGCCCAGGCGGATTTGGCGGGGGCTTCGGCGGTGGCGGCGGTGGTGGGTTCGGTGGCGGCGGTTTCGGGCCGCGGCCCGGTGGCGCCCCCGGCCCTTCACGCGATCGGTCCGCAAATTTCGGCCCTCCCGCACCGCCGCGACGACTCCGCGGCAAAAAGGGCCAGCAGCAGGAATACAAGCCGCGCGGCCCAATCAAGGAAAAGACCGGCGGACGCATTTACGACGTCGACGATCTCGAGGAAAAAGACGACTCCATCGAAATCGATAACTTCGCGACCAGCGCGCCCAAGGATCTGGACGATGGCGCAGGGGCCGCCGAGGACGACGAGAGCGACGATCAGAGTTAGTGGCTCGATCCGCTGCTCAGCTCGTGTCGGTGACGGCCATCGTCATCGGCAGCGTTCTGTTCGTAGTCACCCTCATCTACATTGATCTCGATGAGACGCTCGAAAGCGCCGGCCGTCTGGGCCTGGCGCTGCCGGTGATCCTCGTGCCCGCGACGATCTGGCAGCTGCTACGAACCTGGGGCTGGGCCGTTGCGTTCCCCGACCAGACACGCCCGCCGTTCACGCGTCTGCTGCGCGTGCGCCTGGCCGCCGACGCCATCGGCTTCTTCACGATTCGCGGCCTCGCCGGAGAGCCGCTCAAGGTCGTGCTTCTCTACGACCGCGTTGCTCCAGAAGTGACGACGGCGGCTATCGCTCTCGAGCGCCTTGCGTTCGCAGTGATCGGAACGATCATCGCGGCTGTTGTCTCCCTTTTCGTGGTCACTCGGCTGTCGATGCCGGGAGCGTGGGACACGGTATTTACGATGCTCATTTTCGGCGCCGTGATTCTGCTCGGCGTGCTTGGCGTCATGGCGCGTCGCCGTTCCGGCGACTACCTCGGCCGGCTGGTTACCGCGATCGACCGCGGCACAGGCCGACGCCTCGAAGCGTCCCGTGTCATCAGGTTCATTCTGGCGGTCGAGGACGTGTTGCTGAAGCTCCTCCGTGGCGACCGGCGTCGGCTGGTCGTGCTCACGGGACTCGCGGTTGTCTGCTACGTGCTGATGGCGATCGAGGTGTGGCTCGTCTTCTGGGCCATCGGCCAGCCGATTGGCGTGACCGAAGGGCTCGCCGTCGAAACCTTCGCGCGCCTGGCGAGCATCGCGTCCGCAGCGATTCCCGGCAACATCGGCGTGCTGGAAGCATCGAATGCGGCCGTGGTTGCCGCGCTTGGCCTGGCGGGCGGCGGTGCGCTAGCGCTCGCGCGGCGGATCCGCGCGCTACTGTGGGCGGCGGCTGGCCTCGCCGTGTACCCTCGCGTCGAGGAACGGCGCCAATGACTCGTGTGGCAGTCGCCGATAATCGAACCACTCAATCGCGTAATCGACGACGAGCTTCCTGAACAGGACGGCGCGGCCTTGTCCGTCCAGCGTGAGTTCCGTGGGCATCCACACATCTCCGGCAATGCGCCGCCGCGTGACGGTTGCCGTTGTCCCCTCGCCAAGGCTCGCAACGAGCCCACCGCCGTAGGTGATGTCCTCGATCGACTTGGCTTCGACGCGCATCACCTCCAACGCGGCCTCATCCACCCATATCGTCCCCGTGAACTTCTGTGCGGTGCGCCCTTGCCGCGTGCTCGGGCGCGCGTTCGGCTTCGGCGTGAAGGTGACGACAACCGCGGGCACACCTTCATGCGTCGTGCGGCCCTTCAACTGGAATTGCAACGAGTTGATGACATCATCGATGGCGCGCTGCTGCCGCTGTCGCGCTGCCTCGGATTCCTGCTCGACCGATCGGTTGTCAGACGCGACCGATGCCCTCTCGCGCATCACCTCGTCCACGCGTACACGGTATTCACGGTCCTGCTCCGCGAGCTCCTGGTCGGGGACCGGCTTCCCATCGCGTTCCACGAGACGCCGGTAGCTCAGGCGTCGCGCTGGTGAGGGATACACATGGAACACGCTCGTCCCGCCAGTACCGAGCCTGCCGAACGGATTAGTGTGAATGTCCGTACGACGTTCTTTGTACGTGTACAGGTGCTGGCTGCGCTCCGCACGCGTGAGATTCTGGCGCACCATGCGGTAGAAGCTCTCGGGATCAGGCAGCGGCCGATCCTGAGCTGACACGGCGGAAGAGTAGGAAGTAAACAGTAGGCGGTAGGCAGTAGGCAGTGGGCAGACCTCGGAAGTCAACAGAAGAAGTGCCGTTGCTGCGAGAAGTCGAACCATTGTTGCTCCCTACTGCCGGCTGCCGGCTGCCGGCTGCCTACTGCCTACTGCCTACTACGTACTAGACCTTCCTGAGTCTCTCTGCCGCGCGTTCCAACGTCTCATCCCGTTTGGCAAAGCAGAAGCGCAGAACCGGACCAGGTTCGACGCCCGACAGAAACGGGGAGATTGGAATTGCGGCCACGCCGTGCTCTTTCGTCAGTCGAATCGCAAACTCCGCGTCGTGCTCGTCTGTGATGTCCGAGTAGTCCACCACCTGAAAGAACGTCCCGCGACATGCAATGGGACGAAACCGCGAACCCTGCAGCAACCGCAAAAACAGGTCGCGCTTCGCCTGATAGAAGGACGTCACTTCCGTGCACATCGGGTCCCGCGCCACCATCTCGGCATACGCGCTCTGGATTGGTGTATTGACGGCGTAGGTTACCCACTGGTGCACCCGTGCGACTTCGGCAGCCAGCGGCCTCGGCGCCACGCAGTACCCAATCTTCCAACCCGTCGTGTGATACGTCTTGCCGAACGAGCTGATCACAACCGCACGCTCCGCAATCGTCGGATGGCGCGCCATGCTCTCGTGGCGGCCACCGTCAAAGACAATGTGCTCGTACACCTCGTCGGACACGACGAACGCGTCGGTATGTTCGAGGACCCTTTCCAACTCGCGGATGTCGTTCTGGTCGAGCACCATCCCGGTCGGATTGTGAGGCGTGTTCACGAGAATGACACGCGTCCGCGGCGTGATGGCTCGCCGAACCTCGTCCCAGTCGATGCAATAGTCCGGCCGCCTGAGCGTGACGTATACCGGCGTGCCGCCGCTCAGCTGGATGGCCGGCGCATAGGAGTCGTAGGCCGG
>Ga0075420_100001978_pt1 | contig 17618 bp, 18 predicted proteins | sample SoiMetdeltSBSDD4_FD_75296 | JGI IMG/M metagenome (GOLD analysis project Ga0075420, IMG submission 75296) | Bulk soil microbial communities from a Populus tree surrounding site in Tennessee, USA - Soil MetaG P. deltoides SBSDD4 | ecosystem: Environmental > Terrestrial > Soil > Tree plantation... | reverse complement strand
CGACCGCTACGAGAACGCGTGGCACACCGACGCAACATGGCGCGAGGCGCCGCCTATGGGCTGCGTCCTGCGTTGCATCGAGTGCCCGCCGGTCGGCGGCGACACCATGTGGGCGAACATGGCGCTGGCGTACGAGAGGCTGCCTGACGAGATCAAGACACGCATCGCGCCACTGCGCGCCCGGCACAGCATCGAGGCTTCGTTCGGCGCGGCGATGCCAACGGAGAAGCGCCTCGCGCTGAAAGCGGCGTACCCCGATCCAGAGCATCCGGTGGTGCGCGTGCATCCCGAGACGGAAGAGAAGGTGCTGTTCGTCAACGCATTCACCACGCACTTCACGAACTATCACACGCCCGCCAACGTCCGTTACGGCCAGGACGCCAACCCCGGCGCGGCCGATCTGCTGCGTTACCTCATCAGCCAGGCTTTCGTCCCCGAGTACCAGGTGCGCTGGCGCTGGCGGCCGAACAGCGTCGCGATCTGGGACAACCGCAGCACGCAGCATTACGCGGTCATGGACTACCCGCCGTGCCATCGCAAGATGGAGCGCGCGGGCATCGTCGGCGACCGGCCCTTCTGAACGACGAGGACATCCGCCATGAACTTTCTCGACGGCTCGCTGTTTCCCGAAAATCAGCAGAAGCTGGTGATCACTGCCGCGCCCTACGGGCCGGAGTGGATGCCTGCGGACTTCCCGCAGGACATTCCAGTCTCGATGGCGGGACAGATTCAGAAGGCCGTGGATTGTTACAACGCAGGCGCCACGGTCCTGCATCTGCACGTCCGCGAAGTGGACGGCAAGGGCTCGAAGCGGCTGTCCAAGTTCAATGAGCTGCTGGCTGGCATTCGCGCGCGCGTGCCGGAGCTGATCCTGCAGGTCGGCGGCTCGATCTCGTTCGCTCCGGAAGGCGAAGGCGAAGTTGCCAAGTGGCTGTCGGACGACACGCGCCACATGCTCGCCGAGCTGCAGCCGACGCCGGACCAGGTGACGATCGCCATCAACACCAATCAGATGAACATCGTCGAGCAGATGTGCGACGCCGACCTGGCGGGCACGTCGATCGCGGAGCCGGCGCTGTATCGCGCGTACCGCGAGATGACGATTCCGGCCGGCCCGGAGTGGGTGGAAGAGCACATCCGTCGCCTGTCTGCAGCCGGCATTCAGACGCACTTCCAGCTCGCCAACGTCGCACAGCTGGAAACCGTCGAGCGCATGATGCGCCGTGGCACTGCCAACGTGCCGCTGATCCTCACGTGGGTCGCCATCGGCGGCGGCTTCGATGCGCCGAACCTCTACAACCTGAGCAACTTCGTGCGGGCGTGCCCGGACGGCGCCGTGCTCACGCTGGAGACCTCGATGCTGAACGTGCTGCCCATCAACATGATGGCGATCGCGCTCGGCCTGCACGTGCGTTGCGGCATCGAGGACAACATCTGGACGCAGCGGCGCGATCGCAAGATGAGCTCGGTCGAGCAGATCGAACAGCTCGTGCGCATCTCTCGCGAATTCGGCCGTGGCATCGCCAACACGGAGGAGGCGCGCTCGATCTACCGCATCGGCACGTTCTACGGTAGTGCCGATGAGACGCTCGCGGCCAACGGCTTCGCGCCGAATCGCAAGCCGGGGCGCGTCGGTTTTACGCAGTACGCCGCGGAGGCGGAGGTGCCCGCCAAGCTGCCAGGCCGCAAGGTCGCGGTTTGAGTACGATCCTGATCGTCCCGGGCCTGCGGGATCGCGCCGACAAACACTGGCAGCCGCTGCTCGCGGTGAAGCTCATGTGGTCGCGGCCGGTGCGCTCCGTGCCGCCGGGCGGACGGGCGAACCTCGATCTTGCTGCCCGCGTGCAGGCACTCCAGGACGCTCTCGACTCTATCGATGGTCGCGTCACAATCGTGGCGCACAGTGCCGGTGCCTTGATGCTGGCGCACTGGGCGCAGCAGCATCGACGCGCCGGCATCGTCGGTGCGGTGCTCGCCACGCCGGCCGATCTGGAAACGCCGATGCCCGAGGGCTACCCGACGATGGCGGCGCTCCAAAAGCACGGTTGGCTGCCAGTACCGCGCAAGCGACTGCCGTTCCCGAGCATCGTCGCAGCCAGCAGCAACGATCCGCTGGCCTCGCTGCCACGCGTCGAGAAACTGGCGAGGGACTGGGGCAGCGAGTTGGTACAACTCGGTGAGGTCGGGCACCTGAATCCTGCTTCGGGATTCGGCGAGTGGCCCTTGGCCGAGGAGCTCATTGCCCGGCTCGACCGCAACTCACCTCTGGGCACCTGACCACTCGATGCTCAGTACAGCCAGCTCGAAAGGCACAGCACCAGTGCCGCGAGGAACACCGCCTCGCCGAGCATCAGCACCACAGGCTTCAGGCCGACGGCGACGATCTGCTTGAGCTGCGTCTTCATGCCGATGGCGCTCATGGCGACGATCAGGCACCAGCGCGACACGTCGTTCGTGAAGCTCTGCAGCGGGCCGCCGATCCAGCCGATGCTGTTGATCCATGCCAGCAGCAGGAACGCAACCGCGAACCACGGAAGCAACGGCGGAGACACGCCCGATTTGGCGTTACCCTGCGTGCGCCGCGCGATCACCGCGGCACACACAACCACCGGCAGCAGCATGGCTACCCGCATCAGCTTCACGATCGTCGCGACATCGCCGGTCTCGCGGGACATGCCGTAGCCAGCGCCCACCACCTGCGCGACCTCGTGAATCGAACCGCCGATGAATACACCGGCTGTCGCTGCGGACAAGTGCAGGTGATCGGCGAGCATCGGATACACGATCATCGCGAGCGTCGACAGCACGGACACACCGACAACAGTGACCGCCGTTGCGATCTCCTTCGAGGGATGCTGGGGTAGCGATGCTGACAGTGCCAATGCAGCTGATGCACCGCAAATCGCGGTTGCGCCGCCAGTAAGCAAGCCGAACAGTTTGTTGAAGCCGGCGAGCCGCGCCACGATGGTCGAGAACACGATGGTGGCGACGACGGACACGACCACGAGCACGACGGGCTGCCAGCCCAACTCTGCGATCTGCCCGAATGTGACGCGAGTACCGAGCAACGCAACACCAACGCGCAGCACGTCGCGAGCAGCGAACTCGATGCCGTCTTTGCAGCCGCTCTGCGTCGTCAGGAAGTTCATCGCGATGCCGAGCAGCAGCGCGAACAGCATCGCCGGCGCGTGGTATTGCTCAGCAAGGAAGACTGCGGCAGCGGAAACGACCAGAGTGACGGTCACACCCGGAAGCAGGGCGCGGCTCCGCGCCTGTAGTGCGGCGACGAAGAACACGATGCAGTTCTACGCCACGTCCGTGCGCAAGCCGAGCTGCTGCAGATCCTGCTGATAGCTGCCTCTGGCCAGCGCAAAGATGCCTGCGGCCACGAGGCTGACCAGTGGCACGAGCTGCAATGCCATGCGGAGTCCAAACGCGTCGGCAAGCATGCCCGTGACGATCGGCCCGGGAGCGAGGCCGAGCAGATTGTTGGCGAGCGACAGCACCCCAAACGCGCTGCCGTGCAGCTGCGGCGGCGTAAGATTCGCGACCATCGCACCGGCAGGACCGACCGTCCCCGCGCCGAAGAACATGCCGAGCGCGATCAGCACCAGCTGCGGCAGTCCTGCGGGCAGGAGAAATGCCGCCGACAGTAACCCGCAACAGACCAGGCAGTAGGCCATCGCGAGCGACAGCTTGGTCCGCGGGGAATCTCGTCCAATGCGATCCGACAGTGAACCGCAGATCGTCATGCCGGCGGCCGTGCTAAGTACGAAGATCGCGGCGATCAGCGCCGACGCGGCAACAGTCATGCCGTAGTCGCGATGCAGATAACTCGGCAGCCAGGCGAGCAACGCACCACTGATGAACACCTGGACGCCGCTGCCGAGGTATGCGCAGATCACCGACTTGGTGGAAATGAGCGTACGCAAGCGGGGCCGTGATGCTGCAGCAGCCGTGCGTCCCGCCGCCGGGGCCTCGGTCGCGAGGCGCGATTCCTTCACGACCAGCGGATAGCAGATCGTCAGCACGATTCCGAACAGCGCCATGCCTGCGAATGCTTCGCGCCAGCCGAGCCGTGCAGCGAGAAACCCGCCGATGGAGATCCCGAGCACCGATCCGACCATGCTGCCAGCGAGGAACGCACCGCTGACCGTCGCGCGCATCCGCACCGGAAACACGCTGAGTATGACTGCCAGCCCGACACTGCCGTAGGCGGCTTCGCCTAGCCCGACGAGCAAGCGTGCGACGAACATCTGCTCGAAGCTGTTCGCAAGCCCGCATGCCAGCGTAGCGAGGCTCCACAGTCCCGCCATGACAACCAGACTGCGCAGCCGACCCCATCGATCCGCCAGCAGGGACAATGGCAATGCCAAGGCACCGACGGCCAGCGAGACGACGCCACTGAGTGCGCCGAGTTGTGTGTCGGAGAGGCTCCATTCCGCCTTGAGGAGCGGGAATACGGCGTTCAGTACCTGCCGCGACATGTAGTCCGACAGCAGCAAGCCAAACGTCAGTGCGAACACCAGCCACGCGTAGTTGCTGGCGCCGACACGCACGGGCTCGACACATTCGCCCGCGACACCGGGGTAGGAGAGCTGCATGGCGTCTCGTCAGAGGACGAAGATCGACGAGCCGACCGTCTTGCGCGATTCCAGATCGCGGTGCGCGATCACGGCATCCTCGAGCGCGTAATGCTGATTGATGTCGATCTTGATGCGTCCGTGGCCGACGTGATCGAACAGCTCATGAGCCAGCAGCATCTTCTCGATGGGATCCGCGATGTAGTCGGCGAGCGCGGGGCGCGTCAGGAACAGCGAGCCTTTCATCGCAAGCAGCTGCGGATCGAAGGGCGGAATCGTGCCTGAAGAAGTACCGACGCACACCATGAGCCCGCGACGCTTGAGCGAGTCCAGTGAGGCCTTGAAGGTATCCCGGCCAACGCTATCGAACACCACGTCGACACCGACGCCGTCTGTCAGTTGGCGCACTCGCGCGGCCACATCCTCGCGGCTGTAGTTGATGATGTGATCGCAGCCGCGTGCGCGCGCGAGGTCACCCTTCGCATCGGTCGAAACCGTGCCGATGACTGAGAGCTTCATCAATTTGGCCCACTGCGCGACGATCAGTCCGACGCCGCCGGCCGCGGCATGCAACAAGAGGCTATCGCCCGGCTTGAACGCATGGATGCGGCGCAGGAGATACGCAGCCGTGAGGCCCCGCATGGTCATCGCAGCGGCAGTCTCGAACGCGATGCTCTCGGGAAGCTTGATCAGCGGCGCAGCTGGGATCAGCCGCTCGGTACTGTAAGCACCGAGCGTGTTGAGAAAGCCCGTGTAGCTGACGCGATCCCCGACCGCGACGTGAGCGACGTTGCTGCCTACCGCAGTGACGTAGCCGGAGGCCTCGACGCCGATGCCGCTCGGCAGCGGCACCGGATACGTGCCGCTGCGAAAGTAGATGTCGGCGTAGTTCAGCCCGACCGCAACGTGGCGCAGGCGCACCTCGTCCGGGCCCGGATCGCCGACCTCGACATCCTCGTACCGCAGAACCTCCGGGGCGCCCGGAAAATGAAAGCGAACTGCTTTCGCCATCAATATCTCGCGAGCACTGTGATGCCGTAGGAGAGCGGCGCACCGAGATAGTTCTGATACGTGCCGTCCTGGAGCGACGCGAACAGGTTCGACTGGGCCGTCTGGGTGATGTAGGTCTCGTCGGTGAGATTGCGCACCCAACCCGAGACCTCCCACGTATCGCGGCGCCAGCCGAGCCGGAAGTTCAGCAGCCCGTACGCATCCTGCTGGCCGTGATTCGGATCGAGCTCGGAGGTCACGTTCTGCTCGCCGACCCAGCTGCCGTCGAGCCGTGAGAACAGGCTTCCCGCGCTGAACGAATGCTCCCACTGCAGTCCTGCGGTCGCCGTCAACTTCGGCGCGAAGGGCAGCGCCTGACCGCTCAAATCGCAGGCGCCGGTCAGCGGATCGTCGGGCGCGCGGCCCGTGTAGCACGAGCCCTGCGTGTAGCTCTCGTACGTCGCTTCGGCGTAGGTCGCCGAGAGATCCAGCGTGAAGCCTTCGCTCACTCGCGCAGTGAGGTCCGCTTCCAGGCCCTGCACGCGCACCTTCTCGGCATTGTTGACGAGGAATTGCAGGCCGACGAACGACGCCGACTGGAAGTCCTGGTAGTCGCTCAGGAACGCGGTCGCATTCAGCCGCACGCGCTCGCCGAGCTCGCTCTTGAATCCCAGCTCGTAGCTGGTGACGTCTTCGGAGTCGAACGGCCGCTTCGCGAGCGGTGTGCTGCCGAAGCCGCCGTTGTAACCGCCGCCCTTGAACCCGGTCGTGGCGGACGCGTACATCATCGCGTCGGGTGTGAAGCGATAGACGGTGCTGAACGTGCCCGTCACCGCGTCCCAGCTGTCGTCCATTGCGAACGAGGAGGCGGCGGGGGTCAGCGTCCTCACCGGCAACGACAAGTTTGCGAGCGCGCCAGGTGCCGTCGTGAACGGCGTGTTGACCAGCGACACGTCCTTCTCTTCGAGCGTGTAGCGCAGACCGAGCGTCAGGGCCAAGCGGTCGGTCGCGTTCCAAGTGCTCTGCGCGAAGGCGCCGTAGCTGCGGCCGTCCGAGATCTCGTGGAAGTCACCAGTGTCGCCCGGGAGTCCGAAGACCGGCACATCCGGTAGCGTCGGTGAAGCGAGGCCCGCCGCGACGCCGAGCTCGTCGATCGCCTGGCCGAGCACGAACTCATGGTGGTCTGCGTCGCCGCGCTCGAAGTGGTTGTCGTAGAAGTACAGGCCCGCGAGCCAGCTGACGCTCTTGCCGGTCGCGGAGCTGAGGCGCAATTCCTGGCTGAGCGTGTCGCCCGTCTGGGAATCACGATAGTCGACGAGGTCGAGCCCCGTCTGCCCGGCATCGTTCCAGGTCTGCGCGACCTCGTACGTGTCGTAGCTGGTGATCGAGGTCAGCGTGACAGCGCCCAGGTCGTACTCCACGGAGGCGACGACGTCGTCGCTGCGTTGGACGAAGCCGAGCGGTGCGAGCGCCTGGACGCGACGATTGAGCGGATCGTTGTCGAGGATTGGCTGCGCGCCGCCGTTGATGATGCCGTTGGCGAGCCCCGGGCCGTCCGCAGCGCCCAGCGCCGCAGGATTGGCGACAACCGCGTTCACGAGCCCACGCACGCCAGGTCCGTAGAACATATCGGCCAGCAGCGGCTTCATGTCGCGATCGGTGTGCGAGCCGATCAGCCGGATGCTGAATGCATCCGTCGGCTCGAACAGCAGCTGCGCGCGCACCGAGTACTGATTCAGGTCGTCGCTGTCCTCACCGGTGAGATTGTCCGCGATGGCATCGCGACGCACGCCTGTCAGGCTCAGTCGTGCGCTCAGGCTGTCAGTCAAACCACCAGTGATGAAGCCGCGGAATCCCGTGAGTGCATCGTTGCCAGCGGTTAGCTCGCCTTGCCCGCTGAAGGTCTGGCTGGGCCTGGCTGTCATGACGCTGATGGCGCCAGCCGTGACGTTGCGCCCATAAAGTGTCGACTGCGGTCCGCGCAGCACTTCGATCTGCTCGATGTCGGCCAGATCGCCCAGTCCGAGGCCCGAGCGCGAGCGATACGCACCATCGATGAACAGACCGGTATCCGGCTCGAAGTCCGGAATGTTGCCTTCGTTGCCGATGCGGCGGATGCGATAGCTGGTGTTGAATGGATTCGAATTGGAGGTCACGACCAGCGAGGGCACCAGGGTCGTGAGGTCTCCGACGTCGCGAATTCCCGCTGCGCTCAGCTGCTCGGCGGTCACCGCGGCGACGGCCACCGGCACGTCCTGCATGCGCTCGCTCTGCTTGCGGGCCATGACCTGGATTTCTTCGAGGACGATCTCTGTGGTCTGCGCGTGGACCTCCGGCAGACCGGCTACGGCCGCGATTGCCAGCGTCAACATCTTGTACGAAGTCTTCATGATCGATTGAGCCCCCCCAGGGAACGAACGAAATTCGCCAGCCCGGATGATTGCGGTGTGCGTGTGCGCTCCGTTTTGCAGGGAGCGACACAAACTTTTCATTTCATGACAGCAGGACTAGAGTGAGGCCCGCCGCCCGAGGCACACCCGATGAAACGCATGGTTCGCGCTGCAGCGTTGACCAACTACTTCGAAGTCGCGCAGCAATTCGCACTGAATCCTTCGCAGATGCTCGCGCAGGTCGGCCTGGATCGCGCGATGCTCGCGGACCCCGACAACCGGATTTCGGCCGGCGCAGTCGTGACCTTGCTGGAGGAATCCGCGCGCGCTTCGGAATGCCTCACGTTCGGGTTGCGGATGGCGGAGACGCGGCAGCTCACCGATCTGGGTGCCGTCAGCTTGCTGCTCACGCACAAGCGCACACTGCGCGAAGTGCTGCTCGCGATGATCAACTATCGTCACTTGATGAACGAAGCGCTCGCGCTGCAGATGGAAGATGTCGGCACGGATGTGGTCATCCGCGAGGAAGTAGTGACGGACGTGGTCACGCACTCGCGCCAGGCGACTGAGCTTGCTCTAGGAGTGCTCGCGCGCGCTGCCGGTGCGCTGCTCGGTAATCACTGGAAGCCGCACCGCGTGATGTTCAGCCACGCGGCGCCGCCTGATCTCCAGCTGCACCGGCGCATCTTCAAGTGCAAGTTGGCATTCGGCAGCGAGTACAACGCTTTCGTGTGCGCGGCGGAAGATCTCGACTACCCGAGCTCTGCGGCCAACCCGGCGCTCGCGCGCTATGCCGAACAGCTGCTGCAGTCGCTGCCCAAGGCACAGGACCGCTCGACGAGCATGGAAGTCCGCGAAGCGATCTACGTGCTGCTGCCGATGGGCAGGGCCACGGTCGAACAGGTCGCGCAGAAGCTGGGCATGAACGTGCGCACGTTGCAGCGGCAGCTGCAAGACGACTGCGCAACGTTTTCCGAGCTGATCAACTCAGTGCGCCGTGAGTTGGCAGTCCGCTACGTGCAAAGCAGGCAGCACTCGCTCGGGCATGTCGCCGAGTTGCTCGGCTATTCGACGCAAACGTCGTTCACGCGCTGGTTCAAATCCGAGTTCGGCGTTGCCCCGCGCCAGTGGCAGCCGGACGGAACACCTGAGCCGCCGCGCGCGTAGAATTCCCACCCGCGATTTTCTCGGAGCAGCCATCATGAACCGCAAACTGGGCCGCGACGGCCCGCAATTGTTTCCCATCGGTCTGGGCTGCATGGGCATGAGCGAGGGCTACGGCGAGCGCGCGGAGCGCGACGAGCAGGAGTCGATCGCCACGATCCATCGCGCGCTCGAGCTGGGCGTGAACCTGATCGATACGGCAGACATCTACGGTCCGTACGAGAACGAGAAGCTCGTCGGCCGCGCTTTGCAGGGTCGTCGGTCGCAAGCAGTGCTGGCGACGAAGTTCGGTTTCGTTACCGATCGCGAGAAGGCCAAGAAGCGTCGCATCGACGGGCGGCCGGACTACGCGCGTGCTGCGTGCGACGCGAGCCTGGAACGGCTCGGTGTCGACACCATCGACTTGTGGTACCTGCATCGCGCGGATCCGTCGGTGCCGATCGAAGACACAGTAGGAGCGATGGCCGATTGCGTGCGCGCGGGCAAGGTGCGCTATCTCGGGCTCTCCGAAGTGAGTGCTGCGACGCTGCGTCGGGCGCACGCCGTGCACCCGATCTCGGCGTTGCAAAGCGAGTACTCCATGTGGACGCGCGATCCGCAGACCAACGGCACGCTCGCGACCTGCGAGGAGCTCGGCGTCACGTTCGTCGCATTCAGTCCGCTCGGTCGCGGTTTTCTGACGGGTACAGTTCGATCGGCTGAAACACTGGCGAGCGACGATCTGCGCCGTCGATTGCCCAGATTCCAAGCCGAGAACCTCGCACGCAATACGCAACTGGTCGACGCGGTGACGCAACTGGCCAACCGGCGAGGCTGCACGCCTGCACAGCTCGCGCTAACGTGGGTACTGAGCCGCGGCGAGCACATTCTGCCCATTCCCGGCACGAAACGGCGGACGCGATTGGAAGAGAACGTTGCAGCTGCGGATATGACGCTGTCAGATGCCGAGCTGCGCGCGATCGACGAGTTGCTTTCCCCCGATGCGATAGCCGGTGCGCGCTATCCCGATTCTTTGATGGAGCTCGTCAACCGCTAAGGAGACATCGTGTACCGGCGACTCTCGATCATCCCTGTGCTGCTTGCGACGCTCTCATCCTTCGCCGCGACCGACTCGAAACCACCTGCGCCTGGCGCCGCAGAACGCATGCAGCAGTCCGGGCCGGAGGAGCAACAGCTGAAGCGTCGCGCCGGCACCTGGACGGTGAAGGCAACATTTCGCCCAACGCCGGACGCGCAGCCGTCGGTGACGGAGCAACTCGTGGCCGAGCGCAAGATGGTCGGCCTCTATATGGAAGAGGTGATGCATCCGGACGTCGGCGCGAAGATGCCGGACTTCCGGCGCCTGGCGTATCAGTACTACAGCCGCGTCGAAGGGCGCTGGCAGTACGTCTCGATGGATACGCGCTTTCCCGTCGGCATCATGCCGGCGTACAGCTTCGCAAAGGAGTCGGAGGGCAAGCTGACGATGGAGTTCGAGAGCCTCGCGTTCGTCGGACTCGGCAGCGAAGTCGAAGGTCGCATGATCCGCTCGAACCTGGAAATCGCGCGCGACAGCGACGACCACGAATTCGTGCGTCAGTACTGGGTACAGGCTGACGGCACGGGTCGCAAGTGGCTGGCGGTCGAGTACGAGTACACGCGTCGCAAGTAACCGCGGTCACGTCCCGTCGCCGACGATCTGGAACAGCTCCTTGCAAGCCTCCTCGCAGCCGAACAGCGAGACATTCTCCGGCGTTGCGCCGCGGATGAAGCCGAAGCGGCCGATGTTGATCGCGAACTGATAGCGCGTTCCGCCGATGGAGAGCGATCCGGCGTACTGGCAGGGCAGCACCGAGTAAGACGAGCGCAACTCGTCGGAGCTGATCGCTTCCGCCCTCGCGAAGAAGCTGAGCACCTGAGCTTCCGTCAGCGTCCAACTGCGGCAGGCACGCGCGAAAGCGCCATCCGGCACGTCCGGCGGTCCGAGATGCCTTTGGAAGGTGCCGACCTTGACCGTGCCCTTCTTCAGCGCCGCCTGCAGTGCGTCGGCATCGATCGCGGGCGCACTCAGGGCAGAGCTCGCGATCAGCGTGACCAAAGGGGCAACGATGCACTTCATCGACTACTTCTCCTTCGGCTTCAACTGATGCAGCAGGATGGAGTTCCCTTCCGAGTCCAGGCACACCGCCATGCGGCACACCGGGCTGTGGATGATGTCGCTCTTGAAAGTCACGCCCTTAGCCTTGAGGTCCGCGATCAGCTTGTCGAGGTCCTCGACTTCCAGCGCGATCGTGCCGCCGGCCGCGTCGCTCGGCTTGTCCGGGATGAAGTTCGTCAAGGCCAGGCAGCCGCCGCCGGGCAGGTCGTATTCGATCCAGTACTGATTGCCCTGGTTACCCATCGAGCCGCGCTTCAGCCCGAAGGTCTCCTCGTAGAACTTCCGCGCCCGGGCGACGTCGGCGATGGGGTACATTGTGAACGCCACCTTCTTGAACACGGGGCACCTCCAGTCATGGCTGCCGGATTGATCGATCGCCTGTTCCTCGCTCACCCGCGCAGCGCCGGACAGGGCTATTTCGAGCATATGCGATTCGCATGGAGCTTCGCAGCGACGATGGCCGTTGGGACGATCGCCGCACTAGTGCACGGACTGTTCCCGTTCGTTTGTCAGACAGCGGCAGGCGACAGAGTTCGTACGCTCTACGCTCGACTTTCCGGACGTGAGCCCGGCAGCGCGCGCTAGGCAGCCATGCGGCGGGCTTTGCGCACGGCGAAGAACAGCTGCCGATGCTCCCCGGCCTTCTGAATCGAGGCCTGATTCAGCGCAACCATCACGTACAGGATGTTCAGCGCCTGGAGCCGGCCGGTGATGTGCTTGGTGCGCCGGCCTGCCTGCACGACATCCTTCGCGGTCACACCGCTGTGGCCGCCCATCCGCCCCTGCACGTACTCCACGGCCGCTTCGTCGATGAGATTGAAGTAGCCGGAGCCCTTGCGATCCTTCGCTCGTGCGAAGGACAGAACCAGGTACGAGCCCTTCGCCTGGAACACATGATAGGTCTGGCGCACCGCCTCGACCCGGCCGCAGTAGTCGAGCCCTTGCTGAAGCTGCTTGATGTTCACGTAACCCCCAACTGCTCACGCGTCGTCAGGTCGGTCGTCAGGGGCTCATTGTCGACCGATCGCGTTGGGAGCGCTACTTTTTCCGCTCGCTACGCCGCGCCGCGCGACGACTGCAGAGTGCCGAGCATCTCGGCGAGCCGACCGAACGTTTCCCGCGTGCCGTGCTCCAGTCCAGCCTTCAACACGGCGTCGCGGATGTCCTTGGACGGATACAGTCCGGTCGAAGTAAGAGTGGTTCTGCCGGCGTTCTCCGTGAATGTGACAGTCTCGATGATTTCGCCCGCGTCCCAGTCTTCCCAGCGCTCGGTGCGGACCAGACGCTCGGGACGAGCGACCTCGCGATGCACGCCGTGCATGCCGACGTCCTTCTTGCCTTCGCCGCGCCAGAGAAAGTGATAGGCGCCGCCGACGCGCAGATCGATCTCGCACACGACGAGCGACCGGCCGGGCGCGCCGTACCACCGCTTGAGCAGATCGGGTTGGGTGTAGGCGTCGAAGACCAGAGTGCGCGGTGCGTCGAACGTCCGCGTCACCACGACCTCGCGATCCGTCGGAGTGGTAATCGTCACGTCTTCTGTGCGGTTCATCGCTGTTCTCCTCGCGTGATGTGAGTGCGGGCGTTAGCGCCGCTTGCGTTTGCTCGCGGCACGCTTCGCAGGCGAGCTCTTCAGCTCCTGCAGCACCGCGTCCAGTTTCCGGAAGTTGCTTTCCCAGAGCCGCCGGTAGCTCTCCAGCCAGTCGTTCGCTTCGCCGAGCGGTCGTGCTTCGAGGCGGCACGGACGACGCTGCGCGTCGCGCCCGCGCGAGATCAAGCCGGCGCGCTCGAGTACCTTGAGGTGTTTCGAGATCGCCGGCTGCGTCATCTCGAACGGTTCTGCCAGCTCCAGCACCGAGGCCTCGCCGAGAGCGAGGCGGGCGAGTATCGCGCGCCGCGTCGGGTCGGCAAGCGCCGCGAAAGTCGTGTCGAGCCGTTCGGTGATCGCCATTCCGTAACCCATCAGTTAATTACCGTATGGTTATATAACTGATGGCGACCGCTCTCGTCAAGAATTTCGCTACCCAGCTGTGCACTTCTCGCGTGCGCGAAATTTCGACAGCGATCCGACGACAGCGCCGCGCGCATCGGCGGAGTACAGTCCGCGCAGCCGCAAACACAACACCAACAACGCAGAGGGAGTGGACCCGAGTGTGCGCCAGCGTGCCTCGAGCTGTTCTCGTGCGCGGGCGGCGTGCCGATTCTGTTCGACAAGAGCGGACGACGCTTCCCATTCCCGCTGATCCGCATCAAGCCCGGCTTCACGGGACCGGACGGCGGTAACACGACGTTCTTCATCGCTGACATCGCGGCACCGATCCCGGGATCGACCGAGCCGGACGGTTTCCCGAACTTCTTCGGCACGTCCGCGTCGGCACCGCACGTGGCGGCGATTGGTGCGCTGATGCTCGATCAGCGTGCGCGTGACGTCGCGGCGGGCAAGCGCTTCATCGGTCCGCAGGCGCTCAGGCCGGATGCGATGTACATCGCGCTGCGCTTGTCAGCAGTGCGACAGGACATCAGGCAACGTGCTGGTCGGGTGACCGGACCGATTCCGATCCCGCATTCGAAGGGATTCGATTTCGACTCGGGCTTCGGCTTCGTGGATGCCGCGGCGGCGTTGCGGTTGACCGCCGGATTCTGACGGCGACCTGCGCGGAAAGCAGGCAAAGGGGTGCGGAATGAACCGCACCCCGAGCCACGAGCGCACGTCACTACCGGGAGGGGTGCCCGCGACATTGCGACACGGGGCGCGGTCCGTCGCCAGAATGCCTACGGCAGTGCGGCGCGCGAACTGGTCCGGGGTCTTAGGCAGATCCCCTAGTGCATAGGGAGCAGGGATAATGCCCGCATGAGTAACACCCAATCTCGCAGGACGGCCATCGTCACAGGCGCCTCTCGCGGCATCGGCGCGGCCATCGCGCAACGACTCGCTCGCGATGGGATGGCGGTGATCGTCAACTACGCGGGCGACGCGCAAGCTGCCAGCAACGTCGTCTCCAGTATCAGAAGCGCAGGCGGCCAGGCTGAAGCCGCGAAGGCAGACGTCAGCGATCCCGCTGCAGCCCGCAGCCTATTCGACGCGGCCGAGAAGACGTTCGGCGGTGTGGACGTAGTGGTCAACAACGCGGGGATCATGACGCTCGCGCCGATCGCAACGAGCGACGATGCGATGTTCGATCGACACATCGCTGTGAACCTCAAGGGCACGTTCAACATGATGCGCGAAGCGGCAACGCGCCTGCGTCGCGGCGGTCGCATCGTCAACTTCTCATCGAGCGTCGTCGGCCTGTTGCAGCCGACCTATGGCGTTTACGCGGGCACGAAGGCTGCTGTCGAAGCGATGACGAGCGTGCTCGCAAAAGAGTTGCGCGGTCGCGAGATCACCGTGAATGCAATTGCCCCCGGCCCGACCGCGACCGACCTGTTCCTGCACGGCAAGTCGCCAGAGCTCGTCGAGCGGCTCGCCAAACTCGCGCCGCTCGAGCGGTTGGGGCAGCCGGAAGATATCGCCGCGGCGGTGGCATTCCTCGCCGGCCCGGACGGGGCATGGATCAACGGGCAGACGCTGCGCGCGAACGGTGGGGTGATCTGAGAGCGGGTCTGGTGCACCATTCGCCCATGACCGACACAGTCGCCAGCTACGACCAGGTTCCTTACGTCTTCTACTCCTTCCCCGAGACGCATCCGCGGCGGTTGCAGGCCGCGGCGCGCCTGCTCGGGCTAGAGACGCCGGCTCCGGCGGGGTGCCGGGTTCTGGAGCTCGGGTGTGCCGTGGGCGGAAACATCGTTCCGATGGCTTATTCGCTTCCCAATGCGAAGCTCATCGGCATCGATCTGGTGGCGTCGCAGATCGAGACGGCGAAGAAATTTGCGGCGGCGAGCGGCGTCGACAATCTCGATTTGCGGGCTGCCAGCATCACCGAGGTCACGTCGGAGTGGGGGCAGTTCGATTACATCATCGCGCACGGCGTGTTCTCGTGGGTGCCGCACGACGTGGCGGAGAAGGTGCTGCAGATCTGCGCCGAGCAGCTCGCGCCCAACGGCTTGGCTTACATCAGCTTCAACACCTATCCCGGCTGGCACATGCGCATGTGGGCGCGCGAGGCGATGCGCTTCCATGCCGACAAATTCGCAGACCCGATCGAGAAGGCCCGTGCGGGACGCGATTTTGTGCTGGCGCTGGCACAAGCGCCGTTCACCTCGGCGTTACTCCAGGGCGAGGTGCAATGGCTCCAGGGTAAAGGCGAGAGCTACATCCTTCACGAATACTTCGAGGGCGTGAACCATCCGTTCTACTTCCGCGATTTCGCCGCCCGCGTCGCCAAGCAGGGTCTGCAGTATCTCGGGGACGCCGTGCAAAACGGCATGGTGGCTGCGGAGAACTGGGCGCCGTTCAAGAGCTGGATGGAGGCGAATCGGGACGACCTGATTCGCCAGGAGCAGTACGTCGACTTCGTGCGCAATCGCGAGTTCCGCCGGGCGCTGCTCTGTCACGGGAACCTGACCATCGATCGGACGCAGATGCTCGAGCGGGCGGAGACGATGCACGCTGCCGCATACTTCCGGCACTCGGCCGAGGCGAACGGGGTGTCGCGTTTCGCGCATTCGCGTGGCGAGGTGGTGATCGGCGCCGGTCCGTTGCACGACGCGTTGCTGACGATCAGCCGACGCTTTCCGCAGACGCTTTCCGTCAAAGAACTGATCGACGCCGCCGGTCAACAGCGCGCGACGCTGCTGCGCGAGCTGCTCAACTGTTGGATGAACGGAATACTGGAGCTATACATCGAGCCGCCGCCCGTGCTGGCGCAGGCACCGGGCGACAAACCACGCGCCAGCCTCGTCGCCCGCTATCTCGCCGCGCAAAACCAGTCTCCGATCAATCAGCGGCACGGCAGTATTCCGATCGATGAGACGCTGCGACGTTTCATCCAGCTTCTGGATGGCACCCGCACGCGCGACCAGCTCGCGACCGAACTGGGCACGGCGCGAGAGAACATCGATCGGCTGGTTCAGTGGTCGATGAATGCCGCATTGCTGGAGGCGTAGCGAAGCAAGTTTCAAATCGAGTGTCGTGATTCGGTCGAGCAATCCGATCCCCTCATAGGGGCCCAATGCCTCCACGAATTCCTTTGTGTGAGGCCAACCATGAGCTCGATCCACTCCGCGGTAGTGAGCACGCCGCTAAGCTCTACTGCAGCGACTGCCGCCCCGACGTCCGATCGGCGGGCGTACCGAATGTCATCGCTCGACCTCCTGCGGGGGCTCGTGATCGTGGTGATGGCTCTCGATCACGCCCGTGACTACTTCATGATCGCCTCGGTACAGGATCCGACGGCGGATCCAACAACTGGCCCACTGTTATTTGCCACTCGGTGGATCACGCACTTTTGCGCCCCGACCTTCGTCTTCCTTGCCGGGACCAGTGCGGGACTGATGGCACGCCGCAGGAGCCCCGCGGAGCTGGCCTCATTTCTGTTGACGCGAGGGCTGTGGCTGATCGTCCTGGAGGTTCTCGTCATCTCCACGGCCGCGTCGTTCGCCCCGACAGGCGTCGACGGGTTCGGCGGACGAACCTACGTAAACCTGCAGGTGATCTGGGTGATTGGTGCCAGCATGGTGATCCTGGCTGGTGTGCAATTCCTGGGGCGGCGCGCGTGTCTCGTGATCGGTGCGGCGATCGTGCTAGGCCACAATCTCTTGGATGCGATCTGGCCGGCAGCGATGACTAGCGGAAGCACAGCCCCGGTGTGGGCGGCACTGCATTCGCGGCAGTTCTACGACGTCGGCCCGTTCGCGATCTACTTCAACTACCCGTTGCTGCCCTGGATCGGTGTCATGTTCCTCGGCTACGGTGCTGCCGGTCTGTTCGAGCTACCGGCGAAGCAGCGGGATCAACGGCTACTGCGCATCGGTGTGAGTCTGGTGATCGCGTTCATTCTGATCCGCGCACTGAATGTGTACGGTGACCCGAAACCTTGGGACGCAGCGTCGATCATGTCCTTTCTGGCTACGACAAAATACCCACCGAGTCTTCTCTATGTCCTGATGACGCTGGGGCCTGCCGCGATCCTTTGCGCGTTTGCCGATCGCTTCCGCGGTCCGATCAAGGATGCGCTGGTGACGTTCGGACGCGCGCCGCTGGCGTTCTACATCGCGCATCTCTATCTCCTTCATGCCGCAGCCATCTTGCTCGGCATCGCGCAGGGTTTTACAGCACAGCAGTTCTTGACTCCCTACCGCTTCTTTCCAAATGGCTACGGAGTCAGCTTGTTGGGCGTCTACCTGATCTGGAGCGTGGTTGTCGCCATCCTGTATCCGCTTTGCCGATGGGTCGCAGCGGTCAAGGCACGC
>Ga0075420_100001977_pt1 | contig 17625 bp, 12 predicted proteins | sample SoiMetdeltSBSDD4_FD_75296 | JGI IMG/M metagenome (GOLD analysis project Ga0075420, IMG submission 75296) | Bulk soil microbial communities from a Populus tree surrounding site in Tennessee, USA - Soil MetaG P. deltoides SBSDD4 | ecosystem: Environmental > Terrestrial > Soil > Tree plantation... | reverse complement strand
CGGGAAAGCCAAGCCCTCCCCCTCATGTTCAGAGCCCCCCTTCGCCGGCTCGCCCCGGCACTCACCATCGTCGCCTGCCTGCTCTCAGCGCCCCCGGCTCTGGCCGCGAGCGCGACCGTCGACTACGGCCAGGACCGCCTCGAGTACACCGCCGCGACCGGCGAGCGCAACTCGCTCACGCTCACGGGCAGCAGCGGCACCTACACGATCGAGGACACCATCTCCAACATCTCCGCCGGATCCGGCTGCACCCAGCTTGCCGCCAAGCGGGTGCGGTGTTCCTCCAGCCAGATCGATTCCGTCCAGCTGGACCTGCGTGACCAGGACGACGTCCTCGTGAACTCGGCGGCGATCGACGTGGAGGTCACCGCGGGCGACGGCGGGGACAAGGTCACCGGCGGCTCCTCCGGCGACAAGCTCTACGGCGGCGCCGGGGACGACGTCCTCGATGGCGGCTTCGGAAGCGACCTCCTGGACGGGAACGACGGCCGCGACAGCGTCACGTACGCCAGCCGCACGGCCCCGCTGAACGTGAACCTCGGCACCTTCTGGGGTGGCGACGGGCAGTCCGGCGAGTGGGACTTCATCAGCTCGTCCGTCGAGGACGTCGTCGGCGGCTCGGGCGACGACAGCATCACCGGCACGAGTGCCCCCAACACCTTCGTGGGCGGCGCCGGCAACGACACGCTCGACGGCCGCGAGGGCAACGACGTCCTCGAAGGCGGCGCCGGCACCGACCGGCTGGACGCAGGCTCCGGCGACGACACGCTCCTCAGCCGTGACAGCGGTCCGGACACCGTCGACTGCGGTGCCGGCACCGACGGCATCGACGTTGACGCCGCGGACACGGTGGCGGCCGACTGCGAGCACCCGGCATCGGGTCCCGGCGGCACGACCGTCCTGCCCGGCGCGGCCACGCTCGACCGCGTCCCCAGCTCCGTGCGGCTGACGCGCACGGGCTACCTGCGCATCAAGGTGACCTGCCCGGTGACCGCGGTGAACGGCTGCAGCGGGACCATCACCGTCGCATTGCTCGCGCGCGCCAAGGGCGTGTCCCTGTCTGCCGCACGGCGCAGCGCGGGCCGGAGATTCTCCCTGAAGGCCGGTCAGACGAAGGTCACGAAGGTGAAGATCTCGCGCAACGGCCGCCGCCGCGTGCTGAAGCGCAAGCGCGCCAACTGCAAGGTCAGCGTGCACACGAAGTCTGCCGGGACGGTGTCCAAGAAGATCACCGTCAAGGCTCCCAAGCAGAGCAAGAAGAGGAGAAGCCGATGACTCTGGCGCGTAGGCCGCGGATCGCGCTGCGCTCCGTGCAGGCCCTGGCACTGTTCGGCCTGGCCGCGTACGCCGCGCAGACCTCCCTGCAGGTGTGCGGCGCCGGTGCCGACCCGTTCTTCGAGCAGTACGTCTACACGGGGCTGATCTTCACCGCGGCGGGCCTGTGCCTGACGCGTGCCGTCGCGATCGGGCGTGAGCGCCTGCCGTGGCTGATCCTCGGCGCCGGCCTCCTGGCCTGGGCCGGCGGGGAGGTCTACTACTCGATCTTCTACGCCCACCTCGCCGACCCGCCGCTGCCCGGCGTCAGCGACGGGCTGTGGCTGACCTTCTACCCGGCGTGTTACGCGGCGATCGTGCTGCTGGTGCGCGAGCGCGTGCGGCACTTCCGCACCAGCCTGTGGCTCGACGGCCTCGTGGGCGCGCTGGCCGCATCCGCCATCGCCGCCGCGCTTGTCTTCGGGGCGATCACCGGACAGAACAGCGAGGACGCCGTCGTCGCGGTCGACCTGTCCTATGCGCTCGGTGACCTGCTGCTGCTCGGGTTCGTCGTCGGGATCTTCGGCCTCACCGGGTGGCGGCCCGGCCGCGCGCTCGTGCTGGTCGGCGCCGGCCTCGTGACGAGCGCCGTGGCGGACGGCTACTTCCTGTACGAGTCCGCGATCGGGCTCACCCCCGGCTCGACCTTGATGGCGACGCTGTGGCCCGCCTCCGCGCTCCTGCTCGGCTTCGCCGCCTGGCAGCGGCCGACCGTCGCGGAGCCGGTGCGCTTCGAGGGCGCGCGGGTGCTGCTGATGCCCGCGGCGTTCGCGCTGGCCGGGCTGGCACTGCTCGGGTGGCACACGATCGAGCGCCAGAACCCGCTCGCGCTTGCGCTCGCGATCGCGACACTGGTTGCTGTCATCGTCCGCATGGCGGCCACCTTCCGGGAGAACATCCGCCTGCTCGCGACCAGCCGCCGCGACGCGCTCACCGATGCCCTCACGGGGCTCGGCAACCGGCGCGCGCTGATGGAGGACCTCGAGGTCGAGGTCAGCGTCGCGACGGAGTCGCGGCCCAGCGGCCTGGTGCTGCTCGACCTGGACGGCTTCAAGCAGTACAACGACCGCTTCGGCCACCCGATGGGCGACACGTTGCTGGCCAGGCTCGGCCAGCGGCTGTCGGAGGCCTTCCCGCACGACCGCGCCTACCGGCTCGGCGGAGACGAGTTCTGCGTGCTGACCCGCGCCAGCGAAGAGATGGTCGCGAGGGCCGCCGACGAGGCGTGCGAGGCGCTCACCGAGCGCGGAGCCGGCTTCGAGGTCGGCTGCAGCTCGGGCGAGGCCGTGATCCCGCGCGAGGGACACGACGCGATCAGCGCGATGCGGATCGCCGACGAGCGCCTGTACACGCGCAAGGAGCGCCGCCAGCGCTCGACCGCCGGCAACCAGACGACCGCCGCCCTGCTCCAGGCCCTCGAAGAGCGCGAGCCCGAGCTGCGCGACCACCTGGACCAGGTGGCCGGCCTCTCCGTCGAGGTCGGGCGCGAGATGGGGATCAACGGCGACGAGCTGGACGACCTCGCGCGCGCCGCCCACCTGCACGACGTCGGCAAGGTCGCGGTGCCCGACGCGATCCTGCAGAAGCCCAGCGAGCTCGACCCCGTCGAATGGGAGATGATGAAGAACCACGCCATCGCCGGCGAGCGAATCCTGAGCGCCGCCCCCGCGCTGTCCTCGATCGCCCAGCTGGTGCGCTCGAGCCACGAGCGCTGGGAGGGCGGCGGCTACCCGGACGGCATCGCGGGCGAGCAGATCCCACTCGGCGCGCGGATCATCGCGGCGTGCGACGCGTACCACTCGATGATCACCCTGCGTGTCTACGGCGGCACACTCGACACCGCGCAGGCGATCGACGAGCTGCGCCGCTGCGCCGGCCAGCAGTTCGACCCGGCGGTCGTCGAGACGCTCTGCCGGATCGTGGCCGCGACGGACGAGGACGGTTTCGAGCGCCGTGTGCCCCCTGTGCAGTTCTCGCTGCCCGAGGGCGTCCCGGCCGGCACCGCGGCCTGAGGCCGGTTCCACCTTGACACCGGGCCCCGGCGCTGGTTAGCGTGAGCAGCAGTTCCTGAGCGGCTGAGGTTTGCGAGCCAGAGGACCCGTGCACGCGCGGGTCCTCTTGCGTTGAATGGCGCGTGGGTTGTACCTTTGCCCGCATGGAGCGCGATGCCGCTCTCAAGGGCGTGTTCGAACCGGTGCACCTGCCCACGATGTTCGAGGAAACCGTGGAGCGCCTCGGCACCGCCATCCGGCTCGGCCTCCTCCCGCCGGGCAGCCGCCTGCCCTCCGAGCGGAGCCTGGCCAATCAGCTCGGCATCTCGCGCTCGACCCTGCGGCTTGCGATCAACACCCTGGTTCAGACCGGCCACCTCGTCTCGACGCGGGGACGCCGCGGAGGCACGTTCGTGTCAGAGCACCCGCCGCTGGCCGAGGGGAGCGGCCGGCTGCTGGGCGACGAGGCGCAGGCGGTGCTCGACTACCGCGTCGCGATCGAGGTGGGCGCCGCGATCCTCGCGGCCGAGCGAGCCACGGTCGAACAACTCGACCGGCTCGACGACCTCGTAGCGCTCATGACGGCCGCCACGGACTTCGAGGACTACCGGCGGGCCGACATGCGTTTCCACATCGGTGTCGCCGAAGCAGCGCGATCGCCGCGGCTGGTCCGCGCGATGACGGAGGTGCAGGGCCAGTTGAGCGGCCTGATCGCGCAGATCCCGCATCCGGACCAGGTGCTGACGCACTCCAACGAACAGCACCAGCACCTCGTCACTCTGTTCCGGAACTGCGACGCCAAGCGAGCAGCGAACCTGATGCGCGAGCACATTCGAGGCACGGAACTCATCCTCGCGGGCCTCATCTGAACGACCCCGCCCAGACGTTTGACACCCGCGGCCGGCAGGCGTATCGTCCGGGCCGGAGATAGGTTGGGCCAGCAAACCATTTGCCGGCTCGGGGGACAGAGGAGGTAGCCGTGGCGGAGCGTGTAGAAGAGCCCACCACACCGGTCTCACCACAGACCGACGACGAGCGCCAGCTGGCCGAAATGGGCTACAGACAGGAGCTGTCGCGCGCCTGGAGCGGGTTCACGAACTTCGCGATCTCGTTCACGATCATCTCGGTGCTGGCCGGCACCTGGACCACTTTCGGGCTGGCCTGGAACAACGGCGGCCCGGTTGCCATCTCGTTCGGCTGGCCGATCATCTGCGCACTGGTCCTGCTGGTCGCGGTTTCGATGGCCGAGCTGACATCCGCCTTCCCGACGGCGGGCGGGCCCTACTGGTGGGCGGCGAAGCTCGGCGGCGCCGGCTGGAGCTGGATGACGGGCTGGTTCAACATCGTCGGCCTGGTCGGGATCGTCGCCTCCGTCGGCTACGGCGCGGCGACCTTCCTCAACATCACCCTCGGCGTGTACGGCGCCGACATCTTCGGGATCAACTTCGCCGACACGGAGAGCGTCCTGGGCGAGCAGTTCGGCCTCTACATCCTGATCCTGGTCCTCTACACGGCGATCAACGTGTTCGGTGACCGGCTGCTGGCGCTGTTCAACAACATCTCCGTCGGGTGGCACGTCCTCGGGGTGGCGGTGATCATCGGGCTGCTGGTGTTCCTGCCGGACGACCACCAGAGCGCCGACTTCGTCTTCACCGAGAAGCTCAACCTGGTCGGGTTCGGCGAGGGATCGGTGACCAGCCTCGCCTTCTGGTTCCTGGTCGTGCCCCAGGGCTTCCTGCTGACGATGTACACGCAGACGGGCTATGACGCCTCGGCGCATACCGCCGAGGAGACTCGCGGCGCCGCGATCGCCGCTGCGCAGGGCGTGTGGCGCTCCGTGTTCTGGTCCGCGGTGATCGGCTGGTTCGTCCTGCTGGCGCTGCTGTTCGCCGCGACCGACACCGCTGGGGTCAACGACGCCGGCGGTGCCTCGAACTCGATCGTCACCAGCGCGCTGGCGGGCGACCTCTGGGCAGCGAAGCTGATCCTGATCATCGTCACCGTGGGCCAGCTGTTCTGCGGCGCGGCCGGGCTGACGAGCGCGTCGCGCACGTGGTACGCGTTCTCGCGCGACCGGGGCATGCCCGGGTGGTGGCTGTTCAGGCGCCTGAACCGCGACAAGGTGCCGCTGTACGCCGTGATGGCCGTGTCGGTGGCGGCGCTGATCATCGCGATCCCGGCACTGTGGAGCACCGACGCGGCGCCGACTTTCCCGTGGGCGTTCTTCGCCATCACCGGGATCTGCACCGTCGGTCTCTACATCGCCTACACGATCCCGATCTACCTGCGCTTTCGGGCGGGCGACGACTTCACGCCCGGGCCGTGGACCCTCGGCCGGCGCTATCGCTGGATCAACCCGGCCGCGATCGTCTGGGTGATCGTCGCGGTGATCATCTTCTGCCTGCCGTTCGGCCCGGCCAGCGTGCCGTGGTTCGACGAGTTCGACGCGCCCGCGTTCAACTACACGCCGCTGGTGCTCGTGGTCGGGATCCTCGTGGCGATCTGGTGGGCGGTGTCTGCGAAGAACAGGTACACCGGGCCGGTGCGGACCCTCGAAGAGGACGAGGTCACGCGAGACTGAGCGCGAACGATTCAGCTCCCCGGCCCGGCGGCCCCGGCGGGACCGCTGGGATGCTGTCGCTCGACGACCTGCGCAAGGAGGCCACCGACGGCACGATCGACACCGTGGTCACCGCGTTCACTGACATGCAGGGGCGGCTGTTCGGCAAGCGCATCCAGGCCGAGTACTTCCTGGACGAGGTCACCGAGCACGGAGTCGAGGGCTGCAACTACCTGCTCGCCCTCGACATGGAGATGGACCCGATCCCGGGCTACGAGATGGCCAACTGGGAGGACGGGTACGGCGACTTCGCGATCGTCCCCGACATCGCCACGCTGCGCCGCATCCCGTGGCTGGACCGCACGGCGCTGGTTCTCTGCGACGTGGCGAACCACGACGGGTCGCCGGTGGTCGCCTCGCCGCGCCAGGTCCTGATCGCGCAGTACGAGCGGGCGCACGGGATGGGCTATACGCCGATGTTCGCGTCCGAGCTCGAGTTCTACCTCTACAAGGAGACCTACGCCGACGCGCATGACAAGGACTACAGCGGCCTCACGCCGACGATCCCGTACATCCTCGACTACCACATCCTCGCCACCACGATGGACGAGGCCTACCTGGGACCGATCCGGCGCGGCATGCAGGGAGCGGGCATCCCGGTCGAGTTCTCGAAGGGCGAGGCGTGGTACGGGCAGCACGAGGTGAACACGCGCTACGCCGACGCGGTCACCTCGGCGGACCGCCACACGATCTACAAGAACGGCGTGAAGGAGATCGCCTTTCTGAACGGCATCTCGGCGACTTTCATGGCCAAGCCGTCCGAGAAGGACATCGGCAGCTCGTGCCACATCCATTCCAGCCTTGTCGACGCGAACAGCGGGGATGCGGTGTTCGTCGACGGCCATGACGAGACCGACACGTTCCGCCACTACCTCGGCGGCCTGCGCGCGCACGTCCGCGAGCTGGCGTTGATGGTCGCGCCCGCCGTGAACTCGTACAAGCGCTACGCGACCGAGAGCTGGGCCCCGACCTCGATCTCGTGGGGCCGCGACAACCGCACGTGCGGGTTCCGCGTGGTCGGTCACGGCGCGTCGCGGCGGGTCGAGTGCCGGATCCCCGGCGCCGACGTCAACCCCTACCTCGGCTACGCCGCGCTGCTGGCGGCCGGCCTCGACGGCATCGAACAGGGGACCGATCCCGGGCCCGAGCTGAAGGGCAACGCCTACGCCGAGGCCGGGGCCGAGCCGTTTCCGTCCACGCTGCGCGAGGCGGTCGACCTCTGGGAGGGGAGCGACTTCGCGCGCAAGACGTTCGGCGACGCGGTGTGGCGCCACTACCTCAACTACGGGCAGACCGAGCAGCGGCTGTTCGACGAGGTGGTCACCGATTACGAGCGCCGCCGCATGTTCGAGCGCGGGTAGTTGAGCGCCCTCGCCGTCATCGAGCCTGCGACCGAGCAGGTGATGGCCGAGGTACCGCGCGCCGGAGCAGATGAGCTGGACGCCGCCGTCGCCCGCGCAAAGGCTGCGTTTCCGGCCTGGCGGGCGGTGACACCCGGGGACCGCTCCGCGCTGCTCCACCGGCTGGCCGACGCGCTCGCGGAGCGGGCGGGGGAGCTCGCCACCCTGGAGGCGCGCAACGCCGGCAAGCCGATCGCAGACGCCCGCGCCGAGCTGGAGATGGTCGTCCAGACGTACCGCTACTACGCGGGCGCGCCCGAGCGCCTGCTGGGCCAGACCATCCCGGTGGCGGGCGGCGTCGACATGACCTTCCGCGAGCCGCTCGGAGTCGTGGGCCTGATCGTGCCGTGGAACTTCCCGCTCGTGATCGCCTCCTGGAAGGTGGCGCCCGCCCTGGCAGCCGGGAACACCATCGTGCTGAAGCCGGCGGAGCTCACTCCTCTGACGGCGCTCGAGCTGGAGCGCATCGCGCTCGAGGCCGGGCTGCCTGAAGGTGCTCTGAACGTCGTCGCCGGGCCCGGCAGCGTGGTCGGCAAGCGCCTCGTCGAGCACCCCGACGTGGCCAAGATCGCATTCACGGGCTCCACCGCCGTGGGCCGGGGCGTCGCCGCGGGGGCGGCCGGGACGATCAAGCGGGTGACGCTCGAGCTGGGCGGCAAGTCCGCGAACGTGATCTTTGCCGACGCCGACATGGAGCAGGCCGCAGCGGCGGCCCCGGTCGCGGTGTTCGGCAACGCGGGCCAGGACTGCTGCGCCCGCTCCCGCATCCTCGTCGAGCGCACTGCGCTCGACGCGTTCCTGGAAGCGCTGGAGCGCGAGGTGAGCAAGATGAGGGTGGGGGACCCGCTGGACGAGGCCACCCAGATGGGGCCGCTGATCTCGGCCGGTCAGCGCGAGACGGTCGCCTCGTTCGTGCCCGAGGGCGCTCCGGTGGCCATCCGGGGATCGGCCCCCGAGGGGCCGGGCTACTGGTACCCGCCGACGGTGCTGGCGCCGGTGTCCAATACCGACCGCGCGGCCGCGGAGGAGATCTTCGGACCGGTCGCGTGCGTGATCCCGTTCGCGGACGAGCGCGAGGCGGTCGAGATCGCGAACGACACGATCTACGGGCTGTCGGGCTCCATCTGGACGCGCGACGGGGGCCGCGCACTGCGTGTCGCGCGCGCCATCGACACCGGTGTGTTGTCGATCAACTCCAACAGCTCGGTGCGCGTCACGACGCCGTTCGGCGGCTTCAAGCAGTCCGGCGTCGGCCGGGAGCTCGGGCCCGATGCGCTCGAGCACTACACGGACGTGAAGAACGTCTTCTACGCGATTGGGGAAAGCTGATGCCGGGGCGGCTGGAGGGCAAGGTGTGCGTGATCACCGGCACCGCGAGCGGGATCGGCGCCGAGGCCGCGCGGCTGTTCGCGCGCGAAGGGGCGAAGGTGGTCGGCGTGGACCTGGCCGGGGGCGCCGAGGGCGAGCTGGCGATCAAGGCCGACGTCACCGACGAGCAGCAGGTGCACGACATGTACGAGCAGGCGAGGTCGCACTTCGGCCGCATCGACGTGCTGTGGAACAACGCGGGCATCAACCCGACCGACGACGAGTCGGTGCTCGACACGTCGGTCGAGGCCTGGCAGCGCGTGCAGGACGTGAACGTCCGCAGCGTGTTCCTGTGCTGCAAGCACGGCATCCCGCACCTGCTCGAGGCCGGGGGCGGGTCGGTGATCAACACCGCCTCGTTCGTGGCCGTGATGGGCGCGGCCGTGTCCCAGATCTCCTACACGGCGTCCAAGGGCGCCGTGCTGTCGATGTCGCGGGAGATGGGCGTCGAGTTCGCGCGCCGCGGCGTGCGCGTCAACGCGCTGTGCCCGGGGCCGGTGAACACGCCGCTGCTCCAGGAGCTGTTCGCCAACGATCCCGAGAAGGCCGCCCGCCGCCTGGTGCACCTGCCGATGGGCCGGTTCGCGGAGGCGAGCGAGATCGCGCAGGCGGCCGTGTTCCTCGCCAGCGACGAGTCCTCGTACGTGACGGCGTCGACCTTCCTCGTGGACGGCGGCTTGTCCGCCGCCTACGTCACGCCCGAGTAGAGACCTCGTCGAGGAACCGCCCGCAGAACGCGCGGCCGAGGTCGTTCCATGCGTCCATGGAAGCGCGCGTCTCGCGCCGCAGCGCATCCGGGTCGACGCCCATCCGCACCGCGTCCTCGTCGGAGCGGTAGTCGTCGATCCAGGCCTCGGCGTCCGTGGCGCTCACCTCCGCGTGGAACTGGATGCCCACGCCGGTCCCGGAGCGGAACGCCTGTAGGCAGACCGCGCTGCGCGCCAGCGGCGCCGCCCCGGGCGGCAGCGGGAACTCGTAGCTGTGCCACTGGAAGGCGGTGAAGCTGGGCGCGAGGGGGGAGAGCAGCGGATCGCGCCTTCCCTCCGGCGTCACCTCGACCGTGCGCCACCCGATCTCCGGCTCGCGGGCGCGGCGCGCGGGCGCGCCGGCCGCCTCGGCCAGCAGCTGCGCGCCCAGGCACACGCCGAGCACCGGCACGCCGCGCGCGAGCAGTCCCCGCAGCTGGTCCTTCACGTCACCAAGCCACGGATGGCGATCCTCGTGGTCGGCGTGCATCGCGCCGCCGAACACCATCGCGGCGTCATAGCCCGCCGGGTCGTGCGGCGGAGCGGGGCTCTCGGGCGGCATCCAGGTGTCCAGCGACGCGCCGCGGGCGAGCATGGCGTCGAGGAAGACCCCGGGCCCTGCGTCGCGCTGGTTGACAATTCCCAGGATTCGCATCGCACCGCAGTTTCCCAATACGCTCCCGCTGTGCCGCGTGCGGATCGATCAACAGGCCTGACCGTCGCGATCACCGGCCCGACCGGCGACATCGGCCGCTCCGTGGTCCGGGCCCTCGAGCGCGCGAAGGAGGTGGGGCGGATCATCGGCATGGCGCGGCGCCCGTTCGACCCCGCCGCGCACGGCTGGAAGCGCACCGAGTACCGGCAGGGAGACGTGCTCGACCGCGGCTCGGTCGACGAGCTGGTGGCCGAGGCGGACGTGGTCGTGCACCTCGCGTTCCTGATCTTCGGCAGCCACGACGAGACGCGCGAGGTGAACATGCGCGGCTCGCGCAACGTGTTCGAGGCGACCATCGCGGCCGGGGTGAAGCGCCTCGTCTACACGTCGTCGGTGGCCGCCTACGGGTTCCATCGCGACAACCCGGACGTGCTGACCGAGGACACTCCTCCGCTCGGCACGCCCGACTTCTACTACTCCGCGCAGAAGGCGGAGCTGGAGCGCCTGCTCGAGGAGATCGCGGGAGGGTCGCCCACCGACGTGTACGTCTTCCGGCCGTGCATCGTGGCGGGCTCCGACGCACCGACGCTGATCGAGGGGTTCACGGGCCAGAAGGTCTTCGGCCGCACCGTGCGGCACGTGTGGCGGCTGCTCGAGGCACTCCCGATCATCAGCCCGGTGCTGCCCGATTCGGGGCTGCCCTTCCAGCTGGTGCATCACGACGACGTCGCGAGCGCAGTGCGGGCCGCCGTGCTGGGGCGCGGCACTCCGGGGACCTACAACCTGGCCGCGGACGACGCGATCCGGGTCCGCGACGTGGCCCGCGCGCTCGGCTGGCAGTCGGTGCCCGTCCCGGGCGTGGCGGTCGACGCCGTCGGAGAGGTCGTGTCCCGCGTCCCGGTGGCCCCGGCCGAGGCGGGCTGGGTCGACGCGCTGCGCAAGCCGGTGCTGATGGACACGGCCAAGGCCCGGCGCGAGCTGCGCTGGCGCGCGCGCCACGACGGCCACGAGACCCTCGCGGAGACGGTCACCGCCGCCCGCGAGGCCGGAATCCTGTAGCGCTCGCGTCGTCCGTAACGCGTCGCTTTCACCACTTTTCCGCCACTCCGGCGCGAATGCGCGGGATACTGGGCTTGATGCCGGAGCAGGATCTCGACGTGCTCACCCGGCTCTATGCCGCGTTCAACGATCGCGACATGCCCGGGATGCTCGAGTGCATGGACCCGGCCATGGAGGTGTCCGCACCCGAAGGGCTGGAGTATGCGGCGGTGATGATGCGGCTGCTCGGCCCGCGGGGGGTCGTGCTGCTGGACAAGTACAGCGGGCACGACGAGGTGCGGCGGCTCTACGAGGCGCTGTGGACCATCTCGGCCCGCTTCACCGTCGACCCGGTGGACTTCATCCGGGAGGAGGGCGGGGTGATCGTTCCGGCACGCCTGCGCGCCACGACCGCAGACGCCGGCACCGAGGGCGAGGTGCAGGTCGCACACCTGTGGACGCTGGCGGGCGACAAGGTCACGAGTCTCCGCATCTTCGTTGACATGGACCGTGCAAAGACGGCCCTCCGGGCGGGCAGGGAGGAGGGAGAGGAGTAGCATGCCTCTGCCTCCCCTGATTGGGTAAGGCCTCCCTGAGGGCACGGGCGAGTCGTACATCGTGAGCCCTTGAAGCGCCCGGCGCGTTTGCCGGGCGCTTCTCAATTCAGATGTCGTTGGGACTCGACCGCGCTTGGCGGTCGCAGACACTCAGTGCAGCGCGGCGACCTCGGGCCGGCGGCCCAGCATTGCCAGGCCGCGCGCCTCGAGCCGGCGCACGCGGTCGCGTGAGATGTCGAGGCGGTGCGCCACGTCGTCCAGCGTGCTCGGGTGGCATCCGATCCCGTAACGCAGCCGCAGCACGCGCCGTTCGGCGCGGGGCAGCTTCGTGAGGGCGCCGCGCACGGTCTCGTCGCGCAACAGCGACTCGACCTCGTCGGCCGGTTCCGAGGCATCGCTTTCGATCAGCTCGCCGAACGTGACCTGACCGTCGTCGCCGACCGGCTTGTCGAGGCTGGTCACCGTGCGCGCGAAGCGGCGCACCTCGTGAACCTGCTCCACCGGGACCTTGGCCACCGCCGCGACCTCGTCCTCGGTCGGGGCGCGTCCCAGCTCCGCCGTCAGGGCGCGTTCGATGCGGGTGACGGCGCGCTCCCGCTCCACCATGTAGACCGGCATCCGGATGATCCGGGCGCGGTTCGCGATGCCGCGCTCGATCGATTCGCGCACCCACCAGCTCGCATAGGTCGAGAACCGGCATCCCCTTCGCCAGTCGAACTTCTCGGCGGCGCGGATGAGCCCGATGATCCCCTCTTGGACGAGGTCGAGCATCGGCAGGTCGCGGCCCTGGTGCTTCTTCGCGATCGACACCACGAGGCGCAGGTTGGAGTTGATGAGGCGCTCCTTCGCGGCGCGGTCGCCGTGCTCGATGCGCTTCGAGAGGTCGATCTCCTCGCGCGCGGTCAGCAGCTTGAAGCGGGAGATCTCCTTGAGGAAGAGGTGCAGCGCGTCGCTGCCGCCCGCGGCCTGCGACCCGGCTGCGCCATGGTCGAGCTCCGGAGCAGCGGGAGCTTCGAGCTCCTCCGACGCGATCCCCATCATGTCCTGCGAGCTAACCGCCACTCTTGCCGCCCTTCTGAACCGGGCATTCGGCCCATGGACCGGCTGGACTGCGGGCAGCCTACTCCTCCGGCGGGCCGGATTCAAAGTGCCGGTGGCCCGCTTTCAAATGCCGGTGTGGCGGGCCGGCACTCAGTTGTGCGCAGGGCTAGGCGAGGGCCAGCGAGTCGGGTCGCTGCCCGTTGAAGGCGCCGCCGGTGCGGGGCGTGAAGGCGAGCGCCGTGTAGATCGGGCGGCCGCCCCGGATGTCGGTGCCGTCGAGCTCCCGCGGCCGGTTGACGATGCGTGTTCCGCACACCTGGGTCGCGGACCCGCCGCCGTCGAGGTTGATCGCGTCGTGCGCGCCCAGCGCGTGCATCAGCTCGGCCAGCTCCCCGAGCGTCAGGCCCGCGTCGGCCGCGTTCCGGCCGTCGCAGGTCACCGACAGCGCCAGGCCGTCCTGCACGCCGAGCGCGGCGCGCGGGTGGCGACCCGCGGTGATGTCGGAGTCGAACTGCTCGCACCCCGCCGAGAAGCCCTCGGGGTCGACGCCGTCGTGGACGACGATCCGGCCGCGCTCCACCAGCAGAGGGCCGGCCTGCAGCAGGTCCCCCCGCGGTACGAGCGGGAGGGTCTCGCGGCGTGCGATGCCCAGCTCCCCGCCCTCGATGTGCACGCACGAGCGCACCGCGTTCCAGGGCGACATGAAGGGCACCGACTCCCACTCGATGCCGCCCAGGCGCAGCTCGCCCAGCGGCAATGCCTGCTCACGCAGGAAGAACCCGCCGACGAGCGCCTCCGCCACGGAGGTGCGGCCGCACCAGGACGCAAGCGGCTCCGCCTGCGGCAGCGCCACGACGCGGACCTCCGTCCGCGCCAGGTCGTAGGCCGCCAGGTGGACGGTGGTCGCCAGGCCGTCCGAGAGCTCGGCCCTGAAGGTGGCCGGAGCCGACGAGCCCTGGCGCCATTCGCCGGGCAGCGAGTGGGGCATGATCGCGGCCACCACTCCAAAGTACGCAAATAGCGGGGCTTTCGCCGCAAAAATGTTGGGAACATCCGGTGAAGATCCGGTGACCCACGCGCCGCGTCGGAGGGCCTACCGAGGGACGGCCGGCCGCCGGTCGAGCACCTCTTCATATAGAGCCGCGAAGGCGCGGGCCGTGGCCTCCCAGGAGTGGGACGCCCGGATCTGGCGGTATCCGTTCTCACCGCGCACGGTGCGGGCCTGTTCGTCGTTGACCGCGGCCACCAGCGCCTCCGTGAGCGCATCGAGGTCGTCGGGCGGGATCAGCCACCCGTTCGGCCGCGCCGGGTCGGTGTTGACGAACGACGTCGGGCCGCCGCTGCGGGTCGCGATCACCGGCACGCCGCACGACATCGCCTCGATCAGCATCTGGCCGAATCCCTCCCGCGCGGACGGAGCCACCATCACGTCGGCGCATGTGAGGCCCTCGGGCAGCTCGGTGTGGCCGCGCCACCCGACGAAGAAGACGCCGGCCTCGCCCACTTCGCGCGCCGCGGCGTGCGGGTGCTCGCCCTCCCACTCGCCCGGGAAGCCCCCCCACAGCACGAGCGGGGCCGGTGTCGCGAACCGCTCGCGGGCGCGCGCGTATGCGCGAATCAGGAGCGGGACGCGCTTCACCTCGGTGAAGCGGCCCACGAACAGCAGCACCGGAGCATGGTCGCCCTGCGCCCCGGCGTCGAACCAGTGGAGGTCCTCCTCGCGGTAGCCGAGGCTGCCCGGCCGGCCCGACTCGTCCCACCCCTGAGGTTCCTCGACGAGCCAGCGGCGCCAGCGGCTCATGCGCTCGGCACGGTCGAGCACCTGGCGGTCGAAGCGCTCGACGTCGACTCCGTTTGGAATCGCCTCGACGGTCTCGGGCGGCACGTCGAGCAGCGCGCGCGCCTCGTCGCGCAGATGCGGTGAGATCGCGACGATGCGGCTCGACATGCGCGCGACGTGCCGCAGCCGGCGCGCCCAGTGGTCCCCGAACCGCCACTGCTCCCAGCGGGTCTCGCGCAGGAGCCGGCGCTCTTCTGCGTCGAGGTCTCCGACCTGCACCGCCTGCCCGCCCGTCTCGGCCATGCCCGCGAGGTCGGTCCCGAGGACCCCGGCCAGCCCGCGCAGGCGGTCGATGTGATCGAGCAGGTGAATCTCCGTCCCGTGCAGGTGGGTGACGATCGGCATGTCCGGGTAAAGACGCGTGACCGCCTCGTGGACCGGCGTCAGGTGGTGCAGGTGCCCGACGGCCGGAGGCCGCTGCCAGGCTTCGGTCAGGGCCCGTTCCCAGGCCGCGGCGAGGTGGTCACCGGCCGCCGGCGGCACCGCGGCGATCACGCGGTCGGGGACTCCCGGCCGGTCCTCGAAGGAGGGGTGCATGGGCACGGGCTCGCTCAGCGGGTCGCGGCCCCGCTCGTACGCCGCCAGCGCCGGGCTGTAGTCGACCGCGGCCAGGCGGCCGTGCTTGAAGAAGCTCGCAGCGTGGGTCCGGTCCCCGGGCCCGCCGAGGGAGCCGGCGACCAGCGCGACCGGCCAGCCCGCCGACTCGATCGCGGGCACCAGATAGCGGACCACCTGTGACGAGCCCCCGCGGGGATAGAACAACAACGTCATCCCGACGCCTTCGTCGGGCGGGACGTGACGGCGGGCGGGCCCGCTTGGAATGGCGATCCGACTACCTCCCTCCGCCGCCCGCGACCGGGTCAGCGTATACCGGACTCCCTTTACAGGTTTGTGGGGGGATGTTAGGGTCCGCCCACTGTCGCGAGGCGCGCACTGGCGCGAGTCGCTGCAGAGGGGAGTTATGGCAAAGAGGGCCTCGATGGTGTCAATGGCTGCAGTTACCTTCGCGGTCACCGCACGACCGCACAAGAGCTTCGTCCCGGGGAACCTGGTTCCCTAGGCCGGAGGCGATCCGCCCACGCGATCCTCCCCTACTACAGCGCCGGCGGATCAAGAAGCAGAGCTACGGGGGCCGGACTTGTTCCGGCCCTCGTGCTGTGCGCACTGAGCCGGCGCGGCGCTAGCGCGTGACGGCCTCCACCCAGTCGAGCGACCGCTCGCACAGGCGCCCGGCGCGGGCGGGCGGCACGCGTTCGACCCGCTGGTCCGAGCGCGGAGCGAAGTAGAGAGGGCCCATGCTGGTGGCCGGGCCGCCGCTTCCCGGCCGCAGCGTGGGCGCGGTGTAGTCGACCGCCACGTCATGGCGGCCGGCAGCCAGCCGCACGCTGCCGAGCGGCTCGTACTGCCCGGCGTGGCTCAGCATGTGCTGCTCGGAGGAAATGCGGCGGCCGTCCACGTCGAGCTGCAGCCGCCCGCGGAAGGACCCGCGCACGTACACGTCGTACAGCGCCGAGACGGGCGCCTTCAGCGAGACGGTCTGCCGGGCGCTGCCGTCCGGGATCACCGCGCCCAGCTCGGCGGAGTCGGCTCGCCACCCCGATCCGGCGGGAGCGGCGAGGCCGGCGCGCGCGGGCGCGGGACGTCGCGCCACCGCCAGCTGTCCGCCCTGCGTGCGCGCCAGGCCGGCCAGCTGCCGCACGCCGTCGCACGGGACGGGCGCGCTCGCAAGGCTGCCGTATCCGAGCGGCATGTGCTGGATCACCTTGACCTCGGCCCCCGGCGCGCGCTGCCAGACCTCGTAGTAACGGCCGCTGCGCACCTTCCGGTAGACGGAGGGCGGGCGGCTCGCGACCGGCGAGCGCCGCAGCACGAGCGTGCGGTAGACGAGCAGGCTCGCGTCCGCGAGCTCGTCCACGTCGGCCACCTCGATCTTCTCGAGCTTGCGCCCGGTGCGGAGCAGGACGGGCCGCCGCCGCAGCTCCGACGCCCCCTCGGGATCCCCCTCGCGCAGGAAGTGGCGCACGCCGTAGGGCTCGTACTCGGTCATCAGGGTCGGGCCCTGGCCCGCGATCTCGGCGCCGATCTCCTCCAGCTCCTCGTGCCTGTCCCGCGGTGCGAGGTTGACCTCGTGATAGGCCAGCACGTTCGACCACACGACGCCCCCGGTGACGAGCAGGCCGATGACGGCGGCCTCGGCGCGCCGGCCGCGCAGCGTGAGCACCGCGATCCCCAGCACGCCCGCGAGCAGGATCGCCGGCGAGCCGGTGGCGAGCGCCTTCGCGCCCACCCACGGGGACCCCTCGAAGCTGATTGCGAGGGCGCCGCCCACCGCCCCGCACAGATAGAGCAGCAGCTCCCAGGCCTCGCGCCGCCATGCCCACCACACGCCGAGCGCCGCGGCGCACAGCAGCAGGCCGATCACCAGGTAGGTCGGCGCCAGGGCGTCCGGCTCGAAGCGGAAGTCGCCGACGGGCCAGATGCCGGCGAGCTGCAGGCGGCTGAGCGGCTCGATCAGGTTCCCCAGCTCCGATCCGCTGGTGAGCGTCCCGCGCGCGGGCTTGAGGAAGGTCTCCGCGAGGAGCAGCGTGGGGGCGGCAAGCAGCGCCGTGAGGCCGACGAACACCGCGCTCGCGATGGCGGCCGTCTGCGCGCCTCGCAGCCGCCCGAGCACGACCGCCGCCGGGATCAGGACCGGCGCCAGCCAGATCACGCCGCCAAAGCTGAGCACCGCGAGCAGGGCGGCGCTGGCACAGGCGAGCGGCAGCATCGCGTACGCGCTCACCCGCTGCGTGAACAGGGGGATCAGCAGCGCGCCCAGCAGCGCGACCGCCCACGCGGCGGCAAGCTCCTTCACGCCTCCCCACAGCGAGTACGCGAACAGGAGCGCGGACTGGGAGGCGACCACGGCCGCGAGCGCGCGCAGCGGCCGCGACACTCCCATCCGGGCGGACACTGCGTAGAGGGCGAGCGCCATGTAGGCCGCGAGCAGGGCCTGGTAGGGCTGGAACACCCACGCCGGGTCCTGTCCGACGAGGCGCGCTCCGATGCCCAGCGG
>Ga0075420_100001975_pt1 | contig 17627 bp, 10 predicted proteins | sample SoiMetdeltSBSDD4_FD_75296 | JGI IMG/M metagenome (GOLD analysis project Ga0075420, IMG submission 75296) | Bulk soil microbial communities from a Populus tree surrounding site in Tennessee, USA - Soil MetaG P. deltoides SBSDD4 | ecosystem: Environmental > Terrestrial > Soil > Tree plantation... | reverse complement strand
CACGAAATCTGTGACCAGAATGTCGATTGTGCCCGCATGGGCCTTGGCCACCGCCATGGCCTCGATGCCGTCGCGCGCCGCCAGCACGAGGTAGCCGCCATCTTCGAGCTTTCTGCGCAGAAGCCCACGGACGCCCTGGTCATCGTCCACCAGGAGAATGGTTTCGGACCCATCCATGTCCTGCGCGTCAACGACGGCGACCTTGCTGGTGTCGAGCGGTTCGTCGACACACGGCAGGTGGATTGTGAACGTCGTCCCGCGGCCCACCTCGCTGTCCACCGTAATGTGGCCTCCGCTCTGATCGACGATGCCGTAGACCGTCGACAGTCCCAGGCCCGTCCCTTGTCCTTCGCCCTTGGTGGTGAAAAAGGGCTCGAAGATCTGGCGTGCGACGTCAGCCGTCATGCCCGTGCCGGTGTCGCTGACGGTAACGAGCACGTAGTCGCCGGGACGCATCTCCAGGGACTGCACGTGGTGGGGTTCGGTGAATACCTGTCGGCTGGTGCGAATCAGAAGGCGACCGCCATCGGGCATGGCGTCGCTGGCATTGATCGCCAGGTTCATCAGCACCTGCTCGATCTGCCCCACGTCGACGTTTACGTTGCCGATCGTCGGATCGAGATCGGTGACCAGCTCGACATCCGCACTCGTGACGCGGCGAAGAAGCGTCTCGACGTTGGCGATGACCTCGTTGAAATCGACGACGCGCGGATCGAAGATCTGCTGGCGCGTGAAGGCGAGGAGCTGTCGCGTCAAAAGGGCAGCGCGATCCCCGGCTTTCTTGATCTCGTCAATATCCTCACGGCCAGGTGCGTCGCCCGGCAGCTCCTCGAGGAGTAACTCGCTGTATCCCAGGATCGCGGTCAGCAGATTGTTGAAGTCGTGGGCCACGCCTCCCGCGAGCCGTCCCACCGCTTCCATCTTTTGTGCCTGGCGCAGTTGTTCCTCTGTTCGTCGCAGCGACGCTTCGGTCTGCGCCCGCTGGCGCCGGTGCTCGGCGTCCGCCAGCTCCCGTCGCACCGCGGGTCCAAGGCGGCTCAACTTCCCCTTGACGAGGTAGTCGGCGGCGCCGGCTTTCATGGCCGCGACCGCCAGGTCCTCGCCCATGCTCCCGGAGACGATGATGAACGTAAGGTCGTTGGCGGCTTCGCGCACGATCCGGAGCGCTTCCGGAGCGCTGAATTGGGGAAGGTTGTGATCGGAAATGACCAGGTCCCAGTCACCGCTGGCCAGGGCACTGGTCAGGGCCTGTGGCGTGTCCACGCGCTGAGCGCTTACGTTGAACCCTTCGCGATGCAGCTCATGCAGAATCAGTCGCGCATCGTCTTCGGAATCCTCGACGAGGATGAGGCGAAGTGAATCGCCTGCGTCGGATGGTTTCAAGGGGACCATTGTCGTCGGCGTCGCACGAACCTACAACTCAGCATTGTCTAGTCTCGGTCAGACCTGAGTGCAGGGAGAGTAGCCCGTTCAGGGCAGTTGCGTTTGGCGCGCAGCCGAATGGCAGAGACAGGTTATTCTGCGCACTCCTGTCCACGTGGCTTCTGCCCGCCCGTGGCGCGTCGGCCTGGAGGTCTTCAGAGTGAAGGAGAAGGTCGCATCGGTCGATGTTCATAGCGACGGGGAAGAATTTATCAGTCCGGCGTGACACTGGAAACCACGGTAACTCGCCATGAAGATCCTGATTGCTGACGACAACGCCAACGCACGCCAGATCATTCGCCGCGTGCTGGTGAGCGATCTTGGGGCTGACATCCGGGAGGAGTGCAGCGGTCTGGCCGCGCTGGATGCCCTGAGCGAGGAAACCTTTGACCTGATGATTCTCGACATCGAGATGGCGCCGCTTGGCGGCATCGAGACCCTCGAGGCCATCCGCCAGACTCCTGAGCACCGCGCGATGCCCGTCATCATCGTGTCGGGCGTCGGCACTGAGGATGCCGTGAAACACGTCAAGACGCTTGGCGTGGTCGGCTTCGTCGGCAAGCCGTTGTCGCTCACCGTGCTGCGGGAGCGACTTATCCCCCTGATCAAGAAGAGTGTTCCGGATCAACCTCCAGCGACTGAAGTTCCGATTGGACGTCCGGTGTCACTGCGGTCATGGAGTCAGGTGTGGCTCGTCGGAGGGGACGCGGATACGTGGGGTTCCGCATACTCCGGGTTGACCAGCGTGTGCCAGGTCACGCATTGGCCCACCGCGATCAAGGCCGCCAAACAGATTGGCACGACGCGCCCTGACGCGATTTTCGTGTCCGCCGATCTCACGGCGCTGCTGCCGCCAGTGCTGTTTGCCAAAGCGATACGGAACAAGTCGAATACGATTCCCCTGTTTCTCTGTGGTCGCGCGGATCAGATCGTCGATGACGATCGACAGTGGTTTGACGGGACGATGACGTTCGAGGCAACCCCGACGATCGAGGATGTGCTCGTCACCCTCCGACCGAGCACGACCGGCGCAAGCCTGGCTCTGATCCTGCTCAACACGGACTCGCCGGTGATCGCGGCTATCGATGACGCGTTTCGAAACGCGTTGGACACCACCCTGGAGTCCACCACCGAGGTGCAGCGATCGCGACGCACCGACGTTCACGACGGCATTTCTGTTGAAGCGTCGACCGTGCTGATCGTTGACGACGGTGCGTGGAAACTCAAGTTGATAATGCCGTCGACACTGCTCATCGGCCGGGCCAAAGAGGCGACCGGTAGCGACGAGCGGGTGCCTCACGCGGCGGTACTGGACTGCGCGAAAGAAGTGATCGCGCTCATCGGATCCAGTGCGGCCGACGCGCTCTCGAGGTACGGCATTCGCGCGAGAAGGGGAGCGGTATCGTCGTGGGTTATGCCCCTGCGTGAAGGCGCCGTCAGCCATCAGAGCAGCGCCGCAAGTCACTGGAGCGCCACGTCCAACGGACGTGTCATCGCTGTGATGAGTCTGGAAGCGAACGCGGTCACGCCTCGCCAGTCCAGCGCGGCCGCCCGATAAAGCGCGGCTGCCCGATCAGATAGCCCCCGCGCTACGATCATCCGACGCTCAACTGAATGTCTTTCAGCCAGATACTTGCCCGCGCTCCGGCGCACAGCATCGAGGACGTGCTCGCGATCATGACGGCGCTCGACGAGTGCCTGCCCGACACCGATGGTTTGAAGTGGTTCAACCATTTGTACCTGCGCGTGACGGTGAGTGTGCGCGAGGCGGTGGGCACCAGGTTTGTCGATCCCGTGTTCCTTGCCCGGCTTGACGTCGTCTTCGCGAACCTGTACTTCAACGCCTTGGTTGCAGCAGCGACCGACATGCGAACCGTGCCGGCGGCGTGGCGGCCACTCCTGCAATCACGCAACGCGCGAGGGATCGCCCGGATTCAGTTCGCGCTGGCCGGAATGAATGCCCACATCAATCGCGATCTCCCCGATGGTATCGTGCAGACGTTCGCGGCGTTGGGTGGCAATCCCCTCACGGACGCGGTTCGCGAGAACGACTTCAATAGCGTGAACGACGTCCTTGAGCGCGTGGAACAAGAGGTCAAGGGAGCATTCGCAGTAGGTCTGGTCGGTGAAATCGATCGCCTGGGCGGTCAGGCGGATGATGCGGTGGCGATGTGGAATGTGCGGGCTGCGCGTAGCGCCGCATGGACGAACGCGCAGGTGCTGTGGGGACTGCAGGATATTCCGCGGCTGCGGGATCGATTCTTCGCCAAGCTCGATGGCCTGGTAGGTATGACGGGGCAAGGCCTGCTCTTGCCCCGTGATCCGCTCGCATCAAAGAGATAGACCGGCACCGGCCAGTCGCCCCAGCACCGGGCCTAGCAGGCGAGGGGACCCCCGTACGTAGGCCGGGTCTTTGGACCCGGCGATCAGCACGTGGCGATCAGTACGTAGGCCGGGTCTTCAGACCCGGCGATCCGTTGTCGTCCGGGGCTAGTCGTCACCGCTGCGGTTGCGTCCCCGCAGCTCCTTGATACTGCTGCGGCGTTTCTTGCCTGTCAGCCGCTTTTCGCGTGCGGCGGGGCGCGGCTTGGTGGGGCGTCGCACGCGTGGGCGCACAAGGGCCTCGCGAACGAGCATTACCAGACGCGCGCGTGCGGCGAGACGATTCTGCGCCTGTGTGCGGTGCTCGCGACTGTCAATCAGCAGCATGCCGTCCTGCGTCATCCTGGTGCCCGCGAGCGCGATCAGACGTTGGATGACGTCGGCCGGCAAGGATGACGCGCGGACGTTGAAGCGCAGTTCAACCGCCGTGGCGACCTTGTTGACGTTCTGGCCGCCCGGCCCCGACGCGCGCACGAAACGCTCCTCGACGTCACGGTCGTCAAGAGCGACGGTGTCGGTAACCTGGATCATGCTCGTCGGCCGGCGTCCGCAGAGACGCGCAGATTACGCACCCGCTGAGGAGGGTGTCCCGGTTGTGCGCGATGCACGAGAGACGATGATCGTGAGAACGACGGCGAACAGGCCGATCGCGCACGAGTACAGGAAGAACGCGGCGTAACCGGATGCGAGCGACGCGGGGCTGACCCCGGATTTAGCCATCGCGCCGGCAAAGCTCTCGCTCGGGATGTTCGCGAAGAGCGCACGCAGACCCGAGAACACGCCGCCGGCGTCCGCCGAGTGCGCGGCGCCTTCAACGATGCGTCCGGATTGCGAGGCGACGATCCTTCCGGGCAGCGCGTACAACGACGAAAAGAGGGCATACTGCGTGGCCGTGAACCCCTCGGTGGTCAGGCTCGACATGTAGGCGATGAGACAGGTGGCGCTGAACCCCCCGAGGACGTTGTCGGCGGCAATCGCCACGAACAACCCCATGAGGTCGTGCCCCCGGGTTGCGAGCCACAGAAACAGCAGATTACTGAGCGGTCCCGCAATCGCTCCGATGAGCAGCGAGCGCATGAGGCCGATTCGCGCCACCGCGTAACCGCCGGCAAAGATGCCGGCCAGGGTGGCGAGGACACCGTAGACCTTTCGGATTTCAGCCACCTCGACGAGCGTGAACCCCAGGTCGAGATAGAAGGGGTTCATGATGTTCAGTACGAAGTCGCTGAGACGGTAGAGGCAGATGAGCGCGAGAATCCATCCCGCCCTGCGCCCGTACCGCACGAAGAAGTCCTTCAGAGGATCCCCGAGCGCCGCCGACAGGTAGGCGCCCGGGAGTGTTCGCGTGCCGGGAATGGGCCGGACCGCCACGATGATGACCGCGAAACCGGCAAGGACCGCGGCAAGCTGATACCAGACACCCGCGGTGGATCGCCATGCCGCGACCAGCGCGGTACCCGTACCCGGTGCGCCAGCGCTCGTCAGCAGCGTCGACAGTACCGACGCGTTGGCAGTGAGCCCGGACCCAAGCAGCAGCGCGCCGGCCGCGAGCACGCTCAACCTTGCTGCCCATTCCCACCGGTCGCGTGCGGGACGAGCCGTCATGCCCGCGACGTGCGTCTCGCGTACGCGATGCTCGGCTTCGCGCGGCGCCAACAGCGTCGCCGTTGCACTCAGCGCCATCGTCAGAACCATGACTCCGTACGCGATGTGCCAGCCGAACGAGTCGGCCACGAGGAGCGGCACCGCACCGGCCACGATCATGCCGCCGCGATAGCCCCACGAATAGGCGGCCGCCATCGCGCCCTGTCGTGACACATCCACGACTTCGATGCGCCATGCGTCGATAACGATGTCCTGGGTGGCCGAGAAGAAGCCCACCAGCACCGCCAGCACCGCCATCGTCCCGAGGCTCGCGGTCGGGCTCTGGATCGAGATCAGGGCCAGGCCGATGACGATGAGGGCTTGGCACGTGAGCATCCAGGAGCGGCGATGACCGAGCCACGACGTCAGGATGGGGAGGCGCACGCGGTCGACGATTGGCGCCCAGAGGAACTTGAACGAGGTCACCAGCGTGGCAAGGCTGAAGAAGCCGATGACCTGAAGCGACAAGCCCTCTTGTCGCAGCCATGCGGACAGCGTGTCGAAGATCAGAAAATAGGGGAGGCCAGCAGTGAAGCCGAGCGCCGTCATCACGACGGTGCTCCGTTCGCCGTAGATGGCGAGGGCCGCGCGAGTGCTCCGGCGGGCTGGACTGGCGGTGGAGGATGGCGTCACGACGCCTAAAGGTTACTCCGCCTCAGGATCGCCGGGTCTGAAGACCCGGCCTACGTACCGTGATGTACGTTCTACACGAAGTACGTAGGCCGGTGTCTTTATTACGTAGGCCGGGCCTTCAGACCCGGCGGTACGCAGGCCGGGTCTTTAGACCCGGCGTTCGGAGGCCACACCGACGCGTCACGGACCGCACGAGGCGGGCTCGGTGTGCAAGCTGCGGAGTAACATGTGTCGTTGGAGAGACTCTGGTGAAGGCGATTCGCGTAAACAGTTTTGGCGGTTCTGAGGTGCTGAGCGTCGAAAATCTATCCACGCCAACTCCGGCCGCAGGACAGGTGCTCGTCCGTGTGGAAGCGGCGGGTGTGAACTTCATCGACGTCTACCATCGGACGGGTCTCTATAAGAACCCGCTGCCGTTCACGCTGGGGCAGGAGGGAGCGGGCATCGTCGAGTCAGCGGGCGAGGGCGTCAGCGCGGTGAAGGTGGGCGACCGCGTGGCATGGACGGGGGTGCAAGGTTGCTACGCCGAGCATGTCCTCGTCCCCGCGGATCGCGCTGTGCTGCTGCCACAGCACGTGACCAGCCGACAGGGCGCGGCGATCATGCTGCAGGGGATGACCGCGCACTATCTGGCCTGCTCGACTTATCCCCTCAAGGCGGGTGACACCTGCGTGGTCCACGCAGGCGCGGGCGGCGTGGGGCTGCTCTTGACGCAGATCGCCAAGCAGCGAGGCGCTCGCGTCATCACCACCGTGTCGACGCCCGAGAAGGCAGCACTGTCGAAGGCCGCTGGCGCCGATGAGGTCGTTCAGTACACGAGCGAAGACTTCGAGGCCGCCGCGAGGAAGGCCACTGGTGGCAAGGGCGTGCAGGTCGTGTACGACTCAGTTGGCGCGACGACCTACATGAAGAGCCTCGCGTCGCTCGCTCCGCGCGGCATGCTCGTGCTCTTTGGTCAGTCCAGCGGTGTCGTCCCGCCGATTGATCCAACGCTCCTCGCGCAGAAGGGCTCGCTCTTCCTGACGCGTCCGATACTCAATCACTACATCGCCGGCAACGACGAGCTCCGTCAGCGTGCAAAGGATCTGTTCGAATGGCTGGCGAACGGCACGCTGCGCCTCCGCATCGAGCACGAATTTCGGCTGACGGATGCCGCCGCGGCGCACGATGCTCTCGAGGGACGGAAGACCACCGGCAAGGTCCTGCTGATTCCCTGAAGGCTCGAACGCCGACAACGAGCTTCTAGGCTTCGCGTTCCGCGACTTCCGGGAAGCGAATAAGCGAAGCGCCGGGGACGCGCGACAGCAGCAGCCGGTCGCGGCTGATGATCTGCAGGCTCGTTCGCGCCAGCCGCGCGTGCTCGCGCGCCAGCGCTTCGGCGCGGGCAGGTTCATGGTCGGCGATGGCGTCGATGATCGCGCGATGGTGGATCTGCGAAAGCGTGACGATCTCGCGACCCTCCTTCTTCTGCGCGTGTCCGAGCAGGAACGCATTTGGTGACGCGAAGGGCAACGCCACCGCGCGATCGATCGCGCGCCGGACCATCGAACTCTGCGCCAGATCCACGAGCAGGTCGTGGAAACGCGCGTTGAGCGCGATGTATTTCGCCAGCGAATCCGTGCCCGACGTCCAGCGTTCGATCAGGCGGTCGATGCGGGCCAGACAGGCGCGGATATCGGCGAGTTCCTCGGGCGCCCTTATGCGCTCGGCGGCGAGTTTGGCGGCCGTGCCTTCGAGCACGCCGCGAACCTCGATACCGTCATGGATATCGCGCAGCGTGAACTCAGAGGCGACAAACCCTCCCGTGGCCCGCGCGGCGACCAGACCTTCCTCTTCGAGACGACCCAGCACCAGCCGGAGCGGCGTACGCGACACCTGGAGCCGTTCCGCGAGCTGGATCTCGCGGATGCGTTCACCAGGGCGGAACTCGCCACGCAGCAGCAGTTCTCGCATCTGCAGCAGCGCGCGCAGGGTCTGAGATTCGACGCGTCGGGGTTGGGGCATGGCTACACCGTAACACGGCACTCCAGACACGACGGTCACACCGCCATATCCGGCGTTCTGCATGCACAGTCAGGAATCCTGCATGCATAACGCCTCTCTAGGACCTGGCGGCGCCGGGTGGGCCGTAACGAGGCGCCCACCCGCGCTGTCGCGCAGTTCATCCGTATATTGCCAGTAAATCTACTTTAATACCGCGTGTGAGTCGCGCCTGATGTCACTCGTGCACACGCCGGCGCGGACCCGATCCTGTTTTGAATTGCATGCAATATTTCTTCATGGTAAGGTCCCGCGCGTACATGTCGAGGCCTCCCATGCGGGGAGTGTCCCCGGCCCGGCACCAGTCGCGTGTTTGAAGGGAGAGACCATGAAGTGGCGTGCGTCCCTGCTCGGGCTTATCACCATTCTCACGCTCGGGATGCTCGTCGTGCATCCTGCTTTCGCCCAAATCACCACCGGCACGGTCGCCGGCACCGTCAAGGACGAACAAGGGCTCTCGGTTCCGGGTGCCAGCGTTGTGCTCGTCAGCGAGTCACGCGGCGCGAAGATGGGCCCCTTCGTCACCGGCGAGACCGGTGACTTCGTCGTTCCAAACGTCACGCCCGACACCTACAGCGTGGAAGTTACGCTCGAGGGCTTCCGTCCCATCCGTCGCACGGGGGTTCTGGTCAGCGGTGGCGACCGCATCGCCGTCGGCTCTCTTGCACTGCAGGTGGGATCGGCTGCCGAGACGGTAACGGTCACCGCCGAGGCGCCACTCGTTCAGAGTCAGAGCGGTGAACGGTCCTTCACCATCTCGACCGAAGCGGTCCAGGCCATCGCCGTGAATGGACGCACCTTCAACAACCTGGTCAATCTGGCTCCTGGCGTTGTCGCCGGCACGGTCAACGGTCTGCGTACCAATCAGAACACATTACAGATTGACGGCATCACCTCAGTGGATACCGGCAACAACGGTAACGGCGTCACGCTGACCGTGGATGCGGTACAGGAAGTAAAGGTCCTGACCACCAGTTATCAGGCGCAATACGGCCGCTCGGCCGGCGCGCAGATCAGCGCCGTGACGAAGAGCGGCACGCAGAACTTCCGGGGCACGATCTACGCCGATCGGCGCCGCGACGACCTCAATGCGAACACCTGGCTGAACAACCAGCGCGGCCTGCCAAAGCAGAAGATCAACCAGTCGGATCAGGGCTACACGATCGGCGGACCGATCGGCCGGCCGGGTGGACGCTCCAAGTTCTTCTTCTTCCTCAATCAGGAATTCCAGCAGGTCCTCAACGCGAACAACGAGACGCGCGTCCGGGTACCAACCGAGCTGGAACGGCGCGGTGACTTTTCGCAGACGCTCGACAACGCCGGGCGTCCGTTCAACCTGATTCGCGATTCCCAGTCTGGATTGCCGTGCACCGCGACGGATACGCGCGGATGTTTTGCCGATGGCGGCGTGCTCGGACGGATTCCGCAGAATCGCCTCTACAACGTCGGCCTGGGTATCCTCAATATGTACCCGCAGCCGAACAGTCCGGGGACAAACAACCAGGGCTACAACTACGTCAGTCAGGAGTCTTCCGACCAACCCCGCCGGCAGGACCTGCTTCGGGTCGACTTCGAGGCGTCCAACGCGTGGCGCTTCAACGGTAAGTGGCTGCACACAGGAGGCACGAACACCACCCCGTACGGCGGCGGAACGACCGGCTTTGCCACGAATCTTCCGCAGTTCGGCTCAACCAATCCGTGCCCGTGCAGCAGCCAGTACACGGTGGGTGTCTCCGGCATGCTGAGTAATTCGCTGGTCACCGAGATCTTCTACGGCTCGAGCAACCGGCCGATCACCAACTACGCGCTCAATCCGGACTTGTTGAGCCGCTCCAAGCTTGGCTTGAGCAACTTCCCACTCCTGTTCCCGGACGCCGTGCAGCGCGACTACGTGCCGGCCTTCACGTACTCGGGCGGGGGTAGCCGCGTGGCCAATGCTCCTACCAATGGCACCCAGTACGCTCCGTTCGAGAACAACAACACGTCAATTGACATCGTCGCAAGCCTGACGAAGCTTTGGGGGTCGCACACTGGCAAGACCGGTTTCTTCATGAACCGCGCCGTGAAGGAACAGAGCAGCCGCGCTGCTGCCAATGGCCTCGTCAGCTTCGTGAATGACGCCAGCAATCCGTTTGATACCGGGTTCCCGTTTGCCAATGCGGCGGTGGGTGTCTACCAGTCCTATTCGCAGGCAGCGGACTGGATCAAGGGCAACTTCCTGTATCACAACTTCGAGTGGTATGCGCAGGACAACTGGAAGGTGAATTCGCGCTTGACGCTGGATTACGGCATCCGGTTCTACTGGCTGCAGCCGACCTACGACACGAAACTGCAGGCGTCGAACTTCCTGCCCGATCAGTACAACGCAGCGCGCGCGCCGCGGCTGTACTACCCCGGTCGCGATGCGGCAGGCAACCGGGTTGGTATCGACCAGGCCACCGGCGCAATCGTGCCGGCGTTCAATATCGGCCGTCTGGTACCCAATTCGGGCACGCTCGTCGGCAACGGTCTGTTCGGCGCCGGCGAGGGGATTGACGAACAGCTCTACAAGAACCGGGGAATCCACTACGCCCCGCGGTTCGGGTTTGCCTACGACGTGAAGGACGACCAGAAGTTCGTCGTACGTGGCGGCTTCGGCATCTTTTACGACCGCGCCGCTGGCGATACGGTCTACGGCATGATCGAGCAGTTGCCCACGCTGGTTCAACCGGTGCTGCAGTACGGACGGCTGCAGGACATCAATAGCGCCAGCAGTACCGCGGCGCCCCCGACCATTGCGGCGTTTGATTTCGACGGAAAGCTTCCGACCGTCTATACCTACAACGTCGGTGCGCAGATGTCGCTGCCCTGGCGGGCGGTGCTGGATGTCTCCTTCGTCGGATCGCAGAGCCGCAATCTGAACACGCAGGTCAACCTCAACGCCCCGGCGTACGGCACTGCGTACCTCCCGCAGAATCAGGACCCGACGGCCACGCCCTCGGCGGTTCCCGGTGCGACGGCGCTGCCGGTCGACTTCCTGCGGCCGTATCGCGGGTTTGGCGACATCATTCAGATTCAGCCGACCGCATATGCGGACTACAAGTCGGTGCAGACGTCGCTGAATCGTCGGTTCTCCAACGGCATGTCGTTCGGCCTCAACTACGTGCTCGGCAAGGCCATGGGCACGTCGAGCACCGATTTCCCGGCCGGCAACAACACCTACAACCCGCTGGTCATCGGGATGCCCCGCACCGACAGCGAGGAGAATCAGCGCAAGGCGAACTACATGCCGCTCAGCACCGACCGGCGGCATTCCTTCTCCACGAATTTCGTGTGGCAGTTGCCGAACGCCGGCGTGAACAATCGGATCCTTGCCGGTGCGATTCACGACTGGCAGGTATCGGGTGTCTTCCGGGCCTCCTCGGGCTCGCCGTACACGGTGACCTACAACATCCCTGGCATCTCGCCGTTCACCCTGACCGGCACGACGCGCAATGAGAGCGCCCGCATTGTCCTCGCGGGCGACCCGGGACCGGGCTACAGCGATGATAAGTACGAGCAGTTCAACCCGGCAGCATTCACCACGCCGAAGACTGGGAGCCTCGGGCTCGAATCAGGGACCAACAACCTGAAGTACCAGCCGCAATACGTGCTGGATATGTCGGTCTCCCGCTTCATCCGCTTCGGCAACCGGAGGCTCGAATTCAGGGTCGACGCGTTTAATGCGCTCAATACCGTTACCATTACCGGCGTCAACAATACGCTGCAGGTGCGGAGCCTGGCGGACCCGACGCCCACCAACCTGACGCGTGATGCCAGCGGTGCGCTGGTGAACCCGACCGGGTTTGGTGCCGTGACCTCGGTGGCGGCGGCACGTCAGGTCCAGTTGATGGCCCGGTTCTACTTCTAGGGGGCTTCGCATGGGGCCAACGCTCGGCGAATTTCGCCGGTTCGACCTGCCATTCGTCGTGCTTGCTCTCGTGGTCGCCGGGTTTCTCTCAAACCCGGCGGTCGCGCTCGCCCAATCCCGCTACGACGTCTCCCGCATGGGAGACGTCGTCACGCTTTCCGATACGCGCGCCGCGATCGTCGTGCGCGTGCTCACGACCGCCAGCAATGCGTACCAGATGACGGTCAAGGGTGAAGACGTCATCCGTCGCAACTGGGGAACACTGGATGACATCCGCGGTCGCATGGGCCTGAACGGCGTCCCGCTGCTCTGGCCGTACGCCAATCGCCTCGACGAGCAGGCGTTCTACGCGAACGGCCAGAAATATTCTTTCGATCCGGGACTGGGCAATACCGGCCGCGGCGCCATTCCTATCCACGGATATCTGACGGGCGCCGATGCGTGGAAGGTGATTGACGCCAAGGCGGATGCGACGTCGGCGTGGATCACGATGAAGCTGGATTTTTTCCGGATCCCGCGCTACATGAAACAGTTCCCGTTCGCGCATACGCTGACGATGACCTATCGCGTGCAGGACGGGGCGCTCGAGGTGCACACGCGTATCGGCAGCCTGAGCGACGAGCCCATGCCGGTCGCGATTGGGTTCCATCCGTACTTCCAGCTCACCGACTCGCCGCGCGAGGAGTGGCGACTGTCGGTTGCGGCAAAAACGCATTGGAAGCTCGACTCGAATACTATTCCCACCGGCGAGACGGAACCAATCACGCAGATACTGCCGGATCCCAGGAACGTCGCCGTGAAGGACGTCAATCTGGACGACATCTTTACCGACCTCGAGCGCGACGCGCGCGGCCGCGCGACGATGTCGCTTATTGGCAAGAAGCAGCAGCTCGATGTCGAGGTCGGACCGCGGTTCAAGACGATCCTCGTGCTGTCGCGTCCCAACAACAACGGCGGTGGACGCGGCGCCGCGCCCGCGGGGCCGGCAACGGCGGCGCCCGCGACACCGGCCGCGCCCGCCCGGGTGCCAGCACCCGTCGCGCGCGGCAGCGTGGCGTTCGAGCCGATGGCCGCGGTTTCAAACGCACTGAATCTGGCACAGAAGGGCCTTTATAAGGATCTCCAGTCGATCGCCCCGGGAGGATCCTGGGAGGAGAGTTTCTGGATTCGGCCGCGCGGGTTCTAAGGGAGATCGGCGCATGAAGCATTTTTCGAAGCAGCGGATTGTCGTTTTTGTAGCGATCGTGGCGTCGGCTGCCTGCGTGGCGGCTGTTGTGTTTTTCCCGACCGTTCGTGCGGCGGCCGGCCAGCAGCGTGCCGTCGCGCCGCCGCCGGCCGTCTTCGCGACGGTGCCGGCCAATCAATGGCCGGCGGCGCGTCCGGCTTCGACGGTCGCGGACCCGGTTCCACCTGACGAGGCGTTGAAGACCTTCTCGGTTCCTCCCGGCTACCACGTTGAGCTGGTGGCCGCCGAGCCGATGGTCGATTCGCCAATCCTGATCGACTTCGATGCCGATGGACGCATGTGGGTCGTCGAGATGCCGGGTTTTCTTCCGGACACTTCGGGCCGGGATTCGTCTGAGCCGATCGATCGCGTGGTGGTGCTCGAGGACACCGACAACGACGGCAAGATGGACAAGCGGACGATCTTTGCCGACAAGCTCGTGATGCCGCGTGCGATTAAGGTGCTGGATCGCGGTGTGCTGATTGGCGACCCGCCCAACCTCTGGCTCCTGCGTGACACCGATGGCGACTTGAAAGCGGACACGCGCGAGAAGGTGGTTGACACCTACGGCAGGGGCGGCAACGTCGAGCATGACGCCAACAGCCTGTTCTGGGCGATGGACAACGTCATGTATTCGTCCGAGCACACGTTCGATCTGCGTCTGAAGAACGGCAGGTTCGAGTCGATGCCGGCACTCAGCCGGGGCCAGTGGCAGATCGCACAGGACGATGGCGGGCGCATCTATCGGAACGTCAACGACGCACCGCTGTTCGTGGACTACACCCCCTCGCGTTACTTCCTGCGGAATCCGAATGCGCCGCGCACGCGCGGTCTCTATGAACCGCTGATCGAGCAGGTGGACGCGACGGTGTATCCGCTGCGGCCGACACGCGGGGTTAACCGCGGCTATCGCGACGAGTACTTTCGCGCCGATGGTTCATCAATCGTGATCCAGGGCACCAGCGGGCCCGCGATCTACCGCGGCGATAAGTATCCGGAGAACGTTCGCGGGAACGCCTTTATCGCCGACTCGCCGACGAACCTCGTGCACCAGATGACGGTGGTGGACGATGGCAACGGCCGTCTCAGCGCCAAGAACACGTGGGATCGCGGCGAGTTCTTCGCTTCGTCTGACGAACGCAGCCGACCGGTCGCGACGTACTCGGCTCCCGACGGCAACCTGTACGTGATCGACATGTACCGTGGCGTTGTCCAGGCGGGTGGCCTCTGGAGCGACTACCTGACCCAGTACATCCGCAAGAACAACCTGCTGCTGCCGGTCGGCTACGGACGAATCTGGCGCGTGGTCTACGGCACGGGGCCGAACACCCGCGGCCCGAAGCCCGCGCTGTCGAGCGCCACGCCCGCGCAGCTCGTGGCCACGCTGTCGCACGCGAACGGCTGGTGGCGTGACACCGCGCAGCAACTCCTCGTGCAGCGCGGCAACAAGTCGGTGGTCCCTGCGCTTGTGGGACTGGCAGCCAACGCGCCGGACCGGCGCACGCGTCTGCACGCACTCTGGACGCTCGAAGGTCTTGACGAGGTCACGCCAGCGGTCGTGACGAAAGCAATGACTGATACCTCGGCGGACGTCCGCGCAGGTGCGGTCCGTATTTCGGAGCGGTGGTTGGCTACTCCCGGTGACGCATTGGCGGCGTCGATGTTGCGACTTGTGCGGGATCCGAACTGGACCGTGCGCCGACAGGTCGCGGCATCGCTCGGCGAACTGCCACCTGATGCCCGCGTCGCTCCCGCTGTTGCGGTGCTGACGCGCGATGGCAACGACCCGATCATCGTGGATGCCGTCGTGAGCGGCCTGCGGGGACTCGAGTCGCGCGTCCTGCAGCAGATTGCTCAAGGAGCCGGGCCGCAGCAAGGCCCCGCGGAAGCGGTCACCATGCTGAGCGCAGCGTTGGTGAAGGCCGGCGATCCGGCGCAGGTGCAGCTCGCCGCGGATGCGGCAGCCGACGCGAAGCGTCCGACGTGGGTGCGACGCGCGATTCTTGCGGGGATGACGGCGGCGCTCCCGCCGGCGCCTCTGGCGGGCCGCGGTGCACCGGTGCGGTTGCCCGGACTCAGCGAGCCTGGGACTCGAACCGCGCAGATCGCGGCGGGCCGCGGCGTATTGCTACCGGCTGAACCAGTTGCGCTGACGCGGATGGCGGCCGGCGCAGGACCTGAAGCGGCAATGGCCGCCGAATTGGTCTCGCGACTGAATTGGACGGGCAAGCCCGCGCCGCCCGCGGCGCCACCAGTCGCCCCGCTGACGACCGACGAGCAGCGACGATTCGATGCTGGCGCCACGCTCTTCGCCACACGGTGCGCCGGGTGCCACGGTCCGGAAGGACAAGGGAAAGACAAGCTGGGCGCCAATCTGGTCACGTCGAGATACCTTGGCGCCGCGGCTGCGGTGTCCATCCGTATACTGGCGAACGGCAAGGAAGGCCCGATCGGCCTGATGCCGCCAGTCGTGGGGCAACTGTCAGACGACCAGGTCGCGGAGGTGTTGACGTACCTGCGTCGCGCGTGGGGACACACCGCCTCGCCGGTGACACCGATCGAAGTACGAGAGACGCGACAGTCAACGGTCCATACGGGCCCGTGGACCGAGGAAGAACTGTCAGCGATGGTTGCCCCCGCCGGACGTGGACGCGGCGCCGGGCGTGGCGGTCAGTAACGACAGTGAGGATGTCATGAGAATGCGTGGACTACTCGGAGCGCTCGCCATTGTCGCCAGTTGCTGGGGCGTCGCTGTTTTCACTCAGCAGCCGGCCGCAGCGCAGATTCCAGCCGACCAGGCAGCGAACCCTAACGCCGTCCGCGTCTACATCCGCGCCGGCCTGAAGACGCACAACGTCGGCTTCCATGACTACCCGCAATTCATTGCCGACTGGAGCAAGGTGCTGCAGGATCGCGGGGCCATCGTTGACGGCTCTCTGCACTTCCCGACGGCGGCTGAACTCGCCAACGTTGACGTGATGGTCTGGTACAAGGGCGACATGGGCTACTTCACCAGCGAGGAGAAGGCGACCCTCGACGCGTTCGTCAAGCGCGGTGGCGGGATCGTCAGTATTCACGACTCGCTGTGCGGTCCCGACCCCGCCTATATAGCGACCGTTGTCGGTGGCGGGAAGAAGCACGGAGAGCGGAATTTTTCTGCGGGTGAGATGGCCTACACGATCACGGACAAGTCGCACCCGATCATGCAGGGGATGTCGGACTTCAAGATTCAGGACGAGGCGTTCATGCGGATGACCTGGGCGCCATCGGGTATTCATGCGCTGGCGACGGTGCCGATGCCTCAGGGCGAGCAGAAGGGCGAAGTGGTGCCGCAGATCTGGACCTACGAACACACCGTGGCCGGCGGACAGCCGGCGCGTGCGTTTGTCTGGATGCAGGGTCATACCTACACGAACTTCGCCGATGCGAATCTTCAGTCGATGCTCCTGCGCGGGATCGCCTGGGCGGCAAAGAAGCCGGTCGATTCGCTTGCGAAGGTGGTGACCAACGAGAACCGGGGCCGCGGGATTGGCGGCTCGGATATCGTCGTGCCTCAGGGCGGAAGCGACCGGCCGGCCGGCGGTGGCCGCGGCGGTCGGAACTAATCCGACGAAGATCGTTGTCGTCCGAGTGTTGACAGCCGCGTCCGGTGACTGCCGGGCGCGGCTTTGTCGGTCTCCAGGGGGGAGTGCGTATGTCGGTTGATCGGCCGCGAACCTATCGCTCGGCGGAGTGGTTCGCCAAGCGCGATAAGGACGGCTTCATTCATCGGAGCTGGATCGGCCGTGGCCTGCCCGAAGGTGTCTTCGAGGGGCGTCCCGTCATCGGTATCTGCAACACCTGGTCTGAGCTGACACCCTGTAACTCTCATTTCCGCCAGCTCGCCGAGCATGTGAAACGTGGCGTCTGGGAGGCCGGTGGCGTGCCGTTCGAGTTCCCGGTGATGTCAATCGGTGAGACGAGCATTCGCCCGACGGCGATGCTGTTCCGCAATCTTGCCAGCATGGACGTGGAGGAATCGGTACGAGGGAATCCCATCGACGGCGTGGTCCTGCTGTGTGGCTGCGACAAGACGACGCCGTCGCTGATCATGGGCGCCGCCAGTTGCGACGTTCCTGCGCTGGTGGTGTCGGGCGGCCCGATGCTGAACGGCAAGTTCCGCGGAAACGATCTCGGCTCCGGAACCGACGTCTGGCGGTTCAGCGAAGACGTGAAAGCCGGCAAGATGAGCGAGCGCGAGTTCATGGAAGCCGAGTCGTGCATGTCGCGCTCGACGGGGACGTGCAACGTGATGGGCACCGCGTCCACCATGGCGGTGATGGTCGATGCGCTGGGTCTTGGCCTTCCTCACAACGCCGAGATTCCGGCGGTGGATTCCCGGCGCTACGCGCT
>Ga0075420_100001974_pt1 | contig 17627 bp, 17 predicted proteins | sample SoiMetdeltSBSDD4_FD_75296 | JGI IMG/M metagenome (GOLD analysis project Ga0075420, IMG submission 75296) | Bulk soil microbial communities from a Populus tree surrounding site in Tennessee, USA - Soil MetaG P. deltoides SBSDD4 | ecosystem: Environmental > Terrestrial > Soil > Tree plantation... | reverse complement strand
CACCAACACCTGGCGCAGCCGCGACGGCTGGTGGGTCCTGAGCTACACCACCGGAGAGGTGGCCTGCGTCCCGCCGAGTGCGGTCCTTCGACTCACCGAGCCGACCCCGCACGTCACGTCAACGGCCAGCCGGTCTGACCTGCGCACGGGTCGACGCGCAGCGCCATCGCCCGGCGCCGCGCCGCTCCTGGTGCCGGTCCGGGCCCCCGGGCCGTCTCCCACGGACCGTTGCCTGCCGGCAAAAGAGAGGACTTCCTGTGCGCTGCAGCCATTCCTGGGCCGTCCACCCTACCGAACCCGGATACGCCCGCACCTGGCCGCGGATCATCGCCGACACCCACACCGTGCTGGAACGGCTGTGACTGCTCGGCATCGCCGTGGCCGGCCCGGACGGATACGGCCCACCGATAGCCGATGACCGCCACGGCATCGGCCTCAACGGCGACGCGGCCACCGGACAGACCGGCGACCCGCTGGTGCTGCCGGCACCGCACCGCAACTAATACCCATCGCCGTGCGGCTTCCCGGCGGCCACCTCAAGACCCGCGCCCACCGCCGGCTGCTGACCCTGGTCCACGGCTAGCCGCCGCGCGCCAGCGGGACAACCAGCCTGCCGCATTCAGTAATCGAGCACCATCCACAACGGACAGACGGCCTGGCCACCCATCGGATCGAACCACCTGCTGCGCGGCCTACCCCCGCTGCCGTCGCGGGCCGCGCCGCTTATCCCTGTCAGGAGAAACCCATGAGCCAACACAATCCCGCCGAAGCCGTCCCCAGCCGTGTCTCCGCCGGCGGTGGCGCGGCCGGCGACCCGGCCACATCTGGGGCAGCCGTCGACCTCGACACCTCAACCGGCGGCTACCACAGCATCCTCATCGAGCGGTACATCATGGTGCACGGCGTGAGCCGCGAGCAGCACGACGGCCTAGCCGCGGCGCTCGACTTGCCCACGACCTGGTTCGGCCGGTGGAAGGGCGGCCCCGGCGAGCTGCGCAGCCTCAGCCTCGACGCCGGTAAACACAGCTGCGGCAGCCAGGCCAGGCTCGACCTGGCCATTGCCTACCTGCGCGGGCACCGGCTGGTCTACGAGGAGACCCGCACAGTCCGGCACGAGCCACACCCTCACCCAGGACACCACGACCGCCCAGCGGAGCGACCCGATGACGACGGCTGACCTCACCGCCGACGTGGCCGCTGACCGGGCCACGATCGACGCCGCAACAGCCGACGTGCTCGCCCGCGCCGCCGTCCTGGTGCGCACCCGCACCGAACGAGGCACGCCCATTACCGACCGGCGCCCTCGCCTGCGCGAGGCGATCGACCACGCCACCGCGCAGATCTGCGGCGGCGCACACCGGTCTGCGGTACGGGAACGCGCGAGCCGCCTGGCGGCCAGGCAGGTCGACAAGGCGCTGGGACGCGGCGAACGCACCAACGACCTCGCCGACTGCGAGCACACCCTGTCCGGGTTCGGCCTGGACGTGGGGACGCTCGGCGCCGTCGACTGGGCCGCCGACCTGCTCGACGCGGCGGCCCGCACCGCCGCCGACTCCCGGTAGTAGCTCAGCCCGGCCACGTGCGGCGCTTGCGCCGACGAGCCCGGCGGACACATCGGTTTCGCGGGAATCCGGCGTAACGAAACGCGCATGACGGGACGCCTGGCAGGCGTTCCACCCAGCACCGGAATTCCCCATCCCTATCGCGGCAGACACGAGGCGCGCAGATAGCGGACGGGGTCCGCGCCTCCGTCTGCCCGCAACACCGCATTCGGAGGTGTAGCCATGCCCAGCACAGATTGCGTAGTGGACATCCATTCACAAGAAGGTGACCTGGTTTGCGCGGACTGCGTGCCCGATGCTCATGTCCGCTGCTCTGGCTGTGACCAGTGGCACCGGACCGACTCGCCGTGCGACAACTGTGCCTGTTGCGACCTGTGTCACAGGGTGGTTTGGCAAACCGAGTGCCTCGAGACGGTCCGTGGTTCGACCATCTGCGAGGACTGCCGCGACAACTGGTACTGGCGGTGTCCGTCGTGTGATGGCTGGAACCGCGACGGCTACGACTGCGGCAACGGGTGCTGTCCCGAAAGCTGCGACTGCGAGGACTGCCACGACGACTACGACGACGGTCTGATCCACTCACACGACTACAAGCCGCGTCCGGTCTTCCACGGCACCGGGCCCTTGTACCTAGGCCCCGAAATCGAAGTCGAAACGCCCTACTACCGCGACTACGACTGCGCCAAGATCGCCGACTCGCACCTGGGTGAGCTGGGCTACCTGAAGTGCGACAGCTCGATCGGCAACGGGTTCGAGATCGTCACCCACCCGATGTCGTACGACTGGGCGCTGGCCAACTTCCCGTGGCGGATGCTCGATGCCCTGCGCGAGGCCGGCTGCGCCGCCACGGCGAGCACCGGCATCCACGTGCACCTGTCCCGGGCCGGGTTCGACTCACCGTGCCATGTCTACCGGTGGATGGTGTTCATCTACCGCAACGAACACCAGGTCACCACGGTGGCCCGCCGACGCAGCGACGAGTGGGCGGCGTTCACCGAGCAGGACCGGCGGTCGGCCAAGCACTACGCCAAAGGCGCCCGCGGCGACCGGTACCGGGCCATCAACACCGGCAACCGGGACACCTTCGAGCTGCGGGTGTTCGCCAGCTCCCTGGACCCGGCCGAGGTCAAGGCCGCGTTCGCGTTCGCCGCCGCGTCGGTGGAGTACACCCGAACGCTATCCGTCGCGGCGATCGCCGGTGGCGGCTGGACGTGGTCGGCATTCGTCAACTGGCTGGCCGACCGGCCGGCCTACCGGCCGCTGTGCGACCAACTGGAGGCACTGCAATGTGTCTGCTGAGCTTCTTCCCGGCCGGGGTCCTGCCCGACGCCGGCGCGCTGCGCAACGGCGCGGTGTTCAACGACGACGGGCACGGCTTCGCCATCGTCACCGACGACCACCTGATCGTGGAGCACGACATGGACGCCGAACCGATGATCACCACGTTCGAGACGCTGCGCCGCCGGTACCCGCAGGGGCCGGCGCTGTTCCACTCCCGATTCGCCACCCACGGCACGCGCAGTCTGGCCAACTGCCACCCGTTCCCGGTCGGCGGCGACCCTCGCACCGTCCTGGCCCACAACGGCGTACTGCCCGCCCTGGTCCAGCCCGCCGACGGCGATCCGCGCTCGGACACTCGCATCGTGGCCGAGGACTTCCTGCCGCTGTTCGGCCCGCTGCGCACCCGAGCCGCCCGGCTGCGGCTGCAGCGGTGGATGCGGCCAACCAACAAGATGGTGATCCTGACCGTGGACCGGCGGTTCCGGCAACGTGCCTACATCCTCAACGAGGACGCCGGCATCTGGGACGGCGGCATCTGGTACTCCAACGACGGCTACCTGCCGACACGCTGGGCCGGGCCGCGCGCGGATGCCGACCCGTGGGACTGGCCACAGTGGACGACGTCGGACCACGTCGCGGACCGGTGCTGGTTCTGCTACTCGATCATCGACATCACCGACCACCGGTGCCGCGTCTGCGGCTGGTGCACCGGTTGCGGCGAGATGCCCGAACACTGCCTGTGCTATACGCCGGCCACGCTGGACCGGCAGCTGGCCACCGGCACCTGATCGCCGCATTCCTGTGCGGTGCCGCCGGCAGCGCCGTCACGCCCGTGCTCGGGCCGACCGACTGGACCGGCCCTCGCACCCCACCTCCCGCCGGCACCTTCCCAAGGCCGATGCCCGTCACCCGTTCCGTTGTGCCCGGAGCTCGGCCACCCAGCCGGGCCCCGGGCATCACCACGCGAGGAGCCCGAACCATGCAGTACCGGCACTACTTTTCCTACCCGCCGGGGCACTCCCGCTACCGGCGGGCGTGGCCGGCCATCCTGGCCGACACCCGCCGCATCATCGACGCCGTCCGCACGGCCGGAGTTGCTATCGCCGGCCCGGACGGGCGACGCAGCCCGATTCTCGACCCGACCCACGGCGTCGGCTTCAACGGCGACGCCTACACCGACCTGGACGGCGAAACCTTCACCCTGCTCGCCCCGACGCCACCGGCCGGCGCGCCGGCCCCGGCAACGGCGTCGTGCCGCACCGGTCGCAAACCGTACGACCTGGCGGTGGCGGCCGTGCTGCTGCGTTGCCACCTGCTGCTGCCCGACCTGTTCACCATCGGCAGCGACGGCCGCTGGGACGTCGAATGGGCGCACGGCCCGCTACCAACCCGGGTGGCATCGACACTGAGCGCCCGGCAGCTGGTCGCCAGCCTCTTCGAGACCACCTTAACCGCCGACCCGCTGCGCCCGATCGGCGACCCGTCACCCTGACCGGGAAACGACCGGCAGAGCGGCCCTTGTCCACTTCGGACATGCCTGGGTTCGCCAGTGCCGCCGGGCCGACGGATGGCCGGGCACGCCGACGCGTGCAGCCAGCCGAACCATTCATCTCTTGCACCCCGCCCGCGCCGGCCGGTGCGCCGCAGCCAACCGCAGAGACAACCTTGGAGGTACGTGCGTGTCACCACGAGACAAGGCCATCGCCTTGGCCCGCAAGCTCCTGGCCCAGGCCGAGGACCCGGGCGCCACACCCGAGGAGAGCCAGGCGTTTGCCGCCAAGGCCGCCGAGATCATGCTCCGGCACGACCTGACCGACGCGGTCGTGCGCGCCACCGCCGACCAGACCAAGACCAGCAGCGAGCCGATCGACGTGTTCACCTACCGGATCAGCGGCGAAGGCGGCCACGGCCGGCACCGCGCCTGGGCGCTGGGCGACGTCGCCGCCGCCTACGGCGGCGAGGTCTGCTTCTTCGGCAACAACGCCAGCAACCAGACGCGCACCCTGCACATCGTCGGCACCGCAGCGGACCTGGACACCCTGCGCCTGCTGCTGCCCACCGTCGCCGCCGTCGCCGAGACGTCCGCCGCGGCGGCGGCCCGCCGACACCGCACCCAACTGGCCGCCGACGGCTGGTACACCAAGACCGAGCTGGACCGCGAGGTCACCTGGTACCGCCGCTCGTTCCTGCGCGGGTTCGGCGCCGGCGTGGCCGAACAGATCCGCACCCGACGCGCCGGTCTGCTCGACGAGATCCAGACCGCCGGCAGCGGCGCGGAACTGGTCCTGGCCGACCGAGCCAGCCGGGTCGCCGCCGAGTTTCGCCGCCGCTACCCCAAGCTCGGCCGGCCCCGCCCGGTCCGCGGCCACTCCACGGCGGGTCGCCGCGACGGCCACGCCGCCGGGCGCGCTTTCAACTTCGGCGGCAACCAGCTCGACACCGGCCGCCCACACCCGGAGCTACCCCGATAGACCCGCAACCCCGGGGCGGCGCCCGCACCGACGCGTGGCGACCCGAGCCCAGCAGGCGTCGCCGACAACGTTCAGCGCAACCACCGGCAACCCGGATCGCACTGAACCCGACCACTGATTCCCTCGCGGCCCCCGGCCGCCGACAGCCATCCCGACCGTCAAGGGCCTCGCAGACCACCTGCCCGCCCTGGACGGGCGGCAGAGGTCCGCGGGCCCGTCCTATCTGGACGGAGAATCGTATGACAGCCATCGCCCCTGGCACCGCCGGCCAACCCGACCCCGCCGATCCGGCGTCCCTGTTCGCCGCCATCACCACCAGCCTGGCCGCCGCCTTCAATATGATCGAGTGGGCTGAGGACGAAATCGCCCAGGCAACTCGCCGGCATCCGGCCCACGCCGACACGCTGTACCACGCATTCGAACTCATCAGCCCCCGCGCCATCGGACCGGGCATGAGCACCGAGTTCGTCTACCGGGCGCACGCCCGCGAACTGCTGGAGCGCCTGGCCGCCGGCCCCGACACCCGCCCCGCCACCGCCGTCGAGGTGTGTCTGGCCTGCGCCGAGGCCAGCCAGCGGGCGCCGCTGCACGGCCCCGGCGCCGGCCTGTACTTCCGCGCGTGGTTGCACGCGTTCCCCGACCATCCGGTGACCGCCGGCCACGCCGCCCAGCAGGTGCACTACGAGCACCTGTACGGGCCGCGGATCGACGAGCTGGAACAGATGCTGCGGCGCAAGCTCGCCGACCCGGCCCGGCAGCTGGCCGGCGTCGAGTGCGGTGGCAGGCACCACGGCACGAGCGTCGCCTGCCGGTACGCCAACCTCACCGCGTCCGGCCGGAACCCGACCGTGGTACGTCATCGAGCGAACGCGAATCCGACACCCACGGCCATCACCGCGGGCACGGCCGGGTCGCGCAACGGGCAGCTGGCGCCGCTGCTGGCCCACCTGCAAGCCCACCCACACCTGGACTTCAGCTCCCAGGAGCTCGGCCGGGTACTGGGCCGCTCGCACAGCACCATCCGCCGGCACCTGCGGATGCTGGCCGACCATGGCCAGGTCATCCGGACGCGATCACGCCCGGCCCGGTTCCAGATCGCCACCTGAGCCACCATCTCCGCGCCACGACGGTACGCCTCTCGTACCCGACCACATCGCGGGACGCCCCGGCGAGCCAATTCCTTTGGCCCATGCGTCCCGCACCGGGGTCGCGTGGGCCTGCGTCGATATCGCAGGAGGACCCTGATGATCCCAAGACCCGACGCCGGACCCCTGCCGGCCGACGTCGCCCACCCTGCCGGCTCCCACGCCGGCAGCCCGCCGCGGCACAGCCGGGCCGCCGAGGCCGCGGCCTGGGTGTTCTACACCATCGCCGCGATCGGCTCCACCGTCGGCCAGATCTGGGTCGGCGTGCAGGCCCCACCGTGGCCGGCTGACCTGCACTGGGCGTGGCGGGCCGTGCTGGTCGCCCCGTTCGCCGCCGTCATCGACCTCGGCGGCGTGGTCACCGCCGCGTTCGCCGACACCCGGCAGCGGCTCGGCGAGCCCGCCTACGGCTGGCGGGTCCTGTCCGCCGCCACCGTGGTCCTCGGCGTCGGCATCAACGCGGTCGGCCACCGGCACACCGTCTACCTGGCGGTGGTGTTCGGTGGGCTGGGCTGCTTCGCCTACAGCATCTGGCTGATGCACTCCGCGGCCCGCCGCCGCGACGCGCTGCGCGCCGCCGGCAAGCTGGCCGACACCGCCCCGGTGTACGGATGGAACCAGTGGCGCCGCGAACCCGCCGTCACCCGCCGCGCCCGATCCCTGGCCCTGGCCCACGGCTACACCCTGCACGAGTCGCTTCAGGTCGCCCGGCAGCAGCTCCGCGACGAGCAGCGCCGGGCCGCCCTGACCCGGCACGTGGAGACGCTGATCCGATCCCGGCACAAGGACCCGGTCCGCGCCGCCATCGCGGCCACCACGCTGGACATCGACGCGGTCGCCGCCACGCTGACCGCGCAGGCCGACGTGGCCGGCTGGGCCCGACTCATCGGCGCCGACCTGCAGCCCCCGGCACCCGCCGGGCCACTCGCCACGGCCGACCCCACCGGCCCGACAACCACCGCCGGTGCGACGCCCATACCGCACCAGCCGATGCCACCCACCGACGTCCTTCGCCGGGTGCCCACCAGCCAGCCGGCCTACGACCGGTGGCGCCAACTATGGGCCGAACTGGCCACCAACCCGACCGCCGACGCCAAACAGTTCGCCGACCGCCACGGCATCTCGCTGCGGCAGGTGCAGTGGATCCGCTCGGTCGGCGCCACCGGCCTGCTCGACTCGCCCATTCCGCCCGCGGTGCGGCTCGCGCAGCTGGCCGCAGCCAACGGCCACCAGCCCCCGCAGCCGGCTCCCGCCGCCTAGCCGCACACCCGCGGGGTGGGCCACCCGGCCGGCCACCCCGCACCGGCGGTCGGCTTTCGCGCCGGAACCCCAGCAACCACACCGAACCGACCGTCTGGAAAGGACACTCACCATGCACGCCGCCAGGAACCGGCCGTGACCGGCCGCGCCATCACCACCGTCGTGGCCGCCGTGCTCGCCGTCGCGTTCCTGTGCGTCGGCGGCATCACCAGCTTGGCCGGCACCGCGTCCGCCTGCACCATCGCCGTCGACCCCAGCGGCAGCCCGACGGTAGCCCGCTACGACACCGAACAACTGCACCACGCCGGCATCATCGCCACCGTCGGCACCGGCCGCGGAATCCCCACCCGCGGACAGATCATCGCCGTCGCGGTCGCGATCCAGGAGTCGAGCCTGCGGAACCTGCCCCACCAGGGACCGGCCAACGACCACGACTCACTCGGCCTGTTCCAGCAACGGCCCAGCCAAGGCTGGGGCACCCCTGAGCAGATCATGGACCCGGTGTACGCCAGCAACCGCTTCTACGACAAGCTGATCCAGGTACCCGGATGGCAGAGCCTACCGCTGGCCGAAGCAGCCCAGGCCGTCCAGCGGTCCGCGTATCCCGACGCCTACGCCAAATGGGAGCTCGACGCCACTGTCCTGGTTGGACTGGCCGCGGGGCCGCCCGGCACCGCATCACCGGCCGCAGGCCAGGACTGTGTCAGCGTCGCCGGATGGATGAAGCCGGTGCGTGGCCCGGTGACTTCAGGGTTCCGTACCCCCGCCCGTCCCGGCCACGACGGCGTGGACATTATGGCGCGGAAGGGCACACCCATCCACGCCGCCGCGTCCGGTGTCGTCATCCGGGTCGAATGCAATGCCCACCTGACCGGCGGCAGACCGTACTCGTGCGACGTCGACGGGGACCCGGTCAACGTACGCGGCTGCGGTTGGTACGCGGAAGTGCTGCATGTCGATACGACCGTGACCCGTTCGTGCCACATGGTGCGCCGGCCATACGTCCAGGTCGGACAACAGGTTGCGGTCGGCCAGGTGATCGGCCTGGTGGGCTCCAGCGGTCACTCATCCGGCCCACACCTGCACCTTGAGACGCACCTCGAACGGCCCGCGACCGCGGCCAACGCCGTTGACCCAGTTGCCTTTTTCGCCGCACGCGGCATCGATTTACAGCCCAGTTAAGGCATCCGTCGCACTCGGGTCGGCGTACGCGTTGCCGTGCAACGGACCCGCACCGGCAGCATGCATCACTGTTGCACATCCGCCATCGGATGTCACGCGCATCGGCCACGGGTGCTCAACATGCCCCGCCTGTGGAGCTCCCCGGCGAACGGACCAACCAAGATGCCTTTGCGCGGCGTCGATCGGCCGGTCGGCGCGTGCCGCAACGACCCGGGCTGCCCGACGAAACGGCCCAAAGTGTGATCGCCACGCACCTGACCGCGCGAATCAACCCGGTGGATAGCCGGGGCCATCTCAGTCGAATCGAAAGGTCGTCCGATGCTCAGTACCCGCCTGCTTTACGCGCTACAACGCAAGATCCGCGCCATCGAAGCCGATCGACACGCGTTGGGGTGGAACATGCTGCCCACCGCCGCACATCTCATCGTCGCCGACGGTCACTTGCTGCGCTGCCAGATCCTGCCTCGGCCGGCGCGGCTGTCGCACCTGGATCCGCTGCACCGACAAGTGGCGGCCTACACCGCTGCGGCGGCGGAAACCGTTGAGGCGCCATCGATGGCCGGACTACCGCTCGCGGTCACCTTTACCGTGGAGCTGTGCCCTGGCTGTCACTCCCGGCTGCCTCACCTGCTTCGGCGTACACGGCATCCGCGACGACACTGGCCCACCGTTCGCATCCTGGTCGCTGTCGACGCCGCCGGGCTGTGTTACTACCTGCAACGCGATCGGGACACCGACGAGGTCACCTTCTGCACCCGCACCCTGGTACACAAGAGTGGGCCAGACGATCTCGCGACCAGGATCTACCACGCCATGCTCGACCTGCTGGCCATGTGGCAACAACGCGCATTATCCATCATGGACGGTGAACGCTGGACCCAGGGCTGACCGCGGTCACGCATGGCGTGTCAATCCGTAATGGCGGTGTCGTCGACAACGGTCGCGGGCCGTCGCTCACCGGCGTGTCCACGACGCGATGACAGCTCGACGGCCCGCGTTGGGGAGACGACTGTCGGACGCCCGGCCGTCTACCACCATATGGGTGGCCCGGCGGCCGGGAGCACGACGTGCGACGCGCCCGCAAGGCGCGACAGGGTCTTTTGCGTGCCCTCGTCGACTACTCTCCGTGCCCAGTCGATAGCGGCTCGCGCATGCTCCCGGCGACTCGGCGGTGGCCATCACAACATGGTGCCGATCCGGGTCGTCCGAGTTCGTGCCGACGGCACAACACAGCGGCGACCTCTCGCGCTGGCGGTTCACGGTTGGGTTGGTTCGCGCAGCAGGGACGCGGCCAGTTGTTCGGTGGCGGGGTCGATGTCGATGCCGGCGTCGTCGAGGGCGTGACGCAGGTGGGTCAGCCGCTGCCGGATCGCGGCGGTGTCGCCGACTGCGGCGGCGGCGCGCATGGCGCGGCGGGCCAGCTCGTCGGAGAGCGGGTCGAGGTCGCACGCGGTGTCGCACAGGCTGCGGGCCTGGTGCGGGTCGGTGTCGGCGAGCAGGTCGGCCGCCTGGGCGTGGATCTTGATGAGGTGGCGGCGGACGTGTTCCCGGTCGGTGTCGATCCATTCGTAGTCGTTGCCGTCGGCGAGCCCGCCGGTGGCGGCGGCGATCGCGGTCTGCAGGTGTGCCAACCGGTTGGTGTCGTCGGTGGCGGTGGCGACGTGCGCGTAGGCGTCCAGCACGGTCCACCAGTCGACCCGCAGTAGGGCCGGGTCGAGGTGGTAGTGGCCGCCGGTGTTGATCACCGGTTCGATGCGCGTGCCGGCCGGCTTCTTGTTGCCTGCCTTGCCGTTTGGCGTGGTGTCGGTGCGGTCGGGCTTGGTGGGTGGTTGGGCGGCGGTGCGGATGACGCCGCGGAGGTTGGCCACGCATGTGGACAGCCGTTCGGAGGCGCGGCGCAGGGTGGCGTCGGGCCAGAGGGCTTCCATGATTTCCGACAGCGACGCGCCGGTGCGGTGCACGGCGAGGTAGACCAGCAGTTCCAGGCTCTTGGCGCGCAGCCCGCGTACCTTGGTGCCGTCCGGGGCCACGATTGCCGGCTCGCCGAGCACCCGGACCGCGACCGGAACCGTCGATGCGATGGTGGACGGTGCGGTCGGTTGGGCGACTGGTTCGGGTTTCTCGGTGGCGGTGGCTTCCCGGCCAGGCGTGACTTGGTCGGTGACGGCGGGCTCGGTCGTCGGCGGGCTTGCCGGGGTGCCGGTGGGCGCGACGGTGGCGACGGTGGTGATGTCGCCGTGGGCTTCGCGCAGCATGGCGAGCATCTCGGTGGCGGTGGCGGTGTCCAGGACGGCGACCCGCCGGCCGTCGCCGCCGCTCGTGGCGCCGTCGGCGGCCACGGTCAGCGTGGTGCCGGGCGGCCAGGTGCCGATGAGCGCGGCACCGATCTCGACCTTCTCGCCGAGCCGGATGGCGGTGGCCAGCCGGTTGTGCCACGCCGGTTCTGGGACGTCGGCGATGAGCAGCATCTGGGGCAGCGGTTCGGCCAGGGCATGCTCGTCGCGCAGCGCGGTGACGTCGGCGGCTTCCTGGTCGGCGATGAGCCGGCTGCGACGGATGATCTCTTCTTCGATGACGGTGAGGGCATCCGCGAAGGTGGCCGCGACGGTGAGTCGCTGCATCGGGCCGAGGTCGACCGCGGAGACGCCGAGCAGGGTGGCCAGGGTGCCGGCGGGGATGACGGCTTGGCCTTGCGCGTCCGGGTCGTGCGGGTTGCCGGAGGTTAGGGTGGCCACCAGCAGCGCCCGGGCCGCGTCCAGCGCGGCCGGTCCGTCCAGGCCCAGGCCGGCGGTGACCGGTAGCGTGCCGACACCGGCGAGTTCGGCGCCGGTGGGGCCGATTGGTGGCAGCGGCGGCTTGACCGCGGCGGCGGTGTACTCGCGCACGGTCGGGCCGCGGTCGGGGCGCTCGTCGAGCAGTTCGGGCGCCGAGCGCCGCAGACCTTGCCGGATGCGGGTCATCGCGGCCAGCGGCGGGGTCAGGTCGGGGTCGTCGAGGACCGGGGTGGGCCGGTAGCGGTGCCGTCGCCGCTGCCACACCAGCCGGACCGCGTGCAGCAGTCCGGCGGCCAACCCGACGCCGAGGAAACCGCCGGTGATCTGGATCCAGCCCGGCAGGTCCGCCGCCGGCTGACCGTCGACAGTGGACGCCGAGGGTGTGGCGGCCGGTGTCGGCCCGTTGGGTGAGGTGGTGACGGCCCCGGCCGACGGGCTGGGGGAGGCGACCGGCGGGGACGGGGAGACGGCCGGGGCGGTGGCCGCCGGTGGGACGAAGAGTCCGTCGTCGCCGGGGATCGACGAGGCGGCCGGCGGGGACGCGGTGGCGGCCGGGCTGGCGGTTGGCGCCGGGCTGGTGGTGGCCGGCGGTGCCGGCTGCCCGTCCGGTGGTCGGTGGGGCGGGCGGGCCGGTGGCGGCGCGGCGTCGGCGGGCAGGGTCAGTACCCACCCGGGGAAGATCAGGTCGGGGTCGTGGAAGGTGGTCCGGCCCGAGACGTGCGGCCAGTACTTACCCTTGTTCAGCTCCCAGATTTCCGGCCACCGGTGCGGGTTGCCGAGGTAGCGGTCGGCGATGCGCCACAGCGACTCACCCTTGGCGACGGTGTGGGTGTACTCCTGGCCGTTGATGAGCAGGGTGACCGAGCCGACCGGGGTGAACGTGCGGGCCTCGGCCTGGCCGGCCGGCAGCGCCGCTGCGGTGGTGCCGGCCGGGACAAGCATCACGGCGGCTGGTGGCGGCGCCTGCGAGGTGGGCCCCGAGGCGGGTGCGACCAGGGATGGTGCCGGTGCGGCGGCGACGATGCTGGCGGTGATGCCGGCGACCAGGGCGGCGGCCAGCGCCTGGGTGGGGGCAAGCAGCCGGTAGCGCGGCGCGCGGACCCCGCGGACCGCCGCTGTCACCTCAACCACGACGGAGATGGTGAACAGCAGCCAGAGCAGCCACAGCAGAACCGACAGCGCGTCGAGGTAGGCGGCGTCGGTCAGCCAGTCCCGGCTGGTGAGTGCGCGGCGCAGCTCGTCGGCGGTGGGCATGTGCTGGGGCAGGGGCCAACCGATGTTGCGGAGCTGCCCGACGGGGACACCGACCACCAGGACCAGCAGCCCGGCCGCGCTGACGAGCCGGGTGACCGCCCGGACCAGGAGAGTCCACATGCGACAGCTCTCCTCTCCTCGGCGTCACCCTGTGATGGGCACGGCGGTGGCGGTGGCCTCGACGGTGATCGTCTCGATGCCCAGCAGGGGCACCAGGATTCCCGGCCGGGTCACGGTCACGGTGACGGCGACCTCGGTCGTGGTGACCGTGACGGTGCCGCGTTCGCCGACCTGGGCCAGGAAGGCGGTGGCGGCCGTCCGCGCCGCGGCCGGGTCGATACGCACGACACCGGTGGTGCGCAGCGCCGCCAGGTCGAGTTCGTCGGCACCGGCCCGGGCGGCCTGCTGAGCGATGTCGGTGGCGTGGCCGCGAGCGCTCATCGCATTGCCGGCCTCGACCATCACGCCGGCCAACACCAGCACCACCACGATCAGGAACAGGCCGAAGGCCGTGGCCGAGCCGCGGTCGCCGGCGGTGGCCCGGCGCAGCCGGCGGCGCGCACGACTGAGGGCGGTCATGGCTGGCTCGCCTCCTGCTCGTTCGGTGGATACGGCTCGGCGTCGTCGCCTCGCGCCGCGCCCGTGCTCGGCGTGCCGGCGTCGATCAGCGCATCTGGATCGGTGCGCAGCCACAGGTAGTCACAGCCCTCGGCCAGCCTGGCTGCCGCGGCGGTGACGACCTCACGGACGCCGGTCCGTTCGCCATCGTCCAAAGCCTGGCGGTGCTCGTCGAGCAGCCGCCACCAGTCGACGTCCACGACGGCGGGATCGAGGTGGTAGTGGCCACCGGTGTTGACGATCGGCTCCAGCCGCGCGGCCGACTCGTCGGCGGGGTCGACGCGGCGCAGGACGGTACGCAGGTTCCCGGTGCAGGTCGACAACCGTTGCGCGGCCCGCGGTGCGGGCGCGTCCGGCCACACCGCGGCGGCGATGTCGGCCAGTGGCGCGCCGCCGCGGTGCACGACGAGGTACACCAGCAGCTCCATGCTCTTGGCCCGCAGCCCGCGCACGGCGCCGCCGTCGGCGCCCAGAACGGCGGGGGTTCCGAGCACCCGCACCCGCACCGGGGCCCGGCCGGCCGGTGGCGCCGACGGGGGTGCAGCGTCCGGCCGGCCGGTGGCCTGCGGTGCCGGCCCGGTGCCCGCGTCGGCGTGGAGCGGCTCGTCGGCGGTGGGGGCCACCTCGGTACGGTTGGCCGGAACGGCCACGGTGACACCTCGTCCGGGCCGGCGCAGTGTGGCGAGGGTGGTCGTGCCGGCCGGGGGCGCCGCGGTATCGCCGTTGACCCGCTGCCGCGGCGGGTGCGGCCGGGGCAGCTCGGGGAGTGGTTCGACCGTCGGGGTGGCGGACCCATGGTGGTCTGCGGGTGTGGCCGGTGGCGGGGGCGGCGGCGCAACCTGACCAGGCGGATGCGACTCGGGCTCGCCGTCGGAGTTCCCGTCGGCGTGGAGATGTTCGTACGCTGCGGCCGGGATCGCCGCCGCCGGCCGGTGCTCGGCCAGCCAGGCGCGGGCGGCGACGGCGGCCGGGTCGTCGCGGCCGTGCAGCACCCGCTCGGCGGTCAGCTCGCTGCCGAGCAGGGCGGTCAGCCCGTCGTAGTCGGCGCCCGCGCGCAGCCGGTGGGCAACCTCGTCCATGTCGAAGGTGAGCACGGCAATGTCGGCCAGATCCGTGCCGACGGCGTGGCGGATCCGCCGGCGCAGGGCGTCGGCGAGGGCGGCGTTGCGCTTCTGGCGACGCAAGGTGATCAGCGCCGCCTCCAGTGACCCGTACAGCCCGAGCTGGGGGTAGGCCTTGGCGAACCCGCGGGCCCGTCTGGTCACGCGCGGGTGGCAGACCCAGTGGGCCCACAGCTCGTAGCCGGGGGTGGCGGCGGCTAGCTGGCCGCGGGCGCGCAGCCGGTCGCGGCGCTTGTTCTCCACGTCCAGCCACCAGGCCAGAAAACCGAGCACGCTCATCAACGCGAAGAACCCGCCGAAGAGCACGTTGCGGTGGGTGAGCAGGTTGAAGGTGGCGGCAGCACCGGCCACAACGGCGCCGAGCATCCGGGACAGGGTGGCGTGCTCGCCGAGCCGACGGCGGGTCTCCGCGTTGGACAGAAACACCACGCCGCCCAGCTCCAGGGCGAAGATGCCGCCGACAGCCACCGGCCAGGGCAGGCCGAGTTGGGCGACCGCACCGGTGGCAGTGCCGTAGAGCGCCACCGACAGCACCGCGGCGTAGAACAGCCGGCGCATCACCGCCGTGCGCCGCACCGCACGAGCCAGGTCGGCGTCGAGTTCCTCAACTACCCTGGCGTTGGCGCCACCGTCCAGTCTGGACAGTCGCTCCAGCAGCTCCGGCTCCAGCGACACGATCACAGGCCCACCGCCACGGTGGCGTCGGGATTGGTGAACCCAAGGGCAAGCTGGCGGAAGGTGTCGATGGGGGCGGTCGATGTGGAGATTGCGGTGTACTGGCCGGGGATGCCGCTCATCCGGGCCAGGGTGGACAGGTCGACGGTGCAGGAGACGGTAACAGTGACCGCGCCGCCGCGCCGCCACGCTCTGGTGTCGGTGGTGACGGTCAGCTGGGAGCAGGTGATGGACCGGCCGGCCAGGTCGGCCTCGGCTGCCTGCCGCGCCGCGGTGGCCGCGGCCGGGGCGCTGCGTTGCAGCGAAGCGGCCCGCGCGGCCGACGCGGACGCGGACTGCAGGTCCAGCCGCGAGATGGACAGGTTGAACGCCGCCGCCACGATGACGATCGCCAGCAGCATGACCGGCAGCACGAACCCGGCAAGCTCCACCGACGCCGACCCGCGGTCGCATCGCCGAGTCCGGGCGACGACCCGGTCCGGCGGCGGTGCGGTATGGGCGGCACAGGCGGGCATTTTTCTAGACCCTTTCCATCGGGGCGTGGACCGTGGCGGTCACCGGCGGCCGAAACCCCGGAATGATCGAGACGGCGGTTCCATGGACGGTCACGGTGACCGTGGTCGTCGTGCGGGTGATCGTGACTTGTGGACTGTCGAGGGCGTTGCCGACCGCGGAGGTCAAGATGGCGTCGGCGTCGGCCTGACCGTCGGCGACCGTGGCGCCGTACACCCGGGTGGCCTGGGCGGCGTGGCTGGCGGTGTAGTGGGCGCCCAACGCGGCCATGCCCCACATCACCACCTGGATGCCGACCAGCAAGGTGAGCAGCATCAGCGTGGTGCAGCCGGCGATCTCGACGGTGACCGCGCCCCGGTCGTGCCGGTGGTCACCGCCGAGCCGCCGGCGCCGCTGGTTGGGGAGGCGCTTCACGGCCCTGCGGTGAAGCCGATGCTGTAGGTGATGTTGTTGAAGAACGCCTTCAGGTCGTCGCGGAAGATCACGCCGACGGCGCCCACGATGACGATCATCACGGCGACCCAGAGCATGATGTCGACGGTCTGCGCGCCCCGGTCGGGCTGGCGTCGCAGCGCCAGGGCGGTGCGGATGACCAGGCGGGTGATGAGCTGGTTCACGGATGGGTACCTCCTGTTACTGGTTCAGGTTGGTGCTGATCGTGGCCATCGCCGCGTACAGCAAGAAGATCAAATAGCCGAGGCCGAACAGCATGATCGGAATGGCCATCTGGGCGCTGCGGGCGCGGGCCCGCCGTTCCATGTCGGCGGTTGTCCGGGCGCGCATGGTCCGCGCGACCACGGCCATGGTCTCGGCCACCGGGGCGCCGGCGGCGGCCTGTTCGATGGCCGAGGCCAGCTCGGCGAGTTCGTCGACGCCGATCTGCCTGCCCAGGTCGCGCAGCGCGGTCCAGGTGTGGATCCGTTGCCGGCCGCGGGTTTGCGCGGCGGCGGCCAGTTCGCGGCGAAGGCGCAGCGCCGCCGGGCCGGACAGCTCGTCGAGGGTGTCGTCGAGGGCCTGCTCGACGCCGGCCCCGCCGGCCAGGGCACCGCCGACCAGATCCAGCAGCGTGGACAGGGTCTCGCGCATCTGGTCGCGGCGGGCCTCGGCGGCGGCGTGCAGCCGGGCGTGGTTGTACCGCACGGCGACCGCGGCGCCGAGCAGCGCCAGCCACAGCGGCAGCTGCCCACCCAGTCCCCACAACATCGGCAGCAGACCGAGTCCGAGCATCCCGGCGACAACGATGACCACCTGCTGGGCCAGGTACTCGGCCGGATCGCGGTCGCAGATGGCCAGGTCCTTACGGGTGCGGTCGCGGGGCAGTCCGAGCCTGGCAAGGGGCTTGGCGAGGGCCAGGTCGAGGCGGCGGCGTCCGGTGACCGGCCGCGGCCGGGGCCGCGACAGGCTGTCCAGCAGGTCGGCCAAAGCGGGTCGGGGCGGGCGTAGCCCGGAGGCGATCAGCGCGACCCCGGCACCGGCCACACCACCGGCGATCACCATCGTGGTCCAGGCGTCGCTCATGGCGTTCTCGCCGCTGGGTCGTCTTTGAGTACTCGTACTGGTTCGGGGATGCGGGTCAGCCGCTGCAGCCACACCGCCGCGAGGGTCCAGATGCCACCGACCAGCAGCAGCACCACCTGCCCGGCCAGGTGGTCGAACGGGGACAGCAGCGGCCGGTTGAACAGGTACAGCCCGACCCCGACGACGACCACGATCAGGATGACCAGCCGGGCGGAGGTCTTGGCCTCGGTGCGTTCGCTCTCCACCCGCTGCA
>Ga0075420_100001972_pt1 | contig 17630 bp, 20 predicted proteins | sample SoiMetdeltSBSDD4_FD_75296 | JGI IMG/M metagenome (GOLD analysis project Ga0075420, IMG submission 75296) | Bulk soil microbial communities from a Populus tree surrounding site in Tennessee, USA - Soil MetaG P. deltoides SBSDD4 | ecosystem: Environmental > Terrestrial > Soil > Tree plantation... | reverse complement strand
GGCGCTCGCGTTCGCCGGCTGGCAGGGCTGGCGCTGGTACAGCACGCACCAGGCCGCGCAGGCGGCGGCGGTTTTCGACACCCTCGCCAAGGCGGCGCAGGCGGGCGACGCGAAGGCGCTGCGCGACGCCGTCGGCACCCTGATCGAGAGCTACCCGCGCACGCTGTACGCGCCCATGGGCGCGCTGGTCGCTGCGCGCTTCCACTTCGACCGCAACGACCCCAAGGCCGCCAAGCTGCAGCTCCAGTGGGTCGTCGACAACGCCAAGTCGGACGACTTCCGCGACCTCGCGCGCCTGCGCCTCGCGGCGATGCTGCTCGACGAGAAGGCCTACGACGACGCGCTGAAGGCGCTCGACGTCAAGCATTCGCCCGCGTACGACTCGCAGTTCGCCGCGCTGCGCGGCGATGTGCTGCTGGCGAAGAACCAGCCCGCCGAGGCAAAAGCGGCCTATCAGCTCGCGCTCGAGAAGGCGGGCCGGGAGCAGGGCGCGTTCCGCGAGAGCGTGCGCATGCGGCTCGAGGCGCTGGGCGGCTGAAATGAAGTGGCTTTGCCTCGCGCTCGCCGCGCTTCTGTGCGGGGCGTGCTCCAGCAGCTCCGGTCCCAAGCCGGCGGATCCGCCGCGCATCGACAAGGCCAAGCGCGTGCGCGTGCTATGGTCGGCGAGCGTCGGCGGCGGCGACCACTACACCTTCCTTCCCGCGCTCGCCGCCGGCTCCGTGTACGCGGCGGCGCGCGACGGCACGGTCATCCGCCTCGACGAGAAGTCGGGCGAGCGCCGGTGGCGCGCGTCGCTCGAGCTGCGCCTGTCCGGCGGGGTCGGCGCCGATGAGCGCACCGTGGCGGTCGCGAGCGAGGAAGGCGAGGTTGTCGCGCTCGACGTGCAGACCGGCAAGGAGCGCTGGCGCGCGCGCGTCTCGAGCGAGGTGCTCGCCCCGCCCGCGGTCGCTTCGGGGCTGGTGCTGGTGCGCAGCATCGACAGCCGGGTGTTTGCGTTCGGCGCGGACGACGGCAAGCGACGCTGGGTGTACCAGCGCGCACCTTCCTCGCTCATCGTGCGCTCGCCGGCCGGCATCTCGGTGGCGGGCGGCCTCGCCTTCGCCGGCTTTCCCGGCGGCCGGCTCGCCGCGCTCGCGCTCGACACCGGCGCGCTGCGCTGGGAGGCGGCGGTCGCGCTGCCGAAAGGGTCGACCGAGCTCGAGCGCGTCGCCGACGTGATCGGCGAGCCGGCGCTGCAGGGGCGCGAGGTGTGCGCCGCGGCCTATCGCAGCCGGCTCGCGTGCTTCGACGCAGCCACCGGGCGCCAGCTGTGGGGCCGCGAGCTGCCGGCGCTTTCGGGCGTGAGCCTCGATGCGAGCTACGCCTTCGTGGCCGACGACCGCGGCGCGGTGCACGCGCTCGACCGCAGCAACGGCCAGTCGGTCTGGAAGCAGGACAAGCTCGCGTACCGCCAGCTCTCGACGCCGCTCGCGAACGGCGATGCCGTCGCGGTCGGCGACTTCGAGGGCTACGTGCACTTCCTCGCGCGCGACACCGGCGCTTTCATCGCGCGCACCGACGTGAGCGGGGGCGCGGTACGCGCGGCGCCGCTGCGCATCGGCGCGGGGATGCTGGTGCAGACCGTCGGCGGCGGCCTCTCTGCGCTTTCCCTGTGAAGCCGGTCATCGCGTTGGTCGGCCGGCCCAACGTCGGCAAGTCGACCCTCTTTAACCGCCTGACGCGCAGCCGCGACGCGATCGTGCACGACGTGCCGGGCGTGACGCGCGACCGGCATTACAGCGAGGGCCGCCATGGCGCGCGCGCTTTCATCGCCATCGATACCGGCGGCTTCGAGCCGCGCTCGCCGCAAGGCATCTTCGTCGAGATGGCGCGCCAGGCCGAGCAGGCCATGATCGAGGCCGACGCGATCGTGTTCGTGGTCGACGGCCGCGCGGGCTTGACGCCCGGCGACCGGGACATCGCGCAGAAGCTGCGCGCCCTGCGCGCACCGGTCCATCTGGCCGTGAACAAGACCGAGGGGATGCAGTCCGACATCGCGGTGGCCGAGTTCCACGAGCTTGGGCTCGGCCAGCCCGCGGCGATCTCGGCCGCGCACGGCGAAGGCGTGCGCGAGCTGATGGATGTGGTGCTGGAGAAATTCCCGGACGAAGTCGAGCAGGACGAGGAAGAACGAGGCCATCCGCGCGTCGCCGTGGTCGGTCGTCCCAACGTCGGCAAGTCGACGCTCGTGAACGCGTTGGTGGGCGAGGAGCGCGTCATCGCCTTCGACCAGCCCGGCACGACGCGCGACCCGATCGAGGTGCCGTTCGAGCGCGGCGGCCGGCGCTACACGCTCATCGACACCGCGGGACTGCGCCGGCGCGGCAAGACCGGCGAGGCGGTCGAGTTTTTCTCCATCGTCAAGGCGCTGCAGGCGATCGAGGCGGCGAACGTCGCGATCCTGCTGCTCGACGCGTCCACCGGCATCACCGAGCAGGACGCGCACGTCGCGGGCTACGTGCTCGAGCGGGGGCGGGCGGTCGTGATCGCGGTGAACAAGTGGGACGCGGCCGACAAGGAAGCGCGCGAGCGCATGAAGCAGGAGCTCGCCTGGAAGCTCGGTTTCTTGAATTTTGCGGAAACCCATTTTGTGTCGGCGAAGGAGGGCAAGGGCCTCGGCCCGCTCATGCGCTCGGTGGACGGCGCGCACGGCGCCGCCATGGCTCGACTTTCCACCCCCAAGCTCACCCGCGCCATGATCGCCGCGGTCGAGCGCCAGTCCCCGCCCAAGACCGGCCTCGTCCGACCCAAGCTGCGCTACGCGCACCAAGGCGGCGTCAACCCGCCGCGCATCATCATCCACGGCAACGCGCTCGACCGCGTGCCGGAGACCTACAAGCGCTATCTGGAAGGCTTCTTCCGAGAGAAATTCGCCCTGACGGGAACGCCGATGCGCATCGAGTTTCGCACCGGGCGCAACCCCTACGCCCCGCGCAAGTAGCGCGCCAGGGCGTCTACTTAGCCGCAGCCTTTCTCGCCACCAACAGCACATTGGCGAACGGTGTCCCTTGGCTCATTGGCTCAGCCTCGACGGCGAAGCCGTGCCGGACGAGCTCTTCCTTCCACTGCTCTGCGCTGCGGCAGTGCGGTTGCTGCCCGAACTTGCCGCGCGTTGCCGCATCGAACCATGCGCTGAACTGAGTGAGCCGGAAGGCGAAGCCCGAGCCGGCATCCGCTTCGCGCAGAAGCAGCAGCCCACCGGGCTCGAGCGCATCCGCGGCTTTGCGGATTACCCGCGCAGGGTCGCCGTCCTCCAGATAAAGCAGCACATCGAGTAGCACCACGACGGAGCAGGGGCGCGGAAAGTCGTGCTCGCGCAGGTCGCCCTGCTCGACCTGCGCCGCCGCGCCGAGCGCGCGGCGCGCGGCCATTACCCGTCCGGCGTGCGAATCGATCCCGTGCAGCGCGAGGTGCTGCGGCGGCGCAGGCCAGTCCCGCGGCCAGCGGCCCGTCGCGTGCTGCTCCCTTGCCGCCACGAGGAGCGACAGCAGCAAACCCTGTCCGCAGCCGGCGTCGAGCAGGCTCCCCCGGTCTGGAAAGAGGCCGCGGCGCAGCAGGGCAAGGAATACCGGGTCGAAGCGCAGCTTTTCGTTCGCGAAATGCCGCGCATATCTTCCCGCCGCCGCGTACGGCCGGCTCGCCGCGTCAAGCAGCTGCGTGACGAGCAGGTCCAGAACCGCTACGCGCTGCGCAAGGAGCGCAGCAGGCCGCGCGGGTAGAAGCCGCGCGAGACGAGCTTCCAAGCAATCATGCCCACGATGCGTGCGGTGTCCACGACCGAGCGGTAGTAGCTCGCGCGGGCGTTCGGCGGGTAGAGCGCTGCGATCTGCACCGCGCAGGTCCGTACCCCGGCGCGGCCGGCCTCGATCAGGATTTCGCTCTCGAAGGCGAAGCGAGCATTGGGTCCATGGAACACGTTCACTTGCCGGAGAACCGCTGCAGGGTAAAGACGGAATCCCGACTGGCTGTCCTGCACCGGGAAGCCGGCCGCCCAGGCCACCCAGAAGTTCGCAAACCGGTTGCCGAAGTAGCGCAGCGGCGGGACCCTGTCCTTGTCCCAGAGGCGCGCGCCGATAATGATGCGGCCCGCGTGCGCCTCGGCAGCGGCCACCAGGCGCGGAATGTCCTCCGGGCAGTGCTGCGCGTCGCCGTCGAGCGTAACGACGGCGTCGGCGCCATCAGCCAACGCGAGCGCGAAGCCGCGCCAGAGGCTCGCGCCCTTGCCGAGATTGGCCGGGTTTGACACCAGGGTCACGGGCAGGCCGAGCAGCGCAGCGGCGGTGCCGTCGGTCGAGCCGTCGTTCACCACGATCACGTCGGCGAGGAAGCGCAGCGTGCGTTCGGCGACATCGCGGATGGTCGCTGCTTCGTTGTAGGCGGGAATCACCGCGACGATCTTCATGCCATGCCGCCGTCGATCGAGATCACCTGGCCGGAGATGTAGCCCGCTTCTTCCGAGGCGAGGAAGGCGACGAGCGCCGCGACCTCCTCGGGCTGGCCGGCCCGCTTCATCGGCACCAGCGCGTTGATCGCCGCCTCCGGGAAGGCCTGCGCGCTCATGGGCGAGGCGATGATGCCCGGCGCGACCGCGTTCACCGTGACGCCGCGCGGCGCGAGCTCGAGCGCGAGCGAGCGCGTCGCGCCATGCAGGCCGGCCTTCGCCGCCGCGTAGTTGGTCTGGCCGCGGTTGCCTCGCAGCGCGGCGACCGACGACACGCTGACGATTCGTCCCCAGCGCGTGCCGATCATCGGCAGCAGGAGCGGCTTGGTGACGTTGAAGAAGCCGTGCAGCGATACGTCGAGTACGCGCTTCCACTGCTCTCCCGACATCCCCGCCATCGGCGCATCGGCATGGATCCCCGCGTTGTTCACTACGATCTGCACCGGCCCGCCGGCGAGCACGCGCTCGAGCGCGCGGGCGGACTCTTCTTCTTGCGTCACGTCGAAGGCGACCGCCTCGGCGGCGCCGCCCCCGGTGCGGATATTTTGCACTATGCGCTCGGCTTCGGCGAGATTGCGGTGCGCGTGAACCAGGACGTGCCTTCCCGCCGCGGCGAGGCGGCGGCAGATTGCCGCGCCGATCGCTCCGCTCCCGCCCGTCACCAGTGCACGAATCATATCGAAAGCACGACCGCGGCCTTGCCGCTCAAGACCTCGGTCCCGCCGGCCGACAGCGCGAAGCGGTAGAGCACCCGTTCGCCGTCGCCGGCGAGGCGCTCAGCTTCGATCACCAGGTCGTGCGCGAGATCGTCCAGGCGCTCGGCGCGGCAGACGACGTCGCTCACGCTCGCCAGGTAGCCGGCGCGCGGTGTTTCCTGCACCGCCGCCGACAGCGTGCCGTGCACCGCCATGGCCTGCGCCGCGTATTCGATGCCGCAAAGCGCCGGCAGCTGCGCGCCGGCGCGCAGCGGGTTGTCGCCGTCGCGGTGGCTGCGGCTCACGCAACGGATCGATGCCTCGCTCCACTCGAGCACTTCGTGCAGCAGGCACATCCTGCCCGCGTGCGGGATCCTGGCCACGATCTCGGCCCGGCTCAGCTGCATAGCGTCGCTCGCGCGCGCAAGCTCGCGCCGGCGGTGTACTGCAGGATCGCGGGCTCGGCGGCGACGCGCGCCAGCAGGGCAAGGAGGGGAAGGGCGCGCGCGGCCGGATTGCCGAGGCGCGCGGCTTCGAGGCCGGGGTCGGGCAGGCGCGTCTCAGCCGCGTCACCCGGCATGAACTCGAGCTCGAGCAACGCCAGGCTGCGTTCGGTGGCGTGCGGCGTCATCACCAGCGCGGCGCCGAACTCGCCGCTGATCGAGCGCGCAGCGTGGATGGGCTGCGGGTACGGCTGGTCGTAGGCGATCAGCGCCACCGGCCGCTCGTCGACGGCGATCTGCGTGGTGCATTCCAGCAGGCCGGCGGCGAAGCTCGCGTCGTAGCAGCACAGGCTGGTGGAAGGCTCGCGCGACTGGGTCGCGATGCTCCAGTAGCCGGCGGCGGCGTTGTGCACCGAGTTCATGAAGCGCGTAGGCGACACTTGGCGCTCGGGAGTCGTGAGCGTGTCGCAGATGTGGTGCAGGATTTCCCCGTCGCCCGACGAGGAGGTGAACACGGTCGCGGTGGCGGCGGCGTCGCGCCCGGCGCTCCTGAACGCCTGCGCGCCCACGGCGAGCGCGAGCCGTACCGGGATGCCGGCGCGCCGTCGCTCGGCGGGCGGCAGCAGGTCGCTCGGCGGAATGACCGTCGGCGCGGGGCGGTAGGGCTCGGCACCGGCGAGCACCGCGCGGCTCTCGTCCCAACCGCGCAGGCCCGGTCCGAGCAAGCCGATGCCTTCGACGTACGCGCGCATCAGCCGCCGATCCCGAACACGAGGCTGCAGTTGGTGCCGCCGAAGCCGAACGAGTTCGTCAGCACGCGCCGCACGCGCGCCTCCCGGTTCTCGAGCAGGTAACGGCTCTTCAGCGCGGGATCGACGCTCCGAGTATGCGCGCTACCCGGGAGCAGGCTGTCGCGGGCGGCGAGCATGGCGATCACCGCCTCGGTGATGCCGGCGGCGCCGAGCAGGTGCCCGGTGGCGCCCTTGGTTGAGCTGCACGGCGTCGCAGAGCCGAACAGCTCGACCACCGCCTTGTCCTCGGCGGCGTCGTTGGTCGGGGTCGCGGTACCGTGCAGGTTGATGTAGTCGATGTCCGCCGGGCGCAGGCGCGCCGCCTCCAGCGCGCGCTGCATGGCGAGCCGCGCGCCGGTGCCCTCCGGGTGCGGCGTCGACATGTGGTAGGCGTCGCAGCTTTCGCCGACCCCGAGCAGCGTGACCGCTCCGGCCGGGGGCGAGCCGCGCGGCTTTTCCAGCAGCGCGAAAGCCGCGCCTTCGCCGAGCGAGATGCCGTCGCGCTCGGCATCGAACGGCCGGCACGGCTGGCGCGAGATCAGCTCGAGCGAATGGAAGCCGTAGAGCGACGTGAGGCACAGCGTATCCGCGCCGCCCACCACCGCGGCATCGCAGGCGCCCGCCGCGATCATGCGCGCGGCGTTGCCGAACACCTTGGCGCTCGACGAGCAGGCGGAGGAGACCACGAACGCCGGACCGGTGAGGCCGAGGTAGCGACGGACAAAATCACCGAGCGAGTAGGTGTTCTGCGTCGCCTGGTAGCGAAAGCCCGCCGGCAGCGCCTGGGTCTGCGGATCGCGCTGCCGGTAGGCGAGCTCGGTCTCGAGGATGCCGGAGGTGCTGGTGCCGATGAAGACGCCGATGCGCGCGGCGCCGTAGCGTGCGCGCGCGGAAGCCACCGCGTCGGTGAAGGCGTCCTGCTCGAGTCCCATCTGCGCGAGGCGATTGCTGCGGCAGTCGTATTCCTCGAGATCGCGCCGCACGCGCCGCGCCTCGAGCCCGGGCACTTTTCCGACCCAGGTATCGAGCGTTGCGCTCTCGAAGTCGCACGGCGCGAGACCCGAGCGCTTCGCCTTTAGGCCCTCGAGCACCGCCCCGGCACCAGCGCCAAGTGCGTTGACGATCGCGAAGCGAGTTACGACGAGAGGCTGCATGCGTCGGGTAAGGAAACCGATTTCAGCCCGCGCGCCGCGAGCTCGTCCAGCAGCGGCGGCAGCACGGCGAGCGAGACCGGCGCGTTGTCGTGGAGGAGGAGCAGGTCACCGGGGGCGAGACCTGCGATCAGGCGCGCCAGCACGCGCGCCGGGTCGTCCCTCACTGCATCCAAGCCGCGGCGAGTCCAGGATACGTAGCGCAAGCCGAGCTTCGCCAGCACCAGGTCGGTGAGCGGGCTGCGGAAGCCCGCCGGCGCGCGGAAGAAGCGGGGCGTGCGCCCGGTGATGGCGGTGACGGCGGCCTGCGCCGCCTCGATCTCGCGCCGCATGCGCGAAATGCCGTAGAGAGCGAAGGCATAGGAGTGCCGGTGGCTGTGGTTCTCGACGCTGTGGCCGCGGCGCGCAATCTCGCGCACGATCTCGGGATGCGCCTGCGCCCGTTCGCCGACGCAGAAGAAGCTCGCCTTGGCCTGGTAGCGCTCGAGGATCTCGAGCACCGCCGGCGTCAGCTCGGGATGCGGGCCGTCGTCGAAGGTCAGGCACACTTCGCGCTGGGCGCGCGCCGCGGCCGGCAGGCGGTCGAGGTTCGGCCCAAGGAAGCTCGAGCGCACGAGGAACACGCCGCCGACCAGAGCCAGGTGGTTGGCCACCAGCGCCGTCGCGACCCAGGGCCAGGCCTGCGGCGCGAGCACGAGCGCCACGGCGCCGGCGCCGTGCAGCAGGAGCGACACGCGGATCGCGCTCATGCTTCCACCAGAAACAGGTCCTTCGCCAGGAGCATCTCCCACAAGCGCAGCCAGGTTTGCCAATCGTGCGCGCCGGGAATGCTCAGCACGCGTTCCGCCGGAAGCTGGCGCGCGAGCATCGCGCTCGTCGCGGCATAGCGGTCGTCGGCGCCGTAGCCGAGGTGGATCGCCGGCAGCCGCGGATCGTCGGCGCGGTAATGCTTCAGCCATAGCAGCAGCCGCTGCTCCTCGTCGTCTGGTGCGGCCGCTCCCGGCTGCCAGCGCGCGAGGCCGCCGGCGTCCTGGATCTGCCCGATCACTCCGCGCGTGCCGAGAAACGGCGCAAGCAGGATCGCGCCCTCGATGCCGTCCGGATGGCGGCACGCGTACGCGACGCACCCCATGCCGCCCAGAGACATGCCCAGAAACCAGATCCGCCGATAGCCACCGGTACGCATCGGCGCCACGACATCGGCCGCAAGCCGCTCGCCGATTCCGCGCTCAAGATAATAGTCGGCGTCGGCGTCCGCAACGGCGGCGTCGACCGGAAGACCGCGCGCGCGGATCGCCGCGACGAAGCCCTGCTCGAGCAGCTCTTCCGGGCGCACCATCGCCGCCGGCAGCATGACGAGCAGGATGCGGCCGGCATCCCGGCCTGGCGCTGCGTCAAGCAGCACGCGCATGCGCCGCCTCCTTCTCCACCGGCCGGCTCAGGATCGCGGAGAACGCGAGCGCCAGCGCCGCGCCCAGCGCGACGGTCGAGCCGATGCCGCTCAGCACCGCCAGCTTCGAGAACGCCAGCACGCCGAAGCCGACCAGGGTGGAGACGGCGGCGAAGACGAGCGACACGATCGTGCGGCTGCGGTCGTAGCCGGAGAGCGCCGGGTCGAAGAAGAGCGAATAGTTCGAGCCGACCGCGACCACCAGCAGCAGGCCGACCAAATGGAAGATCGAAAGCTCGGCGCCGGCGAGCACGAGCAGCGCGCAGGTCGCCAGCACAGCCGCGGCGAGCGGCGCGAGCACGTCGAGCACCCGCCGCGGCGAGCGCAGGCTAGCGAGGAGCAGCACCACGATCGCGATCGCGCCGAGCGCCGCGTAGGCCACGGCCTCGCGCAGATAGCCGCGGTAGAGCTGCTCGGACTGGAGCTTCAGATCGAGCAGCATCGCCCGGCCCTGGTCGATCCTGCCGACGCTCGCGGCGATCGCCTCGAGGTCGGTCACGCCGCGCAGCGGCAGCATGGCCGCCCAGCCGGACGCGCGGCGCACGAGCAGCGCGTCGAGCCGGAGCTCGAGGCTGGTTCCTTGCAGGCTCGCGTGCGTGATGAGCGGCATGCTCCTCGCCGCCGAGACATCGCGCACGAAAGGCTCGAAAGCATCCGCACGGTACGGTAGGCCTTTGAGCGCGGTCAGCAGGGCGGGGCGCAGCGCATCCGCCGCCGGCAATGCAGCCTGGCGCTCGCGCTGGGTCGCCTGGCTCGGCAGGTAGAGCACGGGTGAATCGAAGCCCTGGAGCCAGCCGCGCGCTATGGATTCGCGCAACGCCGCCGCTACGCGCTCGGCCGCCTCGAGCACGGCCTGCTCGTCGCGCGCCTGCACCACCGCGAGGTAGCGCACGTCGGGCGCGCCGAGTTCCTGGCGCAGCTCGCGGTCGAGCGCCTGCTCCGCCGGCGACACCGGGCTCAGGGTGGCGAGGCTGCCGCTCCAAAGCGCCCGCGGATGCAGCAGCAGCACGGCGAGCGCCAGCGCGATCAACACGAATAGCGGATAGCGCAGCCGCGGCGCGGCGTGCACCAGCGCCATGACCTTGGGCGCGAACGGCGCGACCGCGGCGACGACGAACCCCCGCGGCAGAAGCGCCGGCAGCACCCAGCGGGTGACGAGCGCCGCGACCACCAGGCCCACCACCGAGAACAGTCCCAGCTGCGCGAGGCCGGCGAAATTGGAGAACAGCATCGCGCTGAACCCGAGAACCGAGGTCAGCACGCCGAGGCGCAAGGTCGGCCAGAGGCGCTCGAACGTGCTCTGCGGCTGCGCGCCGGGCGCGTTCTGTGTGAAGAGGTAGATCGCGTAATCCGCGCCCTCGCCAATCAGGGTCACGCCGAAGGCCAGCGTGATGCCGTGCACCGAGCCGAAGGCCAGGCTCACCGCCGCCACGCCGGCGAGCGCGCCGCTCGCCACGGGCAGAACCCCGAGCCCGAGCACGCGGACCGAGCGATAGAGCGCGAGCAGCATCGCGCTGATCACCACGGTGGCAATGAAGCCGAGGCGCCAGGCGTCGCTTCGGATGCGCTCGCGGGCGGTGACCGAAAAGACGCCGGGCCCGGTGGCGGTCAGGCGCGCCTCGCTGCCTGCGCTCGCCTGCCCGAACGCGGCGCGGATTTCGGCGAGCGCTCGCTCTTGGGCGTCGACGTCGGCGCCGGCGGCGCGCGTCTGCGCGACGAGCAGCGCGCGGCGCCCGTCCCTGGAGAACCAGACGCCGGCGTGCAGCCGCGGCCTCGCCTGCGGCGTCAGCTGCTCCAGCAGGTGCAGGAACTCGCCGCCCGGATCCGCGGGCAGCGTGCGCTGCACCAGGACGCCGGCGGGCGAGGCGAGCTCGCGCAGGCCTTCCTCCAGAGTCTCGCGCAGGCCTTGCGCCGTGAAGCGCCCGGCAGCGACCGCGGGGCTGAGCAGGTAGCGATTGCGCCAGAGGAAATCGCGATCCTTCTCGAAGCCGCCGTCCTCGCCGTTATTGACCGAGGCGAAGCGGTCGGAAGCGCGCAACGCGGCCGCCAGGCGCTTGCTGATCTCCGCCAGGCGGCCGGGGCCATCGCCTTCGACGCCGACGAGGATCAGGCGCGACACCACGCCCTCGCGCAGCTGCTCGACCAGCACCTGCTCGGCGGCCGAGGGCGACCGCGGCAGGAAAGCCGACATGTCGGTGCGGACCTCGGTGCGCGCGACCACCGCCGCGCACGCGGCCACGCCCGCGACCCACGCGGCGAGCGCCCAGCGCGCCGCCAGGCTCACGCCGCATCTCGGGTGATGGTCATGACCGAGCGATCGCCGCCCGCTTCCTCGATCTCGATCGCGCCGACCCAGGCGCCGCTGCCGCTCAGCACGATCTCGGCGGCGATATTGCGCATGCGCGGCTCGGTGGGCTTGAGCCGCAGGCGCCAGCGGCCGGCATCGCCTTCCAGCGTCACCTGGTAGAAGCGGTTCAGCGTATCCAGGTCACCCGCCAGCGTCGAGCGGATGCTCTCGGCGAATGCCCACACCACGGGATGCTCCTGCAGCGCGAAGCGGCGCTGGCCGTCGCGCCGCTCGACGAGCAGCGTGTCGCCGTCCAGGATCAGGCTCTCTTTGCGCGGCGACAGCATGTGCTTCTCGAGCCTGCCCGGCGCGGTATAGACCAGCGTGCCCGAAGACTCGAGCGGCGTGCTGAGGATCGCGAGATATTTGCGCTCGACGAACCGTCCGCGCGCGGCCTTCACCGCGCGTAGCTCCTGCATGAGCTGCGCGAGCTCGAGCCCGCCCTGCGCCTGCGCGGGCGGAATGCCCGCCGCGGCGAGCGCCAGCCCGAGCAGCGCGCAGCGCAAGGCGAAGCTAGGCCCAGTAGTCATAGAAGTTGAACCAGTTGTAGGGCGCGATACCGCAGTAGTGCTCCAGGCGCCGCACGTAGCGCTCGATCCAGGGCCGCACCGCGGCCTCGCGGCTGCCCGGCGGCAGCGCGATCGAGTCGGCGAACGGCTCGAGGCGGATCTCGTAGCGCCGGCCGCCGAGGTACAGGCCGAAGAACAGCACCACCGGCGCGTTCAGAAGCCCGGCGAGCAGCAGCGGCCCGAGCGGGAAGCGCGCCGGCGCGCCGAGGAACTCGCAGCTCGAGCTGCGCTCGGTTCGCCAGGTGCGGTCGCCGAGCATGCCCACCAGCTCGCCGCGCGCGAGGCATTCGCGCACGCGCAAGAGCGACGCGGGGTCGCCGAGCGGGATCACGCGCGCGGCGAGCTGCGGCGCGAGCGGATGCAGCACGCTGTTGATCTTGCCGGCGTTGTCGAGGTGCATCAGCACGTTCACCGGCGGCACGCGGTCGGAAAAGCTGCGCGCGCGCAGGATCTCGAAGCTCCCGAGGTGGGAGCCGAGCAGGATGCAGCCGCGCCCGGAGCGCAGCAACGCGAGCGTCTCGGCGGGCGCGGACAGCGTCACGTCGAAGGTGTCGTAGCGCCCGGCGAGGAGCGTGATCCGGTCGTGGATCGTCGAGGCGAAGGCGTGGTAGTGGCGGAACACGTCGGAGAGCTGCGCCGGCCGGCCGAGCGCGCGGCGCAGATAGTCGGCCGAAGCACGCCGGGCGCGCACCGAGAACAGCACGAAATAGGCGCAAATCGGGTAGAGCAGAAGGCGGCCCGCGGCGCGGCCCAGCCGCAGCGTGAGCCAGCGCAGCAGGCGCATCGCGAGCGGGCTGCCGCGCTCGGGACGCTCGAGCCACTCGGGTCGCGCGTCGGCTAGGTCGCCGGGGTGTCGCTGCATTCGACTTCACCCACGAGCACCGCCGCGCCGTTCACTGCGCACGCGAAGCGGATCGAGCGGCGCGCCGAGCTGGAGAACTCGATCACGAGGCGGTCGCCGGGGCGCGCCGGATGCGGAAACTTCGCGCGCCGGATCCGGTACGGCGCGAGGCGCGCGCCGAGGGCGGCCTCGATCAGCCGCAGCGCCTCGCTCAGCAGCACCGCGCCGGGGATGACCGGGTTGCCGGGGAAATGGCCTTGGGCGGCCGGATGGTCGGCGGCAATCCTTTGCTCGAGAGTCGCCACGCTAGCCCGCTTTTTCCATGAGCGACTCGAGCGCCGCGCGCGGCAGCTTGCCGGTGTCGCTGCGCGGCAGCGCATCGACCAGCCATAGCGGGCGCGGCAGGAAGGCGGGATCGATCCGCTGGCGCAGCGCCGAAAGGATCGCGCGGCTGGTGAGGCCGGGCGCGACCACGAATGCCGCGAGCCGCGTCACTGCGCCGCGCTCGTCCTGCGGGATGACGAACACGGCGTCGCGCACGCCCGGGATCGAATTCAGGTGGTAGTTGAGCGTGGCGAGCGACGTGCGCTTGCCGGCGATGTTCACCAGGTCGGCGGTCCTGCCGTGCAGCAGGAACCGGTCGCGCCCGAGCGGCTCGATCACGTCGCCCAGCAGGAGGGCGGTGCGCGCGTGGCTGCCCTTGATCCAGGTCCCGCGCTCGTCCTGGCGCAGCGCGACGCCGGGAAAGAGCCGCCACTCCGGCGTCTCGGTGGTGCGTCGCGTGGCGAGCTGGCCGGCCTCGGTGCAGCCGTAGATTTCGTGCAGCGCGCAGCCGAAGCGGGCCTCGGCCTCGCCCGCGAGCTGCGGCGAGAGCGGGGCCGTCGCGCACAGCAGGAAGTCGAGCGCCGGTACGCTCGCGCCCTCGGCAAGCAATGCGCGCAGGTGCACCGGCGTAGTCACCAAGCCGCGCGGCCGCGGCAGGCCCTCGAGCTCGGCGCAGACCTCGGCCGGAAAGAACGGCCGGCCCGAATGCAGGACGAGCCCGCCCTGCAGCGCCAGCAGGACCGTCGACTCCAGGCCGTACATGTGCTGCGGCGGAACGGTGCCGAGCAGCGCGAGGCCGCGCGATGCCTCGAGCCCAAGGCGCTCGATCTCGGCGCGCGCGGAGGCGACCAGGCCGCCCCAGGACTTCGGGTGCGGCAGCGGATCGCCGGTCGAGCCCGACGTGAAGACGATCGCGGCGATGCGCTCCTCCGGCAGCAGCGGGACCGCCGCAGACGCCGGTCCGCGCCCGGCGGACAGGCGGCAATCGGCATCGCGCAAGTAATAGAGTTCCGGGTAATCGCGCTCCAGCCTGCGCAAGAGATCCGGCGTCTGATTCGGCGGCATCAGGCTCGCCTGGCCGCGCATGAGCGCGGCGGCGAAGCCGACCGCGAAGTGGTATCGATCAGCGCAGAGATTGACGACGTGGCCGCGCTCCGGCAGCCGCGCGGCAAGCTCGGCAACATGCGCGAGGAATTCCCCGGCCATGACGAGCGACCTTTCCCGGTAGGCGAAAGGCGCGCCCGGAGCGTGGCGAACGAGGGGCAGGTCGGTCATCGCAACCCTAGGGAGCCTGCCGGCCGGACAGGCGGTCCTTGGCGTATGCCTCCAGCACCGTGGCGATCGACGACTGCGGCGCGTGCCGGTAGCGCAGCACTCGGTAGACGTAGTCGGCGGCGAACATCAGCCCGACCAGCGGCAGGTTCAGCACATTGACGAAGAATGACCACGTCTCGGGCGTCGCGAAACCGAGCAGCAGCGCGGAGGCGGCGAGCTGCGCGGCGAAGAAAGCGCACCAGGCGAGCGTCAGCCTGCGCGTATAGATTTCCATCTCGGGCGGCAGCGCGCCGCGCATCTGCCGGGCGAGGCGCGTCACGAGCGGCTCCCGGTCGCGCAGCAGGGTGCGGCCGAAGAGCCAGAGCAGGAACACGTAGCCAACCGCGTGCGGCACGCCATAGAGCGCGGCGAGGCCGAGCCCGGCGCCGTGCGCCAGGAATATGGCGCCCGCGCCCGCGACCAAGATCGACGCCCAGAGGATGCGGCGGTCCGCGCGCCACATGATCAGGCCGGCGAGCGCGACGAGCGGCGCCACGAGCAGCGCGATGCGAAGCGGATCGTTGCTCGCGCTGGCGAAGCTGACGTGCACCAGCAGCTGGTGGACGACGATGCCGAGGAGGATCAGAACCTTCCAGGCGGCCCCGGCCGTGCGTGCCATCCTACCCCGTCCGTTGCGCCTGGATGTGGTGGCTAAGGCTGCGCAGCGAGCTGAAGATTTTCGAGTTGTTGCGATCGTCGGAGCGCAGCTTGACGCCGTAGGTCTTGGAGATGGCGAGCGCGACTTCAAGGATGTCGATCGAATCGAGGCCCAGCCCATCGCCGTAGAGCGGCGCGCCCGGCCTGATCTCCTGCGTCTGCATGTCCAGCTTGAGCGTGGTGATGATCAGGCGCGCCAGCTCGAGCTCCTCTGCGGAGAGCCCTTCAGCCTGCGGAGCAGCCGCGGCAGTGACGATGCTCATGTTGCCTCCCTCCCATGACCTGCAGGTTCGATCCGATTATACGGGCCGCAACGGCTGGACCCGCGCGGCACGCCCGCACCGGCGCCCGGTAACTCTTACAACGCATTCAGGTGCGCGCGAATGACCTTTTCCAGGTCTTCGACCCAGCTGTTGTAGTTCTGGTGGATGGTCTGGCCGTCGTACTTGAGCCCGGCGTCGCCGTGCTTGAAGGTGATGTCGTACGTCGAGGTGTTGTAAGTCACGTCGACCACGGCGAGGTGACGTCGGACCCGGTAGGTGCCGATGGCATGCCCGGGCTTCACTTCGCTCATCTGCCAGCCCGCGGCGGTGCCGCCTTTGGTGATCGCCGCGCCTACCTGCTCGAGTGTGGGATTCGACTTTGCAGCGACCGGCACCGCGGAAAAATTGTGCACCGGCACGCTGGCCGAGGCGCACGCCGCGACCACGGCCGCGATCACGGACCCGACGACGAATCGACGCATTGCTCTCATGGCCATCCCCCCTTTAGGTTGCCCGAGGCTGCTAGGATACCAGCCGACAGGGGGGCATATGAACCCAGGCCTCAACGCGTGCGAGGTGCTGGTAATCGGCGGCGGTCCAGCCGGCTCGACGGTGGCGGCGCTGCTCGCCGAGCGCGGTCGCGACGTCGTTCTGCTGGAGAAGGATCGGCACCCGCGGTTCCACATCGGCGAATCGCTGCTGCCGCTCAACCTGCCGCTGTTCGAGCGCCTCGGCGTGGCGGAGGAGATCGGGCGCATCGGCATGCCGAAGTTCGGCGCCGAGTTCGTTTCGCCCTGGCACCAGAAGGCAGTCACGCTCAACTTCTCGGAGGCACTGGACAAGTCCTTTCCGCTCGCCTACCAGGTGCGCCGCTCGGAGTTCGACCGGATTCTGTTCGAGAACGCGGTGCGCAGGGGCTCGCGCGCGCTCGAAGGCTGCCGCGTCACCGCGGTCGAGTTCAACGCCGGCGGCGCCGCGGTTCGCGCGCGGCTCGAGGACGGCGCCGAGCGGCGCTGGGACACGCGGTTCGTGGTCGACGCCTCCGGCCGCGACACCTTCCTCGCGAGTCGCATGGGCATCAAGCGGCGCAGCCGGAAGCACAACAGCGCCGCGATCTTCGGGCACTTCACCGGCGCCACGCGGCTGCCCGGCAGAGCCGAGGGCAACATCACCGTGTTCTGGTTCGACCACGGCTGGTTCTGGTTCATTCCGCTCTCCGACGGCTTTACCAGCGTCGGCGCGGTGTGCTGGCCCTACTACATGAAGACGCGCGAGACCGACCTCGAGCGCTTTTTCATGGATACGATCGCGCTCTGTCCCGCCCTGGCGCAGCGCCTTCGCGGCGCAACCCTTGCCTCGCCGGTCACCGCCACCGGCAACTACTCCTACGCCGCCGATCGCACCATGGGGCGCAACTACCTGATGCTGGGCGACGCGTACACCTTCATCGATCCGATCTTCTCGACCGGCGTGTACCTCGCCATGCAGAGCGCGTTCGCCGGCGCGGACACGATCGAGACCTGCCTCGACCGGCCGCAGCAGGCGCCGGCGGCGCTGAAGCGCTTCGACAAGCTGATGCGCCGCGGCCCGGGCCTGTTCTCCTGGTTCATCTACCGCGTGACCACGCCCGCGATGCGCGAGCTTTTCATGGCGCCCGCGAACAACTTCCGGCTGCAGGAGTCGGTGATCTCGGTGCTCGCGGGCGATATCTACGGGCACACGCCGCTGCGCGCCCGGCTGCTGCTCTTCCAGCTCGTCTACTACGTCAAGAGCCTGCTGCTGCCGCGGAAAAGCATGCTGGCCTGGTTCAAGCGCAGGCGCGCGATCCAGTCCGCCTAGCGCCGCTCTAGAGCGCCGCGAGCTCGGCGCGGATGTTCTTGTCCAGGTTCTCGATCCAGCCGTTGTAGTTGCGGTGGATCATGCCGTCCTTCGCGTCGAGGTTGCTACTGTCGCGGTACTTGATGCTGTAGGTCTTGGTGTCGTGCTCGACGTCGATGAGCGCGACATGGCTGCGCAGCATCAAGCGGCCGCCGAGGCGTCCCGGCGCCACGGGGTTCATCTGCCAGCCGAGCTTCGTGCCCGCCCGCATGATCGCGCCGCTGACCTGGTTCATCGTGGCGCTTTTCTTTCCGGGCGCCAGGATGATCGGCGCGTTCTGCACGTTGTGGATGGGTTGCGTGGTAGCGCAGCCGGCGAATACGAGCACCCCAGCCGCGACCAGCATGGCGATGATTTTCACGTCGTTTCTCCCTTGTCGCGCTTGCGGAATCGCGGCGGATTATGTCGGAAATCCTATCGTTTGACC
>Ga0075420_100001971_pt1 | contig 17635 bp, 15 predicted proteins | sample SoiMetdeltSBSDD4_FD_75296 | JGI IMG/M metagenome (GOLD analysis project Ga0075420, IMG submission 75296) | Bulk soil microbial communities from a Populus tree surrounding site in Tennessee, USA - Soil MetaG P. deltoides SBSDD4 | ecosystem: Environmental > Terrestrial > Soil > Tree plantation... | reverse complement strand
CCGATCGACGGTTGCCCGTCAGACAATGCGGCCAGGATTCGGTTCAGCGTGACTTCCTCGCACCGGCATATGACAGTGTCCGAATCTGCCAGCTCGAGCGTGAGATGCGGTGCTGCGTAAAGCTCCCATAGAGCCTTCTGAAATCTGCGATGGCGAGCAAGGTCGCGACTTGCGTGGGCGAAAGCTGCGCCATCGACTCCTCGCCTGTGCCCTAGGCTTTGGGCCACCGCAGCGCCTACGACGGTGCCTTGAGACAGAGCTGCGCGGGCTCCGACAAGACCCGTGCAGTCGCCAACTGCGAAGACGCTCTCGACGCTCGTCCGGCCGACATCGTCGACCACCGTCGTAAACTGATTGCGCCTCTTGTCGAACATTTGTGCTGCACCGAGGGCGCGCAAGATCTCATTCGAGGGCTGAAACCCGTAGCCGAGACAGATTGCGTCGGCATCATAGATCTCTTCACGCGAGCCCGGCAGACGGGGATAGCGCCCGACATGGGCGATGAGTTTGCTGGTTGTCTTCAAAATGCGTGTCACGACCGATCCGTAGATCATTGTCACGCCGCTCAACCTTGCACGATAGCGCGCACCGTCGCGCACGAGGCCTGGTGCGGCTGCTAGCATTCGCGGCAAGGCCTTCACAGCCGTTGCCACCTCCATTGGCGCCAACTCGATCACCGCCGCAATTTCAGCTCCACCGAACGCAAGTTCGCTTGCCACCTGCAGATTGAGCGGTCCGTGGCCAGCCAACAGAACTTTTTGACCAGGGAGCCGCCGGTAGCTCCGCCAGAGCGTCTGAGCCGCGCCGGTCGTCATGACGCCGGGAAGGGTCCATCCCGGGATCGGAACGCCTCTCTCGTAAGCGCCGGTGGCAACGACAAGCCGTTGCGGATTGAAGCGACGTACAGTCCCACGCTCGGTGCCGATCAGCTCGTTTGGGCTGAAGACTCCCCAGATTTCGACACTCGAGCGTATCGGAACGCCAAGGCAGCGTGCCTCATCGATAAGACGGGTACCTTCCGAATGCTGACGATCGGCCGGAGCGAGATCGGTACAATCGACCGCGAGCTGCTTGAAATACTGCCCTCCGGGCAGTTGGCGCTCGTCGACAATGCATACGTCGGCACCGGCCCGCTTTGCTGCAATTCCTGCTGCGAGGCCGGCAGGTCCGGCGCCGATTATCAGCACTTCGAGCTGCTCCTCGGGAATCGCATCGACCAATTTCGGAGCTTCGCCAGATTGCACGACAGGCAGCGCCTGCTCGAAGCTCTCCCGACGCACTGCGATCGGCGTTTCGAGCTTCGTCATACAAGCACGCTGAAACCTTCGACCGTCAATCTGGACGAGACAATCCTGGCAAACGCCCATCCCGCAGAACATTCCGCGTGGCGAACCGCTTCGCGTCTCGCGCAAGATTCTTACCCCCGCTGCGGTGAGCGCTGCAGCCAGGCTCTCGCCATGGCGACCTGCCAATGGGGTTCCCTCGAACGTGAATTGGACTCGTCCTTGCATTCGCAGAAAGCCGCTCTGGATAGGAGGATCGGGTGGCGGTACCCACTTATTTTGAGGGTGCTTAGCCGATTGTCTGATAGTTGGCAACAAACCGACGGGCATGCATAATGATCTCGTTCATCACGAAAGGACAGGTGCGTGGAAGGGCTGTTGGTGGGACGCAAGGCCGTGGTCACCGGCGGAGCCCGCGGGATCGGTCGGGCGATCGTTGAGACATTCGCAAAACACGGTGCGATCGGCATGGTGCTCGATACCGCGCCGGCACTCGGTCGAGCCGATCTCCCGGGAGGATTCGACGGACAGATCGCCGACGTGACACGAGAAGCTGAGATTGCAGAGGCGATGACCAGGGCCGCCCAGGCATTTGACGGGATCGATATCGTGGTCGCCAACGCTGGAATCGTTCCTCCGTGGCACGAAACAAGCGATCTGGACCTCGAGGAGTTCGAACGCACGTTGGCGGTCAATGCGCGAGGCATTGCTGCAACAATCAAGCATGCCGTTCCCGCGATGCAGGCACGCGGCGGCGCGATCATCGCAACCGCATCGATCAACGCCGTCAAAGGGCATGCCCGCCAGCTCGCCTATACTGCCTCGAAACACGCAGTTTATGGCATTGTGCAATGTGCGGCGCTCGATCTCGGTCGGTTCAATATCCGCGTCAATGCCATTGCGCCAGGCCCAGTGCTGACCGACGCGCTGCGGGAGCGCATTCGCTATCGCCACACGAAGGGCGGACCGACTGAGCAACAGGCTGCCAGGGAATTGGCATCCGAGACTCCGCTCAACCGCCTGGCGAGGGAAGACGACATCGCCAATGGGGCGCTGTTCCTGTCGTCGGATCTGTCGAAGGCGATCACCGGGCACATGCTGGTGGTCGATTCAGGCTTCCTGCTTTAGTGTGAGGGAGTGGTTCAACGGTGCAAGCTCATTCCGCTGATCAGACAGTGGACTCCAGGCGAGCATTGATAATGAATTCCGCAACCGATGAGTTGTTCGGCAGCCGCAGAAGAAACGCCACCGCCTCGGCGATTGTCGTCGGCGCTATCCGGTTTGGTCCTGGCGTGACACCCGGCACACCCGCGACGAAGTCGGTATCGACAGCTCCCGGGCACAGTGCTGTGACGCGGACTCCGTCCTCCCAGCCAGCGAATCTTGCGGCGTGCGAGAGAGCCAGAACGGCATGCTTGGTGGTGGCGTAGGCGATCGAAACCGATGCATCGCGGTAGCGCTTGCTGTCCGTCGATGCGACATTGATGATGCGTCCGCGGCCCGACTTCGCAAGATAGGGAAGCGCAAGCCTGATCAGGCGAAACGGCGCCTTGACGTTGACAGTCCAGAGATCATCCAATGCCGACTCATCACCCTCGGCAAACGACAGCGGCTTCATCATCCCGGCATTGTTGATAAGGACGTCAATCCTGCCGAACCGTTCCAGTGTTGCCTCGAGCCAGGATTGGGCGGTCGCCGAGTCGAATGCGTCAAAATGCGAGACAAGGGGTTGATTCGGGCTGGTCGCGAATTTGGCCGCGATCTCCTTCGGTCGTCGACCCGCGAGCGACAGCGCATAGCCCTCGGCCAGAAGTCGGCGGGCAGTAGCTGCGCCGATCCCGGTCGAACCACCGGACAGCATGACGACGCGGCCATCGACCGGAAGAAGTTCAGAACGGATCTCGCGCTCATCGATCATTTCAGAAAAGACCCTGATATACGCCACCGTCATTGACAATGTTTTGCCCTGTCATGAAGCCCATCTGGGCACTGCACAGGAAAGCAATGAGGTCGCCGCATTCTTGAGGGTCGGCGAAGCGACCAGCCGGGCAGCTGCTCAAGCGATCGGCCACGATTGCCTCATAGGTCGTGTTGCCGCGAGCCGCATGGTTACGGAGATTGGTCCGGAGCGCTTCCGTATCGAAGAACCCCGGGCAGACGCTGTTGATGGTCACGTTGAAGGGTGCAAGCTCGCGGACCATCGCGGCAATCGCTCCGGCCAAGGCCAGCCGCGCAGCATGCGTGTGACCAAAGTTCACCTGCGGAAATTTTATAAAGCTGACCGAGATGTTGACGATCCGCCCAAAACGTCGCTCCGTCATTCCGGGTACGACGCCCCGAATGAGCTCGAGAGTCGAGAAGAAATGCCTGTCAAGCCAGCTCTGCCATTCTGAGCGTTCAAGAGTGCGGAAATCCGCAGGCGTTTGTCTTACGCCGGGATTCGTGACCAGAATATCGGGATTGGGATATTGGCGCAGAATGCTTGCCTGACCATCGGGCAAAGTCACATCCGCCGCCATGGTCGAGACGGCCGCCCCAGTTTCTGTACGGATGTCGTGGGCAGCCTTTTCCAGACTTTCCGGGTTGCGGGCGACGAGAGCGACTTCGACACCCTCACGAGCGAGAGCAAGGGCCGCAGCGCGGCCAAGGCCCTTGCTTCCGCCACACACAATTGCACGCCGGCCCGCAATACCAAGATTCATCGCTCTATCGACCCTGCGAAGGACCCTGCCAGCAATCGCGAAGGCACCCGGAAACGCCCCGCTACATCTCTCAACTGCTCCCTTTCAGTGGTGACCTCGGCGTCCGCGCCGTTGACGAGGACGGTCGCCGGGAGAAGCTGGGCGTTGTAGCGGGCGGCACAGGATTCGCAGTAGCCCCCGGCATCGAGAAAGGCGACCAGGTCGCCGCGTTTCAGCGGCGGCATCATTCGCTTGGCACCGACCTCATCGGAGTTGCACAAGGGACCGACGAGGTCGACCATTTGGGTCGCCTTGGCATCGGCATGAACCACCGGCACGGCATGGTAATACCAGTCGAGGACCGCGGCCCAAGGCAGATGATTCGTCGACAGGTCGAGATTTGCCCAAAGCTTTTTCTCGCCCTGCTTGACGGCGCCAACCTTTCCCACGGCGATTCCGCTTGGACCCGACAGTGAGCGGCCCGGCTCCATCCGCAGCTTTGGCAAGGGAAGGCCTCGCTTCTTTGCTTCATCCTTAATGGCGGCACAGCAATGCTCGGCATAGTCTTCTGGTGTCGGTGCTGTGCTGTCATCGAGCTGGCTTTTCGGTCCGGTCCCGTAAGGCTTGCCGAACGTCCAGCCACCGCCAATGTCGATGCAGGGTGGCGTCCAGCCCGTCTTTTCGCGAATATAGTCGGACCAGACGATCATCTCGCGCGCCATGACCGCAAAATCTCGCGGATCGTTGGTCATCCGGCTCAGATGGAAATGGGTCTCCCGCAGATTGACATTCTTCATGCGCTCCGCCTGTTTGACAATTTCGACGGTTTGATCGCGCGACATCCCCCATTTCGTGCTGTCGCTCTGTTCCTTCATCGATCCTGGGCCGTGCATCGCTACACCGGCGCGGTTCGCCAACGGATCGAGATCGAGCTTCAGCCTGATACCAACATCGGCGGTCTTGCCCAGATGCCTGGAGATCGCATCGATCTCACCGATTTCGTCCATGGCATCGATGTTGATGCACACACCATTCTGAATCGCCATTTCGAGCTCTTCCGGCTGCTTGTTCGAGCCGTTGAGAACCAACGTCTTTGGGTTGGATCCAGCAAGAATCGCCAGATACATTTCGTTGAAGCCAAAACAATCGCCGCCTGCTCCTTCCTGGTTCATGATGTGCCGGATAGCGAGTCCGTTGTTGGACTTGTTGGCGAAGAGAATTTCGACGTCGGGGTAACGATTTTTGAAGGCATCGCGGAACCGCCGATAGGTAAAGCGAAGCTGGTTTTCGGATATGATATAGAGCGGCGTCCCGAATCTGATGGCCAGCTGTTCGACGTCACAGCCATCGACCCAGAGATTGCCGTTCGAACCGATGCCGATAAATTCGCCGAAATTCGTCTTATATTTCGGCGGTACGAGCTTGACCGGTGCAGCTGCTGTCTGATCCATCTCATTGCTCCTCATTTCATAAGTCCGAGTTCTATGAGTCCCTTCCGCAAGCCGGCGAGGTCGCTGCCTTCGCAGGGACGCAGAGGGGGCCTTGGTCTACCGCCGCCCGGGAAGCCGAGCATGTCCATAGCGGCCTTGGTTGCCGGATAGAGCGTGCGACCTTCGGAAGTGAACAGGTCGGTGAGCAGGCGGCCGGTTTTCTGCAATGCAGCGGCTCTCGTCCTGTCGCCGTTGCGAGCCGCATCGAGAAGCGGACGCCCGCCATCCGGCCACACATTCGGGAAACAATCAACGAAGCCATCTGCACCAAGTTCGGCTGCCGGTGCTCCATAGATCGACGATGGTCCACAGAACACGCGGATCTTCTCGATCGATGAGATGAGAGTGGCATAGAAATTGTTCCAATCGCCCGAACTCTCCTTCACCGCGACGACCGTGTCCAGGTCAGCGAGCCGCCTGACGAGGCCCGGCGAGAGGGCGTTCACCGCATTTCCTGGAATGTTGTAAAGCAGGATAGGGACCCTTGTCTGGCTTACAACATCGCGATAATGGGCGAAAATCTCATCGTCGGTGAGCTTGACGAAGTATGGCGGCAGGATCAGCACGCCGTCCACGCCGGCCTTCTGCGCCAGATTGGTCAGTTTTACGGTTTCTTCGACCGTGACCGCACCAGTGCCCACAATGACTGTGGCCCGTTTGCCGACCACCTCGACAGCAAGGTCGTAATAGCGTTTGCGTTCATCGTGGCTCAGTGACCAGAACTCGCCGGTGCAGCCGGCAACCACGAAGCCGTCTGCTCCTGCTGCGATCAGCCTATCCACATTCGCTGAAAATGCCTTTTCATCTATCTTGTTGTTCTTATCGAAGGGCGTGGTCAGGGCAGGGAAAGAGCCAGACCAGTCGACGCTATTTCGATTCATCCTCGATGCTCCAATGCTGGATCTAAGACAATCTCAGGCCGGTTTCGCGGTCGAATAGATGCAGGCGTGCACTGCGGAAACTGATACGAACCGGCTGACCGACCTCCAGGTGGACCTGAGCCGGGACCCGACCGGTGATGTTATGGTTGTGCAGGCTGAACAGAACGATGTTCTCATGTCCCGTCGGCTCAATCACCTTGACCGTACCGGGGAAGCCATCATTTTCCGCAATCAGGACGTCCTCCGGCCGAATGCCGAGCTTGACCGGCGTGCCGCCGCGCCGCTGATTGACGAGGTTGTCCGGCAGGGGGATGCTCACGGGACCGAACATCACTTCACCATGTCCGTCTTGAGCACGAAGGTCGGCATCGAGCAGGGTCATGGCGGGCGTTCCGATGAAGTCCGCAACGAATGTATTCGCCGGCCGCTGGTAGATTTCGATGGGGGTAGCGAATTGCTGCAGGTCTCCGCCACGCATAACGGCAATCCGCGAGGACATTGTCATTGCCTCGAGCTGATCATGGGTGACGTAGACCATGGTCTTGCCGATCTTGCGATGCAGCTCGATCAATTCCGTGCGCATGTGAGCTCTGAGCTTGGCATCGAGATTCGACAAAGGCTCGTCGAGAAGGAAGATTTCAGGATCGCGCACCAGGGCGCGACCAAGCGCGACGCGCTGCTGCTGTCCGCCCGACAAATGGCGCGGCTTTCGGGACAGAAAGGGCTCAAGCTGCAAAAGACGCGCCACGGCACCCACCCGTGCTGGCTGCTCTGCCTTCGGAACGCCGCGCTTTTTGAGGGGATAGGCGATGTTCTCGCCAACCGTCATATGCGGATAGAGCGCGTAGGATTGGAACACCATCGCGACATCGCGCTTGGCCGGAGCAAGATCGTTCACGACCCGCTCGCCGAAGCTGATGGTCCCGCTGGTCGGAAAATCAAGCCCGGCCAGCATGCGGAGCGTCGTGGTCTTGCCGCAACCCGACGGCCCGAGCAAGCTGACGAATTCACCAGCGGCAATTTCCAGATCCAGATCGTTGACGGCGACGACTGGCCCATACTGCTTCCGCAGCTTTCTCAAGGTGATTCCGACTGCTCTGGCCATTCCCTCTCGTTCAACCTTTGACGCCGGCGGTGGCAAAGCCCTTCACCAGATATCCCTGGAGAAAGACGAAGATGATGATCAGCGGCAAGCTCATGGCTACCGCGGCCGCCATGAGGAGCGACCATTCAATGTTAAAGGAGGTGACGAGCATCGTGATTACCCCGGTCGTCAGAGGCCGGGCTTCGTCGGTGTTCACAAGGATAAGGGCGTAGAAATATTCGTTCCACGTCACGATAAACGTAAAAAGCGCTGTCGAGATGATGCCAGGAATCGCTTGCGGCAGTATCACGTCGAAGAAAGCGCCGAGCCTGCTCGCTCCATCGACCAGAGCCGCCCATTCCAGTTCCTCGGGCATGCTCGACATGAATGACCGCAGCAGCCATAGCGCATATGGCAAGGCGAATGTCGTGTAGGCGACGACGAGACTGAACAGACTGTTGGCGATTCCGACCCGCACCATCATCAGATAAAGAGGAAGGACCAGGACCACCGACGGCAGCAGATAGGTCGTCAGAACGAGGAGGGCGATCCTCTCGCGTCCGCGATAGGCGAAGCGAGTCAAACTAAAGGCCCCTAGCACCGCGACCACGATCACGAGGAGCGTGGTCGAAGTCGAAAGAATTATGGAGTTGCGGAGGTATTTGAGGAAAAGCGTTTCGTTCAGGAGCGTTTGATAGTGCTCGAAGGTAATTCTGGTCGGCCAAAAGGTTGCCGGTATTCTGAACAATTCGCTCTGTGGCTTCACCGAAGTCAATACCATCCAGATCAATGGAAAAACCACGATCAGGACGATCAGCCACACGACGAGGCTGACCAAGGGCTTCGTCCAGATATTGGAGCGGGTCATTGCAACTCACTCCCTCGCCGCGTGCGTTGGAGGTACAGCACCATGAAAGTGACGAGGACCACCATGATGCCGATGGCATAGGTCGAGGCCATGCCCATCGCATTCATTCCGAAGGCCTGCTTGTATACCAACAGTGGAAGGGTCTGGGTGGCAGCTATCGGACCGCCACCGGTCAGCAGATAGATCAGGTCGAATTCCTTGAAGTCCCAGATCGTACGCAAGAGTACGATCACGATCAGAACTTCTCGAAGTTGCGGCAGGGTGACGTCCCAAAAACGTGACCAGACGTTGGCGCCATCGATACGAGCCGCCTCGTAGAGTTCTTCCGGAATGGTTTGGAGGCGTGCCAGTACTGCAATCACGACGAAGGGGAAATACTTCCAGGCTCCGACGAGAATGATGCTGATCATGGCGTTGGGCATGGCGCCTAACCAGTCGAGAGGCATGTCCGAGAGGCCCGATACCACCAGCGCCCGATTGAGAATGCCGTAGGTGTCGTTGAACATCCAGCGCCAGACCAGCACGGCGACGACCGTGGAGACAAAGTAAGGGAAAAGGATCAGGCTGCGGGCCAGCGAGCGAAAATAGAAATTGAGATTGAGCAGCAGAGCGATCGCGACGCCGATGACCACCTGCAGGACAAGTGTTCCGATTGTCCAAACAATGTTCGTCCCAAGGGCCGCCCAGAATTCTCGCGTCGAGAGCATGGCGCGATAGTTTGCAAGGCCAACCCACTCCCCCTGAAGTGTCGGCGTATAGATGGAAAAAAAAGACAGATAGATCGCCTCAGCCAACGGATACGCGATCACCAGCGCGAAGATCAAGACGGCCGGTGCGATCAGCAAGACTCCGATCAAGGAGTATTGGGTCGGAAGCGAAACCCCCCAACTCGGCTTCCTGATCTGACCAACGCCGACTGCGCTCATGCCAATCACCGGTGGCATCGTCGTCAAATCCAGGCGGTCTTCCTTGGCAGGATCATGCTGACCACCTGAACTCGATGGCAACTTCAAGCTGGGAGACATCCGCCGTCCGCGGTGAGCGGTGTTCGGCCTCCTAGGACTTCATGATCTCTTCAAGCTTCTTGGCGGTGTCGCCAATCACCATCTTCTTGTCCTCGCCATTGAGTGCAACGCGCTGGACCATCTCGGACAGGACATCGCTCGCAATGATGTCGACGGACTTGGTGTTTGGCTTATGTTTGGGGCTTTCGAAGCCCATATTGTAGCCCTTGGCGGCGTTCACGGTCATCTGCTCGACTTCCTTGGGATATTTTTTGATGATCGGATCCGACATATATGCCGGGTCCTCCGCAATCGTCCGCAGAACCGGCAGCACATGGCCCGGCGCGGCAAGAAGCTGCTTGATATAGCCCTCGGGCATGAAGAGAAAGGCGGCGAACTGCTTGGCAGCCTCGAGATTCTTCGTTGCCTTTGGAATGAACACGCTCGGGAAGTCGTTCAGGGTGGTCTTTTGTACGTTCGCCGAAATGGTCGGATACTGGACGCAGGTTATCTTGTCGGCGATATCGGGATTCTGCTTGTTTACATTGGCGAGAACCCGTCCAGCATAGTAACCGGTCGCGGTGGCTCCGCTGACGAACCCGGTGATCATCTCGCCCCAGCTGTAGCCGGTAGCTCCGGGCGGGCACAATTCCCGCATCGAACTATAGAATTCGAGAGCGTTGGCCGTCGCCTCGCTGTCGATTGCCACCTGCAGATCTGGCGTGAACAACTGGCCGCCGGCACCATGAATGAAGGTGGTCACAACAAAGGAGGTGGCGCTGTTTTTGGCGAATGGCAGCGGCGCGCCATAGATACCGCCGCCCTGCATCTTCTTTGCGGCAGCCCGCAACTCGTCCCAGGTCTCGGGTATCTTGTCGATCCCGGCCTTCTCCATGAGATCCTTACGAATCCAGAGATTGTCCGCGGCAGTATTCCCGATTCCCGTACCGGTAAAATGCCCGTCGCCTGCTTCGTATGTCTTGTTGGCGCCATCGTAATATTTATCGATGCCGATAGCCTTGATCACATCATCAAACTGCGCGACCAGCCCCTTGGCGTAATAGCTCGCGACCGAGAAGGACGGAATGTGGGTGACGATGTCCGGCACCTCGCCACTGGCGAAGGCGGCTGCCATCTGGACAGGATAGGTTTCGTCCGATGTCGGCTCGAACGCGACCTTGATCCCCGGGTGTGCAGCCTCGAATTGGGCGATTTGATATTTATATGCTTCAAGCTGCGCTGGAGCCGACTGAGGTGACCACCAGCGCAAGGTCACGTCGGCCGCGAGCGCTGGGCGCACAGACCGAAAGGCCGACAGCGCAGCCGACATTCCGATTGCGCCTGCTGCCCCCTGTAGCAAGCCGCGCCGGCTCACTGCTGAAGGTGACGAATCCTTCTTCCTGTTCATGACTCTCTCCCTTCGAGTTCTTCTTGCTTAAATTTCTCTCTGAATGGTTCGTCGATTGCATTCATTGACGATGATGCATTGGGCAGACAGGCACCGGCAAAACGAGCAGAGCGCGCGCCTGCTCCATGGGCAGCATTCCATAGTTGCTGCCACCTCCCATGCCGGCGTCAAGAAAGCCGTTGACAATGGCAAACGGTAGTCGATTGTCGGACGATCGGCAATAGCTTTGCAGGTCCCACTTTCGGCAGCTCACGGCGGCCGCGGCTTCACACGGCGCCTGGATGCAACGGTGCCGCTGCGGCGATGAGTTTTTTCGCCGCAATCAAACCCAGCTCGAGATGACGCTCGATTTCTCGATGCATCCTCGAGAGATCAGTGCCCAGCGCAAGCTCGACGAACCGCTCATTGGTGCCGATGAAATCGCTGTCGTGGACGATGGCCTGGCTCATCACGAAGCTCAGCTGAATCTTTTGCGACAACTGGTGCCAGACCTCTATCAGTATTTGGTTGCCACAGAATTCGTAAGGATAGCTATGGAAGTACATCTCCGCCTTGATGGCCTCGACGCGCTTCTTGTCACGGACTGCCTTGACCAACGCGAGATGACGGGCAATGAGCTCCTTGCGAAAAATCTCATCCCGGCGCGGCCACAATTGAGTGAAGCAAAATTGCTCTAAGGCGCTACGCAGCGAGAACAGCTCGATCAGCATTTTCTCGTCGAGATTGACAACGAACGTCCCGGCGTAAGGCCGGTTGATCAGCAGACCTTCATCGACCAACTCACGAATCGCCTCACGGATTGATCCACGGCTGACGCCGAAGCGGCCGGCGAGTTTGGACTCGACAAGCTGCGTGCCCGGTGTCAGTTGGCCAGAGAGGATAAGATTGCGAAGCGAACCGGCAATTTGCGCCCGTCGCGTCATCGGGAGAATGACGTCGAATTCCGGCAGCGTTGCCCTCGCCTTGGCGCGCACATTCCGCGGTTCGCTCATTAAAGCCTCGCCTTCCCTGATGCCGGCACGATCTCTCGACTACTCTATTTTCATGACCGGATCGCCCAAGCGTGCCGGCTCTGGCGACACACCTAGACCTGGACCGTCCGGAGCCTCGATGCGTCCTCCGACGCGTCGCGGCGCGCCGTCGGCAATTCCATGCCCAAGATAGCTGTTACAGTCACTGCAGTTGAAGCGGAACTGCTCCGGGGTCGAATGGGCAAGATGGGTGATGGCCGCCGTGACGATGTCGCTGCCGCCGCTGTCCTCGATTGTCACGGCCACGCCGCCGGCTACGCACATATCGCGCATCTGACGCGAGATGGTCAGACCACCATATTTGCTGATCTTGATGTTGACGACATCCATTGCCCTATCGCCGAGGGCGCGTATCAGGACAGCGGGACTATCGATCGACTCATCAAGAACGAATGGATGGGGCGTGTGCCGCCGCACTCCAAGATTCTCTTCATAGGAGAGGCAGGGCTGTTCGACCGCAATGTCGATACCGCGTATTGCGTCAACAACCCGCAATGCTTCGTGGGCAAGCCACCCGCCATTGGCATCCGCGACCACTCGCTCGCCAGGCTTGGAATTGCCGGTCACCGCCTCAATTCGCGCAATATCCGTACCGACGTCGCTTCCAACCTTGAGCTGAAAGCGCCGATAGCCTTCGGCGCGATAGGCGGCAGCGCTTTCTGCCATGCGCTCGGGCGTGTCGAGCGAAATCGCGCGATAGCAATCGATAGCCTCACCTTGACGCCCCCCGAGGAGCGTTGAAACGGAAAGACCGGCAGCCTTACCAAGAATGTCCCAGCACGCCATGTCTATCGGTGATTTCACGTAAGCGTGGCCCTTCAAATGACGATCCATGATACGGTTGAGAACGCCAAGCGCAGTTGGGTCGAGCCCGATCAGGTGAGGTCCAAGTTCGGCGATCCCTGTTCGGACCCCGGCCGCATAGGCTGGCAGGTAGGCCGGTCCGAGTGGACAAACCTCGCCATAGCCGACGAGGCCCTCGTCGGTCTCGATACGTACTACCGTCGAATCATAGGATCTGATCGAACGGCCGCCCGAAAAGCTGTATGTGCCCTCCTTCAGAGGAAGATCGACGCAGTACACCAGGATCCGAGAGATTTTCATAATTCCGATCTGAATCTGCTCGAGCGGGATCTGTCGATTGTAGGACAAAATTGCCCGGCGCGTCGATTTAAAGCAAGCCGAGCCGCCGGACGATGTCGATCCGCGCGAAGGAAGCCGCGGCGGTCAGCTTTCCCGGCGCGACGGAGGCGCCAGCCTTTCAGGAGTTTTGGGGAACAAACTCTGTCGAGCCTACATTCAGGGCTTCATAGCCCATCGGCGAGTCAATCCATGAATGTCAGCAGTGAAAAAAGTGTTTCGGCCTGGATGTCCACCAAGGTCATGGAGGACGCACCGTCACTTTCCAGGAGCGAAAGCACTGAAATTGTCATTGTGGGTTCCGGAATTGCCGGGATGTCCGTTGCCTATGAGCTCGTCAAAGCCGGGAAGGACGTGGTTATTCTCGACCGTGGTCCCATTGGGAAAGGCATGACTTCCCGTACAACGGCGCATCTCACGGCAGAATGCGACGACGGCTTTCATGAGATGATCGGTCGTCGAGGCGAAGAGCTCGCAAGGTCGTGGTACGAGAGCCAGGCCGCATCCATCGACCGGATCGAGACGAACCAGCGAGAGCTGCACATCGATTGCGATTTCCGCCGTCTCGAGGGATATCTGTTCCAGGCGCCCGAAACCGAACCCGAGATGCTCGATCGCGAGTATGAGGCAACCAAAAAGGTTGGTATGCCGGTGTTCCAGGAAAAGGGCGTTCCGTTTGGCGGTCAGGCTGCAACACCGACACTCCGTTATCCCAATCAGGCGACCTTCCATCCACTCAAGTACCTAGCCGGGATTGCCGCTGCTATCCGCAAAGCGGGCGGACGATTCTATGCCGAGACGACGGTTGAAAGGGTCGAAGAGGACGCGAACGGCGTGCAAGTGACGACGACGGCTGGCCATGTCATAGGCGCCAAGCAAGCCGTTGTCGCCACCAACTCCCCCATCAACGACCGCTATGCGATACACACCAAGCAGGCGCCGTATCGCACTTACGCCATGGCTTTCTCTATCGCGCACGATCGTCTGCCGGATGGTCTCTACTGGGACACGTTCGACCCCTATCATTACGTTCGCCTCCAGCCCGGCGGCGGCAGCGACATCCTGATTGTCGGCGGCGAAGACCATAAAACCGGCGAGGCTGATGACGCTGAACGCCGCTTTACGAGGCTTGAGGCCTGGATGCGAAGCCTTTTGCCTGATCTTGGCAGGGAACTGCATCGTTGGTCCGGTCAGATCCAGGACACGATCGACTTCGCCGGCTTTATTGGGCGCAATCCAGGAAGCAAGCGCAGTTACGTGGTCACGGGGGATTCCGGCCAGGGCATGACCCATGGATCTGTTGCCGGCATTCTGATCAGCGATCTGATTTTGAAGGGCGATAGTCCCTGGATCGCTGTTTATGATCCAAGCCGCAAACCGTTGAAGGCTGCTGGCACCTATCTGAGAGAGAATGTCAGCGTTGCAAAGAACTTCGCAGAATATGTTGCGCCAGGGGATATCAGCTCCTTGGATGAGCTAAGACCGGGGCAGGGGGCGATTGTCCGGCAGGGGATGAGCAAGGTAGCCGCTTATCGGGACACGAATGGTGAGCTTATGCTGCGCTCTGCTGCATGCTCGCACCTTGGTTGTCATGTGCACTGGAACAGTTTCGAGAACTGCTGGGATTGTCCATGTCACGGTTCGCAATTTGCGCCGGACGGCACGGCCCTAAACGGGCCAGCGGTTTCCTCCCTTGCCAAGGTGGAGCGTTAACATGCTGGCCGCGGCCGGCCGCCATGTGCTCGAACAGATGCGAGGTTTAAGTGATTGATCTTTATCAAGGCGGTGTGCCAGGAGCAGGACTGCCGAGCACACGATTCAGGCAAGCGCTCGAGAGACAACTGAGCGCGTCACGGCGTTCGTGAAGGCGGTGCGGGACCGGATTGGATAAAGCCGACGCCACCGCTCACGGTCGCTCAAGGCTACCTTACCTGCGGCTGGTTGAAGCCGGTCTACGAAGACGGATCTGATAAGAAAGGGTCCATTCGTCCAAATTGGAGGCTAACAATGACCACCCGGAGCGCCTTAGTTGCGTTGCTCGCCTCGGCGGCAGCGTTCGGCACCGTCCTTTCTGTCCAGGCGCAGGTTTCGGAACAGACCCTCAAGTCGCTATCGACGCCCGACAAGGTCGAATCTCCCATCGGTACCCTTGAGTTCAAGGACGGTGGACCCAGCCCGCAGACGGTTCAGAAGGCGTTCGATGCCCTGGACTTCAACCACGCTCTAGGCGCCTATCTCAACAGTTATGGCGGCGCATCGGCCTATGCGCTTCGGGCCGGATTTCGGAGCATCGGAGCGGATGACAACTCGATCGTGGTTTTCTCCGAGTTGATGGATTCCAATTCACTCTTTCTCACGCCCAATGCCGACACCGTCTACTACATGGGCGTTATCGACCTATCCAAAGGCCCCATGGTGGTCGAACAACCGCCGAAAGGGGTCGGCACCATAAACGACATGTGGTTTGGGTGGGTGATCGACATCGGGTTCCCCGGCCCCGACCGCGGCGAAGGGGGCAAGTATCTCCTTATCCCACCGGGCTATGACGGCCCGCTACCCGACGGCGGATTTTTCGTGGCCCGGTCAAAGACAAACCGGGTGCTCTATGCTTGCCGCGGTTACCTCGTCAAAAACGATCCCAAGCCCACCGCTGACTTGGTCAAGAGGACACTGAAGATTTATCCCTACACGCCGGGAGGCTGGGGAACGGGAATCGCCACGGCGCTCGAAGGCACCGTCAAACTTGCAGTCAATCCCCAGATTCCCGAGACGAAGTTCGTGGAGGCAAGCGGCAAAGCCTTCAATACGATTCCGCCGAGCGATTCTTCCTTTTTCGAGATGATCAACGCCAATGTGCAGCAGGAGCCAGCCGATTCCTATAACAAGGAACTGGCCGGGCAGTTGGCCGCCATCGGCATCGCAAAGGGTAAGGAATTCAAACCAGATGAGCGGATGAAGAAAGTCCTCGCCAACGTCGCCGCTGTCGGGAATGCGGTTTCGCGCTCACTGAATTGGCGAGCCGACGAAGTTGCCGGATGGTCCCTCTATCCCGGCTCTGGCTGGACCAACGCGCTCTGGGAGGGCGGCGCAAACTTCGAAACACCCCCACCCATGATCGAGCCGGATGGCATGTTCAGGCCCCTTCCGCCGACCGGCGCAACGACCCTCAACTCGAGGACCGCGTTCTACTATGCCTATACCCTGGACTCTCCGGGAATGATCATGCGGCTGCCCAAGGTCGGCTCCCAATACCTCATCGGCTTCGTTGACGCCGACAAGAACTACTTCGACGGCGGCAAAACCTACAAGGTGGCCCTACCGCCAAACATTCCCGCCGCGGCCTTCTGGTCGTTCACGCTCTACGACAACCAGACGCGGTCGATGCTGCAAACACCGCAACGCTTCCCTCGTGCCGGAAGCCAGAGTTATCCCTCGCCCGCTGCCGAAGCGGACGCGGACGGCTCGACGACGATCTATTTCGGTCCGACGAAGCCTGATGCCGCCAAGCCGGGCAATTGGATCCAGACCATGCCCGGCAAGGGCTGGTTCACGATCCTGCGCCTCTACAGCCCACTCGAAACATTCTTCACGAAAGAGTGGCGCCCGAGCGAGATCGAGTTGGTGAAATGATGCGATGAGCTGCCGGCTGCTGGTTTCTTTCCTGTTCCGCCTACGGCCTGACATTGTCGGTCTGTGTTGTATAAGCCACAGTCGTCGTCCCTTCACCACGAATGCACGCGGCCCGCCATCCCACCGCCATTCTTGGGGCCGAGGTTCCCCACATGCACCGGCTCCGGAGCGATCCAAACTGCCTCCGAGGAGCAAACCAGGACCGCTGAGGGGTGACGACGGCCCCCTTCAGCGGTCCTTGTCCGATTGAGTGAGGATAGGCTGGAGCCCATGGACGGTGAGGATGCGACCCGCCTAGCTCACAAGACCGTTGAGTTGGTCGAGGCCATGGCGTTCAGAGCGTTGGAGCTTCCGTCGGGCCAGCGTGCAGACTTTGTGACACACCACATCGCGCGGCTACGGGCGTTGAAGCAGTTCCCTGATAGATTTCTCGACCGACTCGATGGATACGTCCGCTTACGCATTGCCGAGATTGAGGCCGCGGGTGGAAGCGTGTTCGGGACAGCGTGAGTTAAGGATTTCAGCGAACCAACGGCGACCTAGGAAGCAGCATCCAGGAGACTGTGCGAGGGCCTGGGCGTCGTAGAGCACGTCCAGCTCGAGGATTCCGCGAGGTTTGTTCGAATAGACTCGCTTCCTTCTCGCAACAAGCGCATTGTCCGGCCATCGTCAGCAGACTTGTTGGGCGCTGGCGGCCGAGAGACATGAGTTGCACTCCCGCCTGTATGGCTGAGGGAGTTCAGCTATGGTACCTAGGCCGAATGGAGCCTACAGTCCGCAACAGGTTGCGGTGTTGTATCGTGTTTTCGACGAGCTTTGTGACGAAGCCACCGCGGCCCGTTCAACACCCCTGACAGAAACCGAGAGCAAGAGGTTTCGCGATCAGGTGGCGACCACCATCATCAGTATAATCTCGAGCGGCGAACAGGATTCTGCACGAATAAAGCAGAAAGTGACCGAGAATCTAAAGCAGAAAGTGACCGAGAATCGCTTTCCAGTGGGGTTCTCACTGCTAGACGGCGCTCGGTAGGAAGGGGATCGCGATACAGTTTCCGTCCCACGCTGGCGAGCCGCCGGATGGTGTGCGAGAGATGGCGCTCCTCGAAGCCCAGCAGATTTTGCGGGTGGATTTAGA
>Ga0075420_100001969_pt1 | contig 17645 bp, 13 predicted proteins | sample SoiMetdeltSBSDD4_FD_75296 | JGI IMG/M metagenome (GOLD analysis project Ga0075420, IMG submission 75296) | Bulk soil microbial communities from a Populus tree surrounding site in Tennessee, USA - Soil MetaG P. deltoides SBSDD4 | ecosystem: Environmental > Terrestrial > Soil > Tree plantation... | reverse complement strand
CGACACGAACAGAAAGAGTCAGACCTCCAACAGCACGATGACTGCGACCACCAGCCTGCCGTACTGGCCCTCGCCGCATAACCCCCGAAGGACTTACGGCGCAGACCACTTAGACACCAGGACCGACACAGACACCGGACCGGACCGGACCACCCCGGCCGGCCTCAGGTCCCGGTCGGCCTCAGCCTCACGTTCACCACCGTGGTCTGGCCCTCGAGGATGACCGGGTTGGCGCTGCCGAGGAAGTAGCCGCTCGCGGTGACGTGCATGGAGTACGAGCCGGCCGGGATCTTGTTGATCGTGTAGCGGCCCAGCGAGTTGGTGTAGGCGGTGAACGTGCCACCGGCACCGAACACGTACACCCGGGCGTTGAACACCGGAGCGTTGGTGACGCTGTTGGTGACCGTCCCGGTCAGCGTGCCGGTCGTCGGCACCAGCGCGAAGCTACGGGTGGTCGTGGTGTTCGCCGAGATCGTCACGCTCGCCGTGGCGCTGCGGTAGAGGGCCAGGCTCGCCGTCACGCTGTACGACCCGACCGGCAGCGTCATCGTGTACCGCCCGGCGCTGTCCGTCGTCCTGGTCACGGTGACCGGTCCGGTCGCGGTGACCGTCGCGCCGGCCAGCGCGGCCCCGTTCGAGCTGTCCGTGACCGTGCCGGTCAGCGTCCCGGTCGGGAGCCTGGTCAGCGCGAAGTTGCGGGTGGTCGTCTGGTTGGCGTTGACCACCACGCCGGTGACCGTCTGCGGCTGGTAGAGCCCGCCGCCCGCGGTCACCGAGTAGGTGCCCGGGGTCAGCAGCAGGGTGTAGCGCCCGTTCGCGTCGGTCGTGGTCGAGCGCGACGACGGCCCGCTCACGCTCACCGTCACGCCGGCGACCGCCGCGCCGGTGCCGGCGTCGGTGACCACGCCGGTCAGCGTGCCGGTCGGCCCGCGTGGTGCGTTGAGGACCGCCTGGTACGCGCTCAGCCGCCCCTCGCCGAAGTTGTTGTTCTTCGCCGCGGTGCCGCCGCAGCCGGTCGAGCTGACGTCGATGGCCGTGCCGTCCAGCAGCGACCGGGTCTGCCCGATGTCCCCGCGCAGCACCGACGAGGCCGACCAGACCAGGGCCACCGCCCCGGCCACGTGCGGCGTGGCCATCGACGTGCCGCTGAAGCTGGAGTACCCGCCCCCGGCCACGCTCGACCGGACACTGACGCCGGGCGCGGCGATGTTCGGCTTGATCGCACCGTCCACACCGGACACTCCCCGGCTGGAGAAGCTGGCGATCGCGTTGTTGACGTCGTACGCGCCGACCGCGTACGCATCGGGGTTGTCGCCCGGGGAGTTGGCGGTGTTGCAGTTGGGCCCGCTGTTGCCGTTGGCGAAGGCGGGGAAGATGCCGGCCGAGACCCAGGACCGGATCGTGTCCTGGTACCACGTGTTGCCCCGGCCGCCGCCCCAGGAGTTGTTCACGATGTCGGCGTGCAGGTCCGGCCGCGGGTTGGCGCCGGAAAGGTCGGTCGGCGCGAGCACCCACTGCCCGGAGGAGAGCAGCGACGTGCTCGAGCAGGAGCCGGTCTCGCAGCCCTTGGCGGCGATCCACCTCGCGCCCGGCGCCACGCCGATCTGGTTGGTGCCGCCGTCGTCGCCGACCATCGTGCCCATGGTGTGCGTACCGTGGTTGTTGTTGTCGCACGGCACGGTCGACGGGTTGCCGCAGACCTTCGCCGGGTCGAACCAGTTGTAGTTGTGGTTGAACGAGCCGTTGCCGAGGTTGCCGCGGTACTGGCGGACCAGCGCCGGGTGGTTGTACTGCACACCGGTGTCGATGTTGGCCACCACGATGCCCTCGCCGCGCACGGAGAGCTCGCTCCACACCCGCGGCGCCTCGATGTTGGTCAGCCCCCACTCGACGGCTGCGGTCCCCGGACCGTCCACGGCCGCCACGGGCAGGAGCAAGGGGTACGACCGGACCGGCTCGATGCTCGCCACGTCGGGCCGGGCCGCGAGCGCCTCGACCAGCGCCCGGTCACCGGTGAGGTGGACCGCGTTGGAGATCCAGAAGGACCGGTGCGCTACGCCCCGCCTGGTGAGGTCGGCGCGGAGCGCGGCCTGGCTGCGCTCGGCGGTGGCGGTGAGCCGCTGGAAGACGAGCGTGGCCCGCGCCGCCCGGTCGGTCACCGCGGCGGCGCCGGACAGGTCGGCCCGCTCCCGCAGGTGCACCAGGACCTCGGCGGAGCCCCGGACGGACAGGTCGGCGAGCACCCCGGCGTCGACCCGGGCGCCATGCCCGCCCGCGGCGCCCGCGGGCGCGGCCAGCCCGCCCGTAGCGCCCGCCGGGGCGGACACGCTCGCCAGTGACAGCGCCGCGAGCGCGGCGGCGCTGGCCAGCACCAGCACCCGTCGGCGGCGTGGTGAGGTGGAGTTCATCGAGCCCACCCTCCCTCATTGATAGACACATTGATATCTATAGTCACCCGGGAGGTGCTCGGTTTCAATCCGGCGGCGTCCGCTACGGCCGGATGGCACGGTCAAGCCCGGTGTCCGACGTTACGGGCGATGCGTCGTTGGCCAAGGTGCGCGGGTACAAGCACCGCCAAAGGCCAGCAGAGGAGCTACAGCGCCAGGTGGACGCGGAGTGCCTCGTCAAGCCGCTTGAGGCTCGCCGGCCTGACTGTGCCGCCACCCAATGTGCACGATCTCTCGCGGTCGCTAACGCGCCCGCTGAGGCGCCCACCACGGTGGCGGCGTGATGGTCGCTCCGCCGTACACGGGCAGCTCGACCTGGGGTCCGTCGCGGAACAGCTGGTCGAGCGGCCGGTTGAGGCCCAGCGCCCCGTGCCGCCGCGCCTTGGTGACCGCGTCCAGGTCGAGCACGTCGACCAGCACCTCCTCACCGCAGCCGGCCTGCTGCCGGACGATCCCCTCCGGGTCGACGACCACGCTCTGCCCCACCGAGGCCGGGTCCGCCGCGTTGCAGCTGACCACGAAGAGCTGGTTGCAGAAAGCGTTCGCGCGGGCGCACACCAGCTCGATCTCCCGGTCCCGGGTGGTGGTCAGGGTCGGCTGGAGAACCACCTCGGCCCCGAGCCAGGCCAGCTGCCGCCCGGTCTCCGGGAAGGACCCGTCGTAGCAGATCGCCAGCCCGGCCCGGCCGACCCCGGCGATGTCGAAGGCCACGAACGACCGGCCAGGCGCGTTGCGCTCGTACGGCTGCCAGGTGAAGACCTTGCGGTACCGCGCGACGAGCTCGCCGGCGGGCGAGGCGACCACCGCCGTGTTGTGGATGCGCCCCTGGTCGCCCCGTTCGAAGATCGTGCCCGGGACCAGCCACAGGCCAAGCTCCCGGGCCAGCGCGCAGACCCGGTCGGTGGTCGGCCCGGGGACCGGTCCGGCCGCGCGCTCGCGCAGCCCCGGCACGGTCGAAAGCAGCGGCGGTACGGCCGCCAGCAGCAGCTCCGGGGCGAGCACCAGCTGCACCTGCGGCCACAGCGCGCGCACCGCGCGCACCTGGTCGGCAAAGCGCGACCAGGTCGCCTCCAGGTCGCCGGGCACCGGCTTGGTCTGCACCGCGGCCACGGTGAGGGTCCGCATGCCGCCCGACCCTACGCCCCCGGTGCCCACCACCCAGCCACCCCGCGCCCCACCAGCCACGCCATCTGTTACTACGGTGTTGCCGGTCCGTAGTCGACACCACTTGCGACCGCCGGGTACGGTCGCCGGGGTACCGGCCATCTCGCCGGCCCGGCAGCGCCGGGCATCCGGGCCTGGGGACGTCGAAGGGTGGGAACGTGCGCCCGTACCCTCGCACCGGTCCACCTCATCGACGCGGGAGCCGGAGAACGTGACCGACGCCAACGTGCTACAGCAGGAGATCACCACCGAGCAGAAGCACGTCGACCGGGTCTACGCCCGCGTCGCCGAGCTGCGCGAGGCCGCGGCGGCCGCCGAGGCGGAGAGCTACCGGATCGCCCGGGTGGGCAACTTCAGCGCCCTGGTCGAGCGCGACGCGATGGTGTTCCACCAGGCCCGCCGGCGGCACGCGCTCGACGCCGAGCACGAGGGCCTGGTCTTCGGCCGGCTCGACCTGCGCGACGGCGAGGTCTACCGGGTAGGGCGGCTCGGCGTACGGGACGCGGACGCCCAGCCGCTGCTGGTCGACTGGCGGGCGCCGGCCGCGGCAGCCTTCTACCAGGCCACCGCCGCCGACCCACGGGGCGTAGTGCGCCGCCGGATGATCCAGTCGTCCGGCGAGCGCGTGGTCGGGCTCGAGGACGACCTGCTCGACCCGGCCGGTGCGCCGCCGGGCATGCGCGTGGTCGGCGACGGCGCGCTGCTGGCCGCGCTGGCCCGGACCACCGGCCGGGGCATGCGCGACATCGTCGCCACCATCCAGCGGGAGCAGGACGAGGCGATCCGCTCCCCCGCCTCCGGCGTGACGATCGTGTCCGGCGGCCCGGGCACCGGCAAGACGGCGGTGGCGCTGCACCGCGCGGCGTACCTCCTCTACTCGGACCGCGCCCGGTTCGCCGGCGGCGGTGTGCTCGTGGTCGGCCCGTCCCCGGTGTTCGTCAACTACATCAGCCAGGTCCTGCCCTCGCTCGGGGAGGAGAGCGCCACCCTGCGCTCGCTCGGCTCGATGGTCGAGGGGGTGGTGGCGACCCGAGTGGACACGGGCGACATGGCGGCGGTCAAGGGCTCGCTGCGGATGCGCCGGGTGCTGGGCCGGCTGGTGCGGGCGGCGGTCCCCGGCGCCCCGGCGCAGCTGCGCCTGCTCTACCGGGGCCGGCTGCTGCGGGTGGACACCGACACGCTGGCCCAGGTCCGCCGGGAGGTGCTGCCCCGCGGGGCGCGGCGCAACGAGGTACGCCGCCAGGCCGCCGCCGGCCTGCTCGACGCGCTCTGGGCGCAGGCCCAGGACCAGCTCGGGTACGGTGCCCGTGCCCGCGAGGACTTCCTCGCCGACGCGGCGGACCGGCCGGAGGTGACCGGGTTCCTGCGGGCGTGGTGGCCCGTGCTGCGCCCGCTGGACCTGCTGGGCTGGCTCGCCGACCCGGCCGCGGCAGGCGAGCACGCGGCCGGCGTACTGTCCGGACCCGAGGCCGCCGCGCTCGCCCGCTCCTACCGCGACCTCGCCACGGACGGGCCGACCGTCGCCGACGTCGCGCTCCTCGACGAGCTGGACGATCTGCTGGGCGAGCCGCCGCAGGTGCAGCGGCGCCAGCGCGACCTCTACCGGGTGGTCGGCGTGCGCGGCGCGCCGAGCGCCGCGGCGCGGGCCGCCGCGGCCCGCGCCGACGACTACCGCGACTACGCGCACGTGGTGGTGGACGAGTCCCAGGACGTGTCGCCGATGCAGTGGCGCATGCTCGGCCGGCGCGGTCGGTACGCCAGCTGGACCGTTGTCGGTGACCCGGCGCAGTCGGCCTGGGCCGGCGACCCGGCCGAGGTGGCGCAGGCCCGCGCGACGGCGCTCGGCTCCCGGCGGCGGCACGAGTACACGCTGACCACCAACTACCGCAACTCCGCGGAGATCTTCGCGCTCGCCGCGGCGGTGGTCCGGCGCAGCGTGCCGGACGCGGCGCTGCCCCGGGCGGTCCGCTCCACCGGCGTGGCGCCGGTGCACCAGCAGGTGTCCCCCGCCGAGCTACCGGCGGCGGTACGGGCCGCCGCCACGGCAACCCTCGACGAGGTGGACGGCACCATCGGGGTGGTCGCGGCCGTGTCCCGGACCCCGGACGTGCGGTCCTGGGTCGACGGCCTCGGCGGCGAGCGGCTCCAGGTGGTGACGAGCCTGGAGGCCAAGGGCATGGAGTACGACGGGGTCGTGCTCGTCGAGCCAGCCGACCTGCTCGCCGAGGGGACCGCGGGGGTACGCACGCTCTACGTGGCGCTGTCCCGGGCCACCCAGCGCCTCACCACCGTCGGCACGGACCAGTCCTGGCTGCCGTGAAGGTCACGTTTTCTTGCAGACATTGCAATGTCCGCATAGGTTAGCTGCGGGTGGGGGCAAGGGCTGTGGACGGGGGTGGGGCCGATGGGCGCAGGACACCGGCACGGCACGCCGGCACCGCGGGCCGCCGCCCGGCACCGCGGCCGGCTCTGGGCCGCGTTCACGCTGCTCGGGGTGGTCACCCTGGTCGAGCTCGCGGCCGGTCTGGTCACCGGGTCGCTGGCGCTGCTGTCCGACGCCGCCCACCTGCTCACCGACGTGCTCGGCATCGGCATGGCGCTGGCCGCCATCGCAGTGGCCGACCGGCCGGGCGGCGGGCAGCGCACGTTCGGGCTCTACCGGATCGAGGTGCTCGCCGCGCTCGCCAACGCGGTCCTGCTCGGTGGCGTCGCCGCCTACGTCCTCGTCGAGGCGGTGCGCCGGCTGGCCGACCCGGCGCCGGTGCTGGCCGGCCCGATGTTCGCCGTGGCGCTCGCCGGGCTGACCGCCAACGTGGTCGCGTTCGCGCTGCTGCGCGGCGGCGCCCGGGAGAGCCTCAACGTGCGCGGCGCCTACCTGGAGGTCCTCGGCGACCTGGTCGCCTCGGTCGGCGTGCTCGGAGCGGCGGCCGTCATCTGGCTGACCGGCTGGGCGTACGCCGACCCGCTCGTCGCGGTGGCGGTGGCCCTGTTCATCGCGCCCCGCACCTGGGCCCTGGCCCGGGCCGCGGTACGGGTCCTCGTCCAGGCCGCACCGTCCCATGTGGACGTAGCCGCGGTACGGCGTACGCTCGCCGCCGTCCCGGGCGTGGCCGACGTGCACGACCTGCACGTATGGACGCTCACCTCGGGCATGGAGGTCGCCTCCGCCCACCTGACCATCACCCAGCCCGGCGACCTCGCACCGGTGCTCGCCACCGCCCGCCAGAAGCTACGCGACCGGTACGGCATAGCCCACGCCACCCTGCAGGTCGAGCCGGCAGCAGCGGTCACCGACTGCCACGAGGCGACCTGGTGACCGAACGGGCCAGGCTCGAAGCCCCTCAGCTCTCCTGCCAAATGGCCGCCCAGATCCGTCACCGCCGCTCGCGACGGTCACTGAACTACACTTCACTGAACCATAGTTGAGCGAAGGTGGGCATGTGATCGAGAAGCCGGCGTACGTGTTCGACCGGGACCGGGAGTGGCGCGCGCTCGCCGCGTTCAGCGCCGACGACCGGCCGCTCGCCACGCTCGGCGTGGTCTCCGGGCGGCGCCGCCAGGGCAAGACCTACCTGCTCAACGCGCTTGTCGAGAGCGTCGGAGGTGTCTACTTCGGAGCCACCGAGGCGACCGAGGAGGACTCCCTGCGGCTCTTCGGCGCCGCCCTTGGCGCGCAGCGCGGGTCGGCCGCCCCATTGCGCCTCGACTCCTGGTCGTCTGCTGTGGACGCGCTCTTCGCCCTCGCCGCCGACCGGCCGCTGACCGTCGTGATCGACGAGTTCCCGTACCTGCTCAAGGCCAGTCCCGGGCTGGCCTCGCTGGTGCAGCGCGAGCTGGACCCGCCCGCGCAGGCCCGCCACGGCAGCCAGATCCGTCTCCTGCTCTGCGGGTCGGCCATGTCCGTCATGGGCAAGCTGCTTTCAGGCACCGCTCCCCTGCGCGGGCGCGCGAGCCTCGAGATCGTGCTGAGCCCGCTCACATACCGCGACGCGGCCCGGTTCTGGGGCGTGACCGACCCGCGGCTGGCGGTGCTGCTGCACTCCGTCGTCGGGGGCACCCCCGCGTACCGCCGGCAGTTCGTACGGGACGACGCGCCGGCGAGCCTGGACGACTTCGACGACTGGGTCACCCGGACCGTACTGGACCCGACCACCCCGCTCTTCCGCGAAGCGCGCTACCTCCTCGCCGAGGAGGCAGACATCCGCGACCCTGCGCTCTACCACTCCGTCCTCGCCGCCGTCGCGACCGGGAACGCGACCTGGGGCGGCATCGCCAGCTACATCGGACGGCGGACCCCCGACATCGCGCACCCGGTCGCCGTGCTGGAGAACGCGGGCCTGCTCACGCGGGAGCCGGATGCACTGCGTCCCGGGCGCCCCCGGTACTCGATCACCGAACCGCTCATCACGTTCTACGAGGCGGTCATGCGTGCCTCCTGGTCCCGCCTGGAGCTCGGGCTCGGCCGGCGGGTCTGGCAGGAGAGCGCGCAGCGCTTCACCTCCCAGGTCGTCGGGCCGCACTTCGAGCGGCTGTGCCGGACCTTCGCGACCACCGCCGATCCGGCGGTCTTTGGCGACGTGCCGGGCGAGGTGGCGTCGGGGACCGTCACGGACCCGACCGCAAGGGAACAGATCGAGGTCGACGTCGTGGTCTTCGCCCCCACCGAGCCCGGTGCACCCCGGCGGGTCCTGTCGCTGGGCGAGGCGAAGTGGGGCAGGCAGCTCGGGCTGCGGCACCTGCGCCGCCTGGCACGAGCGCGAGAGCTGCTCGGCGCCCGCGGGTTCGACACCCGCGACACCCGACTGGCCTGCTACGGCGGCGGAGGCTTCGACAACGAGCTGCTGGCGGCCTCCGCCGGCGACCCCACCGTCCTACCCATCGACCTCGACCAGCTCTACGCCGAATAACCGTCGCGGACGGCGTACGAAGCAGTGTTCCCGGCCGTGTCGCGCCACGGCTGTCCCCCTGGCGGGAGGCCGCGGGCAACCGCCCGAGGCGCGTTCCGGCTCGTTTGTCAGGTGGGCGGGTCTACCGTGGGTGGACCCAGGAGCCCAGCTGAGGAAGCAGCGACCATGACAACACTCGATAACCGGCCAAACACCGCGCTCCTCGTCGTCGACGTGCAGAACGGCGTCGTCCGAGGGACCCACGAGCGCGACATGGTTGTTGCGAACATCGGCAGCCTGGTCGAGAAGGCGCGGCAGGCACAGGTCCCCGCTGTCTGGGTCCCGCACTCCGACGAGCACCTTGCGAGAGGCGGCGACGACTGGCGGATCGTTCCCGACCTATCCGCGCGACGACGAACGGAGGACCAGACGGAGTGGAGGGCGCCGCCGCCAGGCCAGGTCATCGCCCACACGAACCTGTACTGGACCTACCAGACCGCCCCGGGCCGGACGGCCGGGACGGTCGTGACCAAGGACGTCGACTTCGGCGGCGTCTCTTAAAGCCTGCGCGACGCGACGGCGAACGCCTCGGGATGGCACCGGCGCGCTGGGGCGGCATGCCTGGACCTCGCAGGTCGACCGCCCCCATCAGCCGACGTACGCGCTGATCGGCACCGATCCTGTCGGGCCACCAACAGGGTCTGCTGGTCCTCGCCCGGCCGCAGCCGTTGGGGCCCCTCGTGGGTGTATCCACGAGCCCCTGGGAGGTGGAGATGGCCGAGGACAGCTTCGGCGAGCGCTACCGGCCGAGCGATGATGCACCGGCCCCCACTGCTGAGGACCGCCGCCCAGGACTACGGCGCACTACCCATCAGCGCCTCGCCCTCGCTCTGGCCGCTTTTGTAATAATTGGCCTGTTGGTCATGGTTGCGGTGGCCTGCACCGGACGACCGACCGCCGCACCCCTCATCCCCAGCCCATCGCCGACGATGCCGGCACCGCCCGCGACGACGGCGGCCGGCACTGTCAGGCCGTCTGGCGCGGCGGGCCCACCGGCGAGCCCCACGGCGGAGACGGTCGTACCGGCCGCAGCGATGCTGCGCCCGGGCGACGCGGGGACCGGCACCTGGCGGGAGGTAGAGCTCATGGGTGACTGGAGCGTCGGGTTCACACTCAGCCTCTGCCCCGCCGCCCGGGCCACCGGTCGGGTCAGCCCCGTACCGATGGGGTTCCGGGACCAGAAGCTGGTACGCACCGCGGACAACGCCGAGGTTCTGCAGTCGGTAGCTGCGTACGCCGCTGGCGATGCCGAGCGGGAGCTCGCCCACCTGCGCGCCGCTGTGGTCGCCTGTGCATTGATCGACCATGCCGACGGCGTGATCACGATGACGATCCGGGCGGAGCGGTTCGCGGGCGACGACTCTCTGCTCGTAGAGACAAGGTCAGGAAGCTATCGGTCACTGAACGCGCTTGTGCGTGAGAGCAACCTGACCAGCGAGACTGTGGTCCTGCCTGCAGACGAGGCCAACGCCAGGCTGGTCGCCCAGCGGGCGGCGGCCCGAATGTGCGCAGCTACCGGCACATGTTGAGATGCCGCGAAAGTAGCGGTCCATGTGGACAGAGCCGGTACCGCGCCAACGCTCGGGCTCGTCACCACGACAGCTGTCGGCAGCTTCGTGGACGTGCAGCGCAAACGCCGCCAGCGCGGCCTGTGCGCGGACAGAATGGCTGTCCGGTTCGTACAGCTGGTCACCCTGGTTGCCGTCATCGTCCTGCTGGTCTTCGTGGCCGGCACCGCCCGGCTGGCCCAGCCGCACAGTGGGGCCGCTGCCATCGTCGCCGTCGCGGGCGTCACGCTGATGCTCGCGGCTCGCCAGCCTCGTCGAGGTCGCTGGTGAGCGCGTCCGGGGCCCGCATGCGCCACGCGTCGGTCACCAGCTCCCGCAGACGTTCGACGTCGACCTCGGCCAGGCGCAGCATCACCAGGGGCAGGCCGTCGTAGCTGGGCGTGGTGAAGAAGAGGTCGGGCTCGCCCAGCAGGAGGGCCTGCTTCTCAGCCTCGTCGCCGACGAACAGCACCGCGACATCGGTCCGGATCACGCGCGCCTGCCCCGGCCTGCGCTCGGGATACGACCAGACGAACCCCTTGTCGGCCACCCGGAAGTCGAACCCGTCACTGTCAATCTCCACGACGTGAGGCAGGGCCGACGCCAGGCGTCGTACATCGTCAGCGTCAGCCACCGAGGCCACTCCCCCAACACGCCATCCGCATGTGCAGAGGCTACGCAGCCGGCCCGCGGCTGGCTCGGCACGGTCAGAAGAGAGTCAACGGCGCTACCGGGGTCGGCTGGGGCAGTGCCTCGAGCTGCGGCAGGCGCGCCCGTACCTCGTCGTGGAAGCGGCGGGCGAGAGCGGGCGCGTCGGCATTGTCCGGGGTGTGGATGAACACGGTCGGCGAGCGACCCTCGCACAGCCACCCGGCGACCACGTCGACCCAGCGCTGCCAGCCCTCGACCGTACGCGTGGGGTCGTCGCGGCCGAGGTACCGCACGACCGGCCGGTTGGTCAGGGCCACCGTCCGCAGCGGCAGCCGGGGCTTCTTCGTCCAGGCGTCCCGCTCCGCGTCACTGGTCGGCGGCGCGTGAAAGAAGGCGGTGGTGTCGAAGGGAACCCATTCGGCGTCCGCGGCGGCCAGCACCCCTTCCAGAAGCGATGCCGTGCGGGGCTCGGTGAAGAACGCTGGATGGCGGACCTCCACGGCGTACCGATAGGGCCTCGGACGGCGGCGCAGAAAACCAGCGAGCGCGGGGACATCCGGCGGGCCGAACGATCCGGGCAGCTGGACCCAGAGGGCGTGGGCCCGCGGCCCGAGCGGCTCGACCGCCTCCAGGAAGGCCCGGAGCTCCTCGTCGGCGCCGGTCAGACGGCGCTCATGCGTGATGGACCTCGGCAGCTTGACCACGAACCGAAAGTCAGGGTCGGTCTGCTGCGCCCACGAGGCCACGGTGTCCCTGGCCGGCGTCGCGTAGAACGTAGTGTTCCCCTCGACCGCGTTGCACCAACCGGCGTAGCACCGCAGGCGTTCGTGGGCCCGGGCGGGACCCGCCAGGAAGCGTCCCTGCCAGGCCTTGTGGGTCCACATCGCGCACCCGACATGAAGACGCATCACACCCGCCCCACCCGCCGCACCAGACGAAGATACGCGGCGTTGCCGCGTGTGCCGAGGCAGGCCCAGCCCGATCGGTCTCGGGCTGGGCCTTACGGTCAAGCGCGCCTTCGGGCGGCTCGCCCGAGCTGTCAGCCGCGGCGGCTGAGCTGGACGATGTGCTGCTGGAAGTCGAGACCGCACTCGAACGGCCCGCAGGCGACCGCGAACGTCACCGAGACGGCCTTGCCCCCGGCGAACTTGCTACCGATGACCGGGGAGATCTCGACCGACCACGGGTGTGTGATGCCGTCGCACGTCATGGGGACGGTGCCGAAGCCGAACACCTCGCCGCGCCCGACGCGCTGCCGCACCTCCACGTCGACGAACGCGAACTCGACGATGCCGGTGCAGCTGACCGTGCCGTGCAGGGTTGCGGCGCCGGTTCGGGGATCGAAGCCGGCGATGCGGTCGACGGTGGCTTGCACCGTGGGCGCTGGTGGCGCCTCGGCGACATTCACGACAAGGGTGCCCCCATTGCCGCCGCCGTCCAGCTGGTCGTCGATGAGCAGGAGGTGGTACGTGGTACCGGCGGCTGCCGCGAAGGCGACGGCGTCCGGACCGCACGCGACGATCTGGAACGCGCCCGGCGCGCCGGTGACGACAAGGACACCCGCCGTGTACGACGACGAGGAGACGTCCACGACCAGCGTGAGGCTGGTTGCGGGGGTCGTCGAGTACCAGACGCTGGCGTCGGTGGCCGGTGCGCCGCAGTCCGCGTTCGCGTTGACGTCGTCGGCATCGGTTGTCGCCTCGGTCGTGTCGAGGGTGGCGGTGTACGGCACCGAGCCGATCGCGACCGCTCCGCCAAAGGTGTCGTTTGCCGGCGCGGCGGCGTACGCCGGCGCGGCTCCGACCAGGACAGCGCCGGCGACAAGTATCGCGGCACCGATCCGGTAGCTGGTTCTTCTCATTCGCACATGGTCCCTTTCCCCCGTGCGGACACCTCCGGTGTCCGGTGCGGCCTGCCCCGTGCCGGCCACACCTGCATAGACGCGCACAGGCGGGGTAAGGGTTCCAGGCTGTCGGATAGCCGATCTACGCGCTGGTCTCGGTCCGTAACGTAACGACGAGTACGTTGCCAACGGAACCGATGCTTCCCGCGCCGAAGACCGCATGGTTGGCGGACACGTCAACCATGGCCTTGCCGCCGCGGCTGCGGCTGCGGCTGCGGCTGCGGCTGCGGCTGCGGCAAGGTGCTACTGGACGCGGATGTTGAGCAGTCCCCAGTGCACAGGTCCCTGGACGAACCGGGGCGCGGTGAGGCGCCAGGTGAGCGACAGCACGCGGTTGGTTGCCATGTCTGCCGGCACCTGGGCGACCATCTCGAACCGGACCGAGCCGCCGGCCGGCACCGTGTGGACCGGACGGCAGTTCAGCCGGTACAGCAGCGATGTGTTCACCGGCTGGGCACTGGCATCCCCCATGGAGAACAGCTCTACCAGGTAACCGGGACACGGGTCGAGCGGGATGGGCATGGCGGTCGGGTTGCTCATGGTGACCTGGTACACGACGGGGGCGCCGGCGGGGGCGGTGTCCGGTCCGCTGACCGCAATCGTGACGCCGCTCAATGGTGAGTCCTGCGGTGCGGCTGGCAGGGCGGGCTCGCTGAAACCGCTGGCATACAGCGTGGACCGCGCGTTCGGGTTGACCCCCTCGCCGCCGGTGCAGCGTGGCGTCTCGGTGGCGGTCACGGGCGCATGCAGCGTCCCGCCGCGGTCCGGCAGGTCGATCGCCAGCTCAAGGGGCCTGTTGACCGGCTGGCAGAACAGGCCGGACCAGTCCAGCCGCAAGCTGGCGTGTTCACCGGCCGGCACTACGACGACCCGCCGTTGAGCCTCGGCGTCGATACCGTGTTCGTACTGCATCGATATCTGCTGCCCGGCGGAGAGCATCCGGGTGGGCGTCTCCCCGCGCAAGGTGCACTCCACTGTGGAGGTGTTGTGGATGTCGACCTCGCCGATGAGCTTGTCGACCGCGGCATCGAAGCCCCGCGGCGTCTCGCCGCCGCGGCCAGGTCGCCGCCATGCCGTCAACGCAGCGGCCAGCTGCTCTGCCCGGCACGGTCTACTACCCGGTGCGGGTATGCGCGGCGCGCGGGGCCGCCCGTACAGCTCCTCCGCACCGATCGGCTCGTCGACCCACGGGACAGTGCCGTCCGCCCGCAAGGTGTACGCCTCCGGCGGCATCGACCGCAGGCCGGACCGGGACGGGTCAGGATCTGCCGTCCGGTCACCCGGTCCGCCGTGCGTACACGCAAGCGTGGTGGCCAGCACGGCCACCACAACCAGTGCCCGGCCCAGTGTGGTCCACACGGCGCCTCCTTTGTTCGTTGGCTCACGAACAACTATGACGGGCAGTTCGGGACCGGTCCTGAGTACGGGTACCCAACTGGTACCAGGTAGCCCGCTCTACGAGTACGCCGTACCCCGCGCAGATACCCGCCCCGGCGCGGCGGCGGCCAGGCACCTCGACGGCGACATCGTCGCCGCCTCCGACCCGTGCCGGGTACCGGTGTGCCCCGCCGCCGACGGCCGCTTGGCACAGCGCACGGCGACGGCGGACAGCCGTCCCGCCGTCACCTTCTGAGACGCCGCCCGGAAAGGCCGCGCCGGCCGATGACCAAAGCTGGCTCCCAGATCAATAGCGAACCGGCGGTGCCAGCAGATCCATTAATTGACTCTAATGAATGGATCAGCAATACTCTCCGTAATCGAAAACTCCTGCAAGCTGCCTCGATCGGAACCGGAGGCGGATCATGGTGGCACAGTCTCGTCCACGTCGCGGCATTGTGGCCATAGCGATGACTGTTCTTGTCGGTACGACCGGGTACGCGGTCGCCGGCCCGTCGACGCCGCCGGCCAGCGCCGCGATCGGCCCTCTCACCTGGTCGGACGAGTTCAACGGCGCGGCCGGAACGCCGCCAGCTTCCAGCCGGTGGCGATATGACATTGGTGGCGGCGGGTGGGGCAACAACGAGCTGCAGTACCACACCAGCAGCACCGCCAACTCGGCGCACGACGGTGCCGGCAACCTGGTCATCACCGCGCGCCGGGAGAACCCAGCCGGATACGGCTGCTGGTACGGTCCGTGCCAGTACACCTCCGCCCGGCTGCTCACCGCTGCGACGTTCACCCAGGCGTACGGCCGGTTCGAGGCACGCATGAAGCTCCCGCGTGGGCAGGGCCTTTGGCCGGCGTTCTGGATGCTGGGCAACAACATCGGCAGTGTCGGCTGGCCGACCAGCGGTGAGATCGACATCATGGAGAACGTCGGGCGCGAGCCGTCCACTGTGCACGGCACGATACACGGCCCCGGCTACTCCGGCGGCAGCGCGATCGGCGGCTCGTACACGCTGCCTGGTGGGCAGGCCTTCGCCGACGCGTTCCACGTGTTCACTGTGGACTGGGAGCCGACCGCCATCACCTGGTACGTGGATGGCATCCAGTACTCCCGCAAGACGCCCGCCGACCTGGGCGGCGACCGCTGGGTCTTCGACCACCCGTTCTTCATCATCATGAACGTCGCGGTCGGCGGAACCTGGCCGGGCTCACCAGACGCCTCAACGGTGTTCCCACAGACGCTGACGATCGACTACGTCCGGGTGTACTCGTACACCAGCAGCGGTGGCGCGACCGGCCCGATCGTCGGGTACGGCGGCAAGTGCGTCGACGTCGCTGGTGCGAGCACCGCCAACGGCACCCGCGTCCAGCTGTGGGACTGCAACGGCTCCGCCGCCCAGCGCTGGACGATGGCGACCGACGGCAGCATCCGCGCGCTCGGCAAGTGTATGGACGTCAGCGGCGGCTCGACTGCGAACGGGGCACGGGTGCAGCTGTGGGACTGCAACGGCACCGGCGCCCAGCGCTGGCAGGCGAACGCGGCCAGAGACCTGGTGAACCCGCAGTCCGGCAAGTGCCTTGACGCCACCGGCGTCAGCTCCGCCAACGGCACGCCGCTGCAGATCTGGAGCTGCCACGGCGGCGCCAACCAGAAGTGGACCGTGCCGGCATGAAGAAAGCCCTGAGCGTGGCCGCCATCGCACTGCTCGCCGGCCAGTTCGCGATGGCGCCCGCGCCGGCGCAGGCCGTCGGTGCGCTGCTCTCCCAGGGCAAGCCGGTCACCGCGTCCTCCATCGAATGGGCTGGCACGCCCGCGACCAGTGCCGTGGACGGCAACCTCGGCACCCGTTGGTCCAGCCAGTTCAGCGACCCACAGTGGATCCAGGTCGACCTCCAGGCGACCGCGACCATCGACCAGGTGACCCTCGTCTGGGAGGCCGCCTACGCCAGGTCCTTCCAGATCCAGGTATCCGCGGACGCATCGGCCTGGACCACCATCTTCAGCACCACCACGGGCACCGGTGGCACGCAGACCCTTGCGGTCACCGGGACCGGCCGCTACGTGCGAATGTTCGGCACCGTCCGGGCCACCGGCTACGGGTACTCGCTGTGGGAGCTCCAGGTCTTCGGCACGATCGGCGGCCCACCTCCCTCCGGCAGCCCGATCTCGGAGTTCAGGCCGGTCTCGGCGTCCTCGTGGGAGGGTGGCAACGCGCCCGGCGCGGCCCTGGACGGCCGGACCAACACCCGGTGGTCGAGCCTTTTCAGCGACCCACAGTGGATCCAGGTCGACCTCGGCGGCACCGCCACGATCAACCGGGTGGTGCTCAGCTGGGAGACCGCGTTCGGCCGGGCCTACCGGATCGAGGTGTCGACCAACGGTTCACTGTGGACAACCATCTACTCCACCAGCACCGGTCAGGGCGGGACCGAGCAGCTGTCGGTCAGCGGGACCGGCCGGTACGTGCGCATGTACGGCACCACACGGGCCACCGGGTACGGCTACTCGCTGTGGGAGCTCCAGGTATTCGGTACGGTCGACAGCTCCGCGACCACGCCGCCCATGCTCTCCGGGCCGACCCGCCCACCGGCGGTGACCGGTCAGTTCGCGCTCGCCGCACCGGCTGACAGCGCCATGGTGACGACCACCCGGCGCCCGCCGCTGTCCTGGTCCGCAGTGACCGGCGCGGTCCGCTACCAGGTCTGGATGAACATCAGCCGCACCGACTACGACTTCACCGCGCCCGGCAACCTGATCGACCTGTACACCAAGGTGGCCGAGCCGGCCGGGACCAGCTACACGCCAACGTGGGACCTGGCGGACCGCTGGACCTACAAGTGGTTCGTCGTTGCGGTGAACGGATCCGGCGGCACCACGACATCCAACATCCGCCGGTTCAGCGTCTACCTGCCCACCCTGGAGAACGTCGCCGACGGCATCGGCATCGTCAACGGCAGCCGCGACCTCAACCGCAGCGGCACGACCGAGCCGTACGAGAACTGGCGCCTGCCGGTCGACACGCGGGTCAACGACCTGCTCAGCCGGATGACCACCGAAGAGAAGGCGTTGCAGATGTTCTACAACGCCCAGTCCTTCCCGCGGTCGGGCTGGCACTTCGGTCCGGCGCAGGCACAGGATCTCCATGGGTACCTGCTTGCCGCGGCGGGAACCCGGCTCGGTATCCCGTTCGTCTCAGCCGGCGACACCATCCACGGGTACCAGACCACGTACCCGACGCAGAGCGCGCTGGCCGCGGCGCGCGACTACCCGCTGGTGTACCGCCTCGGCGACATGCAGCGGCGCGAGCAGCTGGAGGTCGGCACCCGCGGCGTCCTGGGGCCGCTAGCCGAGCTCGGCACCAAGGTGATCTACCCCCGCATCCAGGAAGGCAACGGCGAGAACGCCGACGTCGCGGCCGCCCAGGTACGGGCGCTGGTCGCCGGGCTCCAAGGTGGACCCGAGCTGAACCCCGCATCGGTGCTGGTGACGGTCAAGCACTGGCCCGGCGAGGGCGCCGGCGGCGAAGCCATCATCGTCTATGACGCGGTCACCATCAAGTACCACATGATCCCGTTCCGGGCCGCGATGGAGGCCGGCGCG
>Ga0075420_100001968_pt1 | contig 17656 bp, 15 predicted proteins | sample SoiMetdeltSBSDD4_FD_75296 | JGI IMG/M metagenome (GOLD analysis project Ga0075420, IMG submission 75296) | Bulk soil microbial communities from a Populus tree surrounding site in Tennessee, USA - Soil MetaG P. deltoides SBSDD4 | ecosystem: Environmental > Terrestrial > Soil > Tree plantation... | reverse complement strand
GAGCCCCTTGGCCCGGGCCAGCCGGATGTAGTCGCTGTTGAGCACCTCCAGCATCGAGGAGCGCTGGAACCGGCTCAGGGCGGCGTAGGTGATCAACGCGAGGGAGATCGTCGGCAGCACCATGTGCAGCGCGATGTCCATCATCCGCGGCCAGAACTCCTCGGGCACCACTGACGCCTGGTGGTTGATGGTCGGGATCGGCCGCCGGTTGAGGTTGCCCTCCACTGAGTCGTTGAACGCGATGGCGCCCTGCTTGAGCACCACGGCGAGCCAGAAGGAAGGCATGGCCAGGAAGAGGAAGCCCAGGAAGGTGAACGTGTAGTCCAGCCTCGAGTACTGCCTGACCGCGCTGAGCACGCCGGTGACCACGGCGAGGATGACCGCGAGGACCATCGCGAGGATCACCAGCCGGAACGTGATCACCGTACGCCGACCCAGCTCACTGCCGATGTTCATCGCGGAGTTGATGGATGGGCCGAAGTCCTGGTGCACCACCAGGTTCCACAGCCAGTCCCAGTACTGGCGGAAGAAGCCCGCGTCAAAGTTCAGCCGCTCGCGCTCCAGCTGGATCGTCGCGGCCGGCGGCGGCGGGTTGCGCCCCTCGAACCGCTGGCGGATGGGGTCGGCCGACAGCGACGCCACCCAGAAGATGATGAACGACGAGACGATGAGGATGGGGACCGCGGCGAGTAGCCGCCGGATCGTGTAAGCGATCATGGGAACCTCCGTGCGGTTGGGGCCGTAGGGGGTGGCCCCGGGCGCCTCCGGCACCCAGGGCCACCCCGCTGCGGCTTACACCGAGCTCACTGGGCCTTCTTCTGGCCCCAGTTCTCGACGTTGTAGGTCACGTAGGAACCCTGGTTGTTGTCACGGATGTTGATGTAGTCGCTGCTCAGCGCCAGCAGGTTGGGCTTGGCGAAGAGCGGCAGCACCACGGCGGCCTTGGTCATGATCTCGTCCTGCTGGTTGAGCAGCTGACGCTGCTTGGCAGAGTCGAGGGTCTTGGCCATCTCAGCCAGGATCCGGTCGGACTCCGGGTCGCCCCAGCCGAGCTTGTTGTTGCCGGCGCCGGTCGTCCACAGGTCCTTGTTGCTCGACAGCAGCGGGTTGCCCGACCACGCGAAGATGATCAGGTCGTAGTTGTACGTGTCCAGCGTGTCGCTCAGGTTCGCGGTGGCCTCGATCTTGATCTTGAGGCCAAGCTTGGCCAGCGCGGCCTGCACGAGCTCACCGGTCTGCAGCCGGGTCTGGATGCCCTCGCGGTAGAGGAAGCGCAGCTCCGGCACTGCCTCCCCGCTCGGGGTCTTCAGCGCGGTGCCCACGTCCTTGTAGCCGGCCTCGGTCAGGATCTGCTTGGCCTTCTCGATGTTGCCCGAGCCCTGGTCCGGCGCGACCTTCTTGACGATGTCCTCGTAGCCCGGGGTGCCCGGCAGCAGGTTGTGGCTGCCCAGCATCTTGGCGCCGGGCCAGAACGACATCGTCTTCTGGATGATGTCCTGGACGCTGATCGCCGTGAAGATCGCCTCACGCAGCTTCTGGTCAGCCAGGTACTTGTTCTTGACGTTGACGTCGATGTGCTCCCAGACGGCGCCACCGGTCATCTCGTAGTTGACGCCCGGGGCCAGGTTCTTGACCTGGGTCACCATGTCGCTCGACGGCTGCGCGGTGAAGCCGTTGATCTCCTTGTTCTGCAGGGCCGGGACGTTCTGCTTCTGGTCGGTGATCATCTTGAAGATGATCCGGTCCAGCGTCGGCTTGGTGCTGCCGTACCACTGCGGGTTGGGAACGACCTCGACCTGGACGTCCTTGACGACCTTATCGATCTTGTAGGCCCAGCCGGACCACGTGGGCTGCGCGGTGAAGGAGTTGAACGCCTTCTCCAGCGCGGCCGGGGTGTTCAGGTCGCCGCCGGCTGCCTTCTTGCCGACGTGCGCCGGCATCAGGGCGAACAGGCCCTGCCAGTCCGGGTACGGCGAGGAGTAGGTGACGGTGACGGTCTTGCCGCTGTCGGCACCGGTGATCGAGCTGATCAGCTCGAAGCCGGTGGTGCCCGCGACGTTGCACTTCGGGCAGTCCTTGCCGTTCTGGAACTTCCACATCATCGTGAAGTCGTCGGCGGTGATCGGCGTGCCATCGTCCCACTTGGCGTTCGGGTTGATCTTGTAGACGATGGTCTGCGGGCTCTCACTCGTGATCTTGGCTTCGGTGATGAGCTCGGTCTGCTGGATCTTGCCGTCCGGCAGGAAGATGAACGGGCTGGGGATGACCGTGTTGAGAATCAGTACGGTCTCGACGAGGTTGCCATCGCCCGAGAATTGGTTCCAGTTCTGTACGCCGCGGTTCACGGCGAAGACGATCGTGCCGCCCTGCTTGCGCTCACCACTGTTGCACTCGTTCGGCTTGGCCTCGCACTCCGCGAAGCCCTCGGAGAACGACGGCTTGCCGGCGTCAGAGCCGCCGTCCGTTCCGCAGGCACCGACCGCGAGCGTTGTGGCAGCAGCCAGAGCGATGAGGCCGGATAGCCTCCTCGTCCCAGTGCGCATGTTCCCTCCAGTCTGTAGCCGCACACCCAGAAGTCCTCCGGCCGCACGGGCCCGAGCAGCCACGGAGGTTGGTCTGCGTTGTAGTGCCTAAAGGAAACGACGCGGACCGCGCGCTGCAAAGGGGCCCGAGGCATTCGTGACTGTCCCGTTATCTCGTCGGCGCGGTGGAGTTATGCGTATCCGCCGACCAGTCGATGTCCACCAGCCGAATGGCTCATATTTGGTCATCAAATAGATGAGTGGGCGAAAACGACATATGCTTCATTTTAGTCACGGCTAGTCACTCCCCGCGATGACTTAGGCAGCGCCCAGCGGCGCCTGTACCGGCCAGTCCGTCACCCGGCGCATCGGCCAGCCGCTGTGGCACGATCTGGCCCATGCCTGACAGCGTCCTCCCGACAGTGATCACCGTAGCGCGACGCGCCGAAGCCCCGCCCTGGCGGGTCGGCTCGCTGGCGGTTCCGGCCCTGTTCGGCGGCCCGCTGGCGGTCACCCTGCTCGGCCTGGTCAACGGCCGGCGCCTGCGGGCCACACCGGCGGCGCAGCTCGCGGTCGCCGCGGCAGGGCTCGTCGCGCTCCTGGCCCAGATCGTGATCGGCGTCGCCGCCGGCAGGTTCTGGCTGGGGATGCTCAGCCTCGCCCAGTCCGCGGAGAGCGTGGCGGCGTGGCTTGCCCTGGCCGGGCTCCAGTGCCTCGTCGGCGCCACCGCGGGCATGGCGACGTGGCTGGCCGTCACCGCGTTCCAGCACTGGCCGTGCCACGCGTACGAGCAGCGCGGCGGCGAGCCCGGCAGGCTGCTCCTGCCCGGGCTCGGTGTGGTGCTCGGGGTCGTCCTGGTCGAGGCGGTCGCGGTCTACCTCGCGGTCCAGCCGGCGGTGGGGTCATGAGCGCGCCAGCGACGGGTCATGAGCGAGCGGGCTCCGCCGGCCGACCGTCGCCGGCCGACCGGCGGCGCTGACACGGCTGGCCAGGCCGGACTCCGGCCTGGCCAGCGAGTACGAGAGGTCGGGCGGGTACGAGGGTCGAGGTACGAAACGGCGGGCCGGAGTACGAAGAGGCGGGTCAGTACCGGTAGTGGTCCGGCTTGTACGGGCCCTCGACCGGCACCCCGAGGTAGGCCGCCTGGTCCTTGGTGAGCTCGGTGAGCTTGACGCCCAGGGCCGCCAGGTGCAGCCGCGCCACCCTCTCGTCCAGGTGCTTGGGCAGCGTGTGCACGCCGAGCGGGTACTGGTCGGTCTTGGTGAACAGCTCGATCTGCGCGATCACCTGGTTGGTGAAGCTGTTGGACATGACGAACGACGGGTGCCCGGTCGCGTTGCCCAGGTTGAGCAGCCGGCCCTCGGACAGCACGATGATCGAGTGCGCCGGCCGGCCACCCTCGGCCGGGAAGACCCACTCGTCGACCTGCGGCTTGACGTTCACCCGCCGGACACCGGGCATCCGCGCCAGGCCGGCCATGTCGATCTCGTTGTCGAAGTGGCCGATGTTGCCGACGATCGCCTGGTGCTTCATCGCCGCCATGTGCTCGGCGGTGATCACGTTCTTGCAGCCCGTCGCGGTGACGAAGAGGTCGGCCGTGGCGACCACGTCCTCGATCGTGGTCACCTGGTAGCCGTCCATCGCGGCCTGCAGCGCGCAGATCGGGTCCACCTCGGCGACGATCACCCGGGCGCCCTGCCCGCGCAGCGACTCGGCACAGCCCTTGCCCACGTCGCCGTACCCGGCCACGACCGCGACCTTGCCGCCGATCAGCACGTCGGTGGCCCGGTTGATGCCGTCGACCAGCGAGTGGCGGCAGCCGTACTTGTTGTCGAACTTCGACTTGGTCACCGAGTCGTTCACGTTGATCGCGGGGAACAGCAGCGTACCGGCGGCCTGCATCTCGTAGAGCCGGTGCACGCCGGTCGTGGTCTCCTCGGTCACGCCCTTGACAGCGGCGGCGATGCGGGTCCAGCGCCGGCTGTCCTCGGTGAGCGAGCGGCGCAGCACGGAGAGGATGACGCCGTACTCCTCGCTGTCGTCCGGACCCGGTGAGGGCACCGCGCCCACGCCCTCGAGCTCGGCGCCCTTGTGCACCAGCAGGGTGGCGTCACCGCCGTCGTCGAGGATCATGTTCGGGCCGGCGGCCTCGTCCGGCCAGCGCAGCACCTGCTCGGTGCACCACCAGTACTCCTCGAGCGTCTCGCCCTTCCACGCGTAGACCGGCACACCCGCCGGCTGCTCCGGGGTGCCCTCCGGGCCGACCACCACGGCGGCCGCCGCGTGGTCCTGGGTCGAGAAGATGTTGCAGCTGGCCCAGCGGACCTGCGCGCCGAGCGCCACCAGGGTCTCGATCAGCACCGCGGTCTGGATGGTCATGTGCAGCGAGCCGGTGATACGTGCCCCGCGCAGCGGCTGCGCCTGTGCATACTCCCGGCGGACCGCCATCAGGCCGGGCATCTCGTGCTCGGCGAGCTGGATCTCCTTGCGCCCGAACGCGGCGAGCGACAGGTCGGCCACCTTGAAGTCGCCATCGGCCAGCGTGCGCGGGCGGTCCGGCACCCCCGGATCGGCGCTGGGCTGGAGCGTGCTGGTCATGAAAACTCCTGTCGTACGGGATAGCTGGGAGAACGCGGCGCGGGCTCCCTACCTTAGCCCGGCCACCTCGAGAGACGGTGAGCGACCGGTCTGGCCGGTGGTGGCCACGTACACCTCGCCCGCTCCGGCCACCCGCAGCCCGCCGCCGGCTGGCCCGAACGCGGCCTCCCCGCCGGCGAGCCGCACCGCCCCGCGGCCGTCGTCCACCTCAACCTGCCCGGCCAGGCAGAACGCGATCCGCGGGCCGTCGATGTCCACCTGGGCCTGCGGCCGGCCGGCGTCCACGCAGGCCCGGAACAGGGCGAAGTCGGCCACCGGGACCGGCCAGGTGACGACCCCGGGCGCGACGGGCACGGCCCGTACGACCGGCTCCTCGAGCACCTCGAAGCGCAGCACCCGCAGCAGCTCAGGCACGTCCACCCGCTTGCCGGTGAGCCCGCCCCGGAGCACGTTGTCGCTGGCCGCCATGATCTCGATCCCGGTGCCGTGCACGTAGGAGTGCAGGTTCCCCGCGGGCATCCAGATCGCCTCGCCCGGTGCCAGCACCACCCGGTTGAGCAGCAGCGCGACCACCACACCGGGGTCGGCGGGGTACGCCGCAGCCAGCCGCGCGGCGAGCGCGTACTCGCCGGTGGTGGGGGCGGCCCCGGCCGAGCGGGCCACCGCGGCGACCAGCCCCGCCCGCTCCCCGGCGGGCCACCCGACCAGCGCGGTGACCGCCGCGCGCAGCCGGTCCCCGGCCGTACCGGGCCCGTCCAGGGCCGCCAGCACCGGTGCCAGCTCGCCCACCTTGAGATCCGCGAGCAGCCGGGCCGCGGCGGCCGGGGCCCGGAACCCGCACAGCGCCTCGAACTCGCTGACCGCGACGAGCAGCTCCGGCTTGTGGTACGGGTCGACGTAGCTGGGGTTGCCCGCGGCGTACCCGGCCTTCGCCTGAGCCGGGTCCGGGTGCGCCTGCAACGAGAGCGGCTCGGCGGCGGCGAGCAGCTTGAGCAGGAACGGCAACCGGGCCCCGTGCGCGTCGACCACCGCCGCGCCGAGCACGCCGGCCGGATCGGCGGCGACCATGTCGACCAGGCTGGCCTCCCCGTCCACTGTGGACGGGGCAGACGGGTGTGCGCCGAGCCACAGCTCCGCCTCTGGTCCGGCGCTGGGCGCCGGGCGCCCCTGGACCTGCGCGATGACCTGGCGGGAGCCCCACGGGTACGGCCGGATCGAGCCGTGCAGAGTGCGCATGGTCAGCGGTGCTCGCCAGGTCCGGCAGCGTCCACGCCCGCAGGAGCCGCGCCGTCCCCGCCGGAGCTCGCATGGGCCGCGCCGTCCCCGCCGGGACCGGCCTCCCGGTCGCTGCCCCGTGCGGCGGCGAGGCTGCTGTAGATGTCCGGCTCCAGGTAGATCACCCGGGCGATGGGTACGGCCCGGCGGATGCGCTCCTCGACCGCGTCGATGCCCTGCGCCACCTCGACCGCGGTCTCGTCGTGCCGCACCGCGACCTTCGCCGCGACCAGCAGCTCCTCCGGCCCCAGGTGCAGGGTCTTCATGTGGATGATCCGCTCCACGTCGCCGCCCTCGGTGATGGCGCGCTCGATCGCGGCCACATGCTCCGGGGTCGCCCCTTCGCCGAGCAGCAGGCTCTTGGTCTCGATGGCGAGGATCACCGCGATCGTGACCAGCAGTACGCCGATCATGGCCGTGCCGACCGCGTCCCACATGCCGTTGCCGGTGGCGAGCGTCATGCCCACGCCGAACAGGGCAAAGACCAGCCCGAGCAGGGCGCCCAGGTCCTCCAGCAGGATCACCGGCAGCTCCGGTGCCCTGGCGTGCCGGACGAACTCCTTCCACGACGCGCCGTCCCGGACCGCGTTGGACTCAACGATCGCGGTGCGGAACGAGAACGACTCCAGCATGATCGCCACCAGCAGCACCGTCACCGGCACCCACTGCCAGCTGGTGATAGGCCCCGGGTGCCCGGCCTTGTGGTAGGCCTCGTACAGGGCGAAGAGGCCGCCGACCGTGAACAGCACGATCGAGACGATGAACGCGTATATATAGCGCTCCCGGCCGTACCCGAACGGGTGCTGCGGGGTGGCCGCCCGGCGGGCCCGGCGGCCGCCGAAGAGCAGCAGCACCTGGTTGCCCGAGTCGGCGACCGAGTGGATCGACTCGGCCAGCATCGACGAGGAACCGGTCAGGGCCCACGCGATGAACTTGGTCACCGCGATGCCGATGTTCGCCAGCAGCGCCGCCACGATCGCCCGAGTCCCGCCCGAGGTGCTCATCCCACCGCCGCCTCACTCCACCCGTGCCAGCCCAGGCACCCGCTCATATCTGGGACCGTTCCTTCATCTCGGTGATCGCCGGCACCGCCATCGGGTCGAGGTCGTGCGCCAGGGCCAGGTAGACGGAGGCGAAGTCGGGTACGGCCACCAGCGACGCCAGCCGCTCCACCATCGAGGCGCCGTCGGCGGTGAGCACGCTGCACCTGATGCCCCGGCGCCGGGCGATCTCCTGTACCGCGTCCGCCCGGCGCTCCTCGACGTCCGGCGGCTCGGCCGGGTCGTCCTCGCCGATGCCGCCGTCGCGCAGCAGCACCAGGCGCAGCCGGGGCGGCTCCGCCGCGTTCTCGTCGTCGCCCACCGGGTCGGCGAAGATGTCCCGCTGCGCCTCGGCCAGCCCACCGAACACGCCGTCGAGCAGCCCGACCCGGCCCCGCCCGATCTCGCCGAGGGCGCCGGCCACCACCGGGTACCGGGCGTTGGCCGACAGCATGTCGCCGAAGCGGTTGGCGGCCAGCGTCGCCACCGGCGAGGACCCCCAGACGACCGGGATGGACCCGGCCAGGTCCAGGGCGAGGCTCTTTGCCGGGTTGACGAACGACTCGGCCGTGGGCCGGCACCGGTCGGCGTCCGCGTCCAGCCGGGCCGCGGCCTCCGCCAGGTCCGCCTCATTGACCTTGACCAGGCCGAGGGTACGCGCGGCGAGCAGCACCGGCACGGTCAGCGCCCACAGGCTGGCCCGGGCCGGGAAGCGCCGGGGCACCGGGATGAACGGGGCCCTGACCCCTTCCGCGACCGACTGGAGCTGCGAGTCGGGCGCCCCGACCGCCACCAGCCGGGCCCCCCGCCGGGCGGCGGCCTGGGCCGCGGCGAGCGCCTCCGGGCTGTGCCCGCTCGCCGACACGGCGATCACCACGTCAGCGGCGCCCACCCAGCCCGGGATCCCGGCGCTGCGGTGCGCCACCACCGGCACCGGGCACCGCGGCCCGGCCACTGTGGCGAGCGCGTCCCCGGTCCGGGCCGCCGTGCCGACGCCGGCGACCACCACCGCCCGCGGCCGCCCCTCGCCCGCGATCGAGGTCAGGTTCGCCTCGGCGGCGAGCGATGCCGACTCCCGCACCTGCGCGCCGGCTGACGCGACGGCGCGCAGCATGCCGCCCGGGTCTGCCGCCGCCACCGCCGCCGGGTCGTCGATCAGCCGCTCGTCGGCCGCGCGCCGGCCGCGCAGTCCCGCCGTCCCGTTGACCGGACCGCTCATGAGCCCTCCGTCACGGGTGGGCCGGGCCGCGCCTCGTCCAGCAGCAGCACCGGGATGCCGTCCCGGATCTCGAAGACCCGGCCGCACTCCGTACAGGTCAACGTCTGGGCCGCCGCGTCGTAGGTGAGCGGGGCGTGGTGGGTGTCGGGGCAGGCGAGGATCTCCAGCAGCTGGGGATCGAGCGACACGTAGGCTCCTTCCGGTCCGGCAGGTGCGTGGTCAGGCCCGGACGATACCGAGCACCTCATCGCGCAGGGCGGCCATGCGTCCATGGTCGCGCGCCTCGACGTTGAGCCTAAGCAGGGGTTCCGTGTTCGACGGGCGCAGGTTGACCCAGGCATCGTCAGGGAAGCGGACAGTGAGCCCGTCCAGGTGGTCGACCTGCGCGCCGGCGGTGCCGGCGAACGCCGACTCCACCTCCGCCAGCTTCGCCTGCTGGTCGGTGACCGTGGAGTTGATCTCCCCGGAGGCGGCGTACCGCACGAACCTGGCCGCCAGGCGGGACAGCGGCTGGTCCTGCTCGCCGAGGGCGGCGAGCACGTGCATCGCCGCCAGCATGCCGGTGTCGGCGCCCCAGAAGTCACGGAAGTAGTAGTGCGCCGAGTGCTCGCCACCGAAGATCGCCCCGGTACGCGCCATCTCGCCCTTGATGAAGGAGTGGCCCACCCGGGTCCGCACCGGCACGCCGCCGTGCTCCGCCACGATCTCGGGGACCGCGCTCGAGGTGATCAGGTTGTGGATGATCATGCCGCCCGGGTGCCGGGCGAGCTCGCGTACCGCGACCAGGGCGGTCACCGCGGACGGGGAGACCGGGTCGCCGTTGGCGTCCACCACGAAGCAGCGGTCGGCGTCGCCGTCGAACGCCAGGCCCAGGTCCGCATCCTGCTCCCGGACGGTCTTCTGGAGGTCGACCAGGTTCGCCGGCTCCAGTGGGTTCGCCTCGTGGTTGGGGAAGGTGCCGTCCAGCTCGAAGTAGAGGGGAACGATCTCCAGCGGCAGCGGCGGCAGCACCGCGTCGCCCAGCACCGCCGGGACGGTGTGCCCGGCCATCCCGTTGCCCGCGTCGACCACCACCTTCAGCCGCCGGATCCGGGACAGGTCGACGAGGGTACGCAGGTGCGCGGCGTACTCGCCGAGCAGGTCGCGCCGGACCACCTGGCCCGGCTCGGCGGCCCGCGCCGGGGCCGCACCGTCGAGCAGCTGCTGGGCCCGGTCCCGGATCTCGGTGAGGCCGGAGTCCTGCCCGACCGGCTTCGCCCCCCGGCGGCACAGCTTGATGCCGTTGTAGCGGGCCGGGTTGTGGCTCGCGGTGAACATGGCACCCGGCAGGTCCAGGCTGCCGGACGCGTAGTAGAGCAGGTCGGTCGAGGCGAGGCCGGCGTCGACCACCTCGGCGCCGGCCGCGGTCGCCCCGGCGGCGAAGGCGGCGGCGAGCCCCGGCGAGGAGGCCCGCATGTCGTACGCGACCACCACCCGCTCCACCGGCTCGCCGCGCAGGCGCAGAGTCTCCACAAAGGCCGTACCGATCGCCCGGGCCACATCATCGTTGAGCTGGTCCGGAACGATGCCGCGGACGTCGTACGCCTTGACTAGCTTGGCGAGGTCAGCCACTGTAGCTCCTTAACCGCTGCGCGCCGCCGGGAAACCGCGCTCGACCGACGAGCCTAGCCGCAGCGCGCAGCCCCCGTTGGTCAGCCATAGCCCGTTGGTCGGCCATAGCCGGTTGGTGAGTCATAGCCCGTTGGGCAACCGCAGCCTGTTGGTCAGCCGCAGGGCTGTTGGTCAGCCGCAGCTCCGGCGGTCGTTCGCAGCCCCGGCCGTCAGCGCTGCCCGGCGGCCAGCTCGGGACCGTGCGACGCGTCCGGGTTCAAGGGTCGACGGCTTGCGCAGGGCGACCTACCGGTCACGGAATGACCGGTCGCGGGCTTATAGAAACGAGCTTATAGAAACATGAAGAAAATGACGGCGGCAGCGGCGCGACAAACTGTTTCAGGAGAGTGGTCACGCAACGCCTCCACCAACAAGACACTGCGTGACCACTTACCTAGTTCAGCCCGAAGGTTCCGTGCTTTATACCGGCAACGAACTTGCCCCAGTTGTGCCGCGGGAAGTCCAGGACCGGGCCCTCGCAGTCCGTAGAGTCACGAACACTGACAGTGCCATCTTGCCGCGCCACCTCCACGCAGCAGCCACTGTCTGCGCTGTGGGAGCTCTTTACGAACCTGGGGGATGCCATGTCACGTGGCGCCATCGCCGTCCTTTCACCCTGGCCCGACCTCACGGGCGAGCCGCTCGATGAACTCCCTCGACTCGTCAACCGTTAGCGCGTCGACAACGAGGGACTCGAAGACAGCTGCGCATTCTGCCATGATCTCCGGGCTCTCGGTGTACACCTCCCCTACCACGTGCTCGAGGTAGACAACACTCGGGTCAGTCCGGTCCAGGAAGTCAAGGATCGAGAATGGCCCATGCATAGAGGTGAGCTCGCCGGTGGCGAACGGCGATACATGGATCTGGACGTTCGGCAGCTCACTCGCTTCCAGCAGGCGGTGCAGCTGCTCGCGCATGACCCGCGCACCGCCGACCGGCCGGCGCAGCGCCGCCTCCCCCTGGACCAGCCGCAGCCCGAGCGGGTCGGCCCGGGTGAGGGCGTCCTGGCGCCGCATCCGCGCACCGATCTTGGCCGCCCGCTCGGCCTGGTCCTTCAGCCGCTTACCGATCACGGCCTGCGCATAGGCCTCCGTCTGGAGCAGGCCGTGCACCACCAGCGGCTGGTAGCTGCGCAGCGACACCGCCTCGGACTCCATGGCCAGGTACGTCGCGTACTCGTACGACAGGGCGTCCGCGTACGGATGCCACCAGCCGGGCTCAGCCGCCTCCCGGGCCAGCGACACCAGCCGGTCCCGGCGCGGGTCGGTGATCCCGAGTACGTCCAGAATCTCGTGTACGGTGCCGGGGCTGATCCTGATCCGCGCGGTCTCGATCCGGCTGAGCCGCGACGGTGAGCAGCGCAGCTGGTCGGCGAGCTGCTCCAGGTGCAGGCCTGCGCCCTCGCGTAGCCGGCGCAGCTCACGGCCGAGCTGGCGACGGCGCATGGTCGGCGGCGAGCCAACGGCCACAGGTCACCTCCTGCTGTCTCTGCTTGCTACATATAGATCGAACGCCTTGGGGCTTTGGCGGCTTTTCAGGTCTTCGCAGGTCACGCCGCCCCAGTGGGGCCTCTATCTGGGAGTGGTCGCATTTTCGCGCAAGGATCATTCGCTGTCACGCATTCACTCATGCGGCAACAGTCATGATGCACTTGCATGCGCACCTGTGCATGCGTCACTATCTGTACATAGGCGCCCCCCTGCCGTACCGGACGCAAGGGAGACCCCGCTATGGTCGACAGCTCCCCTACGGACGGCCGATCCGGGTTTGTCATCGTGGACCGCGGGCCGCGCGTCTACGCGCTCCACGACTCGGACTGCCCCGGTGACGGGGTGATCGGCTGGGTCCTGGCGCTTCCCAACGGCAACGCCCTGGTGGTCGACCGCACCGGAACGGTGACCGCCGAGTCCACCATGGACCGTACTGAGGCGCGGTACGGCCGCCGCGGTGCCCGGCTCCTGGAGGTCATCGAGCTACCGGGCGAGCTGTCGCCCGCGGGCTGACACCTTCGTAGGGTGCACCTTCGCGGGCTGGGCTACGTTCGCGGGCTGACACGTTCGCGGGGTGACTACCTTTCGTAACCTCGGGGTGGGATCACCCGCAGGTGCCCGCGCCGCCCCGTACCCCGCTCGGCCGGCGCGCCCTCGTCCCGGCGCACCGGCGGCCGGGCCGCCTCCCGTACGGCCTCAGCCAGTGCCACCAGGTCGTCCGGGGTCGGCGGGGGTGGCTCGAACTCGCCGTCGTGCCGGACCACCTCCCAGCCCCGGGGCGCGGTGAGGCTGCGGGCGTGCGCCTCGCACAGGTCATAGGTGTGCGGCTCGGGGTAGGAGGCGAGCGGACCGACGACCGCGGTCGACTCGGCATAGATATAGGTCAGCGTGGCGACGGCCGCCCGAGGGCAGCCGTTCCGGGAGCAGCGCCGAGGTGACCTCACTGCGGCACGGTACCGCCGCCGATGGGTCGGTGCCGATGGTTTGCCGTCGCGACACGCCGTACCCGGGAGTCAACTGGTGGCGACGAGGTGCCGCGACCACCGCCCGCGTCGCCCCGCGGCGCTACATTGGCGGCGTGACAGGTCCACGTGGAGAGCAGCCCGACCGGCGCCGGCCGGAGCCGGACCCGCGCCGCACCAGCGCCCGCCGCCCCTGGCGGGACCGGCACGGCCGCGGCTTGCGGGGGCGGCTGGTGCCGGCGACCGTTCCACTGTCGCGGACCCGGTCGGAGATCTTCGACGATCTCGTGCTGGACGCGGTGGAGGGCTTGGAGCGCAGGTACGCGCAGGAGCTCGCGGGCGTGGAGTTCGCCGTGGAGGACGTCCCTCCGGATCTGAACGTCTACGACTCGGACGTGCTGGAGGACGGTGACGTGCCGCTCGCCCGGCTGATGCCCGGACGCCCGGGTCGGCACGGCGTGCCGCCACGGATCGTGGTCTACCGGCGCCCGCTGGAGTTTCGGGCGTTGGACCGCGACGACCTCGCCGAGCTGGTCCAAGAGGTGATCATCGAGCAGGTCGCGAACCTGCTGGGTGTTGACCCGGAGGATCTGGCCTGAGCGGACGGCACCGGTTGGGCTACCGCGGCACGGCAGCCCAACCGGAAGCGCGGCCTTACGCGGCGCGCCGCTTGAGCTTGCGGCGCTCGCGCTCAGACAGCCCGCCCCAGATGCCGAAGCGCTCGTCATGCCCTAGTGCGTACTCCAGGCACTCGGCCCGGACCTCACACCGCGTGCAGATGCGCTTCGCCTCCCGGGTCGAGCCCCCCTTCTCCGGGAAGAACGCCTCAGGGTCGGTCTGCGAGCACAGCGCCCGCTCCTGCCACTCCGGCGCGTTGCCCAGCAGGTCGGCCACGGTAAGACGGCCGTCCATAAGTGTGCCCCCCTTCTTGCGCACCGGTCGCGGTGCCGGTGAGCCCCCCCGCGCGAACCGGTGGACCCCCACCGGGAGGTTTGCTCCTTCTGTCTGGTTCGATGGTGTTATCGCGGCCATCGTTGAACAACCTCAGTGAAATTACACGCGTGTAATGCGTGCGTCGTCAAGCGGAACCTGATAAATGAGTCGGTCCTGCGCGGCGTGCCGCGCGCGACTCGCTGAGGCCAGTCCGCCTTCCGTCTCCACCCGATCTCGTCGCGTACGACGTCGCCGTAGGACACCGGGCAAAGGGCATGCAGCCAGGGAACGCTCGGCTGGGCCGTACGCCAAAGATGCTCAAGCCACGGCCGCTCGCTCAGCCAAGGCCGCTCGCTCAGCCAAGGGTGCTCGCTCAGCCAAGGATGCGCAGCCAGCCAAGGATGCTCAGGCCAAAGGGCGCGCGAACGGGGACCGCACACGGATCGCCGGCCAGCTACAGCCGGCCGGCGACCCATCCCCCCACAGTCCTGCCAGGGGTCGGTCCGGAGGTCTGACCGCCGCGGGGTGGCCGCTTCGACGGCTGACCCCCGGCCCGGCCCGGCTTCTCGTGCTCTGACCAGCAAACCAAGCAGGGTATAAGGAGGGCGTAAGGAACGGACCCCCTCGCCGGTCCCTTGACGGCCGAAACGCCCCAGGTCATAGGCTTACCGACGCTCGGGCAGCCATCGCGCCCGGGTCGCCGTTCACCCGGACGGGTAGCTTCCCGGCCATTCGACGTCCGTAAGGCCCGGCGCTTGGGCGGGCGGTCAGGCCGCGTACGTCGTGGTCCGCTCCCGCGCCGGTCGCCCGGCAGCGTCCGCGATCGCCCGCAGCTGCGCCACTGTGCGCGCCGAGCCGTGCTCCGAGCCGGCCATCCGGGAGATCGTCTCCTCCATCAGGGTGCCGCCGAGGTCGTTCGCGCCGCCCCGGAGCATCGCCACCGTGCCCTCGTCACCGAGCTTCACCCAGGAGCACTGGATGTTCGCGATCCGTCCGTGCAGGAGCAGCCGGGCCATCGCGTGCACGACCTGGTTCTCCCGCCGGGTCGGGCCGGGCCGGGCGATGCCGGCCAGGTAGATCGGCGCGTTGTGGTGCACGAACGGCAGCGCCACGAACTCGGTGAAGCCGCCTGTGCGGTCCTGGATGCCGGCCAGCACACGGAGGTGGCCAAGCCAGTGCCGGGGATGGTCGACGTGCCCGTACATCATCGTGGAGCTGGACCGCAGGCCCAGCTCGTGCGCTGTGGTCACCACCTCGACCCAGGTGGCCGCCGGCAGCTTGCCCTTGGTGAGCACCCACCGCACGTCGTCGTCGAGGATCTCCGCGGCGGTGCCGGGGATCGTGTCCAGCCCGGCCTCGCGCACCTGGATGAGCCAGTCCCGGATGCTGACGCCGGCCTTGGCCGCGGCGGTGGCCACCTCCATCGGCGAGAACGCGTGCACGTGCAGGCCCGGCACCCGGCTCTTGACGGCACGGACCAGGTCGGCATAGGCCGAGGCTGGCAGCTTCGGGTCGATCCCGCCCTGCATGCAGACCTCGGTGGCCCCGGCCTGCCACGCCTCCTCCGCCCGCGCCGCGACCTGCTCAAGACTTAGCCGGTACGCGTCCGCGTCCCGCTCCCGCTGCGCGAACGCGCAGAACCGGCAGCCGACGTAGCAGACGTTGGTGAAGTTGATGTTGCGGTTCACCACGTAGGTGACGTCGTCGCCAACCGCGTCCCGGCGGACGTCGTCGGCGAGGCGTACCAGCTCTTGCAGGGCCGCGCCGTCCGCCGCGAACAGCGCCAGGGCGAGCGCCTCGTGGCGCGGCTCCAGCAGCGCCGCCGGGTCGTCCGCGGCCAGCCGCAGCGCCGCCCGGGTGTCCGCGTCGGGCCGGGCCGGGCCGGGCACGTCCAGGGCCACCGCCGCGTGCGCGGCGACCTCGGCCCAGTCGCCGTACACCGAGTCGAAGTCGCCGCGCCGGTCCGCCGACCGGCCCGTGGTGTCGATGGCTGCGTGCAGGTCCACCCGGCCGGTGTCGGCCAGGCCGCCGTCCGGCTCCTGCCACGCCCGCCCGGCCGGCCGGGCGGGCTCGTCGGCGAGCCCGGTCCGCGGGTCGAGCAGCGCGGTGACGTGGGCGGCGAGCCGCGGGTCGAGCCAAGGGTCGCCGCGGCGCACGTACTCGGGGTAGATCGTCAGCCGCTCGCGCAGGGCGAAGCCGGCCCGGGCGGAGAGCTCGGCAAGCTCGGTGACCTGCGGCCAGGGCCGCTCCGGGTTGACGTGGTCCGGGGTCAACGGGGACACCCCGCCCCAGTCGTCGATGCCGGCCCGCAGCAGCAGCGCCACCTCTGCCGGACCCGGCTGGCCGGCGTCGCCCAGCAGGTTGGGCGGCGCCTGTACGCGGGCCCGGGGCCCCAGCACCAGCCGTGCCACGGCCACCGTTGCGGCGAGGTCGACCAGCTCGGCGTCTGGCGCGCCGCGCATAGCCGTGTCGGGCTTGGCGCGGAAGTTCTGGATGATCACTTCCTGGATATGGCCGTACTCGCGGGCGGCCCGCCTGATCGCGAAGAGCGACTCGGCCCGCTCGGCCAGCGTCTCTCCGATGCCGATGAGGATGCCGGTGGTGAACGGCACGCCGACCCGGCCCGCGTCGGCCAGCACTCGCAGCCGGACGGCGGGCTCCTTGTCGGGCGAGCCGTAGTGCGCCCCGCCCGGCTGGGACCACAGCCTGGTCGACGTGGTCTCGAGCATCATGCCCATGCTCGGCGCCACCGGCTTGAGCCGCTGCAGCTCAGCCCAGCTGAGCACGCCCGGGTTGAGGTGCGGCAGCAGGCCGGTCTCCTCCAGCACCGCAATGGCTGCGGCGCGCAGGTAGTCCACTGTGGACTCGTATCCTCGCTCGCTCAGCCAGCGCCGCGCGACCGGCCAGCGCTCCTCCGGACGGTCGCCCAGGGTGAAGAGCGCCTCCTTGCAGCCGAGAGCCGCCCCGTCCCGGGCGATCCGTACCACCTCGTCGCGCTCCAGGAACGGCGCGGCCAGGCGCTGCGGCACCGTGGCGAAGGTGCAGTAGTGGCAGCGGTCCCGGCAGAGCCTGGTCAGCGGGATGAAGACCTTGCGCGAGTACGTGACGACGCCCGGCCGCCCGGCGTCGACGAGACCCGCGTCCCGCACGGCGCCAGCCGCCGCGAGCAGCTCGTCAAGGGCCGGCCCCCGGGCGTGCAGCAGCGTCTCGGCCTCGGTCGCGTCGATCGGCCGGCCGTCGACGGCGCGGTGCAGCGCTCGGCGCAGGCTGGCTTCGGTCGGTTGGGGCGGCTGGCTCGACAGCGCACTCTCCGGCACGCGTGCAGCCTATGCTCTGGAACCACCAGGCGGCAGGTGCTACCTACCGCACAGCCGCCAGGCCTGCTACCTACCCGCACAGGCACCAGGCCCCGGCTGCCGGCCAAGGCACCCGGAGCGGGCCCTGGCCGGCAGCGTCCCTGCTCATTCCGGCCGCCGGCTGGCGCCCACCGACGGCCCGGTACGGCCTACGAGGGGGTACGGCCCACGACGGTGGACAGACCCCACGACGGAGCAGTACGGGCTACGACGGAGCAGTACGGGCTACGACGGCGACCACGGCTGGGTCGGCTCATCCTCGCGCCGGGTGACCGGCCGGATCACCTGGGTGGGCTGGCCTTCGCCGGACTCCGCCTCAGGTGCCGGTGCACCGCCGCTGAGCTGCGTGGTCGCCTCGTCCGCGGACACCTGGCGGCCGTGGAGCTGCGTGGTGGGGTCCTCTGCCGGGGCTGGTCCGGCTCCGGCCGGCGCGTGCATGACGCGGGTCGCCTCGCCTGGCGTGTCGTCACCGCCCTCCGCCACCGATGGCTGGGACGCCGCGTGTCGCGGCGGCGGCTCCGGGCTGGAAGCTGCAGCCAAGGCCGGGCCTGGGGCCGGCTCGGCGGCCGACGGCTGCGCGACCGGCGGCTGCGCGGCCGAGGGCTGCGCGG
>Ga0075420_100001966_pt1 | contig 17664 bp, 10 predicted proteins | sample SoiMetdeltSBSDD4_FD_75296 | JGI IMG/M metagenome (GOLD analysis project Ga0075420, IMG submission 75296) | Bulk soil microbial communities from a Populus tree surrounding site in Tennessee, USA - Soil MetaG P. deltoides SBSDD4 | ecosystem: Environmental > Terrestrial > Soil > Tree plantation... | reverse complement strand
TCTCGAAGATGGGCTCGACGTGGAACTCCTGGGCAGCCAGCCCCCCGAGGACGCAGAGAACGACCCCCAAGGGTAGTGTGAACGGGACAGGGTTCTTCGGATGTCGCATCTCAGGTACCCAAACCCATCCGCCGCCGATCGCCGACGAGCGGACGGGTGCTCCATGATATATCCGAAGGGATGCCAGCCAACATTCCTCCGAAGCTTCTCTCCCCGCAACTCTGAAACGTTACGGGGCAGTCCGCCGCCATCGGCGAGGCGCGCGCGACCCTTCCCGGCCCATGCGGAGCCCCGGAAATGCTGATCGCGCCGGGCCGGTCGCGGAAGACTCAAGCCTCCATTCCCCTTCTCCGATGAGGAGATGGTGTCCGCTTCCATCCAGCCGCACATTACGGGCTTAGCGCCCGGCGACGCCCCGACCATGACCCGCTTCGAGAACAGGTCGCCGTGAAACCCGCAGCCCAGGTCCTCCCCGGACAGGATGATCCGGCACGCGCGGCGGTGGGTGCGACCCCTGAGGAGCGCATCCGCGACATCTTCGTCACGGTCCAGAAGGCTCTCAAGCAACGTCGCCTCTACGACACGAAAAGCAAAATCTACCAGGGGACCGTCGAGATCCTCGGGGCGAAGTTCGCCGCATACCTCGCCGAGTTCCACGATCTGACCGTCACCGTGTCGGCAGATGCCCTCATGACCGAGAAGGAGATGCACCTCGCGGGGCAAAAGCGCGAGGCTTCGATTCCCTTCAAGCTCTTCCGCGATGGCATCCGCTCGCTACGCTTCGCCGACGGGCTCACGACCGAGGAGATCGTGAAGCTCCTCAACGTGCTCGACACCCCGCTGGATGGGCCCGGCCGCTCGTTCGATGAGGATATGGCATCGATCCTCTGGCTCCAGGGATTCGAGCACATCGAGATCATCTCCGTCGACGAGATCGGGAGGCCGGGGAAGGGCGACGGCAAGGGGGAGGGGGGAGGCGGTGACCAGTCCGAGATGGTCGCCAGCTTGAGCCGCGGGGTCGAGGAGATGCTCGAGTCGCTCAAGAAGGGGGCCCTGCTCATGAGCGACGAGGAGGCCGATGCGAAGCTCGCTCCCTCGGGGGACCACCTGGTCTCCGCGGGGAGGCGCGACATCTTCGAGATGAATCGCCTGTCGACCTCCTCGGAGATGGCCGAGGAGAGGAACGACGTCTTCGAGGTGCCTGACGCCGTCATGGCGAAGCTCCGCGCGGAGGCGCAATCGGACGATCAGGGAGCCCTGGTCCGCCGCGTGCTCGACATCATTTGCGACCTCTTCCGGGAGGGCCAGTGTTCCCTCTCCGTGGAGGAGGTGCAGAGCCTGATCAGTCAGCTATTCCGTGACAACCTTGCCCGCGAGGACCTCGCGGCCGTCAACTGCGCCCTCGACAACCTCGTCGCCAGGCCGGGGATGAGCGTGGACGAATCCGTCAGCCGGCTCCTCGCTTGCCTGCTCGCCGATCTCACATCCGAGGACTCGATGAACCTCGTCTTCGCCGCGGCACATCCGGGCAACCGGAAGGCCCACGACGAGCTCCTCAAGCTGCTCACGCGCCTCCCCGCCTCCGCGATCCGACAGTGCGCCCACCACCTCCACTCCGTCAAGACCGGCCCCACCAGGGACGTGTGCCTCCAGGTACTCAAAGCCCGCGGCCGCGAGGACGTGCTCGCCCTCATCTCCTGCCTCGAGAATCAAGTGGAAGAAGACCTCATGGAGGTCATCCGCGCCGTGCTGGCGTCGGGGGAGGTGCACGCGGTGACCGACAAGCTGCGCGATCTCCTGCGGCACCAGGAGGAGAGAGTACGCCTCGATGCGCTGCGAGTGTGCAGCTCTCTCGCGGGTAGAGCAGCGAAACCATTGATCGAGACGGGGCTCGGGGACGCCTCCGCCAAGGTGCGCTTCGCGGCCCTGCGACTCGCGGAGAAGAGCGGGGACCGAGGCTTCTTGCCGACCCTCCGCCGGCGCTTCGATGCATGCCGGCTGGATGACGACGAGGAAAGGATCCGCCTCGTTCACGCCATTGCAGCCCTGGGCGGAGAGCAGGCCGTGAAGTGCCTCCGCGAGGTGTTCGGCTCGACGCGGCCCTGGTGGCTCCAGTGGTTCCTGAGCGCCCGGCGCTGGCGGCGGGATGCGATCGCCGGCCTCGCGGATATCACCGACGAGGCCGTAACGGGGTTCCTTTCCGAGGGGGCTTCCTCCTGGGACCGGCCCTTCGCCGAGGCTTGCAAGACGGCCTTGACCACCGCCCGCAATCGATCTGCGAGGCGCCGATGAGCGAGAAGCGCGGCTCCAGGGGACTCGTCGTGGGGGAGGGCTGGACGGAGGAGCGCCAGGACGAGGCCAGGGGATTCCTCCTCTACCTGGCGCAGCTCCTGAGCGTGTCCCGCTTCCACCAGCTCGACAACGAGGCGATCACGGTGCCCATCGCCGGCCTGAGCGAGCAAACGGGGTCGCTCTGCGGGGGCGGGGAGAAGCTCATGTTCCACGGCGATGAGGGCCAGGTCTTCGTCAACCGCCATCGCATGCGGTTCTCGAGCGGAGCCTTCGACATGGTGGAGATGCTGCTTCAGATGCTCGAGCGGCGCGGACTGGCGGGCCTCGAGTTTCGGGCCCCCATCACGCCGGAGCACCTGCACGCCTTCCTCGCGTGCTTCCACGGCGTGCCGCGCGACGCGGCGAATCCTGCGGACTTTCTCGAGAAGGCCCTGGCGGAAGCCGGAGTCACGGAGATCTCTCTCGTCCGGCCCGGCGGCCGGGTGGGGAAACAAGGCGGGCTCAACTCGCTGAGCGAAAGCGCCCTGGGGTCCCTTCTCTACGCGAAGGCCGTGGTGATTCTCCGCGAGACCTTCCGCAACTGGGAGAACGAGGAGACGAGGCGCTACCTCGGCGCCCGCGCGACCCGGGTCGTCCAGGAGCTGATCACGCTGGCGCAGCACGACCCACGGCCCTTCCTCTGGCTCATCCAGGTGAAGAACGACCGCGAGTACATCTTCACGCACGGCGCCAACGTCGCCCTGCTCTCCATCCTCATGGGGCTTCGCCTGGGGCTCGACCGCAATAGCCTGTGCCAGCTCAGCACCGCGGCGCTATTCCACGACATGGGACACATCCACGACCTCTGCGGGAAGGGCGGCACCTTCAGCACGGAGGAAAAGGAGTCCGTGGCCCTCCACCCGGTGCACGGAGTCAACCTCCTCCTGAAGCTACGCTCGCTCAACGAGGCCCTGCTCAAGCGGATGATCGTCGTCTTCGAATGCAACATCCAGTCGAACGGCTATCCCCGAAAGAGCTGGCCGCCGGGCCTGCACCTCTTCAGCCGCATCGTGGCGATCACCGAGGCCTACGATGCGATGACGACGCAGCGGTCCTTCCGCTCCGCGCTGACACCCGATGAGGCGATCCGGGAGCTCTCCGAGCATGCAGGGAGCCGTTACGACCAGGACCTCGTCCGCATCTTCATCAACCTGATGGGGATCTATCCGCTCGGCACGCTGGTCAAGATGGATACGGGAGAATGGGGGCTGGTCTTCCACGTGGATCCCTCGGCGCCGCGGCACCCGCTCGTCAAGCTGGTCGAGACGAGCGATGGCATGCGTCTCGATCACGGTGAGATCGTGGACCTCGGTGAGCGCGACGCCACCGGCGCCCTCCGGAGGAACATCGTCGGAACCGGCAACGCCGCCGCGCACGGCATCCGTCCGTCGGCCCTGCTCTGGGCGGGTAGCGCGGAATGAGCGCTTCTCCGTTGACGGTGGAGGAGGCACGCTCGCTGGCGATCAACACCAGCGTGCGCAGGCTCCTGGCGCCGGAGGACGTCGCGCGACTCGGAGTCCTCCCGCTGGCGGAGGACGCGACCGGCGACCAATTGACCGTGGCCGTGGGTCCGCAGGCGCCCGGCAACATCGAGCGCCTCCTTCGGGCGCGGCTCGGCCGTCGCATCGAGACGAGACCCGCGGCGCGAGACGTCATCGAGACGCTCCTCGAGATCCATTTCCTGCCGTACTGGAGCGAGAAGGGGTGGCATTTCCCCGGACTGCCGGACGATCCCGGGGAGCCGGCCGAGACGGCGAGAGCGAACGCGGGAGAACCGGCAGTGGCCGCTGCGCCCGCGGGACCACAGGCAGAAAGCGCGACGAAGGGTGGAGCGCAGGACTCCCAGGGCGATCACCCGGTGATCCTCTTCGTCGAAGTCGGTGAGGAGCGCAGGAAGGCCCTCGCCGCCGTGCTCCTCGAGTCCGGGCACGAGCCGCGGTTCGCCGGGTCGCTCGAGGACGTGGCCAGGGAGCTCCAGCGGACTCCACCCCAGGTCGTCGTCGCTCGCCGGGACGGGCCGGTGTCCGTGGAGGACCTCGTCCCCCTGATCCGGAAGACGGAGGGGAAGGTCGACCTCCGCGTGCTGAAGGACTATGCGCGGGCGCTCCTGGGAAACGACAGCGATGATCGCCTCCCCGCCTTTCTGTTCGACCTCGTGCGGTTCTTCACGGGGATCATGGCCGCCGCGGGCGGCGCCGAAGTCCATCGCGCGGAGGCGCGCGCCCGCGCCGCGGAGCGGGCGGCACGGCGCCTCGGCCTCCAGCCCCGAGAAGTCGAGGCGGCGCGGCTGGCCGTGCTCTTCGAGGACCTCGAGGGGCACCTGGCGAAGCTCACGGGCAAGGATGGGCAGGCAGGCGGGAACGAGCGCGGGACCGGGGAAGGGTTGGGGCAGCTCCTCGATCCCACCCGCACGCCGTATCCGATCGGGGCCGCGCTCACGGCGCGCCAGGAGCGCTTCGATGGCTCCGGGCCGCGCGGGCTGGCGGGCGAATCGATTCCTCCGGCGGCAAGGATCATCGCTGCCGTCGACGAGTTCTTCACGGGCAAGGACGAGGGTGCCTCCGGGGAGGCTCTCGAGGCGCGCCTGCGCGCGGAGGCCGGGAAGCGTCTCGATCCCCGCGCGGTCGAAGCGGTCCTGCGCGCCGAGCGCGCCGAGCGGCTGGTGGATCGCCTCGGGGCCGCGGAGGAGCGGGTCCTCGTCGTCGATCCGGATCCGGTCGCGGCGAGCCTCCTCGAAATGCGTCTTGCCAACGCCGGCTTCGAAGTCGAGGTACGGCGCGACGGGGAGGCGGCCCTGCGGGCGGCGACCGAGAGGGCTCCGGATCTCATCATCTCCGAGGTCGGCCTGCCCCGGCTCGACGGCTTCACGTTCCTTCTCAGGCTGCGGAAGAACGAGCCCACCCGTGAGGTCCCGTTCATCTTCGTCTCCGAGAGGGCGGACCGCGGCTCGACGATGCGCGGGTTCGAGCTGGGCGCGGACGACTACATCGCGAAGCCCGCGGACCTCGAGCTCCTCACGGCGAAGGTGAAGGGGATCATCCGCAAGGCCCAGGCCCGGCGGCCGGCTCAACCGCGGACGGAGAGCGGAGTGTCGGGCAACCTCGCCGACATGGGGCTCGTCGATCTTCTGCAAGTGCTTGCGGCGTCGAGAAAAACGGTGCGCCTGAAGATCGAGAACGGCAAGGGTAGAGCGGGCGAGTGCTCGCTCGAGAAGGGGAAGCTCGTCGATGCACGTCTCGGCGACATGACCGGGATCGACGCCTTCTTCGAGCTCTTCTGCTGGCCGGAGGGCAACTTCACGGTGCGCGCGGCCGACTCCGTGACGGAGCGCACCATCGACGCACCGCTCGAGGGCCTCCTCCTCGAGGCCTGCCGGGCACGGGACGAGGCCGGACGGAGCTGAAGCGTTCTGTCGGCGCCCTCCGCTAGAGTCCCGCTCCCCAGCGGAACTGCCACGCGATCCCCACGATCACGAACTTGCTATCTGTCCTCGAGTAGACATCGGAGCTGCCGTAGAGCTTGATTGAGTTGTGCGGGTTAATGGGCAGCGATAGCGTGAGGCCCACGCGCGCGTTCTCGAGCCTTTCCGTACTCTCGCCGTCGATGGTCGGCCGCCCCCCGGTGTAGTAGAGGGCATCGAAACCCGCCCATATCCCTGATGTGAAGGCGTAGATGAGATGTCCCTGGAAGGAGTAGATCGGGTCGACCTGAAGCGTCCTTCCATCGAGGAAGTCGTCATTGTCGGTGTAGAAGCGTATGCCCGACGCGAGCTCCAGGGTGAAGGGGCCCAGGGCCTTGGAGACCCCGAGCTCCGGCTTGAACGACCAGCGATTCGAGCCGACGTTGAGGAGCTTGTCGGAGTCGTACTGTCCGAGCGGCGCCGTCACATCGAAGCTGCCGCCCACTATGAAGTCGGACTTGTGCTCCCGAAACTCCTCCAGCGAGAGCGCAGGACCGCCGTAGAAGAGGGTGGAGAAGCGCAGCCTCGGATCGCCGAGCCCGGAGACGTCTCGGTCGCGCGGCTGTCCGGCCAGCTCCGCGCTTCCACTCATCCAGGAGTACGGAAGCACCACATCGACTTTTCCCGAGCGGCCCCACAGGTTCAAGGTGCGCACGTAAGCCAGGAGCAGGCTGTGGACCTCGATCTCGGCATCCTCGAGGGGGATCGAGGGGTCCACGCCCACGGCCCCGTCCGTGAAGGCGTAGCCTCCGATCAGGAAATTGAGGCCCACCGGCGAGTTCGCGTAGGCCCGCGGTTCGAGCTCTTGGGCCCGAGCGGAAGCACTGGCGGCTCCCAGCGCCAGCACCGAGATCGTCCAGCGCCGGAACGCGTTGCCCGCAGGACGACGTTGACGTGGATGCGTCATGGCCCCGGAGCGCGACCCGAGGCCCCTCCAACACCTTCCACGAATGGACACTCCCGTTGCGTCCCGATCATCCCTGAGCCGCCACGGCCGGCTCGCCATGACGGCCGCCGTCCGGCCGTGGTAACGAGTATAACGAAGAACATGAGCACGCGTTTCCGAGCCGCCCTCGCCGCCATCTGCCTGTCCTGCTCGCTTCCCGCTTCCGCGGGCGAGCCCCGCATGACCGCGGAGCTGATCTTTCCGCTCCGCGCCGACCACAATCACGCCCCGGGCATCGTCGAGTGCCCGAACGGCGACCTCCTCGTCTCCTGGTACCGCGGCTCCGGCGAGAGGAAGGCGGATGACGTGGCCGTCCACGGGGCGCGCCTGAAGAAGGCGGATGGAGGCCACGAGAAGGCCTGGAGCGAATCGTTCCTCCTCGCCGACACCCCGGGCTTTCCCGACGGGAACACGGCCCTGTCGATCGATGCGAAGGGGCGGCTCTGGCTCTTCTGGCCTCTCATCATCGCGAACAGCTGGGAGTCGTGCCTCACGCAGTACAGGGTGTCGAGCTCCTACGCGGACGCGGGGCCGCCGAAGTGGGACTGGCAAGGCAGCATCGTCCTCAAGCCCGACGACTTCGAGCGCGAGGTCGTTGCCATGCTGGACGCACGCCTCGGGGATCCGTCGGCCCGCCGCCCCGAGGGCGTCACCGAGGAGCGGCTCGCGGCGTTCCGGAAGCTCATCGGAGACAAGCTCCACCAGCGGCTCGGCTGGCAGCCCCGCTGCAAGCCGGCCACCTTGCCCTCCGGCCGCATCCTCCTCCCGCTCTACTCCGACACCTACTCCATTTCCATCATGGCCATCTCGGACGATGGCGGCGAGTCGTGGCGCGCGAGCAAGCCGCTCGTCGGGTTCGGAAACATCCAGCCCGCGGTCCTGCGGCGCGCGGACGGCACTCTCATCGCGTACATGCGCGAGAACGGACCCATGGACAGGATCCGCGTCGCGGAGTCGAAGGACGACGGCGTCACATGGGGCCCGGTAGGCGTCATCGACCTGCCGAATCCCGGCTCGGGACTCGACGCGGTGAGGCTCGCGAGCGGCGCCTGGGCGATCATCTACAACGACACCGCGCGCGACAGGAACTCGCTCGCCGTCTCGCTTTCCGAGGACGAGGGACGATCGTGGAAGCTCACGCGCCATCTCGAGCGCCAGCCTCGCGGCTCCTTCCACTACCCCGCGATCATTCAGGCCCGGGATGGCACGATCCACGCCGTCTACAGCTACTTCACCGACGGCGGCAAGAGCATGAAGCACGCCGCGTTCAACGAGGAGTGGGTCCGGGCGGGGGATCCGTAGGGGCGCTCGCCTCGCCTCCCCGAGGTCCTCAGAGCTTCCCCGGGAACCGACCCAGGAAGTCCTCCACCGACAGTGCCTTCACACCCGGCGCCAGAATCGAGAGCTTCGGCCCCGAACGCGGAGCCCTGTGAACTACCAGCGACTCCACGGACCGGCCCTTCATCGCACGGACCAGCTTTCGCAACGGCTCGGCCATGGCTGGACGCACGGTCTTCGCCCACTTCGCTTCGATGAGCCGGACGCTACCCCTTGGCCCTGGCGCGAGGAAATCGATCTCGAGCCCCTGCTCGTCCCGGAAGAAGTAGAGCTCGCGTCGCCGACCCTGGTTGGCCTGATTCTTCAGGATTTCGGAGGCGATGAAGCCCTCGAACACGGGACCCAGAAACGGGGAACGCTCGAGCTGCCTCTCCGTCTCGATTCCCAGGAGATGACAGACCAGTCCGGAGTCCATCCAGTAGAGCTTCGGCGACTTGATGAGTCTCTTCCCGAAGTTCTCGAAGTAAGGAGGAATCAGGAGGATCTGCCCCGTGGTTTCCAGGACACCGAGCCACTCGGAGACGGTGGGCACGGAGATGCCGAGCGGCGCAGCGAGATCGCTTCGGTTGAGGATCTGACCGTGACGGCTGGCAAGGAGTGAGAGGAAACGACGGAAGGCGGAGAGGTCCCGGATGGCCTTCAGCGCCCTCACGTCCCGCTCCAAGTACGTCTGGAGATAGGACGCAAACCAGACGTTCGCGCTCCGTGGTCTCAGGACTACCTCGGGAAAACCTCCGCGGAGGAGACTCCAGGAGCCGACCTCTCGGAACGACAGGGGAGCGAGGTGGAACACGGCTGCCCGTCCAGCCATGGACTCGGAAACGCCGGCCATCAACGAGAAGTCCTGGGAACCGGTGAGAAGCCACCGCCCCTTCCTGCGATCCTCGTCGATGCGGGTTCTGATGTACGAGAACAGCTCGGGCGCGTTCTGAATCTCGTCCACGATGGCGGGAGTGTTCACGGACTCCAGCCAGCCGCGGGGATCGGCCTTGACCCGAGCGAGGATGTCGGGATCCTCGAGCAGGTGGTAGGAGGCTCGAGGGAATGCATGGCGCAGGAGGAATGTCTTTCCAGCCCGCCTGGGCCCACTGAGGACCACGGCCCCGAAACGGCGCGATGACTTCAGGATCTCCGACTGGAGGTCGCGGACAAATAAACGCATTTGAGAATTTTAAACTACTGGCTTAAAAAACTCAAACCACGACCTGTTGGGGAGCGAGTCCCTCGGGGGCCCGCGACCACGGCGGCGACCCGGTCCGGCACGGTGTCTCGCCCCCCGAACGATTGAAGAGACGGATCAGAGCTCGCTCTGCTCTTCCGGATCCGAGATCCCCTCCGCGCTCCTCTTCTCCGCGAGCGCTTGGTACTCCCCGGCCATCTTCCGGTGGTACTCGCGCCGCGGCGAGCCCGACTCCGCGAGCTCCTCCTCGATCCGGAGCGCCTGGCGGTAGAACCCCCTCGAGGCCAGGAGCGCGGCGAGATTCATGAGCGCGTCCTCGTAGCCGGGCCGTATCAGCATGGCGTTACGGAGCGCCTTCTCCGCGTCCTTCACGAGCCCGCGCTTCCAGAGGACGAGGGCAAGGTCGTTCCAGAGGACGGGGTCGTCCTCGTGTCCCTTCAGGGCCGAACGCATCCGGCGCTCAGCGACCTCGAGGTCTCCGGCATCGGCGGCTTCCCACGCGTCATCCGCCAGTTTGCGGCCGCGCTGTCGATCCTTCTGCTTCTTGCGATGGAGGTTGCCCATGGATCGTGAGGGCGGAGGAGCACGGGATCCAGGAGGAGCAGTCCGGACCCAAAGAAAAAGCCGGCTTCCCGCGCGGGGCGGAAAGCCGGCTTCGTTCTTCTCTCAGCAGCTCTCGTAGACGCAGGCGGGAAGCTCGTCCGCGGTCGGATCGTCCCCGCAGGTGTCCGGGCCTGGGGCCGGCGGAGCCGGTCCTCCCAGGAAGAGGTAGTTGAGGATCCTCACCCCGTCCGTGATGTTCAGCGTGCCGTTGTCATCGCTGTCGGCCGCGTCCTGGCAGGGGGGCTCGGGGCCGCCCAGGAAGAGGTAGTTGAGGACGAAGACGCCGTCCGTGATGTTGAGGTCGCCCGAGGCGTTGGAATCGCCGCGGCGGAAGCCACCGCCCGGAGGGGCCGAGGCCCTGCGGATGACGATCACCTGCTGGGATCCGTCGGCTCCGTCGTTCACGTTGTCGATGCCATTGGTCGCCAGGTTCCCGAGGCCGTCCGCGTCGATGGCGAAGTCGAGGAAATCGCCGACGGCCACGGTGACGACACCCTTGAACTTACCCGTCCTGCCATCGCTCCGGACCGCGGAGATCTCGTCCCCGTTGTGGAAGACGCGTCCTATGGTGCCGTCGCCGCCTCCGGCGTTGCTGATCAGGGCATCGATCTCGACATCGCCGGCAATGTCGCTCTGCCAGCGTCGAATCGCCCAGTCCACTCGCCGGTCTGTCTGGCCGTTGCCCGACGGGTGGCCTCCCGCGCAACCGAGCTCGACCCAGGGGCCTACGCCGATCGGGCCGTTGTCGACCAGGTCCCAGAATGCACCGGTCCAGTGGTTCGTGGAGCTCAGGACGTTCGTGCCGTCATTCAGGAAGGGAGTGAACTCGGCCGTCGAGTAGACGCCGTCGCCGCCCTCGACGTCGGTGCGCTGGTCGTAGTAGCCGTAGAACCAGCCCGCCTCGCCCTGGGTGCCGTCGCTGGACCAGTCCAGGGTGGAGTCGGCCACGACCTCGCCGGGCGGCGGGGCCGTGGGCAGGACGTCGTCGATCGTCAATATGTTGAAGGACCCGTCGAAGAAGTCGTTGGTGTTCCCGCACCAGGACTGCGGGCCCAGGGCGAGGTCCACGATATCGCCCACCGCGATGTCCCGGACCACGGTGCGCTTCACGCCGGTCGTGTCCTCGCCGGCGATGATGGCCGTGTCGACCTGCTCGCCGTTCACGAAGAGGTATCCCGACACGCCCTCGTCGTTCGGGTTCGTCTTCCGCATGTGCCAGACGAGCGCGTAGCGTCCCGAGGACGAGCTGATCCACCGGCGGATCGTCCAGTGCTCCTCGGCGTTGTTGACGCCGTTCGGGTGCGTGTCGCCCTGACCGAGCAAGGTCCAGGGGGGGTTCCCGCCCAGGGCGTACGCGCGCGCGATGGCGTTCCACTGCGTATCCGGATCGAACTCGATGAAGTCGTCCTCCTGGTAGGTCGAGTCCCCGTCGAGAGTGAGGTTGTAGTAGCCGCTGAACCAGTCGTTCGTGCCCTGGACGGCGTCGACCCAGTCGCGGAAGGAGTCCGCGATGCCGGGGCTCGTGCAGGCATCGCCGATGCCGTCGAGGTCCCTGTCCACCTGGTCCTCGTTGGCTGTCGTGGGGCAGTTGTCGCAGGGGTCTCCGATGTCGTCGGCATCGCCGTCCGTGCGGACGTTCGTGGCGAGACGCGGACAGTTGTCACAGGCGTCGCCGAAGCCGTCCTCGTCGGTGTCCGTGGGATCGTTGCTCACGAACCCCGGGCAGTTGTCGCAGACGTCGCCCAGGCCATCGAGGTCGGCGTTCTCCTGTCCCGCGTTGGGGATGGAGCGGCAGTTATCGACCGGATCGAGGAGGCCGTCCCCGTCGGTATCGGGGATCTGGTCGGTGATCGTGAGCCTGTTGGCCGAGCCGTCCTGTCCGTCAGCCGGATCCATGTCCGCGCCGGCGGAGTCCAGCGCCAGCTCCACGAGGTCGCCCACGGCCAGCGTGGTGAAGTAGTCCCGCGTCACTCCCACGCCATCGGTACCCCCGATGCTTGCCGTGTCCACCTCCACGCCCTTCACGAAGAGCCGACCGGTCACGCCGTTCCCACCGCCGACGTTTGTCTTCCGCATTGTCCACGTGATGAAGGCCGGGCCCGCGATGCTGCTCGTCCAGCGGCGGATGACCCAGTGCTGCGGGTTTGGACCCGCCGGGTGGACATCCGTGCGCCGGATCTCGGACCAGGGGGCTGTATTCGTCGCGAGATCCCAGAAGGTTCCCGTCCAGTGGTTGCCGTCCGGGGTCACGGCGCCTCCTTCGGGCCCGATCAGGTTCTCGAAGGGCCGGAAGTCGTCGAGAGGATCGTAGCCTGGCTCGAGGGTGTCTTCCGTCACCACGTAGTAGCCGTTCTCCCAGCCGTTCTCGCCCTGGATGCCCTCGAAGGACCAGTCGAGGGCGGAATCGGCGAGAGCGCGCTCGGAGTCGCAGACGTCCCCGACGTTGTCCCCGTCCGTGTCCGTCTGGTCCGGGTTCCTCCGGTTGGGGCAGTTATCGCAGGCGTCCCCGAAGGCATCGGTGTCGGAGTTCGTCTGGGCCGGGTTCGAGACGTTGATGCAGTTGTCATCGATATCCGCGACGCCGTCCGAGTCTGCATCCGGCCGGGCGTCGCTGATCGTGAGACGGCTGAAGGAGCCGTCCGCTCCGTCGTGCCTCGGATCCACATCACCCAGGCCCAGCGGGCCGAGCGCCAGATCGACCTCGTCTCCAGGCGCGAGGTCGACGATGACTTCCCTCCGCACCCCCACCCCGTCGCCTCCAGCGATCGTGAACGTGTCGAGCTGCTCGCCGTTCACGAAGAGGTAGCCGGTAACCCCGGTTCCGTTCAGGTTTTGCTCCCGGATGTGCCACGTGATGACGGCATCGTTCTGGGTGACGTCGCTCACCCACCGTCGGATTGTCCAGTGCTCCTCCCCCGGCGCGCTGTTCGTCCCGTTCGGGTGGGTATTCTCCGGGCCAAGCTCGGTCCACGGGCCGGCGTCGGCCTGGAGGAGGTCCCACTGGGCCCCCGTCCAGTGATTGTTCGGAGGGTCGAGTGGGTCGTTCACGAACTCGATGAAGTTGTCCGACTGGTAGACCCCATCCTCGTTGACCTCGTCGAGGGTCAGGTTGTAGTACCCGTTGAACCAGTTGTTCTCCCCCTGTAGCCCCGTCGCCGACCAGTCGTTGAGAGAGTCGGCGAGCTCCACGGCGCCCAGCTTCGAGGCGGCTGGCAGCAAGACGAGCGAGGCGAGGAACGCTGCTCCGAGCGATGAACGGAAGGATTGCATGGGCGCGCCTTTCGATGAAAACCCTTAAAGGGAGCGCATTACCGATCGAGAACCCTGGGCCGAAGCGCCCCGCGCATCCTGCTGGCCACGCCTCACACCGTCCCGCGCGGCCAAGCCGAGATACTCCCTTATTTCAACCCTGTGCTTAGGACTCTAAGCCGATAGTTGGATCCTTTCAAAGAAAAAACCCTTACGCCGGTCCTTGATGCAGGTCTCTTGCGGGCATAGGTTCGATCGGGCGCCCGACGCGGGTAAGGTCCTGCCGGGGACCTTCGTCGGCGCCACTCTACCGCCCTCAGGGTCAGGCCGGTTTCCATGAAGTCGAACGCGGGGCGGGCACGCGTCACCGGGGCGCTTCTCGCCCTCGCGGCCATCGCTCTCGGGGCCATCCTCATCCCTCGCAAGCTCCGCGAGCGCGAAGGCGACATCGCGACTCCGGCTCAGCCGGCAGGGTCCCTGCCCTCGACCTTGGTCGAGACGCCGCGGGATGACCCCCTCGCGGATGGGTGGGACACGGAGGTCTTCTGGGAGGCCTCGGACCGCGTCCTCCGCGGAGCCGGCGGTCTTCTCGAATCCGGAAGCGATCCGTCGCCGGAGTCCGTTGCGGCCCTCGTTTCCCCGAGCTTTTCCGCCATGCCCCTCCGACCGCCGGAGCTCGTGGAGGCGTTCCGCGACCCCGCCTTCTCGGTGCGGCGGGCGAAGGCAGAGCCCGCGCCGGCCCGGGATGCCCACCGCGGTGTCGAGGGTTTCGCTCGAGCGCTCGCGGCGCTCTCGGAGCCCTTCCGCGGCGGGCGAGACGTCCACGCGAAGTGGAAGACGTTCCACGTGGAGCTGCCGCCGAAGGATGCCGCTCCCGGCGCCCGCGCGCGCACGAAGTCTTACTTCCAGCTGACGGGGAGCACGCCGTCGGGGCCGCTCCAGATGAGCGCCACGTGGGCTCTCGAGTGGTCGCTCGAGCCGGGCGCGGTTCTGCCGGTCCTCGAGTCCATCGGCGTCGAGAACCACGAGGAGACGACGGGATCGAAGAGTCTCTTCGCCGACTGCACCGAGGCCGCCCTCGGCTCGAGCCCGGTCTTCGATGCCCAGATCCGACCCGGATCGGACCACTGGACCGCCCGCATCGACGCGAATCTCGGCATCGACATCGGGGGATGGCAGGGCATCGCCCTCGCGGACGTGAACGGCGATGGGCTCGATGACCTCTACTCCTCCCAGCCCGGAGGCCTCCCGAACCGGCTCTTCCTTCACGGCGCGGACGGCAGGGGGGCCGAGATCTCCGCGGAAGCCGGTGTCGACTGGCTCGACGCCACGCACGCGGCGCTCCTCGTGGACCTCGACAACGATGGCGATCAGGACCTGCTCGCGAGCGTGGATCAGGGGCTTCTCGTCTGCGGCGGCGATGGGCGCGGGAAGTTCGCGTTCTCCGCCGCGAAGGTGCTCCCCGCGGCGATCCCGTACTCCCTTGCGGCCGCGGACTACGACGCCGACGGGGACCTCGATGTGTTCGTCTGCGGGTACAACCCCAGGGCCGGCGTGAACCGCCATCTCCTCTTCGCGAGGCCCGTCCCGTACCACGACGCCAACAACGGCGGGCCGAACGTCCTCTTCCGGAACGACGGCGGCCTCAAGCTCACCCAGGTGACGAAGCGGGTCGGTCTCGACGAGAACAACCGGCGCTTCAGCTACTCGGCCGCCTGGGAGGACTACGACGATGACGGGGACCCCGACCTCTACATCGCGAACGACTTCGGCCGGGACAACCTCTACAGGAACGACGGCGGGCGGTTCACGGATGTCGCGCCCTCGCTGGGCGTCGACGACATCGGCGCGGGGATGTCCGCGACGTGGGGCGACTACGACAACGACGGCAGGATGGACATCTACGTGAGCAACATGTTCTCGTCCGCGGGGAACCGGATCGCGTTCCAGGAGAGGTTCCACCCGTACGCCTCGCCGGACACGCGCTCCGAGCTCCAGAGGCATGCGCGCGGGAACACGCTCTTCCGGAACCTCGGCGGCGGGCGCTTCGAGGACGCCACGCTGACGGCAGGGGTCGCGCTCGGGCGATGGGCGTGGGGCTCGAAGTTCCTCGACTTGAACAACGACGGCCGCGAGGACCTCCTCGTCGTGAACGGATTCATCACGCAGGCCGAGGACAAGGGCGATCTCTGAAGCTTCTACTGGCGACAGGTCGTGTCGCGAACGCCGGAGGACGAGAAGGGGGGCCCGCCGACGGAGTACCTGGACGCCTGGGAACGGCTCGCGAGGATGATCCAGGCCGGGAGGTCCTTCAGCGGCCACGAGAGGGATTGCGCCTACCTCAACATCGGAGGCGGGCGCTTCGCGGACGTGTCGTCGGTCACCGGGCTCGATGATGATGGCGACGGCCGCGCGCTCGCGCTGACGGACTGGGACGGGGACGGCGACCTCGACATCTGGATCTCGAGCCGGACCGGGCCTCGCCTCCGGTTCCTGCGGAACGACATCGAGACGGGAAACGCATGGGTCGCTCTCCGGCTCGCGGGCGACCCCGCAACGCGCACGAACCGCGACGCGATCGGCGCGCGCGTCGAGGTGCACGCCGGCGAGGGCTCCTCCGGCCGCCTCGTGAAGACCCTGTATGGAGGCCACGGGTTCCTCTCGCAGTCGACGAAGTGGCTTCACTTCGGTCTCGGCAAGGCGAGCGCGATCGAGAAGGTGTCCGTGCGGTGGCCGGGGAGCAACCGGGTCGAGGAGTTCCGGGGGCTTGCCCCCGGGAACCGCTACGAGCTCGTCCAGGGGAGCGGCGCCGCGAAGCTCGTGGGCAAGCCGCCCGTCGCGGCGCCCCTCGCGCCATCGAAACCCGCGACGGCCGAGACATCGGAGCAAGCCAGGATCCGGGTCGCGACGCCCCCGGATCCGGTCGACCTCAGGTGGGAGCCCATCCAGGGCGGGGCCGCGCCCTCCCTGGGCGCCCCGGGAGGATCGCCTCTCCTCGTGAATCTCTGGGCAACCTGGTGCGCGCCGTGCCTCGCGGAGATGCGCGACCTGGAGGCCGCGAAGGACCAGCTCGTGTCGCGGAAGCTCTCGCTCGCCCTCCTCTGCGTCGATGGCCTCGACGGGAAGGCTCCCTTCGACGCGGCGAAGGCGGGGGCCGCGGCAGCGAAGGTCGGCCTCGCGCACGCGATCGGTCGCGCCACCCCCGAGCTCATCGAGGCGCTCGAGGCTCTCGACCGGGAAGTCATCTACAGGCAGCGGACGCTCCCCATCCCCGCGAGCTTCCTCTTCGACGGACGCCGCCGGCTCGTGGCCATCTACAAGGGGCGCATGCGAATCCAGGACTTGGTCCAGGACCTCGACGCCATGGCGGCCTGGGGCGACGACGCGAAGAAGCGCCGGGACTGGGCCGTGCCGTTCCCCGGACGCTGGGCGACCTACCTCTTCGTCACGAATCCCCTGGCCATCGCGCAGGTGTACCTCGAGGGCGGTTACCCGGCGGATGCACGCGAGTACCTGGAGCGCTACCTGAAGACCGAGGGTGCCAAGGCCCCGGCGGATGCGGCAGCGGATCGGGACCGGCGGTTCCGCTTCGCGGACGTCCACCACTGGCTGGGGCGGATCGCGAGGATGGAGGGGAACGGGGCCATGGGCCTGGCGGCCTTCGAGGAGGCGCTCCGCTGGAACCCTGCGCTCGCGGAGGCGCGCGTGGATCTGGCCGCGGCGCTGTCCGAGGCCGGGCGTCACGAGGACGCCCTGCGCGAGATCGATGAGGCGGCGCGGACGAAGACCGACCCCGCGACCCTGACGAGGCGGGGAGACATCCTCCAGAGAGGCGGGCGGACCGCGGAGGCGGTGGAGAGCTATGGAAGGGCGCTCCAGGCGGCGCCGGGATTCCCACCGGCGGCGAGGGGCCTCGCCTGGATCCTTGCGACGAGCCCGGATCCGGGCCGGCGCAATGGAGCCGAGGCCGTGCGGCTCGCGACGAAGGCGTTCGAGGCCATGCGGATGGATCCCGCGGCGCTCGATGCGCTCGGCGCAGCGCGCGCGGAGACGGGGGACTTCCCCGGTGCGCTCGATGCGGCGCGGAGGGGAGCGGAGGCGGCGCAGGCCCAGGGCCGGGAGGCGCTCGCGCGGCAGATCGAGGCGCGGATCGCGCTCTACGAGAGCGGGCAGCCGTACCGGGCGGGCCGCGGGGAGTAGCCGGGCGTCGGGGCGGCGCACGTGCGCCGCGCGGAGATCGTTGTGGTGCAAGGAGTTACGAGGACACACGTGTGTCCACCGGGTTGCGGGGCATGGCGTTGGGCCGTCTTCGACGCCTGTGAACACGCCGCACGGCCAGACGTCTGGCCTGCAGGCCTGCACACAAAGCCACAAAGCCTGGCCAGACGTCTGGCCACTCCGCCGGTGGCGGCGCACGTGCGCCGCGCGGGGATCGTTGTGGCGCAAGGAGTTACGAGGACACATATGTGTCCGGAGGTCGCGGGTCCTCAGGGTGGCTCGGTGTTTCGGAGCCGGGTGGCGATCGGGAGGGGGAGAGGGAGCGGGAGAGGGAGCGGG